>VFQP010002105.1_pt1 | contig 30669 bp, 25 predicted proteins | sample 3512351 | NCBI WGS metagenome assembly VFQP01 (sample SAMN10412372, study PRJNA504923) | tailings metagenome | isolation source: Relicate 1 Philex TSF1 revegetated site | place: Philippines: Tuba, Benguet | collected 2017-08-29
GATTTCCTCGGTGGCCGCCGCATACGCGCAGAGCTTCACGGCGCTCAAGCGCCGCTCCAACGGCCCGGAGCTGGCGCCAAACGGCCTCGACCTCTTGGGCCTTGGCGTCTCCACGGACCTCATCGGTGCGCTGCGGCCGGGATGCTGGGCGCAGGGAGGGGCCAGGCAGCGGCATAATCGCGCCATGACGGTCGCTTTGCCGCTTCCTGATGAGCTGCGTGGCGCGCAGGCACCGTGGCGCCGGCGCCTGAGCCCGACCTGGCCAGCGGCCTGGTGGAGCCGCCCATGCCGCCGCCCCGCCTGTCCATGGACGCCAGCCAGCTGGGGCCGCACCTCTCGAGCGTGAGCTCGCGCCGCCTGGGCCAGCGAGCCAGCATCGCCATGGCGGACAGCCTGCTCATGCGGACCCTCGACGACGTGAGCCTGAGCGTAGCTGATTTGCTGGGAGAGGACGCTGAACGTTGCACCCGGGCTCTGGTTTCGGGGGCCTCGTCAGGCCGCGCTGCACGAGGCGCCCTTGCCCTATGCGCCGCGCTTTGCAGGCCCGGCCGGGCCAGCACACCCGGGCCTCCGCCGACCTGTTTGGCGACCTCAACACCAACCAACGGCCGGGGGAGCGCGTCCCGTACGCCCCGCCGTCCAAGCTGCTGGGCGGCAGCGCGCTCCCCCAGGGCCCCGTCAGCCAGCCCATCCAGTTGACGGACGACGACGTGGACGACGGCGCGTCGCTGGCCTCGAGCGGCCTCAGCCCCCGTGCCCCCTCGCGCCTGCAGCAGCAAGGCGGCCCCCCAGCGTCCCCGCCGGCGGCGGCCGCCGCCTCAGCAGCGCCGCCCACCAGCCACGCCTCCACTACGGCTCGGCCCAGCGCCGCTGCAACCGTGGGCCCCGGCGCAGCGCCGGCGGCTGGGGGGGTGGGCCGTGGCCCCGCCGCGGCCGCCGGCGCAGCTGTTGAGGCAGGCGCCCAGCCCGGGCGTTCTGGGCCCAACGCGCTCGCTGCAGGCAGCGCGCCGCCGGCCCGCCACACGCCCGCCGCCTCTGCCGGCGCGCGGCCTGCCGCGGCTGACGCAGGCGGTGCCGGCGACGCCGCCGCCCACGAGCAGCGGCGCGCGTCCTCCGGCGCCGCGCCCTGGCGCCGCCTGCCGTGGGGCGGCCACAAGGGCAGCGCCGGCGCGGGCGGTGCCGGCAAGGTCCACGCCGCCGCCCCTGCACAGCCGCCCACCACCACACCCCCAGCGGCCCCAACAGTCGTTCCTCCCTCACGCCCTCAGAGCACCAGATCACCCGACAGCAGCAACCACTCTGAAAAGCAGCCTCAGCAGCAGCCTCAGCAGCAGCAGCCGCCTCAGCAGCCTCAGCAGCAACAACAGCAACAACAGCCCCAGCCCCAGCGACAGCCACTCGAGCAGCCGCCCCCGGGGCCAGCTTCCTTCCAGCTCCACAGCAACGCGCTCTTCCTCTCCGCCGAGGAGGAGGACGACAGCGGCGACGCCGAGGTCTCGTCTGGCCGCGACGACGAGCCGCCGCGCCCGGCGCCCGCCCGCCCGCCCGCCGCCCCAAGCACCGCGGACGCACCAAAGCCCGGCAACAAGCCGGCGGCCGAGGCGCGCACCGTCTCAACCTCCTCCCTCGCCTCATCGCCCCGTGCCAGCTCGGCCAGCGACCCCCGCCTGGCGCCCTCGATGCACCTGCTGCTGCACAAGCTCATGGCGCTGCCGCACGAGCTACGCAGCCAAATCGCGCACGACCTCTCGCGCGTGGCGCCGGCCGCCGCCGCCCCCATCGCGACGGCGCCCTCGGTCGCCGCGCCCACCACGCCGGCGGCGAGCGCCGCCGGCAAGGCGCGATCGCGCTCGGGGCGCCTCTCGCGCGCCGCGCCGCCGCCGCCGCCCGCTGCCGCCCCGCCGGCGGCGCCCCGGGCGCCGTCGCCCGCGCCGTCGCGGCCGGTGCCGTCGCACCCCGTCGACGACCCGCCGTCGCCCACCGACACCACAACGGAGCAGGCGCGCCGCGGCAGCAGCGCCGCCGCTATCCACCCGCTGCCCAGCGGAGCCGCCGCCGCCGCCGCCGCCGCCGCCGCCGCCGCCGCGCTGCCAGCGCCCAAGCTGGTGCAGGAGCCCGTGCACCTGCCTGAGCACCCGGAGCTGCGCCCCATCCGCGTGCGCCTCGAGTCTGAGGGCCAGCAAGGCGTGCCGCTCGAGACCTCGCGCGGCGTGGCGCTGGCCGTGCCGCACTCGGCGCTGCTGGCCGCGCTGCGCCTGGCCGCCGAGGAGGACGGCTACGACGACCCGCCGCTGGCGCCAGAGCTGCTGTACGGCGGCGGCGCCAGCGGCGCGCCGCTGCCCGCCATGCACGTCAACCCGCTCGCCTTCCACCCGCTCGCCGCCGCCGCGCCGTGGATGCTGGGCAGCGCCGCGCCCCTAGCCCCGCCCCCGTACCTGTACCCTGGGCAGTTTGCCCAACCACCATCGGCAACGGCGGCGGCGGCGGCGGCGGCGACTTCTGGCCCGTGGCACCCTTCCTTCACGCCGTCCACGCCGCCGCACCCCGCCACGCCTCCCTCTTCGGCGCCGGCGGCGAGCGCCAACGGCGCGGCGGCCGCGGCGGCATCCACGCCAGGCGCCTCTGGCGCAGGCGCCGAGCAGCAGGGCCCGCCGCCTGCAGGGCCCTGGTTCAACCCGTGGTGGGCGGCGGCCATGGGCCCGCCGCCCGGCTACCTGCCCGTGCCTCCTCAGGCTTGGGGCTGGATGCCCGCGCCCCCATTTCCGCCGCACGCGTACGAGGCCGGGGCGTCGGCCGCCCCGCCGCTGATGCAGGTGCGTGCGCTTTTTGGCGGGTGCAATGGCACCTGGCGTGTGCCTCGTGCGCGTCCGCGCTGACGGTGCGAGCGCGCGTTGCCCACGCACACACTGCGCAGGTCATGATGGCCACCATGTCAGGCGCTGGGCCAGGGCCGTCGCCTCCGTCTGGCGGAGGGGCGCTGTCCGCTAAGCTCCCCCTGCACGCTGACGGCCGCCCGCGCCACGTGGCCGCTTCTCCGGCGCCCTCTTCTTCAGGATCGCCGTGGCCGCTCGCTGGCAGCCAGCCAGGCAACCCGTACGTGGGCGCTGGGGCTGCTGCGCGGACCCCGACCGCGCCGGGGGCGGCTGTGGGCGCAGCGACTCCCACGCAGGCAGCGGCGGGGCCTCAGCGGTGGCGCTCGTGATGGTGTGTGTTGAGCTTTGCGTCTCGTCCCCACGCGCTGCTCACTGGGCACTGCGACTGCGCTTTGGATGATTTTCAAGCCGTTGGACTCCTGCTTGTGGGCAGTGAGCAAGACGTGAAGAGTGAGTGATGAGGGGGGACGCACCTTGACGAACTGAGACGGCGGCAACCTGGGCCTGCGACTGGTCCTGGCACTGGGCGCATCGCGTGTGGACTGGAGACTTTTTGTTCTTCTTCTTTGTTGGAGCAAGCCATCTTCTTTGTTGGAGCAAGCCAATGCCCTGATGACGACCCCACCCACTTGGACTTGCTGCGCGCCCTGATACTGCCACCGTTGAAGACTCTAGGGTCCCACGCCCTGCACAAGGGCGCCAGAGGAACCCCCCAGAGGGCACCATAGAGTGCCGTTCCGCACACAACAACAAGCACGTCGTCACATATGCAATCCTTTCGGAGCCCTCTCGGACCCCGGCAGCAGCAGCAGCAGCGGCGGCAGCTGCTACGCAGCCCCGCGCCGCTCCGCCTGACGGTTGTGGCGATGGCACGTGGGCGCCGCGCCATGTCAGAGGAGGTGGTGCAGTCCGTGGCGCAAGCGAGAAGGGAAGCGGCGCGGCAGGGGTGCATGTTCGTGGGAGCGGGGCACCTGGTGCTCGGGCTGCTGGCCACGCCGTCACGAGCCAGCGCCATCCTGCAGCGGTACCTGCACGCCGACGACGCCAGAGTTCAGCTGGACAAGCACGTGGTGCTCCCGCTGGACGGCAGCCAGCTGCTGGTGGGGGACGTCGAGCTCTCGCCCACAGCGCGGGAACTGCTCAGCTTCGGCATGGAGTGCGCAAGGGAACAAGGCACGTACTGCCGCAGCAAGCGCAGCAGCGCCGCAGCTCTAGCTTTCCGTTCCACGGCCGCGCCCAAGGGTGCGATCCGTCCCGTGCGCGCACGGGCGTTTGTGGACGCAGGCTGCGACGTGCTTGGGTGCGGCCACCTGGCGGTGGTCTTGATCCAGGACGACAGGAGCCCGCTGCGGAGCCTGCTGCTGGCGCGGCAGGCGCCTCCGGTGCGCGCCATTGAGGACGAGGTGCGTGCAGGAGGGTGACCAAGCAGTGCCTTTGAGCGCAGGTTGGATCGCGGACACCGGCATGGTGTGCATTGCCTGGCGTGCAGATCCTGGCCGACGCCGAGCAGCATCCAGAGGGGGCAGCGACCCTGGCCAGCCCCGAGGAGCAGGTACGACTACACGGCCGTGCGCGCGTGCTGCAGAGGGGGTGAGGCGGCGCAGGGGATGACCACCCTGTCTGTGTGTTGCTGCTTGCACGCGCAGGCGGCGCAGCTGCGCAGGCTAGCGGCCGTGCACGCCAGCAACGGCCAGCAGCCGCGGCAGGTGTGGCCTGTACGCGCTGGCGCCCTCTGCACCATCCTTACCGACAGCAACGCAAGCACCACCCCTGTGCTTGCTGCCGCGTGCAGGACGAGGTGTTCAGGCGGCAGGCGGCGCAGCAGCAACAGGACGAGTACGAGTAGCGCAGTGCTGCACCGCCCCCCACCGCACGCCCCTCGCGCCTCCCTTCCTCTCCTTCCCACCCATGGCGCTCCTGGGCACGTCCAACAGGACGGTCAGCCTACCCGGCAACGTGGGGCCGCCCTCTTTGCCAAGGCCGCAGAGCGTGGCGAACATGAGACGGCGGCGCTGCGTTCCCCCAACGCATGCGTGCCCCGCCCCGCCCATCGTTGTGCTTCAAGAGAGAGAGAGAGAGAAGCACCCTTTGAGGTCGTGCAGTGCAGAGGCCTTGTGCAGCACCCAGAACTCCACGCAGCGGCGTGCACCGCCTCTTCTTCCCGTCGCGGCCCCTGCGGCGAGGCGACCGCGCAGTCCTGCCTCCACGCGCGAGCGCACGACGAGCGAGAGAGGCCCCTTCCTGAGAGCACGCCGCAGATCTGGTGGAAGCGCCGCGTCTCGGACGACGCAGCCGCGCCACCGCGATGGATCACTCGGACACCGCGCCGCGCCAGCTCTCTGACGCGCAGCCGGGCGCGCAGCAGCAAGCCGGAGGCGCTGCGCCGCAGCACCAGCAGCAACACCCGCCCAACCTGCCCGGCCCCGTGCTCGCGGCGCTCCAGGCCAGCGCCACGGGCCGCACGCTTCTGCAGCGCCCGGACCTGCTCCAGCGCGTGCCGCACCACATGATGAGCAACATGGCGCTGCTCACGCAGCACCTGGCGTGGACAGACGCCAAGGCCGTGCTCGGGCAGGAGCCGCCCCACGACGCCGGGGCCCCAGCGGTGCAGGCGGCCACCGGAGCCGCACCCGCCATCGCAGCCCCCCGACTGGGCCACATCCCACCGCAGCCAGGTGCCGCGCACGCTCACGGTGCGTCCACCACGGCCCCCTGCAGTGCACGACCTTGCGCGCTTTCCTGCTCCCCGCGTTGGCGCGCAACGCGCCGGCGTGCCTCTGCCTGCTGATGACCTCCACCGCACTTGCGTTGCTTGTGCAGGCGCACCGCCGGCAGCGACGACGGGTGGAGTCGCGCCCGTGGCCCCGTCCTCGTCCTCCTCAGCGGTGCAGCCCCCAGGCCAACCCCCACCGGCGCCGGCGGCCGCAGGCGGGGCGCCCGCGCACCACTCTCTGTCGGGAGAGATCCTCAGGTCGGTGCTGACGCCCGAGCTGCAGTCCGAGCTGCAGAGGCTCTCGGCCGCCCACGGCCGCCAGCAGGTGCGCAGCCTCGCGCCGCGCTCCCTCTCACGCCGGCGGCAGTGTGTGTCGTCAAGGGGGGAGACGGATTCCTTACGTGAGGGTCAGCAGGTCCGCTGCGTGTGGCAAGGCACCAAGGATGGGCCAGCCGCGGCGAGAAGCACAAGTCACAGCACGAGGCCACGCTTGCGCCCCGCAGGTGTGCAAGTGGATGGTGGTGGAGATGCAGCGCTGCCACGACGCCGCGTCCGGCGCCGCCCCCGACGCCGCAGCTGCCCACCCGCCAGGGTCCGCCGCCGCCGCCACTGGCAGCGCAAGCGGGGCCGGCGCGGGAGGCGCGGACGAGGCGCCGCCCCCGGCGCTGCGCGAGCTGGGGCGCAGGTTCCAGATCGCGCGGCAGCTCGCCCACCAACAACACCAGCAACAGCAGCAGCAACAGCAGCAAGCGCAAGCCCAGGCCGCAGAGGAGCAGCGTGCCCCCGGCGTGGCGTCCCTGCCCAGCGCCGCCGCCCAGGCCCGCTGGCAGCAGCTGCCCCCTGACACGCAGGCCAGGCTCCTCACGCTGCGGGAGCTGCTGCGGGACGCCGCCGGCCGCGCCTCGCTCGCCGAGCGCGCGCGCGCCGGCGCGGCGGCGCCGCCGGGCGCCCCGCCGCCGCAGCTGCAGCAGCGCCGGGCCGACCTGGAGCAGCTGTGGGGCCTCACGCACCTGCTCGCAGAGGTGTGGCCTGAACTGGCCGGCCACGCGCGCGCCGTGTGGGCCGCGGCGGGGATCGCCTTCCCTGGCCCCGCCGCGGATGCCGCGCCGCCAGGCGGCCTCGGCGCGGCGCCCGCGCCGCCGCCCGCCCACGAAGTGCACGCGTACGGCCAACCGACCGCGGCGCCGCAGCTGCCGCACGGCGCCTACGCCCACCACCGCCAGCAGCAGCAGGAACTGGGTCACGCGCCGCCGCACGGCGTGCAGGCGTGGCCGGCGGGCGAGGCGGGGGCGATGCCGGCTTCGCCGCCGCACGCCGCACGCACACCCTCCAACGGGGTGGCAGGTCAGCCGCGGGCGCCTGGGGCTGGTGGCCTGCTGGGCGGCGTGATGGCGCAGCCCGTGCCCGGCTGGCAGCAGCAGCAGCAGCAGCAGCAGCAGCAGCAGCAGCAGCAGCGGCGGCGGTATGTCTGGGGTGCGGAGGCGCCGGCTGGCGCCGGCGGCGCCGGCGGCGTGCTCGGCGACGCGCAACGCGCAGCGGCGGCGGCAGAGACGGCGGGCCCCTGGCTGTATGGCGGCGGCGAGGGTGGCTACGGGTGGGCGGCGCCGCCCAGTGGGGCCGTGGCGGTGGCGGGCGGGTACGGCGGCGCGGCGGTGCGGGCGGGCGAGGGTGGCGGCGGGACCTTGGCGGCTGCGGGGGCCGGGTACTGGGGTGGTGGGGCCGAGGTGATGGCGCCGGCGGGCGGGGCGCAAGTGGCGCGGAGCGCATCCCTGACGGACCTTGAGACGGCGCTGGGCGACATGCCGGACCTTGACCGTGAGTTGTGTGACGCAGCGAGGGGGCATGCGCAAGCGCTTCGTCGCGCGCAGCACCAGCCGCGCTCTGACCGAGCTTCCGCTCGCATCACTCCTGTGCGGCATTCTATCGCAGACCTGCTGCTGCTGGAGGAGGGCGGCCTGGACGCCGACCTGCTGGAGCTCGACGACGTGGTGCTGCCCGGCACTGGCGGTGGGCCCAGCAACGGGAGGGCGCCGCCACAGCAGCAGCAGCAGCATAGGCAGGGGCAGAGGGAGGAGCGCCACGAGGCGGCGGCGCCGCTGCCGAGCCCGCGGCGCGTGTGGCAGGACCACCCTGGCGTCGTGCCGGAGGGCGGCGTGGTCCCTGGCGCCGGGCCTGACGGGCGCTTGCTGGCGACGGTGCCGGCGGCGGTCCCAGGTGCGTGCAGCGGCTGGCGTGCCGTGCGAATGCGTGCGTGAGTTGCTCGGCCCACCTGTCGCGAGCGTGTCGACGCGTTCGCAGGAGCACGGCCGGCGCGAGGGCGCGGAGCGGCCGGCGCGCCCGCGGCCGCCGCAGAGGACGCGAGCCCACCGCCCTCGTCGACCTTGAGCAAGCCGCCGCGCAAGTCCAAGGCCAGGAAGGGCTCGGGCCGGCAGCGGCAGTCGCGACAGGCGCGCCGGGCGCGCCAAGCCTCCGCTCAGCAGCAGCCACAAGTGCCGGCACGAGCCGCGCTCCGCCACGCGCTGTTCGAGGTGCGAGACAGCCGCGGCTCATCTGCCTTTGCCCCGTAAACGAGCGCGCGGAGCTTCGACGCGCTCGCACGCACACACGCTCGCCGCGCGCCAACTCGCGCAGGTGTGCGGCCTGTCTTCCGGCAGCGAGGACTCGGCGGCTGAGGAGGAGGGGCCCGAGGGCGCTCCGTTCGAGGCCAGCGTGGGCCAAGTGCTGCAGCTCGCGCTGCTGCAGATGGGCCAGGCCACCGCCACGGCGAGCCAGGTCGCCGACGAGCTGATGCGCCTGCGCCAGCTGCTGCTGCAGCCGGCGGCCAGCGGAGGAGGCCTCAGCCTCAGCGGCGCGGCGGCGCACCCGGTGCTGCCCGGCTGGCAGCACGTGGTGGCGCTGACGAGCGTGCCCGGCGGCGGCGGCGCCGAGGCGCCTGTGGAGCTGGTGCGGCAGCAGGTGCAGGCGGCGCTGGCGGCGTGCTGCGGCACCACCGTGGCGCGCTGCGGGCCGGGCGGCGACGACGCGTGGATGGCGCTGCCGTGCCTCAGCCACCGGGCCCAGGAGCACCGCACAGCGCTCAGCCTGGCGCTGCGGTCGCTGCCGGCCATGCTGGCGGCGAGCGAGCACGTGCGCGCGCTGCTGCGGGGCGCCGGCGCGCCAGGCAACTCGTAGCGCGGGTCTGGTGATGGGGAGGTTCTCGCTGACCAAGGCTCGGCGCTGGTGTTGAGCTGACGTTGCTGGATAGCGCAGTGCAAGACTCGCGTTGTCAGCATGAGAGTGGGACGGGAACGCCAAGCGAAAGCACGAGACACCCATTGGTCGCGCAGTCAGCGCACAAGCCGCAAGCTTTTCGGAACCGCGTCCGTGGGCCAGCACGCGCGCCCCCGCCCACCAACCATCCGTGCCGTGGGCGCCGTGCACGCTCACGTGTGCGCAGCAGCACCTGCGCAGCAACGACGCCCGGCGCCGCCTGCCTCGCCAGAGCACCACGAAAGCGTCAGCGCGGTCTACTGTACAGTCACAAGCCCCCTGCCCCCGTGGCCGCAAACCGCCCGCGCCCGCGCACTAACAACGCCACGTGTGCGCGTGCGCGCTGCTCACGCCGGGGCCAGCAAGGCGGGCGTTGCGTGGCGTTTCTCCCGTCACACTGCTCTCAGAGGTGGAAGAGCGTGGACAGCGCGCAATGGCGGGAGCGGGCGGGGGGCACATGTCTAGGCCGAAGCCGATGGGGCAGTGCGCGTGCGGCGTGTGCGAGGGCGAGCCCCTTGCCAAGACCAAGTGGGGTGGTTTGGTTGGGCGGCCGGGCCAGCTAGAGGCAAAGGTCAGGTCATCATTGCCCACAGGGACCCAGGCGCTGTCGGGAACGCAACGACACGGCCCCAACAGCAAACGCGGCGCGGGGACTGCGTGCTACCCCTCCCACGCGCTCATAGGAACAACTCTTGTGCCGGGGGTTGAAGCAGAGGAAGAGTGTGTGGTCGGCGGGCACCATCAGCAACGCCGCGTCGGCGCCAGGTGTTGGCACGGCGGCAGAGTGGAGGGAGGCCGCACGCGCGGCAGGAGAAGGCAGCCAAGCGCGAGGAATGGTTCAAGTGAGGGCGGCCAGCGTGTCTCTGCAGTCTCAGAGAGGCTGTCAAGGCTTTGTGCCCTCTACCTGCCGGCCCCCGACAGCACCCCGTCGTCACCCACCCCTGACTGCGATTGCCAGACGTCCGCACGCGGACAGGCACTTTGCACCCATTTGCTGCTGGCATCTCCTCCTTGCGCCGCCGCCACCTCACCCTCTGCTGCTCAAAGGAAAAAACAATGCGCTCTCAAGGGGCCCGCGCCCCACACACACTGCACGCGCTCCTCTCACTCTCCCGCTTGGTGCTCCTCTTGCTGCTGCTTCCCGACTCCTGCTCCGTTTTGCGCACCCCTCCCGCACACGCTCAGGCGCTCACACGACACGGCGCGCCCCACACACGCCACGCCGCTTCCTGCTACCCACGCTTAGCTCACAAGAACAACTTCTGCCCACATCTTGCGCGCCCTCCTCCTCCTCCTCCTCGGCCTGTCGCCGGCGGCGCCGCCCCAACACCCCTGGGTGCAAGCTGGCCCGGCGCCACGCAACCCTCCTCAGGGCCCCCGACAGGACAGCGGGCCTCCCACCGACACGCCCCCGCCCTCAACGAGCAAGGCGAGAGGAGGAAGACGAGGGGGGCGTCTGTGACGGGGGGAGGGTGGCACGGCGGCAGGGCACGGTGGGCCCTCATGCCAACTTGAAGGAGGAGGAGGGCGTGTCGATGGCGGTGGTGGTGCTGCTCCTTGCCAGAGGGTCCTCAGGCCGACTTGGAGGACGAAGAGGAGGTGTAAATGGTGGTGGTGCTGCTCCGGGCCGAACCCTCGGCAAAGGCGGCGGGCACGCGCGACAGGTCCGTCAGCGCGTCCACGATGGCCTTCTCCGACGCGGCCGTCAGCATGCGCGAGCTGCGGATCTGCTGCAGCGCCTGCGGGCAGGCATGAGCAGGCGCCAGGGCGGCGCGGACGTCAGGCGTCGCCGTGGGTGCTTGCTGGGGCACAGGGCTTGGGGCATGATGACGGCGAGGTCAGAATCGCCAGGGCCTGGCAGGTGCTCTCCTCAGCACCGGCCCAAGAGCTGCCCAGAGGTGGTGGGAGGGGGAGGAAGGGCGCACCTGTGGCGCGGCGGCCTGCATGAACTTGAGCGCCCGCTGAAGGTACTCGGGCACTTGCGCCGGCGCCACGGCGTCGGTGAAGCCGCGCTGCACCGCCAGCACCAGCACCACCTGCTCAGCACGCACAGCACAGCGCAGCGCACGCAGCGCCGCCGAAACGTCGAACAGCGAGCCTGCGCCGGCGTGCGAGGGAGGTCGGCGGGTGATCAGGCGCGGTGACCGCCATGCACACAACACCGCCAGCGCTGCTGCCACCCGCGCCACCTGCGCCCCCACAGCCGCTCCACGTGCTGGCACCCGCGCTCACCAGCTCTTCGAGCGAGTGTGCTGACTGGTGAAAGGCGAGGATGGGAAAGGCAAGGAAAAAGAAAAAGACTCGGAAAGGAAAGGGAAAGAGGGGGCGCTCACCAGCTCTTCGAGCGAGGTGGGCTGGCCCGCGGGCTGCGCCAGCGCCGCCGCCATGCGCAGCGTCATGGCGTCCTCCTTCTGCGCCTGCGGGTCCGCCGCCGCGTCCAGCTTGAACCTGCGTGCCACGCGCATACAAAGCCCAGGCCACACACCGCTCACAGAGACGCCGCGTGGCGCTGCATCGCGCCGGTGGCAGCAGCCCGCGCGCCCGCCCTCGCCCCGAGTGGAGCGAACGCAGCATCCACCCGCCCAGGCGGCGGCGCGGAGCCCAGGCGGAGGGAGCACACTCACTTGCGGGCGTCCTCTGCCTGCGCCAGGCTGAGCCGGATCTGCGGCGCCAGCACCTCGAGCGCGCGGGGGTAGGCGCGCGCGCCCACGCGCGTGATGCTCAGCTTGGGGTTGGCGCGGTACGGCACGCGCGACGGCGGCGGTGACGACCCGCCGCTGCCGCCCGCCGCACCCGCCAGCGGCTCCAGCACCAGCTGCGAGAGCAGACGCGCGCGCGGCAAGAGCGCGGCGACCAACCGCCCTGGTGAGCTGCTCGCAGCCTGCCTGCCCTGACAGGACACATCTCGCGGGCGGTGCGGAGCGAGCACGACGGCGCACGCAAAGCGGCGGCCGCAGCGCACGCGGGCGCGCACCTGCCCATCGGCGATGCTGATGAACTCCTCGACGGCCTCTGTGCTGAGCTCGCCGGGCTGCGGCGCCAGCGCCACCACCTCCTCGGCCAGCTTCTTCTCCAGCGCAGCCTGCGCCGCAGCGCACGGCCAAGGCGCGACGGCGCAGCTCCTCCATACCCTGCGCGCTCTGCCGTTGCTCCGTGGCCGCAGAGCCCTGGGCGCTGCACGCCTGCCGCCCGTCGACACAACGGCAGGAAAGGGGGCTCGCAGCAGCAGTGGCGAACCTCACCTTGATCTTTGCCTTCTGCTCGTCGCTCAGCGTCTGGTACTTGCTCATGTCGACCTTCTTTGTGACGCCCGTGGCGGGGCGGCCCGGCACCAGCAGCAGCGCGCTGAGGCTGCCGCCGCCGAGCGCCTTGGCCATCTTGGCAGACCGCATGAAGAGCGTGGAGAAGAACCTGCGGAGCGCGCAACCCACCCAGGTCCCGCAGGGGCGTCGCGGGAACACTTGAAAAGGCAGAGTCGGCCCGTGCAGTCGGAACACTCGACGAGGCAGCTTTGCGCGCCACGCCCGCTGCGGCTAGAGTGCGCCGCGCGGAGGGCGCCGTAATGACTCACGCGCGGCGCTGCGCCACGGCCCCCGACACGAGCATGCCCTCGTAGTCGACCAGCTCGGCCTCGCTGCCGGGCGCCGGCAGGGACAGGTCGCGCCCGTTGGCGTCCTTGATGAGGCCCTCGCGCGCCTGGAGGTGCAGGCAGCGGGGCAGCACAGCACGGCGGTGCGACGCGGCGCAGGCGAGCGAGCGAGGGCGCGTGGGGTGCGAGTGGGCGTCAAGGCCTGAGGTCGGTGGTGCGCGAGCAAGCCAGGAGGGGGGCGCGACTGGGCGCGGCGGCCACTCACCACGTCCTGCCCAAGGCCGCTGAGCCCGGTGATGGCGAGCGTGTCCCACACCTGGCACAGCGAGGCCATGTCGTCCACCACCACCAGGCAGTGCCCCCCGCGGTCCCGCACCGTCTCTGCACGCACGCGCACAACCGCAACGTAGCAAACGTGTCACCACAGCTTTGGGCAACTTGCGACGCCATGCCTCTGGAAGCAGAGCGAGGGCCGAGTCGCTGGCGGTGCGCTGCATGCATGTGCGAGTGGCCAAGGGTGCACGCGCACCTCCGACGGTGTAGGCGGCGCACAGCGCGGCGTACTTCTCCCCCAGCGGCGCCGAGGGCTCTGCCGCCACCACGCACGTGTTTGCCAGCACGCCCGCCGCCGCCAGCCGCTGCTCCAGCGCGCGCAGCTCCTCGGCCGTGCGCGTGGTGCTGGCAAACACGCAATGCACGCCTGCGGCCGGCCCCCACCCACGCACGCGCCGCACGCACACGATGGACCGCCGCGCCACCACTGGCAGCGCGGGAGGAAGGCACGCCGCGCGCCTTCCTGAACTTTCCTGGGCGAGCGCGCTGCGCACCCGGCTGCGTGTGGCTGCGCCCAGGCCGCGAGTGCTCTTCTCGTTCACTGCTGCCGCTGCTGCTGCCCGCTCACCGGCGTCGCGCTGCCCCAGCACGGCGTCCTCGGCCAGGGTGCTCTTGCCCGCGCCGTTCGGCCCGATGACCAGCAGGCTGGCGCCGCGCCCCACGGGCGTGAGCAGGTCCAGCGCGCGCACGCCCGTCAGCAGAGCCTCGTTGATCTGCTCGCGGTTCTTCATCTGCACCTGCGTGCCCCCGCCAGGCAGCGACGCCACGCACGCACACCCGCGGCAGCGGCAGCAACGCACTGCGTCAGGCACCGTGCACCTCACAGCCCTGCTCGCGCTGGCAGCGAGTCGCCCCCATCAGGGCGGCGTTGCCAACAATCCAGCCCGCACCTGCGCGTTGAGCAGCGGCCGCAGCTTCTCCGCGCCGCCGGGCGAGCGCTTCTTGCCGCTGGGCCCGCCCGCCGCCGCCGCCGCCGCGCCACCGTCGCGCTGGGGCACCGGGGAGGCCTTGCTGCTGCCGCCGCTGCTGCTGGCGGCGGGCGCGCTCTCGCTGCCCCGCTGCGGCTCTGGCACGGGGTCAGCCGGCAATGCGGCGGCGGCGGCGCCGCCGCCGCCGAACAGCGGCTGGCCCAGAAAGTTGAGCGTGCGGCCAAAGAGCGCGTCGCCCACGGGCACCTCAAAGAGCTCAAACTCCTTCTTGGTGACGGGGCCCTTGACCTCGTCAATCACCTGTGGTCCAGGGAGCGCACCACCGCGCCCACACTTCAGCCCACACTGCTGGTTGCGAGGTGACGTGCGCGGTGTGGAGCACCGGGTGCAGTTGGCACGCCTGCTTGCCTGCAGCACGCCCTTGATCTTGCACTCGAGGCCGGTGCCCACGTTGACGGCCGAGGCCCCTCCCAGGATGAGCACGAAGGCAATGTTGTCGGAGCGGTGCCAGAGCAGCACGCTGCGGGAGGAGCACGCGCGCACACGGGCACGACAACCCCAGTCAGAGCGCCCCGACGAAGAGCAGCGCACAAGGGCCTTCCTCAAGGCAGGCCCTCAGCTGAGCTCAGGCGCTGCTGGCAGCATCACTGCGCTGCTGCTGCCTGGCGCTGGAGCCTGCGCGCACCCGGTGCCGCCCGTGACGAACGACAGCTTGGTCCCCACCGGCGCGTCCGCGTTGAGCCCACTCACGATGGCCAGCGAGTCCCGGACGAAGAGCACCTGCGCCCCAAGGCCCGAGGAGTGTGCGTTTGGCTGCTGACTCGGGCACGCGTCACCTCGCCCGGGCGCCTCCTCCTCCTCCCGGTCCCCCACGGTTGCAGCGCAGCGCTCTGCCAAGAGCACACAGGCGCTGCGGTGCTCCAGTGCACGTCGTGGCCTGGGCACCGCCTCGTTGAGGCGCTCAAGGCGCGCGCGGCGCACCTTGCCCACGTTCACTTTGGACTCAAGCTCCCTGAGCGTCGCGAGCTGGTTGGGCGCAGACAGGCGCTTGGCGAAGATGCTCATCTCCTTCTCCCAGTCCGGCTCCTCGTCGTCGCCCTTTGCGCGGCAGATCGATTTGAGCGCGCGCCTGGCCAGTGGGGAGTCTGTCGCCACCCACGCAGCGCCTCCTGAGAGATGCAGCTGGCCTCCGGGGCAGTGGTAGTGGTGCGCGCCACGTCGCCGCACTGCTGCGGCCGCAGCCGCGCACTGCCGCCTGCTGTGCGTCCTGCAGTGGCTCGAGCCGCCATGGCTCGAGGACGAGGGAGCCGCCGCGCAGTGGCTGGCGTTCCCGCCGTTCGCCTGCAGCAGCTGCATCGCGCCTGGGTGCACGGTGGTGAAGCTGCACAAGCTGCGCTCTCGAGCGGCCAGGAACTCGAGCCGTTCCTGTCTGTTTCTCATGGGGTCAGGGTGCAGCCGCGAAGTGCTGCTCAGCGCAAGGCCGTGCCGCATTTTTTCGTCCGTCAGCACCAGCAACGCCCTCAGCAGCCGCAACACCAGGGCGCAGCAGCGGTCCTCTCCCTCTCACCTGTCTCCTCGCCCAGTCACACTCGGCGGGCGTCCGGAAGTCCGAAAGGCACAGCCACTCCGCTTCCGCCGCCGAGTCCCTGTGCTCATAGAGCAAGCGGCCTCGTGAGCGCGCGCGGCCCAGCGGCTGCCAGTGGGCACGGGCGGTCGAGTGGAAGGTCGATGGGGTCGTGCAGCAGCAGGCCGGACGACGCCAGTGACGCGCCGTTCGTGCGTCCCGGCGCCAAGTCGGACCCCCGCTCGGCCGTGATGTTCAAGGTGCGCGCGCACCACATGCTGACCACGGCATGTTGACCGCCCACCGCGCTCGGCAGGGGCACCACAGCAGCAGCGTCACGCGCACGCAGCAGCAGCAGCAGCAGCAAGTTCATCAGTAGCTCCAGCGCCCTCGGACCCTCGCTTCGTCCCGGCCAGCGGGCTCCTCTTCGTGCGCGCTTCCGCAAGCACGGCAATCCTCACCTTTTCCTTCAACGGCGCGCCGCTCGGCAGACCACCCCGCCCGCGCAGCGCAGCGGAACGTCGCTCACGCACGCGCCGAAATCCAGCGCTGCGGATGCAGCCGCCGCGCCCCGCCGCTTGCTCGACTTCCACCGTTGCTCGGGCAGCCCGCGGCTGCAGGGCAGGCGCAGCGGGCGCAGCGTGCGGGACGAACACTGCCCAGCACCCCATCCTGCAACCGTACACTCACACGCACCCCTCAAACAACGCCCACACACCGGTTGCACGGCCTTGGCCTGCTCGCTTTGCGCCTGCAGGACGCCTCGTCGGGCGCCGGCGTGGCCGACACGGTGCGCAACTTCAAGAGCGGCAACCACCAGCAGAGCCGCAGCAGCCCTGCCATCGCCAACATGCTGCTGGGCGGCGAGGCGGGCGCGCTGGCCGCCGAGTCGTTCAAGTCGCGCGCCAGCTCCATGTCTGAGGTGGCCTTCACGGCGGCGGGCGTGGCCGGCGAGGCGCTCGACGACGCGCTCAACGCCGTGCTGCGCGACGCCAGCCCGCACCACCTCACCAGCGGCAGCAACAAGCAGCGCAAGGGCAGCAACCGCCACAACAACAACGGCGGCGGCGCCTATGGCGCAGGCGGCGGCGCCAGCGCGGCGGCGGCGGCGGGCCACCATGCCCATGGCGGCAGCAGGGGCGCTGCCGGGCAGCGGCAACAGCACCGCGGCAGCACGAGCAGCAATAACCGCGGCAAGCAGAGCGCCAACGACACGCTGCCGCCCGGCGCCACCGCCAGCCCGCGCCAGAGCGAGTCGGGGCCCGCGTGCGGCGCGGCGGCGGCAGCGCCTCCAAAGACCATGTCTGGCCTGTCGTCGGCCATCAGCACGCCGCTGCCCGACGTCAGCGCCCACCACCACCACCACTGCCACCCAGGCGGCGCCGCGCAGGCGCCGCCCGCCCGCCGCAGCAACCCCGGCACCGCACAGCGCAGCCCCAGCAAGGTGGAGCGCGCCTGCACCGGGCTAGGCGGCGTGGGCGGCGAGTCGCGGCGGAGCCGCCCCACCGTCACGTTCGAGGGCGTGTCGGAGCCCTCGACGGGCCCGCGCGTCATGGTGCGCGAGCGCAACAAGTCGCGCCTGGGCGTCGTCTCCCAGCCCGGCTTCCCGCCCGACAGCAACGCCACCTCCCCGGCCACCTCTGACTGCGGCAACGGCGCTGCCGCCGCCGCCGCGTACAAAAAGTCGCACAGCAACCACACCCTGGGGAAGCTGCCCGCGCGGGGCACCCTGGGCGCGCCCCCGCCGCCCCCGCCCGCGCTGCCCATGGCGATGCAGCTCCCGGCGGCCAAGGGCGGCGCCGCCGAGCCCGGCCTGTGGGTGCTGCGGCGCACCGGCAACGTGCGTCACAAGTACATCCTGGCCGACGCGCTGGGCCGCGGGCAGTTTGGCAGCGTGTGCATCGCCATGGAGCGCGCCAGCGGCGAGCGGTGGGCGTGCAAGAGCGTGAGCAAGCGGCGCGTGCAGGGCATGCACGACTTCAGCATGGCCGACGTGCTGCGCGAGGTCGAGGTGCTCTACACGGTGGGCGGGCACCCGGGCGTGGTGGGCCTGCGCGAGGTGTACGAGGACGAGGAGGACCTACACCTCATCATGGAGCTGTGCCAGGGAGGCGACTGGTTCGAGCGCCTCATCAACTTTGGCAGGTGCGCGCCTTTGGCGCTGGCTTCTTCTTGGGGGCGCCGCGGTGGGGACGCGTTGACACGCGTCCTTGATTTCACGCCGGGCGAAAGGGCGACTTGAAACACCACGTGGCGCGCTGCGTGCAGGTACACCGAGGCCGAGGCGGCCACCACCATCCGCAGCGTGCTCGAGGCGCTCTCCTACTGCCACTCGCTGGGCGTCATGCACCGCGACATCAAGTGCGTGCACGCCACACCACATGCACATGGCGCGTGCCGAGGCGCGGCTGTGCTGCACGCAGCGCGCGCACGAGAGCGCACCGCCGCCCGCATGCCTGCGTGTGTGCAGGCCGGAGAACATCATGTTTGTGGACCGGTCCGAGACGTCGGCCGTCAAGCTGACGGACTTTGGCCTGGCGGCCATGTTCACCGAGGGCGGGCCGCCGCTGACCGAGGTGCTGGGCTCGGCCTACTACGTGGCGCCAGAGGTGCTGCGCGAGGCCTACAGCAAGGAGGCGGACGTTTGGAGCACGGGCGTGGTGCTCTTCATCGCGCTGGGAGGCTACGCGCCCTTTGACGGCGCCAACGAGCGCGAGGTGTGCGAGAGGGAGCAGCTGGCGCGTGAAGAGGCGGCTCAGCGCTTCAGGTTTCCAAGGGAGCCACCCAACCCAAAGCGATGACGGCGACCACCACGACGCGCGCACGCGCAGGTCTTTGCCAAGATCCTGCACGAGCCCTTGCAGTTCAAGGACTCGTCGTGGGGGCACATTTCCATGGACGCCAAGGACGTGCTGTCGCGCATGCTGACCAAGGACCCCCGGCAGCGCGCCAGCATCAAGGAGCTGCTGGCGCACCCCTGGTTCCAGACGTGCGCCGGCACGCTCACGCCCGGCGGCACGCCCGCCTCGCCGCAGCACTGCGGCGCCGCCGCCGCCGAGGGCGCGGCGCGCCAGAGCGTGGCGCTGGACCCCGGCATGTCGCAGCGCATCCCCAAGGGCAGCATCTCCAAGGCGGTGCAGCAGGCCATCAAGCGCGGCAAGCAGGTCAAGGCCGTGCCCGACGCCGTGGTGGCGCGCCTGCAGCAGTTCTCGGCCATGAACGCCTTCAAGCGGCAGGCGCGGCGCGTGCTGGCGACCTACCTGCCCGAGGAGGAGGTGGTCGGGCTCATGCAGGTCTTCAAGGACATGGACAAGGACGGCGACGGGCTGCTGACGGTGCGCGAGCTGCAGCAGGGCCTGGCCGAGCGCGGCGTCAGCATCACCGACGGCAACGCCAAGGTGAGGAGAGGAGGAAGCTCAAGGGCCCGGCTGATGGGTCGGCGTCAGAGGAAGGCGCGTGCTGCGCTCGCGCCGGGGCTGACACGACTCGCCTGGGCGTTGTCGCGGCGGGCCCTGCGTGTGCTTGCAGCTCATGCTCCAGCGCGCGGACCTGGACGGCGACGGCGCGATCGACTACGCCGAGTTCCTGGCCGCCACGCTGCACCTGGCGCGCCTGGAGCGCGACGAGCGCCTGTACCGCGCCTTCCGCTTCTTCGACAAGGACGGCAGTGGCTTCATCACGCGCGACGAGCTGGAGGCGGGCCTGCAGCACCTGGGCCGCGTCAACGTGGAGCGCATCCTGGCCGAGGTGGACAAGGACGGCGACGGGCGCATCTGCTACACCGAGTTCTGCGACATGCTCCGCCACGACCACGACCCCTACATCAGCGTCTTTGCGGGCGAGAACCCCCTCGAGAGCCACCCCTCGTGGGGCGCCTGGGGCGAGGCCACGGGCAGCGGGCGCCTGCTGCTGGCCATGCCGCCCGACAGCCTGGCGCCGTCGCGCTGCATGTCGCTCGCCAACAGCCGCCAGCCCAGCGGCAACGAGCGCACTTCGTACGCGAGCCTGGGCGCCGTCAGCATCCGCCGCTCGCTGGGCGGCAACCTGCTGTTTGGCAGCCGCAACGCCCGCGCGTCGGGCACCGGCGCGCACCACCCGGCATCGCGGCCCAGCCAGATGGGCGGCCGGGCCTCGCTGGGCGGCGGCCTGGCGGCGCGGCCCTCCCTGGCCGGCAGCAGCCGCTTCGGCTCCATGCGCGCGGCGGCCATACTGGCGGCCGGCGGCCACCCCGGCGAGATTTCGGGCCGCTCCTCGGCGCGCACCGCCGCCTCCAACGACAGCTCCCCGCTGCCGCCGGTGCCCATCCGCTCGGGCATCCTGGCGCAGGCGGCCGCGCACGCCGCCGCCGCCGTCGCCGCCGCCGCCGCCGCGCAGCGCCTGCTGCACCATGAGGCCATGCTCGAGGTGGTGACGGAGCTCGAGGGCAGCGCCACGTCCTCGGCCTTTGGCGCGGCAGCGCGCACGTCGCCGCTCAACCTGGAGCACGTGGCGGCGCAGCTCGACAGCCCGCAGGGCGCCGACGGCAGCCGGCCCAACTCGGCGCGCCGGCCCGCCAACGCCCGCTCCGTCACCGAGGGCGGCATCTCGGAGAACCACGCGCCGCTGCCCTCGCCCTTTGGATACGTCGCGTAGGCTTCGCCTTGGGGTTCGGTGCGGCCCTCCTGGCGCCAGTCCTTCTCCCGGCGCAAGCGCGTGGAGATTTCACCGGCGATCAGGCGCGAGAGTTCCTGCTGCGTCTCCAGAAGATTCGTGGCGCGGCGATCGTAGCTTTGCGCCCAAAGGTGAAAGCCATCGCGCACGCTGATGAGTTGTGCCACGACTCGAACCTGATCGCCCGATTGGCGGATGCTGCCTTCGAGGACGGCTTCGGCGTGGAGCTGGCGGCCGGCTTCCCGGGCATCGATGGAAGCGCCTTGGAAGCGTTGCACGGCGCCGCGGCTTAAGACGCGCAGTGGCGGCAGCGCGGCCAGAGAAGCAATCAAGTCTTCGCTTAAGCCTGAGGCCAGCCCCTCTTCGTTGCCCGCTCGTGTGAGGTTAACGAAGGGGAGCACGGCAATGGAGTTTGGATTCTCCACAATGTGCTCGCGAGTCCACCAGAGCCAGCCCACTGCGATCAAGCTCAGGGTCGCTACAGCGGCCAGAACAGCCTTCGCGCGTTGGCGGTGGAGGATCTTGCGCAGCCGATAGGCCCAACGGCCTTGGTAGGCGTCGACGGGGCGTTGCGCGAGGAAGTTGGCGATGTCGTTCGTAAAGTCTTGGACCGTCGCATAGCGGTCGCGCGGGTCTTTTTCACGAGCCTTGCCGATGATGGCCTGCAATTCATGCGGCAGCGATTTGGCAGCGCCAGTCTTGGCCCGTTCTCCGGTGCTCATCTCCAGCAGGATCGTGCCGAGGCCGTAGACGTCGGTGCGTTCGGTGACAGGCTGGCCGACGCTTTGTTCGGGGCTAGCGTAATCGGGAGTGAGGGCCATCTGGCCCGTCATCGTGTCGATGGCAGTTTCGGGAGCGAGCGCGGGGTCGATCCATTTGGCGATACCGAAGTCGAGTAGTTTGGCATGGCCTTCCGCGGTGACAAGGATGTTGGAAGGTTTCAGATCGCGATGGATGATGAGCTTGGAGTGCGCATGGGCGACGGCTTCGGCGATGTTGAGGAAAAGCTCTAGCTTGCGCCTCAGGACTTGAGTCGCTTCGCCCTGGAGTAAGCGGCAGTATTCGAGGAGAGAGCGGCCCTCGATATAGTCCATAACGAGGTAAGGCTGGCCTTGCGGCGTAGTGCCCGCATCGAGAAGGCGCGCGATGTTGGGATGGTGGAGACGGGCGAGGATGTGACGTTCCTGGCGGAAGCGTTTCAGGATCGCGTCGGTGTCCATGCCGCGCTTGATGATCTTGATGGCAACGGCTTGGTGGAATTCGCCGTCCGCGCGCACCGCCTGATAAACGGCGCCCATGCCCCCGCGGCCGACTTCGCGCACCAGCACATAGGGACCGATTCGTTGGCCGGCTAGGGATTCGCCCGCATCATAACTCTGCGAGGCATGCACCACAACACCCGCGAGTTGGCCTTCCGCACCGGAATCCGCCGCCCACATGCGAAGAACTTCTTCGCGCAGTTCGCCGTCGCTGGGACATTCTTCGATCAGCCAAGCCGAGCGATGTTCCGGCGGAATGTCCAAGCCCTCCAGGAAGAGGCGTTCGACTTCGCGCCATTTTTCGCTTGGCGGCATGCTCATTCTTGTTGCCCTTGGAGGCGGGCGGCGAGCCAAGCCTGGCCGACGCGAAGTTCACGAGTAACCGTGGGCACGGAAACGCCGAGCGCCTCGGCAATCTCCTCGCCGGTCATGCCAGAAAAGTAGCGCATCTCGATGACGCGGGCCTTGCGCTCGTCGAAGGCCTCCAAGGCCTCCATAGCTTCGTGCAGTGCGAGAAGTTCATCGGAGTTGCCCTCGCTGACGACGAGCGCCTCTTTGAGCTCCAACATCTTGACGCCACCGCCTCGCTTGCCGGCGAGGCGTTTGCGCGCATGGTCCACAAGGATTTGCCGCATCATGCGGGCGGAGACGGCGAAAAAGTGTGAGCGCGATTGGAAGTTCGCCTCTTCGGCGCCCATTAACTTCAAGTAGGCTTCATTGACAAGCGCGGTGGCTTGCAAGGTGTGGCCGGCGGACTCGCCGCGCAGGATGCTCCCAGCCAGGCGGCGCAGTTCGGAATAGACGACGGGAAACAATTCGGCGGCGGCCTGTGGACTTGCGCCCAGGCCGCCGCGAAGCAGTTCTGTGAGACTCTGCGACAAATCGATTCTCAGTCTAACTAACGGGAGACGGCAACTGTAACGCCCGCTTGGGAGCGATAAGTCCCGAACTGCACTACGATCTCGTGCTGCCCAATCGTGAGGTTGGAAGGCACAATAGCGTTGATCTGGAATTGGCCGGCAACGGCGCCCGGCGCGGCGCCCGCATAAAGGACTTGGGCCTCGATACCGCCGATGAAGACTCGAGCCGGAAGCAGCGGCCGCGGCAATTCATTCGCTCCACCGGTCGCCAGTTTGCCGTCGACTCCCGAAGGAGTGGTCTGCCCTTCCCCGGTACCGTAGAGAACGATAACGCTGCCTGCGGGCGCTGGGTTGGAGGCGTTGTTCAACTGGCCGCTGGCATTGAGAATGGCGCCGGGGCCTTTGCCGCTGGCGTTCGCGGTGAACAATCCGGGGGCCGCCGGAGCGACATCGAAGTTCATCGTTTCCGAGTAGAGGCCTTCACGCTCGACGCGGACCGCAACTTTCGTCTTGCCCGCGATGGAGTAAGGCGCCACAACGGCCGTCTGGCCTTCGAAGGCATAGATGACCGGCGCGGGAGTCTGGTCAAACCAGACCCGCGTACTGGCAACTTCCGTGGCGACACGGCCTTGGGGATCTAGCTTTAGCGATGCCAGCGCGGACGGCCCAATGTTGCGGCCGAAGAGTGTAATGATTTGGCCGGGAGCAATGGCGTTGGCTTCATAGCTGGCGGCGTTGGAAATGCCTTGAACAGCAGGCAGACTTCCAATTGGGCCGTTGTCGCCGAGATCCACCTCAACAAGAAAACCGTCGTATTCACCGCTTAAATTCTTGTACGTGCCGCTCTCCCAGGCCACGGGAAGATTAGTGGAATAAGTGCCGCCTGTGAGCCAAACGCGGCTGCCGACACCAAGAGCGAGGCTATTGAAGTAATCGGTCTTCGATCCGCCGTAGTAGCTGAGATAGTCAATGCTTTCGCCATTCGCGGCGAGCCGGGCGAAGTAGCCATCGAGGCCCACGCCTTGCTGCGACATCGGCTCGCCTTTGACGGGCAGGCCGTTCGAGTTGGTGTGGCCCGCGACATAAACCCGGCCCTGGCCATCGACGCGGATGTCCATCAGATTATCTTCTCCGCTCGCGCCCAGGAATGTGGCCCAGGTGCGTTGCGTGAGGTCGGCGTTGAGTTTCACAACAACGCCGTCACCGTAATCGACGCCACCGGCGAGGCGCGATTGAGGCGCGGCGCTGCTCACTGGGAAATTCAAGCTGGTCGAGTGACCAGCGATATAAACATTGCCGGCGGCATCCACCGTCATCATCTCGGTTTGGTCGTCGTCATAGCCGCCGATCCACGTTGCGCGCTCGAACCATTTGGCAGCGGGTTGCTCCGTGATGTTAATGCGCGCGGCAAGAATATCGCCATAGGTGGGCCCGCCGCCGTGACGGCGCTGGTAGGCATTCAAGGGCATCGGGATGCTGGCGGAGTTGGAGTGGCCGGCGACGAAAACCCGCTCTTGCGAATCCAAGGCCACGCTGCGAAGGATGTCGTACTTTTCGGAGCCGCCGATATAAGTGGAGAATTCCAAGCGGTCGCCCGCGGGGCTGAAGACGCTCAGGAATCCATCGCCATAATCCGGCGTGTAGAACTGCTCGACCGTGGTAGGAATGTCGGCGACATAGCTACCGCCAACGACGTACGCGCGACCTCGGGAATCGACGGCAATGTCCCAGGCATCCGTGCGCGCGGCGCAGGTGCAAGGCTGCGGCTTGTTGCCACCGAAGTAAGTGGCGTAAACCATTTGTCCATTCGCGTCGAATTTGGCGAGCAGCGCGTCACGGCTGCCTTTGCGTGAAGGCTGGAAGGGACGCATCAGCGGAACGCTGGTGGAATCGGACGAACCGGCGGCGTAAACGGAACCCTCCGCGTCGATGGCGATGTTGCGAAAGACATCCGTGCCGGAACCGCCAATGAGGGCCACCCAACGGATCTGCTTGCCGGAAGGGTCGAGTTTGACAACAAGTGCATCACGAGAATTCTGGATAGCGCCGGGACCACTGCGGCCTGGAAACGTAGAACCGTTCATGTAGCCCGCCAAGATGATGTTGCCCTGTTTATCCAAGCGCACGGCTTCAAACCAATCACCTCGGTTGCCGCCCAAATAAGTGGCCGAACGGACGACGGGATCGACGATGAGCGCTTGCGTGGTGTCATAGCTTTCCACTGCAATGGAGGCTTCATTGGGTGTGCGCAGGATGTATTTCGACACAACAGGGATGCGCTTGCCACTGTGTGTCTGGTAGGTGTGAGGGACGCCAAAGACAATGCCGCAGCCGGCTCGCTGGATCAGCAGGCCGCCATCGCTTTGCACGGTGAGTTTCGTGCCGAGGGGGAAGCGCAACTTAACCTGGCTGGTGTCGGCGCCGGGTTGGGCAAGCAGATCGAACTCGATCTTCTGGCCCTGGCCGTAGAACACCGCGTCGATGCCCTCATAAAGTCCGCGATAGCGAATGCGCTCAAAGAGAGCGGCTTGCGCGCCTTTGACCTCGCTTGTGTAATAGCGGATCACGCCACCAGTGGCGGCTTCGGCTTCCGGCTGGCTTTGTTGCGAGCCGGCGAAATCCATGGCGAGAACGGCGCAGCCGGCAGTCCGGAAATCGACTCGCGATGCAGCGAAACCGGCTGTGTAGCCTTCACTGCGGACGACATAAGTATGTTGGGGCGCGCCCTGGCCTCGGTTGGCTTCAAAGACTAGGGGCAAGTTGATGCCGGCTTGGGCAAGCGTGGAGATGGCGCAGAAGAGCGCCACCCGGACGGGGATTCTTCGCTTTGTTGGGATCATGCACCCTAGAAACGAGGTTTCCAGGGCTTCCTGATCATCGCTAGGGCAGGAAAATCGATTTCGGCTTGTTTTGCTCGGCAGGCTTGGCTGCGGGCTTGGCGATCGGGGTAGCCGCGGGAGCTTTCAGATCATCGAGCACAAAGCGGATCAAGGTTTCCAGCAATGCGGCACGCGGGTAGTTGTTCTTATCGAGCATGCTCTTCAATGCCCCGCCCTGCATGTTTTCCAGCGGCAAGGCGAGAGCGAAGTGGTCACTGCGCGCGGCACCCAAATACTTGGATCCCGGAATCGTGGCGTCCTCTTCCGCAAGCTGTGCATCGTTGCGCGGCGAGAAGCTGTTCATCATAGTCCAGGCCTGCATCATCGCCTTGGAGACCTTGTCCTTGTCGGCAACCGCCGGCACGGAATATGTGGGAACGAAGGGATTTGGATACTTGGCGAGGAACTGACGGCGCACTTCTTGCGCAAGGCTCTTGAAACCATCGCTCAAATCGCCTTCGCAACCTCCCTTCCCATTGATCTTGCCCAGCATGCCGCTCAGGCGGCCGGGAAGAGCGTCCGCAACGGGAGAGCCGCCGCTGGCGCCGGCGACGCTAACAAAGGCGGCCACCATCTGTCGAATGTCGGGCTCGGTGGCCAGCGCTACTTGAATGTCCGGCGTGCCTTTGGAGTAGCCAACGAGGATGAACTTCTTCTTGTTCTTTGACCATTGTTCGCGCAGATACTTCGCAATCGCCTTGGCGTTGTCCTCGCTGGAATTATTGGGAATGCTAAGAAGTTCCGCGTCCAACTGGTGCTTGTCCTTCAGATACGCGCGGCCGCGTTCGAAAGCCGGCGCGTCTTTAGCGCAACTGGAGAAAATCCCGGGAACGACAACGATGCGGTAGTCGCGGTTGATCGGCTTCAAGTCTACCTTGGCGGTAGCGGGTGTCTCCATGTACTCCTCGCAACCCTGCCATTCGCCACCGTCTGGATTCGTGGCCAGCACGGAGCAGAAGAGATTGGAAAACAGTTGCGCATCCGGATTCGCCGCGCCTTGCTCCAGGTACACCACAAGAGTCCTGCCGTCGCTACGGAATGAGCCCCCGTGCGCGGTCTTCGCTTCGGTGATGGCGTTCTTCGGACGCATGTAGGCGGTCTTCACGACAAGGCCGGATTCCTCCAGGGTTTGGCCAATGTAGTCGCGCTCCTTGTCCACTTCCGGGTCGATCTTGTGCGTGATCTTGCCATTGCGCTGGTCTTTCTCAAAGCCGATATCGTGCGTACCCGCGCCTACCCAGAGGTCTTGACCACCGACCTGGAAGGGCGCCTTCCAGATGCGGAAGTGGTGGCGTTGCGCGACCACGACATAGGGCACGGCATGCGCGAAACCGTAGTCCTGAATCCGGTCGAACATCATCAGTTGGCTCATCGGGATCGTGAGATAAGCCTGCTTGGACATGCTGATGAGGATTGCGTTGATGATGCTGTCCTTCACGGTGCTGTCCACCTGCACCCAGCCGGTGCTCTTCAACGCGTTCACAACTTTCGCTTCCGAACCGACGATCAGGAAGTTCACTTTGTCGCCTTCGGTGCCTTCGGCATCGACGACACGGAGCGGCAGACTGTCGAGTTCTTTCTGCGTGATTTCGACAACCTTGGCGGCCAAGGCTTTGCGGTCCACCTTTGCCGCCGCGACGCGAGTAACGGATACCTTGACGCTGTAGCGGCCCTCACCTCTTTCGTTACTGGCGAGGTTGACGTTGAGAAATAAATTCCCTTCCGAGGCAACTTGGCCTTCCTTGCGAGGGCCTACGAAGAACGGCTGCGAGGTTTGGCGGTCGCCAATGCGACCAATCACTGCGCCCCGTCCCGAGCCATTTACTGGCAAAACCCGCAACAAATCGCGAAAACCTCGCGGTACTCCTTCCGGCCCGGAAGTCTGCTGCTGACCGGCGTTCATTAACGCGAGCTCCCCTGTAGCTTCAATCACATAGCGATCACCACGTTTAAGTTGGAGACCCGTATCGACCCACTGATTCTGTCCGGACAATTCTAGATTCTTTGTCTCTTGGCCATTGACAAAGCAGAGGCTCGCAAATAGAGTGACTACAACTCTCATATTCAAACCATACACCTATGAAGAACCTAGTTTGCTTCTTTCTTGTATGTTTCGGGGTCGTCTTCGGTCAGTCCGAACGCGGCGCCATAACGGGGACCATCACAGACAAGTCGGGCGCGGTTGTTCCAGGCGCTCGCATCACCATTACAAACAAAGCTACAAACGTCACGAACGCGTTTCCCGCGACGGAGACTGGAGACTTCACTGTCCCCAGCCTGCCGCCTGGTGAATACTCCGTTCGCGCGGAGAAAGACGGATTCAAACCCGCTCTTGTTACGGGGATTGAGCTAAACGCTTCGGCAACGGTACGCATTAACATCTCCCTCGAAGTTGGGACGTCTGTACAGGCGATAGAAGTTTCAGCAGATGCACTACAACTGAGCACGGAAAACGCGAAAACCAGCGTCACCATGAACAACAAGCTCGTCGATGAGCTGCCGCTGGTAGTAGGCGGCGCACTTCGCAGTCCCTTTAATCTAGCTGCCCTAACGCCTGAAGCGAAGAACTTAGGCGGCGATAACGGCTTCGTGCTCGGCGGCGGACAAGCGGCCAGTTACGGGACGATGTTGGATGGTGTCTCAGCAAATACTTCACGCGCTTTATCGCAAAGCTGGGTAGCGGTAAATGCACCTTCCATTGAAGCAGTAACGGAGTTCACCGTGGATACGAATGGCTTCAAGGCGGAATTCGGCTAGGCAGGCGGCGGCGTCATGAGCTTTGCTTCAAAGTCCGGCACGAACGAATATCACGGCACGGCGTACGAATTCCTCCGCAACCAAGTACTCGACGCAAACAACTGGTTCAACAACAGCCGCGGGATCGAACGCCAAATCTACAAGCAGCACGATTTCGGCGCGTCGTTGGGCGGACCGGTTTGGATTCCCAAACTCTACAACGGCAAGAACCGCACCTTCTTTTTCTCCAGCTATGAGGCCTTCCGCAACCGTGATGGCGCGGCCGGTTCCGTGCGCACGGTACCCAGCGCGGAAATGTACAACGGCGACTTCCGGAACTGGGTGAATGCCAACGGCCAGATGATTCCGATTTACGATCCCGTCTCGCAAACCACCGCGGCCAACGGCACGGTCACCCGCAATCTGTTCCCGAACAACCAGGTACCTCAGTCACTATTCGACCCCACTGTTGTTAAGGCGCTGGCCGCCTTCCGCGCGGGCGAAACGCCTCTGCCCAACAACGGGTCAGCCCCCGGCACGCTGGGCTACGTGCAGAACAATTTCTTGATCAGCCAAGGCACGGTCCAACGCCCCAACACGAAGTTCAGCTTGAAGGTGGATCACGTATTCAACGCCAAGCACCGCATCAGCGGCTATTGGGGCTACAACCGATCCAGCGAAGTACCTGGCCCCTTTGGTCCGAACGACTTACCCGGAAACTTCGTCAACTTTAACGACACTACGCGGAATTCCGACGTCTTTCGCGGATCCTGGGATTGGAGCATCACGCCGACTCTCTTCAATCGCTTCTACGGCGGTGGCAACAACTGGAAAGAAAATCACGATCCGCCCCAAGCCACGATTCGCAGCGGCATCAATTGGAAGGACAAGATCTGCATCATCAACGTGCCGGACTGCGATCAGAACTTGGTGAACTTCAACTTCTCCAATGGCTATAGCCAGTGGGGAGGCCGCGCCAACAACGGCAGTGAAAACTTCATCAAGGCCTTCAATGACGATCTCACCTGGATCAAGGGCCGCCACACTTTTAAGATGGGTGGGCAAGTGCAGTTGCAGTACTACAACGGCTTTGGCCGCCAATGCGTCTCGGGCTGCATAACCTTCGACTTCAAACACACAGGACGCCCGGGCGACACGAATTTCACAACCGCTGGGGGCAGCCCGATCGCCTCAATGCTCTTGGGTTATGCCAACGCCGGATCGATCGATACGATCCGCTACATCGGCCAACAGTGGCCGTCTGTCGCCGGCTACTTCCAGGACGACTGGCGCGTTAGACCGAACCTCATGATCAACCTCGGCGTGCGCTGGGAAACCACATTACCACCTACTGGAGAGAACGACAACTGGAGCGACTTCGCTCCAGACCGGCCCAACCCCGGCGCGGGCGGACTCCCCGGCGCGCTGATCTACGCCGGTAATTGCAACGGTTGCGAAGGATCCAGATCCTTGGCCGGCAGTTACTACAAGGCCTTTGGACCGCGCTTTGGTCTCGCCTACACATGGAAAGAGAAGACGGTTATCCGCCTGAGCTACGGCTTGAGCTACGGGAACATCACCACCGTTACCGGCTCGACACACAATTTGGGCTTCACCTTGACCGATACGCAGACGGACGCAACTCAAGGCCTGCAACCGCGTTTTCTAGTTCGGAATGGCCAACCCTCGTGGGTAGCGCCGCCCTTCGTCTCGCCTAGCTTTGGCAATGGCCGTGCCATGCCCTGGTGGCAAGGCAGCGAGGCAACGCGCCCTCCAGCGTTCCAAAGTTTCAACTTCTCGATCCAGCGGCAATTGTCGCCCACGATGGTCACCGAAGTCAGCTACAACGGAAGCTTGGGCAGCCGTTTACAAACCGCGCTACTGGCTTACAACGCCTTGCCCTACAGCGCGCTCACACGCTATGGCGCAACCTTGCTGAACTCGAACATCAATTCGGCAGCGGCACAAGCAGCGGGCTTCCGGGAACCATTCGCCGGATTCGCACAACTGTGGGGCTCCGGCGCAACCGTGCGCCAAGCTCTGCGGCCCTATCCTCAATTCCAAAACATCGATACGGCGGGCGGCGGTGGCGACCACTCTGGCCATTCGACTTATCACGCCATGATGCTCCGTGCGGAGAAGCGATTCTCCAATGGCGTGCAATTCCAATCCTCATACGTCTTCTCGAAGTTGCTGACAGACTCAGACAGTTACTGGCCGGGGAGCGCGGCGATGGATCACTTCAACCGCGGCTTGGAAAAATCGATCGGACAATTCGACCAAACGCATAACTTCAAGTTCTCCGGAGTTTATGAGCTGCCCTTTGGAAAGGGCAAGCAGTTCAACGTCACCGGTCCACTGAATTGGATCGTGGGCGGTTGGCGGCTTTCGGGAGTCGCCACCTACGGAAGCGGTCAGCCTCTGGGACTGGGAACGTCCAATGGGTTGCCCCTATTCGCGGGCGGCAACCGTCCCATCATCAATACTTACGAAGGCTGGGCCGTGAAGCCCACAAGCGGAGAATTCAACCCCTGGGTGGATCGCACGATCCAACCAGCGAGTTTCTTCCCCGCGCAACCCGCAAACACAATCGGAAACATGACGCGTTACAACCCGCTTTTCCGTTCCCGCAACATCCTAAACGAGAATCTTTCGTTTGCAAAGAGCTTCGGCATCACGGAAAGAATCAGGCTGGACTTCCGCGGTGAGATGTTCAACGCCTTCAACCGCGTCCGTTTCAACATGGGCGACTTGAACGTCATGTCGCAAAACTTTGGCATCCTCGGCCGCACGGCCGGCGACCAAGGGAACAGCCCACGGCAAATTCAGTTTGCGTTGAAGCTTTACTTCTAAACACCGCAAGCGAACAAAACCACGCCCACGCTCTCGAGAGGAAGCGTGGGCTTTTTTGTGCATCCGCGCCTCTCCAGAAAGTCTTCGATGAACGGGCGGTCGTCGAAACCGGACCATCTCCAGTGCTCGGGCCGTCCTGTCCACAGCAGCCAGATGCGGCCCTTCACTGACTGCGGGAAGAG
>VFQP010001525.1_pt1 | contig 30653 bp, 26 predicted proteins | sample 3512351 | NCBI WGS metagenome assembly VFQP01 (sample SAMN10412372, study PRJNA504923) | tailings metagenome | isolation source: Relicate 1 Philex TSF1 revegetated site | place: Philippines: Tuba, Benguet | collected 2017-08-29
ACGAAAGCAGACTGCGTGCTCGGGAAATGCCCGGACCAGCAGATCGGTAATTTCAGGCAGTTCCCCACCATCCCAGTCTTCCGGATAGACGTTGGTCGACAACAGCCAGTTGTTCACCTGGACGATGCGGTCGATGTGTGTCGATGCGAGCCACCTTCCCATAGCACGCACGAGTCCGTGCAATGGCCACGTGAGCCACGCAGAGCCAAGCTGGGCAAGCTCGTACTGCGCATATCCCGTATAGGCGGTGAGCGGCGACACTACGTAACTGTTGTCGGCACGCTCGCCACCATCATTGACACTCACCGGAAAAGCGTACGAGCCGGTATCCAGCACGCGCATGTGCGTAGCGACATTTTGAATCGCACCCGGCCCATAACGCGCAAACGCCGCAAGCTCGGCATGCCGCATCCCACCGTCGCTGAGAGCAAACTGCTCGGCGGATAGCAGCCTCACGGCGCCTCCTCCAGCGCCTGCCCGTCCCATTCGATATCTGCAGTGGCAGCGGCCAGCAACCCGCAACGCCGCCTGGCTGCCCGGCCTATAATTTCGATGAGACCGGAAATCTGCGCGGGCAGTGGACCGAAGTCGCCTGGTCGCGTCACCACATCGGAAGCCGCAATGTAGTCGCGCCAGAAGCGAGTGTCGAACAAGTGTCTGCCAGAGGCAAACAGCAGCATGGCCAGGGCGACCTGGCGTGGTTTGGGTATCGGCGTCAAAACACCTTCTGCGCCTAGCAATGCGGCGACTAACGCTTCCGGAGCGTCGGCGAAAAGATGCACACCACTTGTGGCGCGAGGATTGCACTCGAGCACGCGGCACGAGCCATCGGCCTGTTCGATGAAATCGAACGCCACCTGCCCCGTGTAACCCGTCTCCACTCCGAATTGCTCGATGAATGCCCGAATCGGCGCTGGATCGGTCGGCTCAAACCAGATTCCCGAGCCGAGACCGACACGGTAGCGCGGATGGTAGCAAGCATGCGCGGTCAATCTCCCCTCTGTCAGCAAGCTATAACTGCAATGCTCGCGGCCGGCCACATAGCGTTGTGCCAACCATGGCCGCGCCGGCGTTGGATTCAGACGTTCGATTCTGGCTGGATCGGGACGCAGCAAAGTGCGATTGGCAAAGCGCGAATAGGCCGGCTTGAACACCCAATCACGCGTACCGCGGGATGCCACGAATGACTGCGCGGCAGCAGACGATTCCAGTAGATGCGTTTCGGGTGCCCGTACTTCCCAACCTTCCACTTTCTGGGCAAATCTTCCCTTGTGGTGCAGTTCGTGCATCAACGCGAACGGCGGCACCACCACACGTGCGGGTATGTGGGCACGGCCGTGCGAGAGGTAGAACGCCTCTTCGCAGGTTGGCACGACAAGATCTATGCCGCGCGCCACGACCTGCTCGGCGAGCGTGGCAATCCAGGCGGCTGACTGACTGCGTGGTTCTGGCAGGCGAACGTAGTCATGGACCATCCTGGAGAAGCGCCCGACCGGCCAGTGCAACGAATCGCCAACGCTCACCCGCCAGCCGGCCGCATGAAAACAGCGTGCCCATTCCAGACACGCCGGCGCGCGGGCCCCCAGGATCAGAACGTGCATACTATCCCCTCCGGTACCGTAGCCAGCCGTACCCGGCGACGCTTGACGCCCCGCTCCGTCGGTCGCCAATCGATGAAATGAAGCGTGGGCGGTTGCAAGTCAAGCCGCTGCCAGAGTTGCTCAAGTTCACCACGGACGCGTTGAACAACTACGTGAGGATCGCCGTCGGGAAGCAACCCTACATCCCAATGCATACCCGATTGAACGACCTCAAACTCACGGACGCCCGGTCCAGCAAGCAGCATCGCGCGTCGAATGAGGTCGGGATAGAGCGCAACGCCACGACCATGGATACGACTCGGCAGCCAGAGAACTTCATCCGCGCGCCCTTCGATGGCAGCAATCGAACGCTCCGCTCGCCCGCAGCGACATGGCTCGTCGGCTACGCGCAGTACATCGTTAAGTCGATAGCGAACAATGAGCTGGGTTTCGCGAGTGAAGTCGGTAACAATAGGTTGAAACCTGGTCCGTGCGTCATCGATCCAGTCTGTTTCAATATGTACATAACTTTCATTGAGATGCAGTGTGCCCTGCTCGCAGGTGTAGCCGAGGAAACCTTCGGTGGCCTGGTAAATCTGGTGGAGTTCGACGCCGAACGCCTGGCGCACAGCCGCTCGATCGCCATCTTCCAGCACCTCGGCCACGGAAATGACATGGCTGGGTTGAATGTCCAGCCGGCCAGCGGTAGCTTCGTGGGCAAGTGCGCGAAGTAGTGATGGAGGTGCCACCAGCACATCTGGCCGACTAACGTTCAATCGCGCTAGTGCCGGTTCAACCCCATTCAAGACATCGAAGAACCCAAAATCAATTCGCCGGCTACGCAACGTCGTATAAAGGTTGCTGTTGGCGCGCAGAAAGAACGCAACCCGCATTGGCGGCGTCCACGGCGACAGCAGACGCTTGAGCAAATGGGCCGGCAACACACGGCCTAACAGGATGCCCGCCCAGCGCAGGCGCTCGGCCTTGCTGACCAGAAATACACCCCGGTTACCGGATGTACCGCTCGACAGCCCCACGGTCAAGGCGTCAGCGCCATTGCCAAGCGTGGGCGCGAAATCACGGGTGGTTTCGGCCCGCAAGGCGGTTTCGAGGGCCTCGTCAAGGCCGATTCCACGCGTGTTCCGCCTGGCAAAGTCGGCCATCATCGACGACTTGTCCATGATAGGCAGATCCGTGATGCTCACATGTCTGCAATCCCGGTAGTAAGGCGCACGAGACAATATGTCCCGCAGGAAACGGTCCAGCCGTGCCTGTTGCCAGGCTTCCAGCTTCGCGCGGTCGCGAAAAGCAAGTCGCCAACGCGACTGTGCAAAGTACGCCGCCATCGTGAGTGTGTCAGGAGGCATCGCGATACTCCTGCCACGCAACCGGGCAATGGGATGGCAGCAGCGCCAATGCACCCTCGCGCCGGGCGATACCCGCCAGGCCCTCGAAGGTCTCGACGTAGCGCCCCTTCTCCGCGCTAATAAACATGGCAGGAATCGCTGGCAGCCGCCCCTCCCGCAATGCGGGAAGCGACCAACATGCGTCGCCAACCAGAAAGGCTGGGCGACCTCCGGCATCATCAAGGAAGAGACCGAGTTGGCCGTGGCTGTGGCCAGAGAGCGGGACGCCCATCACGCTACCATCGCCAAGCAGGTCAAAGCCCTGTGTGAAGGGAGCCAGCCATCGAGGCAACTCGCGCCGAGGGAAGTCGTCAGCAGCCGTGACGCGGGAAAAATAGTCGGGCGGAAGCAGGCCGGGCAAGTGTCCGGCCAAGGTCGCCCGCCAGCGCTTGCCGACGCAGCGTCCGAAGTGCTCTGTATCGGCGGCCAGCGCAATGAAGCGGGCATTGGGAAAGTCCCGCAATCCAGCGATGTGATCGCCGTGGTAGTGCGACACGATGACCAGGCCGATGTCGGCGGGCGTCAGGCCGAAGCCCGCCAACTGCGTCAGGAGCACTTCATTGGCCGGCAGGTCAATGGGTAGCGTGCTCCGGTACAGGCGTTCCGGCCAGTGCGCTGTTGCCGAAAAGAAATGTTCGGCGTAACCGGTGTCGTACAGCATCCAACCGTGCTGAGGGTGATGAATCAAACCACAGAGCGCCGGAAAATCGACCCGCTTCCAGCGTCCGCCGCGTGCGGCCATGCACTCAAGATGGCGGCACGCACCCACTCGCAGCATGTGCAATGCCACTGTCGTCATACCTGTTGCTCCAGCCACCACCGCGCATGGCGCTCGATGCCTTCGTCGATCGATATCCTTGGCCGCCAGCCTAGTTCGTCACGCAATGCCGAGACATCCAGCGTTTGGCTGAATGCCAAAACGGCTGCGCTGTAACGCGTGAGCGGCGGCTCCCCGCTTCCGAGCACGCGCGCGACGCTTTCCATGCCGCGGGCGACCGCGTCGACAACTGGCCACGGCAGCTTGCGTGTGTGCAGCGGCAATGCGAATGCTCGCGCCATGGCCGCGAGCAGGTCCGACAACGCTCGAGGATCGCCATTGCTCACGTTGTAGATGTTTACCGATCGCGGCAGCGGTTTTGTGAGCGCTAGCCAAGCGGCATCAACGGCATTGTCGACGTAGGTCAGATCGAGCTGAATATGTCCGCCGCGCATGATTGGCAGGGCGCCCTTCCGCAGGACGCGCAGCAAGCGGGGCATCAGCGTCTGGTCCCACGGACCGAACAACGCGCGGGGCCGCAGTATCGCCACCTCGCGCAGTCCCGCCTGCCTCACCAAAGCCTCGGCGGCCAGCTTCGTACGCACATAGTCATTGGCTGGAGACGGTAGTTCGGCGTCCTCGCGAATGCCGATGCGATCCGCAAAGCCGAAGTAGATGCTCGGCGTCGAGACATGTACCAGACGCTGCACGTCGTGCGCCTGGCAAGCGGCGATTACCTCTGCCGTGCTGACGACGTTGGCACGACGAAAGTCATCGTAACGTCCCCAGGGCGACGACAGGGCAGCGCAATGCACAATGGCATCCGCACCGCAAGCGATGTTGGCGAGCGCGCGTTCTGCCGCACCATCGCCATGAGACAGCGCCTGCCACCGAACCGGAGCAGTAGCACGGTCAATCACCACGGCGGCGGCCTCCGGGCTTCTGCCCGTGAAGATGACTTCAGCGCCCTCTGCCGCGGCGCGCCAGACCAGATGGCGGCCGAGAAATCCCGTGCCGCCGGTAATGACCAGTTTCATTAGTACTCCATAACCATACCGCCCAGCGACAGTCCGGCCCCGGTGCCCAGCAGCATCAGGCGGTGACCGCGCTGAATACGACCGTCGCGAATGGCGATGTCGAGCGCAGTGGGCAGCGACGCCGCAACCTGATTGCCGTGCTCGGCAAAGATGTCCACGATCTTGTCGCGATGAAAGCCGATCTTCTTCGCGATGTGCTTCATGGCAAGTTGACTGGCCTGGTGGGGCACAACCCAGTCGATCTGGTCGCGCCCGACACCGGCGCGCGCAAGTAGTCGCTCGACGAACGTCGGCAGGTGCGCTGCAGCGAGTCTGAATACTCCCTTCCCGTCCATGCGGAATCGAGTTAGACCATCGAACGGCTGCTTAATCCGGCTCGGATGATAGCGACTGCCACCGGCAGGAATGCGGCAGAGGTTCGCACCCTCGGAATATGTGTTCAGCTCTGCCGCAAGCACGCGAGATCCTCCCTCGGCACTGGGTCCAAGTACTGCCGCGGCGGCCCCATCTCCAAATATGGCACTGCTCTCCAACGTGCTCCAATCGAGCGCACAGGAGGCGATATCAGCGGACACCACGAGGACTCGCGCGTAGCGACCGGCAACGATAGGCCACGACATTGCGTCCAGCGCGGCAACAAAGCTAAGACACGAAGCGTTGATATCGAAGGCAGGGATCCCGGTTGCAGAAAGACCCAACTCACGGTGAACCAGCGCCGCATTGCAGGGCATTCCCTGATCCTGCGTGCCGCTTGCCGCAACCAGGCAGTCGATGTCCGCAAGCGAGAGTCCTGCGGCATCCAGCGCTCGGCGCGCGGCGTTGGCCGCCAGCATCGCTGCTGTCTCTTCTAGCGTAGCGAAATGCCGCTTGCGTACACCGCTCGCGTGCTCGACTGTGCCAACATTTCGGCCCAACTGGCGGTCCAGGTCAGTGCTGGCCACGACTCGGGACGGGAGTGCGTGCCCCGTGCCGAGCAACGCAACAGGGCGGGCATCGATGATAGAAGGCATCATTGTCTATGACTCACTCAGGACGGCGACGCAGGCGGGCGAAATCGGGTGGTTCCCATTCTCGAATGGCCAGAAGCATGGCGGTGCCCTGTCGCTCTCCGATCGTCGCCTGGACGCAATCATCATGAAACTCGGAAAACTGCTGCCGCAGTTTTCGTAGGTTGGCCATGAACTGTCGACGCGCCTCCGGGGTCAACATGCCGTGCACAAAGAACAGAGACTCGGTGTCGCCATCAAATTGGTCTGCGAGAAAATCGTCACGTCCTCGACCTGCGAAGAAGCGCGCAATGTCGCCACCTGGCAGCCAATCAAAGTCGCGCGCAACGTTGATGCGTATCCGATTCCCCGGAAGCAGATCTATCAAACGCATACGATCAAGGGCTAACAGGTGGCGCAGGCATTCCGCCTCATCAAGTTGATAGTGGTCGATGATGTCCACAAGGCGCCAGTGATTGAGCGCGCAGGTAGCCACCAATAGCAACTTTGGGTCCGAAACCAGCTCCGCCTCTCGCTCCTCATCGAGGCAGACGATGCGTTGAGAACTGGCGGAGGCAGCTTGCGTCAGCTCGGCCAGTGTCATATCGAGAAGACCGCAAATCTCGAACAGACGTTCGATCGAGAGATTGCCCGTCGACAGCAATCGTTTCACGCTAGCCTCAGACAGACGCAGGGCTGCAGCAATATCCCGGTACGTCAGTCCGCGTTCCCTCAGCTTTCTTTTTAGCGTGGTAAGCAGTTGCTTACGTTCCGTCATTGTTTTTAGTTTCGATTGATTTGACGGCATTCTGTCGCATCGGATGGGCAAGAGCCAGTGCGCCGGAATAAGTATCGTATTTTGATACTAGACAGTGTCCATCTTGCGACTAAATGCCATAAAGACGCACGTATTAATCCGTCTTTATGGTAAGGCTGTCTGACGGCCCAAGCCGCCCCGCAGGCTTTGTGGGCGGTTGGCGGTTGGCGGTTGGCCTTCGCCGTATTGACGCCGAGCACATCGTGACGGCTGGGACCTTCGTCAAGCGATTGGTCCAGTTTGATAGCACTGCCGCTATGGTTGTCCGCGGCATAGCTGACAACCCCGCCATGAAGAAATCCAGGCTGCTGACACAGCGGGTACCGGGACATACGGGGCAGTCCGTGATTGACAGCGCCGGCGGGCCGTGCGGCGTGGGCGTCAGGCCTTCAGCACCTTCGCTTCCAGGTTCCAGAGCTTGCGGTCGCTGGTGGAGATGGCCACCGCGCCATGCGCGATGGCGCTGCGAATGTCGTCCTGGTTGCAGACGAAACCCGACGTGACAATGGGCGGCAGTGCCTTGCGGTCGGCCTCGGGCAGGTGTGACAGCATGGGCGCCGGCATCAGCTGCACCAGGTTCGGATCGCTCTGTTCCAGCGCCTTCACGCTGCGTGGCCAGGTGGAGCGATCGGTCACGAAGACCTTCTGCATAGTCACCATGCCGGCGCGGTTCGCGCGCTGGATGGTGGCCACGCGCGTCGATACCAGGCTGGTCACGCCGATATCGGCCAGGTACTCGACGCCGCCCTTGTCCTGCGACAGCCCTTCGCAACTGTCGATATTGACGATCACGTACTTGCCGGCTTTCGTCAGCATGGCAATCACGGGCTGCAGGCGGCGCAGCTCCACGTTGGCCACGATCGAGACTTCCGCCTCGCTGTCGAGAATGGCTTCGACTTGTTCCACGCCGTAGAGCGTGGCGATTACCGGGTGTCGTGTCAGGCGGGCGCCGAGAGACCTGTCCATAGGGCTTACTTCGTGGCTTCGTGGGTCAGCGCGTCCGAAAGGCCGAGCTTGCCCGGATTGAGGATGTTCTGCGGATCGAGCGCCCGCTTGACCGCCACCAGCACCGGAAATGCCGTATCGAGCGACGGCGCCATGTAAGGCGCACGCAGCAGGCCGATGCCATGATGGTGGCTCAGCGCAGCATTGTATTGGATCAGCACCGCGTTGGCGGCATCCCAGGCGGCACGATACCAGCGCTGGCGGTCTTCCACGGCCACGTCCCCGCGTAGCGAGAAGTACAGGCAGGCACCGTCGACATAGGCGTGCGACTGGTGTGCCGATCCCGCCAGCGTGCCCGGCACGGCGTTGATCGCCGCCACCACGTCGGTATAGATCGCGGCCAGGTCGCCCCACGGGCCGGCCATTTCCAGCGTATCGGCCACGAATCCAGGGCTGCGCTTGAAGCCTTCGGCGCTCTTGCCAGTCAGGTAGCGCGTGTCGAGCCAGCGTTCGAAGATCGTATCGCCGTCGAGCTTGTCGCCCAGCTCCGCGCAGGTCCGTTCGCTGATGGCCATCACGGCCTCGACCATCTCTTGCGCCCCTTCGTCGGCCACCAGCAGCACGTTGGTCTCGGGCAGGCCGAACTGCACACCGCTTTCCAGCTCGTCATACAGGCGCAGCGCGGCCGGGTTGGCGCCGCGCTGCATGATCTGGCGGCACGCTTCGAGGCCAATGGCGAAGGTCTTGAAGCCATAGGCGATGGCGCGACCATAGTCGGGCAGGCGGTGCAGCTTCAGGCGAACGCGCACGATCACGCCGAGCGTGCCTTCCGAGCCGACGAACATCTGCATCAGGTCCGGCCCTAGTGCCGCGCGCGGATAGCCGCCCACCGTGACCAGGCTGCCGTCTGCCAGCACCACGTCCATGCCGACCGTCATGTCCTCGATCTTGCCGTAGCGCGTGGATAGCTGGCCCGCGCCCCGGCAGGCCACCCAGCCGCCCACGGTGCTGATGGCGTATGACGACGGCCAGTGGCCCATCGTCATGCCGTGTTCGTGCTGGATGATCTGCTCGAAGACATCGCCGAACATGCCCGCTTCCACTTCGACGATCTGGCTTTCCTTGTCGAAAGCGAGGAAGCGGTTCAGCTCGCAGACGTCGAGTACGATGCCGCCGCGCACTGGCAGGGCCGCACCGGTTACGTTGCTGCGGCCGGCCGATACGGTCACCGGAATCGCGCCGGCATGGGCGATGCGCATCACTGCCTGGATCTGCTCCACCGTCGATACGCGTACGATCACGCCGCGCGGCGTGGCCGGACGGCCGCCGGTTTCGGTCATCATCGATCCGGCCCACCAGTCGCGCGTCCATTTCACGACGTCGCCGGTGGCCGTCAGCACTTCGTCGGCGGCGTGGCGCAGGGCGTCGATGGTGGCGGCGTCAATCGCCACGGCATCGCGCTGCAGGCCCGCCGTGTCAGGCGTTTCGGCGATGCTGGCCGCGAAGTGGGGCGGCGTGTGCTGGCCCACGAGATAGTTGCCGCGGTTGTAACCGCGCTTGATGGCTTCCTTGCTGATCATGCTGCGTCTCCCATAAGGACGGATTTTTCGAGGGCGACAGCGGCCAGGTATTCGCTGACCTGCTGCGCTGCGGCCTGCGCGGACAACCCGAGCTCGGCCTGAAGGATCTGGGCCACGCGCGGCGCGGCCTGTGCGGATGCATCGCGTGCCATCAGGCGGGCGCGGATGCGGCGTGAAAGGATGTCGTCAACCGTGCCGGCCAGTTCGTGCCGTACGGCGTAGACGATTTCGGCTTCGGTGTGCGGCAGGCCGTCGACGATGGGCCGCGCCAGCGCCGGAGTGGCCTGCAGGATGTCGCTGACAAAACGCGCCTCGGTGCCATAGCGTTCGCCAAGATGCGCCGACATGCCGCCCGATGCGACGATGGCCTGCGGGTCGTAACCTGCCGCGCCCAGCAGGTAGGCCGACTTTGTGCTGCATTTCGCGCGCTTGCCGATCACCCGCTGCGCTGCGTCGATGGTCTGCTCGGCCATATGGCGCGACGTGGTCAGCTTGCCGCCGACAATCGTGACCAGGCCATCGCCCGCCACGTGGATCTCGTGGTTGCGCTTGATCTCCAGCGTCTTGCCGCCGGGCGGGGCCACCAGGGGCCTGCAGCCGGCAATGCTGCCCACCACATCTTCGGGCTGCAGGTCGGTCTTGAGCGCCGACCGTGCGCCTTCAAGCAGGAAGTCCAGCTCCTGCCGCGTGCACATCACGTTGTCGAGGTCGCCGTCGTAGTCCTCGTCGGTGGTGCCCAGGTACGAGACGTTGCCCCAGCGCGTGATGGTGGCGCGGCGGCTGCGGCCCGGCACGGGAATCGTCACGGTACAGTCGTTGCGGATCTTGAGCCAGGGAATGGCAACGTGCACGCCCTTGGCCGGTCGGATATGCAGTGTCTTGTCTGCGCCTTTCTTGAGCCCGGTCCAATCGCGCAGCCAGACGCCGGTGGCCATGACGACCACATCCGCCCGAACACGGATCTCGCGGCCATCGGCTTGCACGATGGCCCCGTCGACCTTGCCCTGCGCGTTGCGCGTGATCTCGGCCACGCGGGCGTGGTTGACCACGGCCGCACCGTGAAACGCTGCCGTGCGGGCGATGTTCAGCGTCAGCCGCGCATCGTCCACGCGCGCGTCGAAGTACAGGAAACCGCCCTTCAGGTGTTCCTCGTTGAACGTGGGGCAGTGCGACAGCACCTCGGCCTTGGTGAGCTTCTGGTGCAGGATGCCCTCGCGCCAGCCGCCGGCAAGGTCATACGTCCACAGCAGGCCTTCGAAGGCCTTGGCCAGGCGCTGGTCGAATACGCCGTCGCGTTCCATGACAGGAAACAGGAAGGGCAGGCGCTGCACCAGGTGCCGGGCGTTGCGCCGCAGCCGCTGGCGCTCCAGCAGCGAATGGCGTACCAAGCCCAGGTTGCCCTGTTCGATATAACGCAGGCCGCCATGGACCATCTTCGACGACTTCGAGGAGGTGCCCGATGCGAAATCGTTCTTCTCGACCAGGGCCACGCGATAGCCGCGCAGGGCTGCGTCCAGCGCGGCGTAGGCGCCCGTGACGCCACCGCCGACGATCAGGATGTCGAAGGTATCGGACGCCAGGCGGTCCAGTTGTTCGGTACGCACCAGCCGAAGCGGATCGGTGCGGGTCATGGCGGCACGTTCGCGGTTGGCACCGCGGAATGGCAGAACCATCATGTTGCTTGCTTCTCCTGATGGGTCAGTGCGTGGCAAACGCCTGCACATGGTTGAGTTCCGAAGCCACGCGGGCATGCCACAGGGCACGCCGTTCGGCGCGTTCGTCGGCACCGACACTCGGCGTGAAGACTGCATCCGGTTCGGTCGTGGTGCGCGCCTGGTCTAGCGAATCCCATAGCAGACCGGATGCCCCGGCCAGCCAGGCAATGCCGCGCAGGCTGGCGCGGTCCGTTTCCTGCATGCGATGGATCGGCAGGCCGGTCAGGTCGGCCTGCATCTGCAGCAGCGTGTCGCTGCCCGACAACCCGCCGCCCACGACCAGCTCGGTCACTGGAATACCGGCAATATCGCGGTTGGCGTCGATGCACGAGGCCACCGAGTGGGCGATGCCTTCGAGGATGGCGTGTGCAATCTCGGCCTGCGTCGTCGCCATCGACACGCCGTTCAGGGCGGCACGCGCCCCGGGCTGCATCTGCGGCACGCGCAGGCCGGTCAGCGCCGGGATGAAGGTGACACCACGCGACGAGGGGACGGTGGCGGCCAGCGCGCTGATCTGCTTCGCATTGTCAAACCAGTGCAGCTTGTCGCAGACCCAGTTCAGTGCCGATCCCGTGGTAGCAACGAACGTCTCGACCGAAAAATGCGAGACGCCCTGGCAGCGCCGCGCGGTCATCGTCAGCGTGCTGTCCGATTGGCCGCTGCGGGCAGGCAGGTTTGGCCCGAGCACGAGGTCAACGAAACTGCCCGTGCCGTGCAGGCACATCGACTGGCCGGCATCGAGGCAGCCCAGGCCGATGGCACCGGCGAGCTGGTCGCCGGCACAGGCCAGAATCGGCACGTCGATGCCGAGCAGGTCGGCGCGCGTGCGACCGAAGTCGTCGGCATCCTGGCGCAACTCGGGCAGCAGCTCCGGCGGAAAGTCGAGCGCTTCGATCCATTCCGTCAGATAGCGGTTTTCGCCCAGCACATAGGCACTGCACGATGTGGCGTTGGTCGGCGTGGTCACACACGCCCGCTGCGTGGACAGGTGCCAGAGCAGCCAGCTATCGACGGTACCGAAGGCCAGCCGGCGCGCGCGCCAGGCGTCGGCAACGGCCGGTGTGTCGCGCAGGTGCCGGGCCGCCCACAGATAAGGCGAGCGCACGCCAGCAGGCCGCCCCACGCGGGTGCGCAGGCGCGGATCCCAGGTGGGGGCAAGCTGGTCCAGATCGTGGGCATAGCGGGTGTCCTGCCAGACCATGGCCGGCACCAGCGCACGTCCGGTCTGCGTGTCCCACAGCACGCCGGTCGCGCGCTGCGTGGCCACGGCCAGCGCGACGACGCGCAGGCCCTGCCCGGCCGCCTGCGCCAATGTTTCGCGGCAGACATCGAGCGTCTTTTCCAGCAGCATGTTGGCGTCCTGCTCGACGACGCCGGGACGCGGCGAATCGACCTGCAGCGTGGTATAGGCCAGGCAGGACACATGGCCATCGGCGGCCACGACCGCGGCCCGTGTGCCGGACGTGCCCTCGTCGATGGCGAGGATGACGTTCCTGTTTTGCATGGATTACTTCTCGGTGGCGGGGTGCATGAAGCCGGCGCTCTCGCGCGAGTCGCCACGGAACTGCGGCGCATCGGCTTCGTTATCGGGATGAACGGCCGTGCGCGTGGGGTCCCAGCGGATCAGGAAGCAGATGACGCTGGCCACCAGTGGCACGACGGAAAGGATCAGGAAGGTGGTTTCGAGCCCGTAGCGGGCGCGGAACAGCGGGAAAACGAGCAGGCCCAGCGCGGCGCCGATCGCGCCCAGCGCGCCGATCACACCATTGGCGCCGGCGCGCAGTTCACTGCGGAACGACAGCGACGACAGGCTCTTGCCGTTGGCGCCCGGGCCGCCGGAATGGAACAGGATGAACAACGACGGCACCACCACCGCTACCCAGGTCGGCATCTTGCCGTTGAACAGGCCCAGCGTCAGCAGCATCAGGAACACAGCCGCGAAACCGAAGGCCGACGCCCGGCGCAGACCGAGCTTGCGGCCGATGAGCGGCGACAGGAAGCCGCCGAAGATACCGCAGACGTTGAACACCAGCGCGCCAATCGTGGCGTAGACGAAGTCTTTGCCGAACAGGGCTGCGCTGATCAGCGGCAGGTACCAGCCGATGCCGAAATACTGGATCGACTGCCCGATCTGCACCGTGGCCGCCAGGATCGTGCGCGGCAGGTAGATGCCACGGAAGATCAGCAGCACGTTGGCCAGGCCGCGGCGGGCCAGGTTGGTGACGGGAATGCGCTCGGCCTGTGGCGCGGCTTCGAACGGGCGGCCGTAGATGCGCGTCATGGCCTGCGCGGCAGCCTCCAGGCGTTCCTTGCGTGCCAGCCAAGTGGGGCTTTCCACCAGGAACATCACCTGCAGCAGCAGGATGCCGATGCCGAACACCGCCGTGGCGGCCACCGAGTAGCGCCAGATCGCGTCACCAACGTTCCACGAATAGAACAGCAGAGCCAGCAGCAGGTTCAGGCAGACCGCCGTGTACCACATGCCTTGCCAGGTGTTGAGCCGGCTCTTGAGCTTGACTGGCGTGAATTCGGCCAGCACCGCCATGGCAATGGCGAAGTCGATGCCGTACGCAGCGCCAACGAAGAAGCGGCCCACCAGGATCGCATTGAAATCGGGGGCGAAGACCACGATCAGGGCGCCCGTGACGGCAAAGACCTTGGCCAGGATCAGCGGCCTGACGCGGCCCCAGCGGTCGGCCATCCAGCCGCCAATCGGGTTGAAGGCGATGGCCACCCACGAGGCGAACGACGTGAGCAGCGCCACTTGCGCGGGTTCGAGCTTCAGGTTGCGCGTCATCGGCCCGAGGCCGGCGCTGAGTGCCGAATTGGAGAATGCGTCGAGAAACAGTCCACCGAGGGCCAGCCACCAGATGACGCCGGCGCGGCCGCGAATACCAGGACAGGAATCTATGAAAGCGATGACATCGTCGATGCCACGTATCTTGATGGCAGAGGTTTGCACGGCGGTCTCCTTTTTTATTTCTGTAAGAGGCCGCAGCAAACTGCACACGCTACGAGACCATCTTACAGATGGTCTCGTATCTGAATCTGCCCTGCTAATGTATGTGTTCAGCCGGGCACTGTCAACCGGGAAATCCCGGTCTGACGATCTGCCATTGGTGAGACGACAGGACGTGGACAATGTCCACTCCTTGATGTGGATTCAACCGGTCAATGCAACAGCATGATGGAATCGTTCAGCCGGTGTGTCGAAGTTTAGTGTCTTGCGCGGACGTTCGTTGAGCTTGGCTTGCGAATGTACCGATAGGTCGGTGCCTTTCGGGAAGTATTGCCTCAGCAGTCCATTCGCCCGCGCTCAGAACGCGTGCCGCAAGCCAAGCACCGCGCCCATCTGGTTTTCGCCCGGCACAACAGAGCCGTCATAGCCGTTTGCACTGAGCGCCGATCCTCCCTTGTTCAGGGTGTAGGACGCGGTCAGATAAGCATCGGTGCGCTTTGAAAAACGGTAGCCGACCGATAGCACGATGGACATAGGATCCTTCGCTGATGTGCGGTCGTTGGTCTTGTATACCGCACCCGTCAACGAGGCTCCCCGACCCACATCCCAGTTCGCACCCAGCCAGAACAGATCGGTGCGGGTCATCGAGGCAAGGAGCTGGCTGACCAACCGCCTGTAGCCAAGGTCGATGGTCACCGGTCCGACATCACCAGCAATTGCCGCCACATAGCGGCGCTCGGTCTTGCCAGCCGTGGCCACCGAACTGCCGTTCAACTGGTCGTAGACCGCGCCGACGCGCAGCGCGCCGGCATCGTACGAAAAGCCCGCACTCATATCGCGTCCGACGCGGCTGCTACCCGGCACCTCCGATCCATTCGGCACGGTCGAGTCAATGCCGAAGCTGTACAGGGCGGAAGCCGTCAGCGCGCCGAACCTACCCGTGTACTTCACGGCGTTGTCTACCCGTCCCGCCAGCCAGGAATCGTGCGAAAACGACGAGTACTTCGGGGCGAACAGCATTGGATCGAAAGGGATGATGAGATCGAACGTCAGGTTATGGTGCCGCCCCATCGTGACCTGCCCGTAAGGCGTATCGAGCCCGACATAGGCACGCCGACCAAAGAGTCGCCCGCCCTGAGCGGCCGACCCGGAATCGAGCACCATGCCCCCTTCCAGCAAAAACACACCCTTCAGCCCTCCGCCGAGATCTTCCACGCCACGCAGGCCCCAGCGGCTGCCGGCAATATTGCCTGAAGTCATCCGCACCAGGCTTGCGCCCTGCTTTGCCGCATCCGGCACATGATTCAGGTATTCGATTCCCGCATCGGCCACGCCATATAGCGTCACGGACGATTGGGCGTGCGCCGTCCCGCCGGTCGCGAGTAGCGCGCCGGCGATAGCCAGGCTTCGTTTCATGTTGTCTCCTCGAGTGATCTGGATAGCGACCAATGGCGCCGCTTGCGCGCGGTCTTGCGCCGCGCCTTGTATTTTTCGATGCGCAAGAGGTCAACGACGGCAGGCTTTCCTGCGCGCCGTCGACTTCCCTGCCTATCGGTTGTTGGAATCGTCCGCGGGCAGCCTCCCGCGAGCTGCTAGGGTTGTTTTCCCGTGGACACGGGCGACCCGATGCCCAACCACATCAGATCCTTACCGACCACCACGCGGCCGCTATAGCCTTCCTGCGCGCGGCGCCAGCGGCTTTCAGTGCTGTCTGCCGGCGCCAGATGAGACAGCACAAGCATCTTCGCTCCACTCGCCTGCCCCACGGCACCCACGGCTTCCACCGCCGTGTGCGCTTCCAGCAAGTGCCGCGCCTTGGCCTCCTGCGCCGCGTTGCGCGGCTTGGGCAGAAACTCGTCGATCCATTGCGTGTCGATGACCTCATGCACCAGCACATCCGCTCCCTTGGCGAGCCGGATGAGATTCCGGCTGGGACTGGTATCGCCCGAGAACACCACGGAGCCGTCAGCCGTATCGAAGCGGAACGCGAACGACGGATACACCGGGGCGTGGCTGACCAGGATCGCGGTGACCTTCACCTTGTCGTCCTGATACACCGGAAACGGTTGCATGTCCGGCGCGACGTCGCGGTTGGGGTCCACCACCATGCCATCGGGCAACCTGATGTCCTGGACGGCGACGAGGGAATGGGGATCCGGCTTCTGGCTGTCGCGGATGTTGTCGTTGATATCGTTGGCGAACGCCTTGTAGATGGACTCGGTCATGGCCACCGTTCCGGGAGTAGGATCTTCCGGATGAATCACCGGAACATGGGTCCGGCTGGCGCCTGTCACGGGCACTAACGCGCCGCGCGGGCCCGGCCCGAAGACCCGTACCGGTGTCGTGCGCGCGGCCAGCCCATCCGTGGTGCCGAACAGGAACAATGCCGGATAGTCCACGACGTGATCGGCGTGCAGGTGCGTGATGAATGCCGCCCGCAGCGACGACAACCCGGGCTTGCCCGGCAGGCTCCCCAGCCCAGCCTGGAGATAGCGGCGCAGCCACCCCTCGCCAAAATCAACCAGATACACGTCCCCATCGACGACGAGCGCCGAGGAAATGCCGGCCAGCTTCGTGCCGTTGTAGGACGTGCGGCCGCCCGCGGTGCCAAGCAGGACGAGGTTGGTGCGGAAACCGGGAGCGGGCGAGGACGCCACCACGTCCGGGTTGCCGGCCGCGCTCACTAGCGCAGGCACCAGCGCCAGGAGCAGCCACTGCGCGAGCCGGGCGATCCAGCCCGGGCGACATTTGAAGGACATCTTGGGCATGTTCTTGTTCATCGTCCTATTTGCGGAGTTGGGTGGCGATTTCGACCTGGCCGAGGTCAGCCGGGATTCCAGCTTCCGAGGAACTGAGCGCAAGCTGGGCGCGTCCGGTCCGGTAGATGCCAACCGCCGCGACCACCGCCGGAATGGCTAGCAGGAGATATAGCGCCGCGTTGCTCCAGCCCGCCGACAACAGCCATGCGCCGCCAAGCGACCCGGCAATGGCTCCCACGCGTCCAATACCAAGTGCCCACGCCACGCCGGTGGCACGGCTTGACGTCGGGTAGTACGCCGAGGCCAGTACGTTGGCACAGACCTGAGATCCGCTCACGCAAAACCCGGTGACGAAGATCGCGACAGCCATCGCTGTCGGTGTGCTGACGGAAGCGAGGCATGCCACAGCAAGCGCCCCAAGCGTGTAGGCGCTCGCCACGACGGCGTAGGGGTTGAACCTGTCCAGCAGCATGCCAAGCACGATGGCACCCGCGACGCCGCCACCCTGCAGCAGCCCGGCGAGCATGGACGCTTCCTTCAGCGAGAGGCCACTGCGCTGCACCAGGATCGGCAGCCAGTTGATCATCAGGTACAGCAGCAGCAGGCTGCAGAAGAACGCCAGCCAGAGCCACAGCGTGCCCTGCCGGTAGCGCGCCGCAAAGAGCTGGCCGACCGGCGATGACGCGCCGTCGGGCTCGTCTGCCACGTATCGCGCGTCGGCGGACATCCTGCCGGCATCGATGCAAGACAGGATGGCGGAGATCCGCGACTGCGTGCCTTCACGCGTCGCGAGGTAGCGCACCGATTCGGGCAACGCCAACGCCAGTACCGGCACCAGCACCAGTGGCAGCACACCGCCCAGCACCAGCACACCGTGCCAGCCGACGTGGTCGATCAGGTACGCGGTCACCACGCCACCCAGCGCGGACCCCAGCGAGAATCCGCAGAACATCACCGTCAGCAACATGCCGCGTCGGCGCGACGGGCTGAACTCGGCGGTCAGCGTGATGGCATTCGGCATGGCGCCGCCCAGGCCGAGCCCGGTCAGGAACCGCAGCGCGATCAGCCAGCCGATGCCCGGTGCTGCGGCGGACGCCGCGCACGCGGCGCCGAACCACGCCACCGACAGCACCAGCACGCGGCGCCGGCCGATCCGGTCGGCAAGCGGACCACACAGAAAGGCGCCGGTCATCAGCCCGAGCAGGCCGGCCGAAAATAGTGGCCCCAACGCGGCCATCGATAACGACCATTCGGCGCGGATATGGGGTGCAAGGAAGCCAATGATGGCGATATCGAAACCGTCCAATGCGACGATCGCAAAGCACAGGCCGATGATGCGTAGCTGCAGGCGCGACAGGGGTGCGGCGTCGATGAACTCGCGTACGTTGACGGCGGCGCGCGCAGGGGCGCCGGCCGCCGCGCCGCGCGGGGCGGATGGGGCAGTCATGTTGTCTCCTGGGATGGTCAGCGCACAGCCGCTATGCTGCGGCTTGTGCGAAAAAGGGGTCGAGGCGCGTGCTTCCGCCGAAGGCTATGCCGCGGCGGGCGCCGCGTTGGGCAAGTGAAATCCCCCCGCTTCCACGCGGGCGATGAACGCCGGGTCGCGCTCGCGCAGGTCTTCATGCGTGACCCGACCCGTACGCAGCATGTAGTCGTAGGCGAACGCGACCGGGTCCAGATGCATCTTGCTATCCACCGATTCGTACCAGTCGAGGCTACGGCGTGCCGCGTCCTGGAACCTGGCCGACGCATCGCGCCGACTGCTCTCGAACGCCTGGAATGCCCCCGCGACGTCATCGCGGTGCTCGCACAGGGCGCCGCAAAGCGCGATGGCATCCTGCATGGCCATGCGGGTGCCTGAGCCCAGGGAGAAATGCACGCTGCGCAGTGCGTCGCCGAGCAGCACCACCTTCCCGTGCGACCAGTGCTCATTGCGCACCACGCTCGCCTGGAACCAGTTGGAGCGGTTCCCTAACAGCGCGTGGCCACCGAGGTCCTCGGCGAATACCTGTTCGCAGAACGCCCGGCTCTCCTCCTCGCTCGCCGTGTCCAGGCCCGCCCGATGCCACGTCTCGGGGTCCACTTCCACCAGGAAGGTCGACAGCGAATCGCTGTACTGATACGCGTGGGCGATGAACACCCCATATTCAGTCTGCCGAAAAATCAGTGAGACCGGGTGGAATAGCTGGTGCGTGCCGTACCACGCGAACTTATTGCGCCGTACATCGAAGCTCGGCCGGAAATGCTCGGCCAGGCGCGTCCGCACCTCGCTATTGACGCCGTCGGCCGCCACGACAATGTCCGCATCCGGCAGCTCGGCAGGATCGGCCACGCGGCTGCCGTATCGAATGTCGACGCCGGCCTCGACGCAGGCTTGCTGCAGCACGCGCAGCAGGTCGATACGCGAGGTACGCGAGAAGTGGTTGTTGTGCAGCGGCACGCGCACCCCGTTGTGGGTGACTTCCATATAGTCGCAACGCTGGTGATGGGCGGTGAATTTCCGGAAGAAGGCCGGGTCCGCGTCCTTCAGGAAGGACAACGCGATATCCGAGAACACCACGCCCCATCCGTAGGTAGCGCCCGCCTCGTTGCGTTCGTGCACGACGATATGATCCTCGGGATGCCGCTGCTTGAGCAGCAGCGAGAAGTACAGGCCGGCTGGCCCGCCTCCGATGACGACGACATTCATGGTGAGCCTCTTACTTGCTGGCCGGTGCAAGCAGCGCGCCGGCATTGGGGACGATGGGGGCCAGGTCAAGCTGCTCCAGCATCTGGCGGACCGTACAGACGGCGGTTGACGTCACGGGCAGGCCAATCGCATCCTGCGCCAATTGGATCGCCGGCAGTGAAGGCATCTGCACGCACGCCGACAACACCACGACATCGGCATTGGCAGTGTTCAGGCGCTTGACGTCCTGCAGCAACTGCAGCGGATCGCGACGTCCGACTTCGAGGTTGTCGGGAATTTCAAAGGACAGCGCATCCAGCACTTCAATCCCTTCGTGCTCGATGTACTTGACCACCGCGTCGGTCAGCGGCTTCATGTACGGCGCCATCAATGCAATCCGGCGCGCGCCCTGCGACTTCAGGCCCGCCACCAATGCACCCGCCGATGTCATGACCGGCGCGTCGCAGTGGTTCTCGCGCGCCACGCGCAACAGGTCCTGCTCCACTTGCCTGTGGTATCCGGGGCCCATCGCCATGATGGCAACAAGGCAGGCCGTGCTCATCACGTCGACACGTGCGTCGGCCAGTTCTGCCGCACAGCGCAACCCCTCCCGGTTCATGGCCTCCAGTTCCTCGCGCACCACGCGGTGCATGCGCATGCGGCTCGAATGGAAGGTAAATCGCTCCGGCAGGACCTGCTCCCGCGCGCGCAGCATCGCCGGGATTTCGGTTTCCATCGTGGTATTGGAGCTGGGCACGATCTGCCCGATGCGATAGGTACGACTGTTCATGCTGATTCGCCTTGGTGAATGGGGTGGGGACGCGTGGCCGCCTCGCAGTGGCGCCGGTACTGTTCCAATGCATCGCGCAGTCCGGCGGGCACGCTGATCGCGTCGCGTGTCCCGCGTCGCACGCAGATGGGCGTCAGGCGCGCGACGAAGGCTGTGTCACCGCCCTCGCTCATGCGTGCCGTGATCGCCAGGGTGTACGTCCGCGTGCCGATGGTGTCGACGGCAACCTCGATGTCGATCGATTCGTCCGGCCACAGCGAGCGCCGGAAGTCGAATGCCAGTGCGCGCGTGGGGGTGCCGAACTCAAGCTCGTCCTTGGCACGTTGCGGCGGGGTATCGAACAGGCGCTCATAGAACAGTTCCGCCGTGGCTATCACGTACTCCGAAAAGCACGGCGTATAGACCACGCCAGCCGGATCGCATTCACCCCACCGGATCCGGCGGCGTACGGTGAACGGCGCGTGGGCGATAACGGCCTCGATGCAGGTCATGCCGAGACCCTCCCATGTATCTCGGTGCCAACGGCACGCGCCTCATCATCGAGCCGACGCGCCACCATCGCGCGCAACGCGCTCTTGTCGACCTTCCCCACGCGAGTCACCGGAAACTCCTCGACAACCTCGATGCGCTCCGGGCACTTGAACTTCGCCAGCCCCTCCCCGACCAGGAACGCGGCCAGTGCCGCCACATCGGGTGCCGCGTGTCCCGCCCGCAGGATCAGGTAGATGCAGCCCTTCTCGCCATACAGCGGGTCCGGCATCGCAACGAGCTTGGCGTCCGCCACCGCCGGATGCCGGCTGACAAACGCCTCCACCTCCTCGGAGCCAATCTTTTCGCCACCGCGGTTCACGTTGTCCCGCAAGCGCCCCTCGAAGGCGAAGCAGCGCAGGCCGTCGATGACGTGTTCGGTCATCAGGTCGCCGGAGCGCACGAAGCCATCCGGCGTAAGCGTCTGCGCTGTTGCCTCAGGCGCCTTGTAGTAGCCGCGCAGACTGGACGGGCCGCGAAAGCAGAGTTCTCCCGGCGTCCCTTGTGGCGCCGGCTCGTCCGTACCCGGTACCAGCAGACGGATGTCGTCGTCCGGACAGCCGGAAAATCCTTGCGTGCCGTGGCGCATTGCCGCCGGGAAGCGCGCGCCTGCGCCCAGCAGCAACCCTTCCGTCGTGCCGAACAGGTTGAAGCACGGCACCCCGAGGTGGGCTTCCAGCGCGTCGGCGCGCGTCATCGTGCCGAAGAGTTCGAGCGAAGAGAGATCGTGCCGCGCGATATCCTGGTAGGCGATCATCTGCGGCGCGACGGGCCCGATGGACATGCCGTGCGTCACGCGGTGCTGGGCGATCAGTTCCAGCATGCGGGCAATGTCCACGCGTGGCATCAGCACCGCCGCCATGCCGCCGGCTACGACCGGTGTCAGCACATAGAGCTGGCCGGCGTTATGCAGCAGCGGCAGCGACCAGATCAGGCAGCTATCCGCGCTCTGGCCGAGTTGGCGCATGCACGCCAGGGCGTGGCCAATGTATTCGGCATGAAACCGCGGAATGATCTTGGGCACGCCCGTGGTGCCACCGGAGAGCTGGAAGCTGAGCACATCCTCGCTGCCTATCCGGACCCCGGCCAGCACATCCACCGCTGCGTCGTAGGAGATGCCGTCAATCAATGCGTCCAGGCCGTGCTCGTCGGGCGCGCCGTGTCCACTCGTTGCGTCGCCGCGTGCGACGATCAAGTGCCGCAGCGTTGGGTGGGCGCGCGCCATGCCGCGCGCAAATCCGGCGAGGTCGAAGCTGCTGAAATCGGCCTGCACGAAGTAAGCGCGCGGGGCCGACTGCGCGGACAACTGGCCAATCTCGACTTCGCGGTATTGCGGCACCGCGCACACGGGAATCAGGCCGGCCTTGTAGCAACCCATCAACGCCACCACGGTATCGATGGTGGTGCCCATCTGGAAGATCGCGCGGTCCCCGGGCCGCAGGCCAAGCTGGTGCAATGCCGCGCCCAGCCGTTCGCTGCGCGCGTCCAGCTCGGCGAACGTGATGGAGCGCTCGTCACTGATAAAGGCGAGGCGATCCGGGTGGCGCCGCGCGGACTTGCGCAGCGCTCCGCCAAGCGTCTCGTCCACCCACGCGCCGGCCTCGAAATACCTGGCCGCGTCCGCAGGCGGGCAAAACACCACGCCTTCGATCGGAAACTGAATTCCGGTCATGGTTGTCTCCTGCTTAGGTTGCCGCCTGTCAGGCGGTCTTGTGGCCACGCGGCACGATGCGTACCGTGTCGCGGCCGAAGGATTCGATCCGGCCGTCCAGTCCGCCGGTGAACAGGCCATACCAGACGGCTGGCTTCAGGCCCAGTGCACGGCGCCCGAACTCGACAGGCTCGCGCGAGGCGATGACGGTGTAGTCGCCAAGATCGCTGACGTCGCAGGACGGCATGCGACGGGCGGACTCCGTCAGCGAGGCGAACTCTGGGACATTCAGCACGAAGATGCGCAAGAGAGCATGGTTCATGCGTGACACTCCAGGTCCAGGTTCAGGCGGCGGCCCAGGATCTCTGCCTTGCGCTGCCAGATGTCGTCGATTGACGTCACGCGTGCGCCTGCCGCCCGCGCCTCGTCCTCCAGCGCGATGGCTGCCGACAGCGTCGCGTCGGCGTCACGGGCGTCCAGCGCTTCGAGCGGGCGCAGCTTGCGCGTGATCTCGATGAAATAGCCATTCGGGTCCCGGAAGTAGATCGACTCGATCACCTCGTGCGCGGTCTCCGTCGACACCACGACGCCACGTGCTTCCAGACGCGACTTCCACGCCTGCAATTCCTCCTGCGTATCGACAAGCCACGCCGTGTGGGTGGCATCAAAGACATGATCGTCGGGCAGCGGCGGACGGCTGCTCCGGCCGGCAAGGGTTTCCGGCTCGACACTGCCCAGGTAGTAGAAGAAGGCAATCGTGCTGCCGTTGCCGCTGTCGAAGAAGAAGTGCAGAAAATCGGGGTGGGTCTCGGTGCCCCACCCGCGCGCCGAAATTGTGTGAATAAGCGGCAGGCCGAGGATGTCGCGATAGAACGTGACGGTCTCCTTCAAGCGCCAGGTCGGTCGGGCGGTATGGTCGACGCCGCGCAGGCACTGCGGGGCGTCGTCGGGCCGGGGGGAACTTGCATACATCGTTGCGTCTCCGGAAAAGTGCTGGTCGGATGCGTTATTGCGGAAAGGTTTCGCGCAGCCATGCCTGCAGCAGGCGGCCGGCCTCATAGCGGCCCGGCGCCTCGCCTGTCGTCAGCGCACGGCCGTGGTGGTCACCGCGAACACGGTGGAGGTGCTTTTCGGTACTGCCAATGCCGCGGAAGATGTCCGCCACGACCGTCGGGAAGCAGGCCTGGTCCCCCGTGTACTCGATCAGCAGCGTGGGCTGGTTGATCGCCGGGGCCGTGCGCGACAGCGCCGCGTTCGACGACAGGCCCGACCACGTGGAAAGCCAGCTCTCGGGCGAGCACGTGCGGGCGAAGCCGACCGATCCGTAGTTGGCGGCGAATGGATCGCCCCCCCAGAGCGACCCGTATCTGCGGTCGGACGGATCGAGCGAAAGATCGAAACAGCGCAGGTCGGCATCGGTACGCCAGACGGTGAACAGTTGCGTATGCGCGGCGCGGCGGCGGATGGCGTCGCTGACCGTGCCGGGATTGCGTTTGACTTCGGCGCGGGCATCCATGCGCTCGGCAATCATCGTCCTGGCCAGTTCGTCGAGGCGCCGTACCCGCGCCGTCTGGGCGGCGCGGTATCGCGCGACGAAATCGGGGTCGTATGCGGAAGACCGGGGCGCCGACGCGAAGCCATTGGCGGCCGAGAAGGCATCGAGCGTCGCATCGACGGACAGCGGGTCGCGCTCGTCGGCAACCGACGGATCGATGCAGCCCTGCAGCAGAACGCCCTGCCCTGGATGAGGCGCGACGAACACGACACCGTCCACGGCCGGCAGCAGCGCCGACGCAAGGTTGGTGGCGCGGCCGCCAGGCGTCCGGCCGATACGCGCCTCGGGCGCGGCATTCGATTGCTGGACATACAGGGCGTACAGGCCGCTGCCCCCGGAATTGCCCAGCAGCACGATGCGGCGAAAGCCTGCCTCGCGCAGATAGCGCAGGGCCGACGCCACGTCGTATAGCGCGAACTCGTGCTCCAGGCGCTGGTCGTTGCCGACCGAACGCGGAGACTGCGACCACGCCGCATACCCCGCCTCGACGATGTCGGGGATCAGGTAATGGCAAGCCATGAATTCGCGTGGATGCATGATGCAAACCACGGTATCCGGCTGGCCTGCGGCATATAGCGATCCACCCGTGGCCGCGCCATCCTCCGTGCGCAGCACGACATTGCGCGTCACGGTGCCGGGTGGCACGTCACGCGGATTCCAGTCGGTATTCAGGAAGCCCGCAATCGGGCCTGAAGGCGCCGGCGAAGCGCTGGGGGGCGTCTTGGTCGTCATCGTCTCTCACTCCGTTTTTTACAGCATAGTCCATTTTTCGACGTATGCGTAAAATTTTTCCGAAACGGGTGTCGATGGCGTCGAAAGTTGCTGCCGCAGCAAGCGCTGGCGACCGCCGGGAATCCAGCCTGCAGGCGGGAAGCTGGCGCTCAGTCGACTTTTTGTTTATCGTGGGTGGCTTCTCGACGCCCGCGTCGAAAATCTGAATGATCGGTCATGGCAAAGACACAAACCAAGGGCGATGCCCTGCGGGACTCGATCCTGGAAGTGGCAACCCGACTCTTTATCGAGCGCGGATTCGATGGCACCGGCCTGAACGACATCGCCGACGCCGTGGGCCTGAGCCGCCCTGCCCTGTACTACTACTTCAAGAGCAAGGAAGCCATTCTTGAGGAGTTGACCACGGCGGTCACGCGCACCGCCGCCGAGCTGGCGACCGAGGCCATCCCCGGGGAAATGCACTCGCCTTCGGGCATCCTGCGCCATCTGGTGATGCGTCATGCGACGCTGATCCTATCCCACCCGCTGCAGTTCCGGGTCGTGGAGCGCAACGAGAACAACCTACCGCCCAAGCAGCGCAAGCTGGCCGAGCAATCGCGGCGCGCCGTGCTCGCCCAGTTCCGGCAAGCCATCGAATCCGGCATCGACCAGGGCAAATTCCGCGTCGTGGACGCCAACGTCGCCGCGTTCTCGATCATTGGCATGTGCAACTGGACCGCCTGGTGGTTCAATGCGTCGGGCCCCGTTTCCATGGACGACGTAGCCCGCCAGATTGCCGACATGGCACTTGGGTCCGTTGAATTGCCTTCCAGCCGCAAGCTCGACCAGACGGGGCCGGCAGCGATCCTTCAGCTATTGCGGGACGACCTGACGCTGCTGGAGCGCAGCCTGGACTCGCAGGCGGCGGCGGACAAGACAGGTCCATGAGAGGAGGGACGATAGTGGGATGCAGTCTTCCTGCGACAAGCTGGCCAACGTTGGTGAGAACCTCTGGCCAGTGGCGCAGGTTGTGTTCTTTGCTGCAATAGGATGACTCGCCATCGACGAACATGACGGTGCACCGACAAAGTGCAGAATTTGACTTGTCGAGCAGCCAATCGGAACCATATGAATCATTTTCTTCATACATGATTCGTGTGTTGCACACCATCGAGGACTCACCTATACTCGCCGCACGGCGCTTCGCCGTGCGCTCAGGGGTATGCCTTGGACTTTCCGAAATTTGTTTCGAGAAGTGCGGCAGCATTTGTTTGTGCTGCCATGTGGTTGGTCACTGCGCCTGCGCAGGCGGAGTACCCAGACAAGCCCGTGCGCTTGGTTGTGCCATCTGCTGCCGGCGGAAGTCCGGATGTCCTCATGCGGGTCTTGAGCACAGAAGCCGGAAAAACTCTCGGTCAGTCTTTCGTCGTCGACAACAAGCCGGGGGCGTCAGGAATTATCGGCATTTCTGAGATCGAACGTGCCGCGCCGGATGGTTATACGCTTGGCTATGCCAACAACGTAACGCTTGCCATCAACAAGAGCACCTTCAAGAAGCTCAACTACCGTCCTGACAGCTTCACTCCCATCATCCTGCTGTTCAAGGTACCGAACGTCATCGCGGTGAACAACGCTCTCCCCGTCAGAAACTTTGAGGAGCTACTCCGCTACATTGAGGCGCATCCAAACAAGATCACGTTTGCATCTCCTGGACAAGGTACTTCAGGGCATCTAACCGGACAGTTGCTCGGTGACAAGGCGAAGCTGTCCTGGATGCACATCGGCTATAAAGGAAGTCCACAAGCGGCAACCGATGTAATGGCTGGCCAGGTCGACGTGCTGATCGACAACATGCCTACGATCTTGCCACTTATCAAAGCCGGAAAATTGCGCGCAGTAGCAGTAACGAGTCTCAAGCGGTCGCCGCTGCTGCCAGAGCTACCGACCATCGCCGAGTCCGGCATCCCCGGATTTGAAGGGGTAGCTTGGGGCGGCTTAGTCGCGCCTGCCAACACATCTTCTTCAGTCGTCAACCGGCTGAATCAAGCTTTCGCCAAAGCGCTCAATGATCCCGCCATTCGGGCAAAATTCGAGTCTCTCGGGGCAGAGGCTGCAGGAGGCGCACCGTCGGACCTGGCCAGCTTCGCCGCTCAGGAGACGACGAAGTGGTCGCAAGTGGTAAAGCAAGCAGGCATTGAGCGACAGTAAGAGGAACAACCATGAAAGCAGATGACTTCCACGCCGTCGTCGATGTCCTCTTCCGAAATGCCAGCGTCGTAGACGGAACAGGAAAACCGCGGTTCGTCGCCGACGTTGCTGTGACGGGCGACCGTATCACGGCCATAGGCCGGATCGGAAATATTGCCGCGCGGGAAGTCATTGATGCAACAGACAAGGTGCTGGCACCAGGATTCATTGATGCGCATACGCACGATGACGGATACTTACTCGTGCACCGTCAGATGGAACCTAAGGTTTCGCAGGGCATCACGACCGTTGTCACAGGAAACTGCGGCATCAGTGTTGCGCCACTGCTCACCTCATGTCCTCCACAACCCCTCGATTTGTTGGGGCCATCGTCCCTATTTCGATTCGATACATTTTCTGCCTGGCTAGATGAGCTGCGCGCTTCCCCGGCCAATGTGAATGTAGTGCCGTTGGTGGGCCATTCGACATTGCGGGTGCGCGCGATGAGAGACGTCGCTCGTGAAGCGAACGATGCAGAGATTGCCAGCATGCGCCAAGAGGTCGAACTGGCGATGCGCGCTGGGGCATTTGGCGTCTCAACTGGAACGTTTTACCCTCCAGCTGCTGCTGCGACAGAGCGCGAAATCGTCCAGGTATGTCAGCCCCTAAAAACCTACGGTGGCGTCTACTCGACACACCTACGCGATGAGACAGACGATATCGTCGAGTCTATTGAAGAAGCGCTCCGAGTAGGCAAGGCGCTCGATTGCAAGACCGTCTTCTCGCACCACAAGGTAGCAGGGAAACGCAATCACGGGCGATCTGTTGAAACCCTCGGCATTCTCGCCAACGCTGCCAAAATGCAGCCGCTTTGCATCGATTGCCACCCCTACCCAGCAACTTCCACGATGCTGCGGTTGGACCGTGTAGCTCAATCATCCGAAACATTGATTACTTGGTCCAGGTCGTATCCTGAGGCGGCCGGTAGAACGTTTGCCGAGCTACGTCAGTCGCTAGGGTTGACCGACGAGCAGCTATTGGAAAAGCTGCGCCCTGCTGGCGCTATCTATTTCATCATGGATGAAGCTGATGTCAAGCGAATCGCTGCATTCCCATTGACCATCTTTGGCTCAGATGGCTTGCCGTTCGATGAACGCCCACACCCCCGTCAATGGGGCACCTTCCCTCGAATCCTGGCCAAGCTCGTTCGCGAGTCCAAGCTCTTGACGCTGGAAGAAGCGATACACAAGATGTCTGGCTTGGCAGCCCAGCAATACGGCCTTCAGGAAAGAGGAACTCTGCAAGAAGGGAGCTTTGCCGACCTCGTCATGTTTGACCCCGACATCGTCAAAGACAACGCAACTTTCGACGATCCTGTGCAGTTGAGCGACGGCATCGAACAGGTTTGGGTGAATGGCATGCGGGTATGGTCGGATCGTTGCACAATCCCTTCATTTTCTGGCCGCGTACTCTTTCGGGCGACGGCTGATGCCCAATGAAATGCCTCAGCGCTTTCCTTCACCCTTAAACTCCGGATCTGCCGCCGTAATCCTAACTATGGGACCGTAGGCTTGGTCACCTCCGGTTACGCGAACTGGAAGCCTATCTAACGGCCGCATTCTATTGTCGAAATCCGACCGCAGAATTGGCCAAGGCCTCCCCGAAGCCAAATCGGGGTGACGCGGCTCCGTGTCTGGTGCGCTGTATTCATCGCGAAGATAATCAATCAAGCGCAGGCGTCTAGCAGCCGAGTCCGCAGGGCCACCGTCGTCGGTAAGCGCGCGAGGAGAGTCTTGCGGATGTAAGCATCCGGCCAATACCGTTTGTGGTGTGAGCTAGGCCAACGCCAGTTGCAGATGCGCTCTAAGGACGACGATGTATGATGCCGTGAGCGCAGGGCATACAACGGAGAGTTCGTTTATGGCGATGGAAGACAGCAGCCTAATGTCAGAGAAGCAGCCTGACGGGGACCGGGTCGGGGCATGCATCTACATTTTGCATATGCTGCTGCAACGTGTCGAGCAGCGGCATCCTGGCACCCTCCAAGAGATGATCGACGGCGTGACGGCTGATAGAGCCTCAGTCCTCGCTTCCCAGTCTCAGATGAACGAGGTCGTCCCGGTATTCGCCGAGGCGTTGAAGCTTCTCTCATTGGCACGGGACCAGTTGAAGCTGGTGGATGACCAGTGAGACTGACTTACCGGCTTCCGACCGTTGGGGACTGGTGAACAAACTTCAGCACACGGCAGAATTGCCTTCAGACGATTGCAGGTCTGTTGCGACCGCCCACGGCAGGAGTTCATCGATCTGGTGATCGGATGATCGGCCATGTGGCTCAGCACGTGACGCAGGTATGCCTCGGGGTTGAGGTCATTGAGCTTCGCGGTGCCGATGAGGGTGTACATCGCCGCAGCACGTTCGCCGTCGCTATCGGCACCCGCGAAAAAAAATTCTTGCGCCCGGAGATGGCAGGCACTGGAACAACGTCGTAAGCATTGCTCAGGGACGAAGAAGGAATCTGCGTTGTAACGAGTCTCTCCACTGTCTGCCACGTAACCGGACCTATAGCTCCATCTCTCTCCAATTTCAGGAGCAGCAAAAATCCTTCTTCATTCGGTGCCGCTGCAATGGCCCGGGCTAGAAGCGCACGGCTGGGTACAGAAGGTGCAGTCCGGAGAATTTCGTAGACGTGAGCGCGCAACGCAGGATATTTTTGTAGAAGGGCCGCCAGCCCGTTGCCCATATGCAATCCCCATGATAGAACTCTATCAGGCATATGCACCTAGTGAGGAGCAAAAGCTTGCCCTGTGGTCCTCAGTGGCCTATCACAACCTGGTGCTGGATCCGCTGAACTCACTTGGAGCGCGACCGTCCTACTCGCAATATATGAAGGGATGGAACGAACTGCTAGAGCTGGCACGCTTGATGGAGGTCGACCAGGCGATTATCTATGGACTCGAATCCAAGAAGATTGATGCACTAGCTGAGACCGCTAAGCGACGCGGGTCTTTATTGGAGCGCAGCCCGATGCCAACAAAGGTCGGTCGCTCTCGGCCCAAGCTCATTACCATCCGCCACGGCGATCGAGCAATGAAGCTTCTATTCATTCGCCATCCAAGCGCGTTCTTCAGCTGGCGAAAATGGGCTCCCGTGATACGGGAGCACTTACCGATACAAGAGAATCAGAGCGTCTAGGCCGCTCAGAAGAGCTCACGCCAGGAACGGCTGTATAGACTTGCTGTAGCCATGCTGGATACCTGAAGAGAAGAAGCCACCGCAGTCGATTTTCCTCACGCAAGGTCCGCATTCTGCCGCGTACTCGTTCTTCCAGTCAGAGATTGACCTGACATAGGACGGCTCGACGTCACGATTCACAAGACACAGAGGATGGTTGTACACGGAGGTCTTTAGGCCGTAATTCCTCAGAATCTTCACGGCCTTGCTCAGTTCGGATTTGTATTCGATAGGGTCGATCCAGAGCGCATCCAGGTTCGCTCGCGTGAAGCCCGTCATCTCCAGGCCCATCAGAGCGACATGGTCCACGAACAGCAGATTGCGAGCGATGAACTCGGCCAATTCTGGCAGTCCCTGAAAGGTTTGCTTGTGAAGCACGACGCGAATCTCGACCTTCTGATTCAGGCGCTTGAGGTTTAGGATGCCCCGTATGGTCTCGTCGAAGGCACCCTTGGCCTGCACTACATAGTCGTGCCGCGCCGGATCGGATGAGTAGACCGGTATGCCGACCATCATGTCGGGGTGGTTGACAGCCGCATACTTCTCGGAAAACCTGGTGTCGGCGAATGTCCTGCCGTTAGAGAGGATATGCAACGAGGTATGCGGCAACCAGTTCTTGATATGGTGAAGCAGGCCGATGAAACCATCGCCGTACAACGTCGGCTCACCGCCAGTGATACCAAGATTGTGCGTTTCCCGAGGAATGAGACGAACAGTTTCCTTGGCCTCCTCAAGGAGCCAGCTGTCATCGACACGCTTCGGCGGTTGCGAGCACATCAGACAGTAGT
>VFQP010001527.1_pt1 | contig 30643 bp, 26 predicted proteins | sample 3512351 | NCBI WGS metagenome assembly VFQP01 (sample SAMN10412372, study PRJNA504923) | tailings metagenome | isolation source: Relicate 1 Philex TSF1 revegetated site | place: Philippines: Tuba, Benguet | collected 2017-08-29
CGGCGAGTTTGGCGAGAGCGTCGCGGCGGTAGCCGGTGCCGACGCCGCAACTGGGAGAGAAGCCGTTGAGGCGGTTGCGGGTGGGCAGGTCCTTTTGTTGGGTTTCGGCGAATTCATCGCAGTAGATGCCGTGCGTGAAGTGCCACCAGGGCGTGGGGAGGGCGAGGACGGGGATTTGGACGAAGTCGTAATTCTTGGTGTAGTGGTTGAGCCAACGGAACTCTTCGGGGTGGATGAGATCTTCCGAGTCGTGGATGACGACGATGTCGAAGGGCTGGCCGAGGCGTTCTTCGACCATGCACATGTTTTGGTAGATCCAGTTCATGTTGTCGGCTTTGGAGGTCGGCCCGTTGTGGGGAGCGAGGGAGATGTGGAGGTTAGGGTATTTGTCTTCGAGGGAGCGGAGGACGTCGAGCGTGGCGTCGTCGTTGGGATAGGTGCCGCAGAAGATGTGGTAGTTCGAGTAGCGGATAGAGGCTTGGTTGTGCGTAAGCATGCCGGCGATGACCGCATCTTCGTGCCAGGCGGGAACCCAGAGCGCGATGCGCGCCTCGGGCAATTGCGAGAGGTCTTCCTGAGGGGGGCGCGTGGGGCGCAGGCGCGTGAACAAATACGCGAGGTCGACCCATAGATCGTCGAGGCCGCTGAGAATCATCCAAACGGCGAGGACGAGATAGATAGCGTGAACGGCTTCCGCCATCATGAACTCCACTACTCCTTAGTAGTGGAGTTCATGCGCGGGAGGATTTCTCTCAGGAAATCTTGGCTACTTGGCCATTTTTTCGAAGGCGGCAAGGCCGGCCGCGGCAATGATGCCGTCCTGCTGGCTAGTGACGCCGGAGACGCCGATGGCGCCGAGGACGACGCCGTCGATCATGAGCGGCAGACCTCCTTCGACAGGCATCGCGCCGGGGAGCTTCAAGATCGCTTGGCGGCCGCCAACGAGGTTGTCTTCGAAGGTCTTAGTGGGGCGCTTGAACTTCACGGCGCTGACGGCCTTGGCTTGGGCGACGTCGAGGGAGCCAACCTGGGTACCGTCGATGCGTTGGAGATAGACGAGGTTGGCGCCGTCGTCGACGATGGCGATCACGACGGTCCACTTGTTCTTCATGGCTTCGGCTTCGGCGGCGGCGGCGATTTGCTTGGCGGCGGCCAGGGTCAGGGATTTCTTGGTGGCGAGTTGGGACATGGCGGGTAGGCTGCAGAGCAGGAGAGCTGCAATGGTGGCGACGGTTCTCATTTCAGGATTGAATCACAGTTTCGCGTGGGCGCGATAGGATACGGGCATGAAAATCGCGATTGCCCCGATGATTACCCTGTTGCTCGCCATTGGCTTGAGCGCACAAGTGAAGAAGACGGAAGTTACGCGCGTCACCACGCCGGCGGACGATGCGAAGGGCTTGAGTGCCTCGGTGCCGGAGTTGACTTCGGTGAGCGCGCAGTTTGAACGCATCGTGGTGATGCGCTTGAAGAATCAGGCGGATTTGCTGGCGGGGCTTGAGAAGTTGATTAAGGACGAGAAGATTACGAACGCCGTGATCTTGAGCGGGCTGGGGAGTTTGACGTCGGCGCATTATCACGTGGTGAGCAATCGTAGTTTTCCGTCGAAGAATGTTTATGTCGAGAACCCCACGGCGTCGGCGGATATCGTGAGCGTGAATGGCATGGTGTTGAACGGAAAGATTCACTGCCATCTTTCGTACGCGGACCCGGACCGCTCTTATGGCGGGCACTTGGAGCCGGGGAACAAGGTGTTCACGTTTGCGGTGGTGACGTTGGGGGTGCTGCCGGCTTCGCTGGATATGAAGCGGTTTGACGATAAGACTTGGCGCTGAGGTTTGTGGAGTTGCGAGTGCCGTGAATTGCCCCGGCTGTCTTTGGGGGATACGATTTGCGCCACCAGCCTCGAGCCCACCTAAGGAACCCGTTCTTTATGTCCGATCAATGAGTTGCATCTGACCTGTGCTTTATTGGAATCAGAAGCGATTCTCGGGTGGGGCCATCCAGCTTGTGCCCAGAGAATAGTGCAGGTTTCAAACAAATGTAAGCCCAAATGTTTTAGCCCTAAGCCAAAAGGGCTATCGCGCCTTCAACAATAGATTCAGCGCGGCAATTATTGCTCAAACTGCATCAGGGAGTCTTATTCCAGCCGAATCGCCTTGCGGAGTCGAACGCTAGCCCTGGTTCCTTCTTCCACGGAAATCTTTTCGCAGTCTTTGGAGATCTCTTTTCCAAATCGTTCATCTGGAAACACGTACACAACCTGTTCGATGGGAGCGCGCCAAGCGCAGACAAAGTATTCACCCGGCCGAACTGCAACGGGCGCAAATGCACCTTGACCATCGAGCCCGACAACACCCATCTGGAATGACAATTCAATCGGAAGTAATTTCATGGGTGTAATGGTTACGCGGCTGTCTGGCTCGGCGACTGACCCAGAGATGAAGGCAACTTTCGAGCTCAAGCTTACTTTGATTTGAGCTTCGCCAAATCCGGAAATCTCGAAGCCCCCAGGATCGGCTGGTCTGCCATTGAGGTCTAAAGACTTAACGTACAGGGTCTGCGGCTTCATCCAGAAATCGAGTGCGTACTTGCCGGCAGGAAGTGCCGCCAGTTTGATTTCCGAGCCGTCCTCCCGAACGTGAAACGGAACAGTGGCGAAGCTTGAACCTAGAGCCAACAAACTAAGTGGCACAGGGTATTGAATCTGAGTATTGAGATTATCCATCTGAACCGATATGGTTGCGGGATAGGCAGGTCGAATTTCGAGAAAGAGCTTCTCCACATCTTTGTCGATCACCTCAACTCGCGGGCCAAAGCTTATTTGGTTTCGAAAGCTCAAATTTAGGTGATACTGGCCAGGGGGAACGCCCCGAAGTTCGAAGATCCCGTCCGGTTGGATAATCGTCCGCGCCGCAGCGGAGAATTGCCCTCCCTCTAGGGCCGTTTGCTCCTCCGAGTTGCGGGTATAGCAGGGTCGCAAAATGAGTCGAACTAGCTTACTAGCGTCATCGTCTTTGCCTAACCCTACGATCTTGCCGAATAGCCGAAAGCGTCTTGCGGACATCAGTTCTATATTCGATTGAATGACGTTTTGACCAGAACGCAGAACGATGGGTGTTGCCGATTCCACGTCGGAACTGGAGGGATAAAAGGTGCTCGTCGGCTGAGGATCGGGCGAGTTAGCTTCTAGAGGCGCTTGATGCGCCAAGACAAAGTAGGTACCTGGGGCAAGATTCTCGAATCGATAGTCCCCTTGATTATTTGTCTTCGTTTCTGCCCGCATCCGCAATACGATCTTCGGGCCAACGCTCCATTTTTGGGCAAGAATCAATTTAGTCCCGACCGCAGGCATGCGGTTCGGTCCTGCAACATTGCCACTAATGCTTCCTAATCGGCTCATCACAATTCGGATCTTGCTCTCTTCCGATACCTTGCTGAAGCTCATGCGCAAGATGCCGGGAGAAAAAACAGAATAGCCACTAAGGTCGGCTTTAAGGTCACAGGAAGTTCCCTCTTCCGCAGTCAGAACAAACTGCCCCAAATCTGAGCTCATTCCGGAGGCCGGACCGCAACTAATCCTTGCCCCTAGCAATGGTTGGTCTGAGGCAGAATCAATAACCGTTCCTTCGAGAGCTACTTTCTGCTTAGGCTCTTGGGCGCCAAGGGTTGCACCGGCGTGGTTTAACAGAATGAGGATTAGGGCAGGGCAGCGCGCGGGCCGTAAGTAATTGGAAATCATTTCGCGCTTCTGAGGCTTGTCAGAATTTCCTCGATAGTGGCACTTTTCAATTCAGGTGGGATCAAGCCCACCCATTCACCAACGATTTCTTGATTAGCGTTCAACGCAATCACTGACGGAGTGCCGCGAACGCCCAGAACCGTTGGGCTCGCGACTGCTATCTCATCAAGCACGAGATGCATTTCCTTTTCGATATAAGATTTCGCAACGTCCAATGGTTGCGGAAGCACCCCGATAGAGACTACGGATGGATTCGCAGACTTCGTAGCTACCAACAAGTCTTTCAAGAATGGTGCGTTCTGGGTGCAATACTTGCAGTCTGAGCTTAAAACGAAAATTAGCGACGAACCCGTAAATGGCAGTGCGCGTAATGCATCTGAATTAAGGCGGAGTTTTTCACCAATGCGGTTAGGCCTGGAGGAAGATTCTGCTATCGGCAGTCGGCTCCAAAGAGTATTGTATGCTGCGAGAACAGCAATCCCAATGATGGCGCAGTATGCTCCGATGCGAAGAAGTGATTCGATTCGCTTCATGCTTCCTCCAGGTTTGTCTGTTTCTATCACGTACCCTGCAACAAGAAGGGTGTCATTACTTCCAACCCGCGATTCATGACTAAAGAACTAGGAGCCACCGCCTGGCCAGCAGAAGAGTGGGTCTTTGCATTCTCTGCACATGCAGTCGTTGTACATCGCCGAACAGTTATCGAAGCAGCTCTGCTGGCCGCCACTTGACGAACAGTTCTGCCAACAGGTCGTGTACCAGTAATAACAGGAAGAACAGCCATAAGCCTGCGCCTTCTCAGTGACAAAATTTAGGCCGATAAAGCTAAGCGCGAGCATCAAGAACGCCTCAGCTACGCCACGCAATGCATACATCTTCATTTCTTAACCCTTTCTGGTGTATTCAAGTGTGCCAGCATTTAGCTCATGGTAACGGAATGCTGGAATTTGTCAAGATACAAATTGTTTATGTTGTTTGTGTCAAGTTTAATTGGGTGTGCGCTGAGGAAACTTGAAGATTACTGAGGTGAAAGGACCCTAGCTCTTTCAAAACAAGCTAGAGACTGCGTGAGCTGATTCTGAAATTGCTTGTTAAGTCCGGCGAGGAGTGCGACCTCCTCACTTTGGACCGAAGCGCAATCTGTCAGAGCCAAATCAGTCGAGTAAAGATCAGCGGGTCTTCTTCGTGGCCGCACGATTCGAATTACGGAGGCCCCAGCGCCTGTCTGCATCGACCGAACGAACTTGAGCATTAAAGATTGGGCTGCTAAAACATCGAGCTCCGATCCTGAAATCAGATCCAAGCAAGTAATCTCATTGCTTTCGTCCCACCGCACTTCAATCTCCGTCACGGAACTAGGGAGCAGTTCAGCAAGTACTCGATGGCCCACTTTGAGCCGCATTAGCTGTATCTCAGTTCTCTGAGTCGGTAACGTGCCATGAGGTTGGCACCGTTTCACTTCAAGCTGCGCTTGAGAGACTGCACATCCGGCAAGCCAAATGATTGCCCTAAGCACCGTTGTGGAGTTCATGCGTGGCCTTTTCCCGGTGCACTTCTGCTTGACTAAAGGTTTTCGCACTCGCCCCGGAAAGGCTCTTCTTCATGCAAGCGATTGAATCATGAGATTGCGGTAGCGCACAAGCGTGCCGTGGTGTTGGAGGGCGATGGGCGACTCGATGAGCGGGGTGGGGACAGTCGTCTTTACCGTGCTTTCCCCGTTGAGCCACATTTCGAGTTGGCCGTTGCCTTCGAGGCGTAGGCGGCAGAGATTCCAGGCTTCCGCTTTGGCGGCGATGTGGGCGGGCGCGGCGACCTTGTTGTAAAGCGAGCCGGCGCGGGCCATGGGTTTGGTTTGGCCGACTGGCTCGTCGGGCGCGGAGACTTGGAATTCGAGCGCGACGGAATAGGCGATGATGTGCGCTCCGGGGGCTTGCGCAAAGGTGGGAATTACGCGCTGCTTGCCCGCGATGTCTTCGACGAAGATGGGGCGCTGTACTTGGAATTTCAGGCCGCCGTTGGCCGTGGGCGACGCCCAGTATTCGAAGCTAAGGTCGAAGGCGGTGAACTTAGCGTTTGTCCAAATGTCGGTGGAGAGGTTGCGTTTGAGTTCGGTGTCGGGAATGGTTTGGATGGCGCCGTCGTGGATGCGCCATGAGTCTTCGATATTGATCTCCGGGCAGGGCGCGCGCCAGCCGTGGAAGGTCTTTCCGTCGAAGAGAGATTGCGAAGTGTTCTTCTGCGCGAAGGCAGCGGCGGCAAGTGGCAGTACGCTGCGCCGGAGCATTAGCGGGCGGCGCGGGAAGCTTGCGCTTCTTTGCGGCTGCGGATCTCTCGCACGGCGTAGATGCGGCGGCCTTGGCTTTCAAAGTAAGTGCGCATCAACATCTCGCCCAGGATGCCGGTGGAGAACATGCTGACGCCGGTCAAGAGCAAGAGCGCGCCGGCGATCATCAAGGGTCCGTGCTGGATGGCGATTTCGTTGCCGAGCAGCTTGTAGACGAAGAGGTAGAACATGATGAGGCCGCCCAGGATCGTGCCGATCAAGCCGAGCGAGCCGAAGAAGTGCATGGGGCGCGTGAAGTAAGTGAGGAGGAACTTGATGGTGACGATGTCGTACATCACGCGGAAGGTGCGGCTCAAGCCGTAGTGCGAATCGCCGGCGGCGCGCGGGGTGTTCTTGATGGGCACTTCGATGACGCGGGCGCCGTAGAGGTTGGCGAGCGCCGGAATGAAGCGATGCAATTCGCCGTAGAGGTTGACGTCTTTCAGGATCTCCGCGCGGTAGGCCTTAAAGGTGGTGCCGAAATCGTGGAGCTTCACGCCACTCGCCTTGGCCATGAGCCAATTCGCGATGCGGCTCGGGATCTTGCGCGTCACGGCATTGTCGACACGATTCTTTCGCCAGCCCGAAGCGATATCCCAACCTTGTTCAATTTTTTCGAGCAGCGCGGGGATGTCTTCCGGGTCGTGCTGGAGGTCGCCGTCCATCGAGATGATGATCTCGCCCGACGCTTCGTCGAAGCCCGCCGACAAAGCCGCCGTTTGGCCGAAATTCCGCCGCAGACGAATCACCTTCAGTCGCGCGTCGGTTTCGACGAGATTCGCCAGCAAATCGAAGCTGCGATCGGTCGAGGCGTCGTCGACGAAAAGGATTTCGTAGGGCCGCTGCAGGCGCTCCATCACGCTGGTAAGGCGATCATAAAGCGGGAGGATGGACGGCTCCTCGTTGTGAATCGGAATGACGAGGGAAATCATGAGATAGTGAGAGGGCTTAACTCAAGGATAACCGAGGAATCCACCCTTGCAGCGTCTGCGCGGGCTCGCCGCTCTTGTCGTCATCTTCTTCGTGATCGCCTACGCCATTCCCCGGCCGGCGGGCATCGATCCAGCGGGTTGGCGGCTGCTGGCGCTTTTCATTTCCACGGTGGCGGGCCTGGTGTTTCAGCCGCCGATCAGCGGCGGGGCGTTGGTGCTGATCGCGATCGTGCTGTCGAGTCTGATCGGCGGCCTGACGTTCAAACAGGCGCTTGAAGGATACGGCGACCCGACGACGTGGCTGGTGCTGAGCGCGTTCTTTATCTCGCGGTCGATGTTGAACACGGGACTGGCGCGACGGATCGCGCTGTTCTTTGTCCGGCTGTGCGGGACGACGAGTCTGGGCGTGAGCTACGCGCTGTGCTTGAGCGATCTGGTGTTGGCGATGATCATCCCTTCCAACGGCGCGCGGAGTGGGGGCGTGATCCTGCCGATTGTGCGCAGCGTGGCTGAGCTGTATGGCTCGCAGCCGGGGGAGACCGCGCCTAAGATCGGGTCCTTTCTGATGGCGAGCGTGTATCAGGGCATCTGCGTCACAACGGCGATGTTTTTGACGGGGCAATCGTCGAATCCCTTGGCTGCGCAACTGGCGGGCAAGATCGCGGGCGTGAACATCGATTGGACGAGTTGGTTTCTGGCGGGGCTAGTGCCGGGCGCGTTGAGCGTGTTGGCGATCCCATGGGTGGTGTCGAAGATCTACAAGCCCACAGTGGCGCGGACGCCCGAGGCGAGTTCGTTTGCGCAGGAAGAGCTGCGCAAGATGGGCGGGATCCAGCGCGCAGAGTGGATATTGATCGGCGTGTTCTTGTTCGTATGCGCGGGCTGGGCGACGACGGCTTGGCATAAGTTGGACTTCGCCTTGACGGGCTTATTGGGCGTCTCCGCGTTGTTGCTGACGGGAGTACTGACCTGGGAGCAGGTGAAGAAGGAAGAAGCCGCCTGGGACATGTTCATCTGGTTTGGCGGGTTGGTGAATTTGGCGAAGGCGTTGAACGCTACGGGGCTGCCCACGACGTTTGCGCAATCCGTGAGCGCCTCGCTGGAAGGCTTCGGCTGGCCAACGATCTTTATGGTGGCGCTGCTGCTCTACTTCTTCGCGCACTACGTCTTCGCAAGCATTACGGCGCATTTGCTGGCGATGTATCCGGCCTTCGTGGCTGTGATCGCGGCGCAAGGCGCGCCGCCGGCTTTGGTGGCGTATTCGTTTGCGATCTTCGCGAATTTTTCGGCGGGACTAACGAACTACGGCAGCACACCGAGCCCGATGTTTTTCTCGCAGGGCTACATCGAGATGAAGGACTGGTGGCGGATCGGCTTTGTGTGCGCGATCGTAAATCTCACAATCTGGTGCACGGTTGGCTTTGCGTGGTGGCGCGTGATCGGGCTTTGGTAACGGCTATTTGACTTGCTCAAGGATCGCGAAGTCGCCGGGATTCCAGGCTTGGGCGACGATGTAGAGCTTGCCGCCGTTCTTCACGATGGTGGCGTTGTGGACGTGCTGGAAGTTGGCGAGGCCGAGTTCTTCCTTGGGCATGATGGTGCTGACGAGCTTGTCTTTTTCGAGCAGATAGATCGGTGCGCCTTTGGTGCGGTCCGGGCCATGCAGCGCGCCGACGACAGAGAAGTTGTCGAGATAAGCGATGTCGCAGGGGAAAGAGCCTTTGGGCAGGCCCAGAGTCGAGACGTACTGGCCGTCCAGAGTGAAGCGGTCGATTTCGGAGTTGGGGCGATCCGCTACTTCGATGCGCTTGGACTTGGGCGGGATCATGATGCCATGCCCGGTGCCGAATTGGCCGGCTTCTTTGCCGCGGCCACCGAATGCGAGCTTGTTCCAGGAGGCGGCGAAGGGAGCGGTGCCGGTGATTTTGGCAGTGAGCACGTAGTCGAGCGAAGAATAACCGGTGGGGATGTAGTACATGCCGTCGAGTTCTTCCACGTCGGTGGGAATGAACTTGCCGCCCTTGGCGAAGTAATCGTTCGCGGTGGCGTTACCGAGGTCGTCGCTGGTGCTGGGCGGGTTGAGGGTGTGGACGAGGGTGCCGTCGAGTTTGGTGGTGAAGACTTTGTTGGCGGCGTTGCCGGGGAAGGTGAGGAAGGGCGAGCCGTCCTTGGCGGTCCAGAACTGCGCGTTGTGCATGTTGGTGTCGCGCATGGAGGGATCCGTGGCGATCATCCTCGTGGACTTGAGGTCGCTGGAGATTTGGATGATGCCGGCGCCCGGCAGGGCGAAGTAGATTTCGCCTTGGCCCTTGCGGCGGTCCACGGCGAAGCCGCCGTGGGCGGCTTTGAGGACGGCTGGGGCTTGGGCCTCGGCCGGGAGGTGGGTGGAGGTGTAGAGCACCCGGAAGCGGTACTTGCCTTGGCCGGAGACGGAGGGCGCATTTTGCGCCGTGGATTGCTGCCAAGCCAAACTGAGAGCGAGCCCAAGCGCGGCAACGCTGGCGAGTCTAGAGAACATGAGTGTTATTGAATCACATCGAGAGGCGAAGGCGAAACGCTCCCGCGCCTTCCAGGTGGAGGTGCGTGCCTGCGGGCAGGCGCAGGCTTTCGGCGAGTGTGTACTGTTTGGTGGCTTTCGGGGAGTAATCGCGTATCCAGATGAGGGGCATCGTTTCCCCGTCCGGCAAGACGGCGAAGAGTTTGGCGCTGGAACCCGCCTGCATCGCGGTGGGTTCGATTGATAGCAAACGAACGGGCCTTGGGAGGCGCATGGTCTTGCAACGAACGGGCCTTGGGAGGCGCATGGTCTTGCTGACTAGGAGCGGCGAAGTCGTCTGTCTGCGGGTATTCGGCCGAAGGCTTTGGAGCGACGGGAGAGGCGGCAGGTGATTCGGGTCGCCTTCTGGTGAACCGCCCTCCACCCAACTGCTGATGGTCGCGATTTCTTCCTGGGCGAGACCATGGTCCGGGGCGAAGTCGCCAAAGCCCTTGACGGCATTCCAAGGTGGCATCTGGCGCGTGAGGACTTGCTCCTGAATCGCCTTGGCCCAGGGGCGCGCCTCCTCGTATTTGAGCAGCGAAAATGCCTTGCCGCCCGGCCGGTGGCATTGCGCGCAGCGGGCGTAGACGATGCGGGAGACTTCTTTCGACCAGGTTAACTTCGTCGTAATAACTTCATGGCCGCGGGCAGTGTGGGGGACACCGAGCGCCGCGGCCATGAAGATTAGGATGTGATTGGACTTATTCAAGGCCGCCCGCGCTGGGCATGGGCGGGCCTTGCTTCTTGGGGGCGCGGAGCAGGTCGGCGGGCTTGGCGTTCGCCGGGATGACAACGTTGAAGAAGCCGATCATCATTTCTTCCCAGCTTTGATCGCCCCACTTGACGATCTTGTTGGGGTCGGGGTTGTGTTTGTTGTTCGGCGAGTTATCGAACCAGCCGGTGGCCATGACTTTGCTTCCTTTGGGAAGGTGCAAGGGTTCGGCGAGCTGGTAGCCGAGTTGCCAGTTGAAATCGTAGTGGGGGACAGAGAGCAGATCTTTCTCCGTGCCGTCGGGGAACTGGACTTTCATGGCGAAAGCTTTGCCGCGGACGTGCATGTGCGGGAAGAGGGAGTCGAGCGTGGAATCCGCATGCAGCGTGATGGCGCCATCGACCTTGTGATTATCGGCGCCAGCGGGGATTTCGAACTTGGTGTTCAGGGCGGCCAGGGTGAGGACGCGTTCCTTGGGCGACTCAGTGGCGAACTTCAGGCCGAGCTTGGCTTTGTCCAGGGCTTCTTTGCCGTTGGCGGTCCAGTGGAGTTGGAAGACGATGTCGCTGCCGGCCTTGATGAGTTTTGCTTGGCCGGGGCGCATTTGCTCGGGGATGGTGCCGGGCGCGTAGCCGACTAGGAAATCGGCAAGGCCGAGACCGTCGCCGCCCTTGCCATCGGGAACGAAGGCGACGCCGGCGGGCATGTTGCGGAACCACTTATTGTTCGGCTCGCGAACGAATGCGATGATGTGATGGTTGACGGCGCGGTTCATCGGACGGGCTTCGGCGGCGGTGACCCACATATCCTGCTTGAAATTCGTAGGGAGGATGACGTAGTGGTATTCGATCGTGCCGCTGGCGGGGACCTTGAACTCCGTAGGCATCTCGAGCACCATGTCGGGTTGGCCGATGGACCAGCCGTCGGTGAATTGCTTGGGCGCGGGGGCGTCCTTCGGGTTGCCTTCGGGGGCACCTGCTTCGACCCAGGCGTTCAGGGTTTTAATTTCGGTTTCGCTCAGTAAGCGGTCGTTGGCGTATTTGATGTTGAGATGCGGGTCGGCATTCCAGGGCGGCATGCGGCGCTGGGCGACGCTTTGGCGGATGGCCTTGGCGTAGGGGCGCACCTCTTTATAGGAGAGAAAACTCATGGGCGCAACTTCGCCGGGCCGGTGGCAGCCTTGACAATTGCGCTGGAGGATGGGGGCGACGTCTTTATGGAAAGTGGGCGCGGGGGCGGCCAGGGCCGCTGCGCAGAGGAGCAGGGCGCTGGTGGGCAGGGTCAGAAATCGGCGTCCGTATTGCATCTTCATCATCAGAATACGCGGAATCGAGCCGAAAAGATCTCAGCAAGTTGTTAGAGAATCTTATTGTTGCGGTCCGCTGGGCCGAGATTGCCTCATTTTTTCTTTCATACATTCCGCTTGGCCTCCGATAAGGTCTGAGACGAGACTAGAGTCATGCGCGTCAACGACCCAAATCTAAACCCCGCTCAGTTAAATCCCAGTAGCACATCGGCCGCGGGAAAGACTGCCCAGTTAGACCCGCTGCGGATATCGACCGGGATGCCTCCGGCTGATAAGTCTGGAGGCGCGAAGTCAGACTCGATCCAGCTTTCTTCATTGTCCAGTAAAATCAATGAGTTGCAATCCGGAAGTGTCGAGCGCGAGGCGTATTTGGAGCGGCTGAGCGCCTCGGTGGCCGATGGCAGTTACAACGCGGATCCGGCTGAGGTGAGTACGAAGTTGGTGGAGGATATGCTCACGAATAAACCGGACGAGAAAGTTGGGTAAAAGCCATGGAAGACTTTCTCGCGGCACGGCAATTGCGGGAGCGGTTGGAAGAAGTGCGCACTGTGCTGGTCGAGCGCCCGGGTAGTCTTTCCGTAGAAACTGTTGGTCCGGCGCTGGAGGAAGTGACGCAAGGATTGTTGGCATTGCAGTCGGCTTTGGAGCGAAGTGCTGGCCGGATTTCTCCGGAAGACCAGTTGGAAGTGGGGCAATTGCTCACGCTATCGGGACGCGTGGGTGCGCTTTATCATCAGGCGCTGGCTCTGTACACGGTGGAGAGGTAGGCGCCCATGGGAAATTTGTACGGTTCGCTCATTTCCACCGGCAATTCGATGCGTGTTTTTGAACGCGCGCTGGCTACCGTGCAGAACAACGTCGTGAACATTGGCACGGATGGTTATGCGAGGCAGCGGCAAACCTTCGAGGCGGATCGTTTCGAGCCGGAGCGCAATGTCGTTGGTGGGGTGCGGCCGGGAACGCTATACGACTATCGCAACGTGTATCTCGAAAAGAGCGTGCAGGCTCGGACCAGTCAATATGCGTTGGAGGATCAGCGCGCCTCTACGTTGAAGACTACGGAATTGGTATTCCCGGTGAGCGAGAATGCGGGAATTACGGCGAGCATGGACCGGCTTTTTGGCGCTTTCAGTCAGTTGACGGTTTCGCCGAATGACGCTTCCAGCCGGCAAGTGGCATTGGATCGTGCCCGCGATGTGGCGTTCGATTTCCGGCGCACCGCCGGGCAGATCATCGACGAACGCGGTACGGTGCAGCAGAACTTGAACACGGCAGTGTCTGAAGTGAATGCCATCGTGGGGCGCATTCGGGAAATCAACGCCAAGCGCAGTCCCTCCGAGGGGCGCACGAATGACGCTGGCAGCCAAGCGCAGTTGTATTCGGCGCTGGAAGAGTTAGCGCAGTATGTCGATTACCAGATGATCGAAGATCAGCAGGGCGGCATCTCGCTCTATCTTGGTGGCCGGACGCTGATGCTGATTGGCGATCGCCAGTACCCCATTTCTACGGATGTACTGAATGATCAAGCGCGTATCGTCGATTCCGAGGGGGGCGACGTTACGGGCTTTTTGCGTGGCGGCAAGATCACAGGTTTGGTGGACCTGTACAACAACAAGCTGCCTGCTTATCTCGACGACTTGAATACGCTTGCTGGCACGTTTGCGGATGCGGTGAACCAGCAATTGGCGCAGGGGTTGGACCGCAACGGTTTTCCCCCGGCGCAGGATCTGTTTACCTACAACGGGGCTTTGGGCGCGGCCTACACGCTTAACGTGAGCGATATCCCACCAGATGGCTTGGCGCTGTCGGCCGCCGATGCGCCAGGTGGGAATGGAAACGTGTTGGAACTGGCCGCGCTTTCGCAGAAACGTTTGGTGCAGGATCAGACTTTCAGCCAGTACTACGGCACGCTGGCAGGGAAGGTCGGCCGGGATCTATCCAATGCCAAGAGTGTCGCCGCCTCACAGGCGGACTTGCTGACTCAGGCCAAAGAGATTCGCCAGGAAGCCCAGGGCGTTTCGCTCGACGAAGAGGCCGCGTTGCTGATCCAATACCAGCGCTCCTACCAAGCCGCGGCGCAGCTTTTCAAGACTATCAATGAGATGACGCAGGCCATCTTCAGTGCAATGACCTAACGCGAAAGGACCGAAATGATCAACAACTTGAACAGCTCCGATTCCCGTTTTGTCAGCGCTCTCGAACGCATCCAAGCCCGCATGGAGCGCGCCCAGCGGGAGCTATCCAGCGGCAAGCGTATTTTCGTTGCCTCCGACGAACCCGATGGTATCAGTGCCTTGCTGAGCGTCCGCTCCGAACTTGAATCCACGGAGCAATCCAAACTGAATCTCGGCCGTACGAAGGCTGAGGTGGATGCCGCCGAAAATGGCCTTCAGACGGCGGTCAAGATCATGGAACGCGCTCGCGTATTGGCTGGACAGGCGCAATCCGGCTTCAACGATGAACCCACTTGGCTTGCCTTGCAGCAGGAGGCGGCGGACCTCACGCAGCAGCTTCTTAACGTCTCGAATCTAGCTATCGAAGGCCGCTACATCTTCTCCGGCAACTCGGATACGACGCAGCCGTTCACCTACGACCCCAACGTCGGCGCTGTTAATCCCTACGCGGGCTCGGCGGCAACGCGCCAGAGTTTATTCCCTGGCGGTAATCCCTTCGGCGTTGCCCGATCCGGAGGCGAAATCTTCGATTCCCAGAATCCTGGCGAAAGTGCCTTCGCCGCCTTACGCGAACTCCAGACCAGCCTTGAAGCTCGCGACGTCACTGCCACGCGCGAGGCCATGGTCAATATCGAAGGCGCGCAAAAGCACGTTTCAAGCCAACTTAGCTCCTACGGCGCCATCCAGCGCCGGGTAATTGAAGCCAACGCCGCCGCTGAATCGACGAGACTTCGATTGAGAACTCAACTCGCCCGCCTGGAAGAGGCCGACGCCACGCAAAGCATTATCGACCTGCAGCAATCGGAATTCCAGCAGCGCGCCGCTCTCCAAACGCGTGGCGCCATGCCAAAGACTAGCCTTTTCGACTATCTCGGCTAACGGCCTTTTCCAAGACTTTCCGGTACAACACCATAGTTTTCCTGGCGGTCTCCGTCCAGGAATTCTCTCTTCGAAATCGCTCGCTTGCGAGTTCGGCTCGGCGTTGCATTTGAGGCAAGTTGTTCAACGTGGCACTCATTCCAGATGCTAGGGCGGACGGAGAATTCGGATCTACAAGAGTCGCTCCATCTTGCTCATTCACCAGATCCCCGATTCCTCCCACTCGAGTTGCCACCATGGGAATTCCGAATCCTAGCCCAACTGAGGCGACACCGCTCAAAGATATTCCCGTATGCGGGAGAACCAGCAAATCGGCGGCCTGAAAGTAGGCGCCAACCTCGGAGTCGGGGATATAGCCTAGCCGAAATTCGACTGATTTCGTAAGGCCGAGGTTCTGGATTTGACGGAGGTATCGAGATGGATCTTCCACCGCCTCGCCAGCGACGAGGAGCCGAGCATCGGAATGTTCCGCCATCACTCTGGGCCAAGCCTCCAACAGAATGCCAAGGCCTTTGTTGGGCTTAATCATGCCGAAGAATAAAGCTAGCGGGCCAGAATGGGCCAGCCCTAGGCGCGATCTCGCTTCCTCTCGCGAGATCTGTGCGCCTCGCAGTACCCCCAAATCTCCACGTGCAATGACGTGAAGCCGATCCCTTGGAACACCCAGCTGAATCGCATCCGTAGCCAGGCTTTTCGTATGGACGACCACCGCGTCGGCGGATCGGTAATAGCTGCGCAATTGCGGTCTGAGCAAAGGATAGAAAGGTTGTTCTGGGAATAAGTCGTGCGCGGTGGTAACCCACGCCCATCCCCTACTCCGCAGCCGTTGCGCTGCGATCCGGTCCAGCCAGGGCAGGTGGGCCCATTGCACATGGAGCACGCCGGGGCCCGAACCCAACGCATCGAGCATACGCGCCAAGCCTTGCGGATAAGACAACGCCTTGGCGGCGATCCTGGCCAGCCGCCAACGATGGGCGGCCTGCCGTTTTTGGAAGCCCCGAAAAAACACGGTTTCCACCTCATAACCCCGAGCGGTTGGGATTTCACCGAATTGAGGAGGAGATGTGTACAGCGTGACTTTTGCGCCCTCCGCGACCAGCCCGGCAGCTAAATTTGCCGTGTATTGCGGCGAAAAGTTTCCTGGGTCGACGAGTGCTACCTGCAACCTTCGATTATGCACTTGTCGCGTACGCCCGATCCCGCATCGGCACTTACGATAGCCTGATTATGGATGGCCGGTTTTCGTTCTTTCGCCCTTCTGAGCTTCGCGGCAGCTTCCATCGCCGCTGAAGCTTGGGCTCAAGCTCCCTTTATCGCCTATCGCGGCGTCGTCAATGCCGCGAGTCTGGCCCCGCCGGGGCTGCCGCAATCCGGCATTGCACGCGGCAGTATTTTTACGATCTTTGGTTCTAACCTCGGCCCTACTACTCCCGCAACGGTTTCGGAGTTTCCGCTCGGCCCATCCTTTCAAGGCGTCAACGTCTCGGTAGTTCAAGGCGGCGTTAGCGTTTCGGCGATTCCGATTTTCGTTTCGGCCAATCAGCTCAATGTCATCATGCCCTCGGGCGCACCCGTCGGGCCCAGTCTGATTCGCGTTGGTTATCAAGGCCGCCTTGGCAACTCCGTTCAAGTAGAGATCGTCGACAACGCCCCCGGCTTGTTTGCCGCTTCCAGCGGAGGTTATGGTCCAGCGGTCGTGCAGAATTTCCTCAGCGCCGCCGAGCGTCCGGTCAACACGCTCGATAGCGCCGCCGTGCGCGGCCAAGTGGTCACGATCTACGCCACTGGTCTAGGCCGCGTTCCGTTCCCGGACAACGTCGCACCCACGCCTACGCCTATCGAAGCCGCCGTTTCCGTCCGTGTGGGCGAGCGCGATGCCACTGTCCTTTACGCCGGGCGAAGCCCTTGCTGCGCCGGCCTCGATCAGATCGATATCCGCATTCCCGACGATGCGCCGCTTGGCTGCTATGTCCCCCTGCGGGTGAAGGCGGGCAATGGAGTTTCGAATACAGTAACCATCGCTATTTCGGGCGCCACCACGGCCGGCGCGGCCCTTTCCTGCACCGACACCTTGAATCCCTTTACGGATTTGATCCGCCGCTCCCGGCGCCAGGGCCTCATCCATTTCACACGCACAAATGCGCTTATCGATTCCTACAACGCCGGCACGGAGCAAAATGTTACCGACTCCATCCGCGCCACCTTCGTCAATCGCCCCGCGAGCCCCTTCCTCTTCGACCCCTACTTCTCTTACCCCGCCCCCAATACTTGCTGGCTGCAACAGACAAGCGGCAACGTCTTTAAAGGCGCTCCGCTGCGCGGCGCCATACCCGACTCGCAAGCTCTGGATGCGGGCCCGAGCCTCCGCCTTACGACAAGTTCCAACGGCAACGCCATCGTGCCCAAAGTCACCGCGCCGCACGCCGGTTATGCGGAACTGGTTGGCAGCCAACGCAGCAGCGACGGCACCAGCGGACTCAAGTTTGAGTTCTTCAACACGACGCGCCTCGAAGGCAACGCCGGCTCCGCCGTGGGCAACTTCAGCGCAGCCATTAATTCCACAAATCTTTTCAATTGGACGGAACGCCCCACGATAGACCGCATCAGCCGCGGCTTCCCATTCCGCGCCTTCTTCACGCCCAACGATTCCTCGGCCCCCACCGTGCTGAGCCTTGTCTCCTATACCGCGCAACTCAATGCTACGGTGGCCATCACCTGCGTTGTTCCCCCCAACACGCAAAACTTCATCATTCCCACCGACCTGCTCGCTCACTTGCCGCCCTCGCCTACGCGCTACGACGGCAGCTTCTCCATGCTCGGCATGGGCGTGGTTCCCCTGCCGCGCGCCGTGCCCTTCACCGCGCCCGGCCTCGATGGGGGCCTGACGGTGTTCTCCCAATGGCTCACTAGATCGGTGTATATCCAATGATCGCCGTAACGCTTCTGTTCACTACAGCCATTGATCTGCTCGGCCCCGGTGGCCGGCCGCTCACGCGCAATCAGGTAAACGAACGCCCCGACGGCAGTGGCAACACCATCGAATATTCCATTGCGCCTTCGCGCTTCGGCTCGGGATTCATCACCGTGCGCACTTACACGTCCTTGCGCGAAAACGGCGCCATCAAACGCACGCTCTTGAACGAGCGCGAAGCCCAAGTGCCGCCGGAGAACCTCCGCGTCGCGAAGCTTCCCTATCAATTCCCTGTCAATGGCGCAACCGCGTCGCCCAATCGCATCGCTTTCTTGAGCGGCGCGACGGAACTTGCCGTACGAACCTACAACCCCGTCGCCAACGCCGTCGGCCGGGCCGTGGCCATTCCCTTGAACGCGCGCCTCATTGTGCATCGCCCAAATTCGGAGGAAGTCTACGTGGCTCACTCCGGCGGCGGCAGCCAGATTTCCGTCATCAGCACGCGCGAAGATCGCCTGCTGGCGAATTTCGAACTTCGCCTCAATCCGCAAGACGGCATTGTCGCTTTGCACTTCGCCAACGATGGTCGCCGCGCCTGGCTGGTGACGCGTAACCCCGACAGTGCTGCCGAACGCGGCAAGATCCTGGTGATCGATTGCGCGAATCGCCTGGTCCTCAATACAATCGCTCTCGGAACAAACACTCCCAGTGCCGCCGCCCTCAATCCCGAAGGCAATCTGCTGTTGATCCAAGGCACGTCGATCAATAATTCGGGCGCCGCAGAAGCTTCCATGCTCGCCTTCGATACCATCACCAACACCACGGCGCCACTGAGTTCGGGCGTGGCCGAGCTTTCGCCCATTTTGCCCGCCGAAATGTTCTGCCATCCCGATGGAACACGCCTCTACTGGGTGCAGCAAAGCACTTCGACGATTGAGCAGTATGATATCGGCGCCCGCCGCGTCACGCGCCGCATTCCCGTTCCGCGCACCAGCATCCTGCAATCGATGGATCTTTCTCCCACGGGCGAGTACGCCATCGTGCGCGATACCAACGGTACGTTGTCTTACTGGATGGATCTCGAAACCGGCGAGGTGATGGACGCCAGCGCCATTCCCGCGGGCGCCGGATTCTTGCTGCCGCGCTTCCCGTAGCGGCTAGTCGCTATTTGCTTGCGTTTTGGACGCCTTCACGGCCAGTTCATCGCAGCGATTGTTGTCCGGATGATCGGCGTGGCCCTTCGTCCAGGTCCACTTCACTTGGTGCCTTTGCACTTGTTCATCCAACTCCTGCCAGAGATCCTGATTCTTCACCGGCTGCTTTGAGGCGGACTTCCAGTTGTTCTTCTTCCATCCGACGATCCACTGCGTAATTCCCTTCAGGACATACTCGGAATCCGTCGTGATGTGCACGTCGCACTTTTCCTTCAGTAGGCGCAATCCCTCAATCGCGGCCTTCAATTCCATGCGATTGTTCGTCGTCTCCTTTTCGGAGCCCCAGAGTTCCTTGCGGTGCTTGCCAAACTTCAGGATCGCGGCCCAGCCTCCGGGCCCGGGGTTGCCGGAGCAGGCCCCGTCGGTAATCAACTCTACTTGCTTCATGCTGCGACCGCGGCTAGCTCTTCCTCAAAGAAGCGCTCTACTTCCCCGATAATCTGCCGCGCATCCTGCTGCTTGTAGATCAGCGCGCGCAGACGCGACCCGTTCCGCACGCCATGCGTAAAGTAGCCGGTAAACTGCTTCATCTTGCCGACAGCCTCGGGCCAGTCGGCTTCGGTCAACATTTCAAAGTACTGCTTCATGATCTGGAAGCGGTCTTCCTGCGTGGGCTGCCAATAAGTCCCCTGCGCCACATATTCGGAAATCTGGCGGAAGATCCATGGGTTATAGCTCGCCGCCCGGCCGATCATCACCGCGTCGCACTTGGTGTGTTCGAACATGCGCATCGCGTCTTCCGGAGTCACAATGTCGCCATTGCCGATCACGGGCAGCTTCACATTCGCCTTCAATTCCGCGATGTGATCCCAGTTCGCATGGCCCGCATATCCTTGTTCGCGAGTTCGACCGTGCATGGCGATGGCGGCCAAGCCGTTATCTTCGGCCATCTTGCCCATCTGCAGAAAGACCAACTCGTTCTCATTCCAGCCCGTGCGGAACTTCATGGTCAACGGGATCTTGATCGCGCCGCGGACCGCTTTTAAGATACGGTCCACCAAGGGCAGGTCGCGCAGGCAGCCCGAGCCGCCGTTGCACTTCACGACTTTTTTCACGGGACAGCCGAAGTTGATATCGACGAAATCGAAACCCAAGTCCTCGCAATGCCGCGCGGCGTCCGCCATGATTTCGGGGTCGCTGCCGAACAACTGCGCGCTGATGGGATGCTCTTCAGGCTCAAAGGAGAGATAGCGCTTCTCCGTCTTTGAAGGCTTCTTGCGTCGCAAACTCGCCACCACGCCGTGCGAGCTTGTGAACTCGGTCATGATCAAGCCGCAGCCGCCCTGCTGCCGGATCAGGCGCCGGAAAATCGTATCCGTCACGCCCGCCATGGGCGCAAGCACCGTGGCGGGCATGATTTGAGTTTTCTCGATGGCAAAGTGGCTGGGAAGGCCGCTTTGCAGGCCACTGGAAACCAACATCTCTCTTTATTATCGGCGAAGCAAGCCCGCTATTGCTGCTGCCAGCCACCGCCGAGCGCGTTGTAGATTTGCACCAGCGCGAGCCGCTCATCGAGTTGCGCTTGGGCCAAGCCGATCTCGGCGTCAAAGAGATCCGTCTCGCTGCGCAGCACTTCGAGGTAGCTGGTGGCCCCTCCCCGATAGCGCAGCATCGATAAGTCAGAGGCGTTCTTCGCCGAAAGCCGCAACGATTGCTGCCGCTCGCGATATTCGCGATTTTTCGCCACCGCCACCAGGGCGTCCGATACCTCACGGAATGCCTGCTGCACCGATTGCCGGTAAGCCAGAAGCATCTCCTGCGCTTGCGCTTCACTTAAGCGCACGTTGGAGCGATTGCGATTGAAGTCGAAGATCGGCTGCGTCATCGCCGCGCCGATGTTGTAAACCTTCGAATCGAAAAGCCCGGTGAGCGAATAGGCCTGGAAGCCAGCGACGCCTGTCAAGGAAATCTGCGGGAAGTAGGCGGCTTTCGCGACACCGATACGCGCATTGGCGGCAATCAATTGCTGCTCGGCTTGGCGGATGTCGGGCCGGCGTTCCAAGAGCGCCGAAGGCAATCCCGCGGGTACGGTCGGCGGTAGCGGTTGCTCGGTTAAGGCTTTACCGCGCGCGACGGCATCTGGATTCCTGCCCAGCAAGATGCTGATCAGATTTTCCTGCTGCGCCACGCGCTTTTCGAGTTCCGGCAACTTCTTCGCGGCCTGCTCCACGAGGATCTCCGCCTGGTGCACGTCGATGCGTGAAATCGCGCCGCCCCGCTCCAAGGTCTTGTTCAATTCCAAGGACTCTTTTCGCGCCGCGAGCGTTCTCTTCGAAACTTCGAGCTCCAGGTCCAACTCCCGCAATTGGAAATAAGCTGTCGCCAGATTCGCCACCAAGCTGCCGATCACAGCCTTGCGGCCCCAATCGCTGGCGGCGAGTTGAGCACGCGCCGCTTCCGAGGCTTTGCGATAACGCCCCCAGAAGTCTAGCTGCCATGCGGCCGAAAGTCCAAGTTGGCTCAAGTTTGCTTCAAACGCGGGAAACACGGGGTTGCTCGGATTGCGTTGCCGGCCGGCGCTGCCCGTCCCGCTGATCGTAGGGAACTGGTCCGCGCGCGTTACGCCCAACTGTGCTTGCGCTTGCGCCACGCGGCTGGCCGCGATCTGCACATCGAAGTTGTTTTGCAGCGCCTCGCGAATCAGCTTCTGCAATTCCTCGTCTTGAAAGACGCTCCACCATTGCGCGTCGCCTAGGCTTTCGGATTGGGCTACAGGAGTCGCATCCGTAGCCCGGAACACCGCTGGCGTCGCCACATCTGGCCGCTGGTACTTCGGGCCGAAACTGCACGCGCTCATCGCCAGCAGCGCCAAACTCAAAATGGAAAATAGGAAGGCCGTTCTCACGCCGGTTCTCCTTCTCCCGCCAAAGCGGGCAATTCTTGCTTGCGCCGGAACTTCGCCGTGATGCGTTCCACCACCACGAAGGTCACCGGAATCAGGAAGATCGCAATCAACGTAGCCGCCAACATGCCGCCGATCACGACGGTGCCCAGAATCCGGCGCGACACCGCGCCGGAGCCGCTTGCCGTCCACAAGGGCACGCAGCCCAGGATGAACGCAAATGCGGTCATCAGAATCGGGCGCAGCCGCAGGCGCGCGGCCACCAATGCCGCATCCATCGCGGAACGCCCCTTTTCGTATTCGACCTTTGCGAATTCCACGATCAGAATCGCGTTCTTGGCTGACATGCCGATCAGCATCACCAGGCCGATCTGCGCGTAGACATTGTTTTCAAAGCCGCGCAGATAGAGCGCCAGGTATGCGCCCAACACGGCCACCGGCGTCACCAGCAGCACGCTGAAGGGCAGAGACCAGCTTTCATACTGCGCCGCCAAAATCAGGAATACGAAGAAGATCGACATCGCGTAGATCAGCGAAGGAGGAATGCCTTCGGCCGCCTTCTTCTCTTGGAAAGACATGCCCGTGTAGTCGAAAGCCATCGACGCCGGCATCGTCTTCGCGAAGACTTCCTCCAAGGCCGCCATCGCCTGTCCCGAGCTATAGCCCGGCGCCGCCGCGCCGAAGATCTGCGTCGCCCGGTACTCGTTGTAGCGGTAGTTGAACTCCGGCCCCGAGCGCCGCTCCATCTCCGTGAGTGCCGTCAGGGGCACCATCGTGCCGCCCGCGTTCTTTACGTAGAACTGGCCGATGTCGTCCGGCTTGGTCCTGTACTCGCCTTCGGCGGCCACGTAGACTTGCCACTGCCTGCCGAAGCGATTGAAGTAATTCACCAAATAACCGCCCATGTAGGTCTGGAGCGTGTTGTAGATATCGTTGATCGCCACGCCTTGCCTGGCGGCTTTCTCGCGATCCACGTCCACATAGAGCTGCGGCACGCTGGGGAAATAAGCGGGGCTGACGCCCACCAATTCCGGCCGTTTGCTCGCCGCCTCGGTAAAGGCGAATACGTTCTTCGAGAAGTCCTCGATGTTGCCGCCGGAGCGATCCTCCAGCACGAAGGTGAAGCCACCGGAATTGCCCACGCCGGGAATGGCCGGCGGAGCCAGCGGGAACGCAAAAGCTTCCGGCACTTGCGTGATCGCGCCGGCGATATTGCCTTGGATCACCTGGAACTGTTCCGCGGCCGCCTTGCGCTCGCTCCAATCCTTCAAGGTCACCCAGAAGATGCCGCTATAGGTGCTCTGAACGCCAGTGAGCAAATCGAAGCCCACCACGCTAAACACGCTCGCCACGCCCGGTATCTTCATCAGCCGCTGCTCGATCTTCTTCGCCGCGGCATCGCTGCGTTCCAGCGATGCCGCATCCGGCAGCCGCATCGCCACCAGTAAGTAGCCCTGGTCTTCTTCCGGCAGGAAGGAGCCCGGCAAACGATTGCCCAGCCAGCCACCGGCTACTGTCGCCAGCACCAAAAAGCCCAGACTCAACGCCGTCTTGCGGATCATCGCGCCGCTCCAATGGATGTAGCCATCGGTCGCGCGGTTGAACTTCGCATTGAACCAGTCGAAGAAACGCGCCAGCGGCCCGCTCGATTTTTGCTTCGGCTTCAGCAAGAGCGCGCACAGGGCGGGGCTCAACGAAAGCGCATTGAAGGCCGAGATGATGACCGAGATCGCAATCGTCACCGCGAACTGCTGGTACAAGCGGCCTGTGATGCCGGGGATGAACGCCGTCGGAATAAACACCGCCGATAGGATCAACGCGATCGCGATGACCGGTCCGGACACTTCTTCCATCGCTTTCAAGGAAGCCTCGCGCGGCGATAATCCTTTTGCGATGTGGTGCTCCACGGCTTCCACCACCACGATGGCGTCGTCGACCACCAAGCCAATTGCCAGCACCAGGCCGAACAGCGAAAGCGTGTTCACCGAGAAGCCCAGGAGCGGGAAAATCATGAAGGTGCCGATCAAAGAAACCGGCACGGCCAGTAGCGGGATCAACGTCGCGCGCCAACCTTGCAGGAATAGATAAACAACCACGACAACCAGCGCCAGCGCTTCCAGCAGCGTAATCGTGATCTCCTTCATGCCCTGCGTCACCACCTTTGTGGTGTCGAGCGTCATGTCGAGTTCCAAGCCCTTCGGGAATCGCTTCTTCAACTGTTCGAGCTTGTCGGTCACCAACTGCGCCGTTTGCACCGCATTCGATCCCGGCAACTGATAAATCGCCATGCCCGAAGTCGCCCGCCCATTGAAGCGGCTGATCATGTCATAGGTCTGCGCGCCGATCTCAATCCGTGCAACATCCTTCAAACGCAGCGTCGAGCCGTCGGTGTTGGCGCGAATGATGATCCCGCCAAACTCTTCGGGCGTCGCGAAACGTCCCTGCGCCATCACGGTGTAGGTAAACTCCTGCCCCGCCGGCGAGGGCCGGCCGCCGACTTTGCCCGCCGGGTTTACTCGGTTCTGCGCTTGAATCGCGCCGATAATGTCCGGCACCGTGACGCCGAGTTTGGCCAATTGATCCGGCTTGATCCAGATGCGCATGGCGTACTGCCCGCCGCCGAATACCTGCACGCGCGCCACGCCCTTCACGCGCGTCAGCTCATCCACGAGATTGATGTACGCGTAGTTGGACAGGAAGACATCGTCGCGGGAATTGTCCGGCGAGAAGATACTGACGAACATCAACGGCGACATCAACGACTTTTGCACCGTCAAGCCGCTCGTATTCACTTCCGCGGGCAGTTGCGACGCAGCTTGCGAAGTACGCAACTGCGTCAGCACCTGGTCCACATTTGGGTCCGTCTCAACGTCGAAGGTCACGCTTATGGTGGCCGTGCCGTTGTTGGCCGAAGTCGAACTCATGTATTGCATGTTGTCGACGCCGCTGATCTGCTGCTCCAGCGGTGTGGTCACCGATTGCTCCAGAGTCTTGGCGTCGGCGCCGGGATAGATCGCCGTAATTTGGATCTCCGGCGGAATGATGTCGGGGAACTGCGCGGTGGGTAATCGTAATAAAGAGACCACGCCCACCACCACCATCAAGATGGAGATGACCATGGCCACGATGGGCCGGCCAATAAAGAATTTAGACATGACCTATAGCCCCTGCGCCACCGGTTTCGCCAGCGAAGCTCTGGCTGGTTTCGGATTCACCACCGCGCCATCCATCGCTTTAGCCAAGCCCTCGACCACCACTTTGTCGCCCGCCCGCAAGCCGCTCTCTACGATGAAGCGCGACTCGAGAATTGGGCCGAGCGTAACCGTGCGCAATTGGACTTTGTTGCCCGCACCCACCACTGCTACTTGGAATTTGCCCTGCAATTCCGTAACCGCGCGTTGGGGAATCAACAGCGCCCCATCCTGCTGCCGGGTTAGTGCACGCACGCGGCCGAATTGGCCCGGGCGCAGCACATTGCCGGGATTCGGGAAAGTGGCCGCCAGACGGATCGTGCCCGTTTGCGCATCCACCTGCCGGTCCGCGAACGCCACGCGGCCTTTGTGTGGAAACGTCGCGCCGTTCGTCAGGATCAGTTCGAGTGAGGGCGCCTTGGAACTGTTCAGCAGATTGCCGATTGCATCGCTCTTGCTCTTGCCCGCGAGATCCATATACTCGCGTTCGCTAATGGGAAAGTACACTCGCACGGGGTCCACTTGCGAGACCGTCGTCAGCACGCTGTCCGTTTTCACCAGATTGCCGATCTGCGTTTGCGCCACCCCCGCGATGCCATCGATCAAGGAGCGCACCTGCGTGAAGCCGAGATTCAATTCGCCCTGCGCGAGGTTCGCCCGCGCGGACATGACGGCGGCCTTGGCCGTCTTCACCGCCGCTTGGCTGGCGGCGATATTTGCCTTCGCCGCTTGCAGCGCCGCTTCGGCCGCTGCCAGAGCCTGTACTTCCGTATCGAGCTGGCTCTGCGGTATCGCGTGCGCCTGCGCCAATGGCGTGTCGCGCTTTACATCCAGTTGTGCCTTTCTCAACTGCGCCGTCGCCTGCGTCGCTTGGCTTTCGCTTTGCAGCACTTGGCTTTCGGCTTGCGTTACTTGGCTTTCGGCCTGTGCCAGCATGCCGCGTTGTTGTTCGACGATCGCCTCAAATGGCCGTGGATCGATCACGAACAGTATTTGGCCCTTGCGAACGAAATCGCCCTCGCGATAATTTTGCTGCACGACATAGCCGCTGACTTGCGGTTGGATTTGCGCGTTGACTTGCCCGTCGATCGTAGCGACCCATTCGCTGTGCAACTGAACTGTTTCTTCGGCAACGGGGAGTACTTCTACTTCGGGAGGCGGCATGGCCACCTGCGCTGAGTTTGCGGCAGCGCCGCAACTACTAGACACGAGGGCCATCAGACCCAGGGCGGACACGACAAGCGTGTGCGCCACAAAACGTGGAGACATAGAGAATCCTTCGAGCTTGCGCTCAGTTTTACTTGGATGCGGTCTTCTTAGACTTGGCGCGCACCTGGCACGCCCCGGCGAGTTCCATGAGGTGCTCGACCACCTGCTCGTGCCGCGCCGGTTGGGCCATCCCCCATACCTTCGCGGACAACAAGCCCTCAATGGTGAAGTGAACCATAGAGGCGACGACTGGGTCGAGGCCGTCGGCCTCGAGCCTTTCTTGGCATCGCAGCCAGTGCTCGCGGAAAACCTCGAGCACGCTAGGGAAGTTGCGGGATTCCGATGCCATTTCCGAGCACACCTGACAACTGTTTTGAGCGAAGGCCAGATTGGCCTGGATCAGGGCTCGGGTATAGGCGCCGGGAGAGAGTGGGTCCGCCGCTTGACGTTCTGCAACTTCACGATCGTAAATTTCCACCATGCGCTCCGCGAGGCCGTGAATCAAAGCTGTCTTGCTAGGGAAGTGATGCAAGAGCCCGCCTTTGCTCACGTTCGCGGCACGAGCGATTTCATCGAGTGTCAACGACGGGATGCCTTTGCTGGCAATCAATTCTTCCGTCGCGATCAGAATCGCTTCCTTCGTGCGCTGTGGATTACGAACGGATTCGCGCATTGTTATGCATAACTGAAGCATACCGTCTGGTCGGTCGGTTCGTCAATGCCCTGACGGAAGAAAGTGGGCCGAAACGGTCCGCAAGAATCACGAAACGACAATTTTTCGCGCGGCATCCTACTCTATAGCTATATGAATCCGAAGATCCTCTTGGCTTTTGTAGGCGGCGCCGCCGCAGCCGGCGTGATCAGCCTGATCGTTATTTCGCGAAGTGGCTCTCCAAAAGTTGCGGAAACTCCGGCCGTCATCGAGCAAGCGGCTGCGACTGCCAGTACGGAATCTCCCGTGGCGAAAGAGGTCGCGCCTGAACCTGTGGCGCCAGCGCCCGTAGTTGGCGGATTTACGCGCAAGCCTCCCGCTGCCGTCAAGCCGAAGCCGTCGGCCTCGAAGCCTGTTGTAGTTGCCGAAGCCAAGCCGACTCCTACTCCAGCCGTCGAGTCCAAGCCCGAACCCGTAACGCTGCCTCCTTTTTCTTCCGGCAACTCTACGCCCCCTCCTCCCAGGGCCGAAGAGCCCAAGCGTACTGAGATCTTCAAACCCGAGCCTCCCAAAGCTCCCGCTCGCGTTCCCGAGACCATCACTCTCCCCGCGGGCACCTCCATCGTGGTGCGGGTGAACTCCACTCTGAGTTCCGATAAGAACCTCGCCGGCGACACTTTTACGGGGACCTTGGATCAGCCCATCGTCGTCAACGACATGGTCATCGCCGAACGTGGTGCGCGCGTCGATGGCAAGGTCGTGGAATCGACGAAAGCCGGCCGCGTGAAAGGTACCTCGTTGTTGTCGGTTGCGTTAACCCGCATTCGCACTTCCGATGGCCAGAACATTGCAATCTCTACTGACCCCTTCGTGCGCGAAGGCGAGTCTTCGAAGAAGGCCGACGCTGTTAAGGTCGGAGTCGGCGCGGCCATCGGCGCCGCGATTGGGGCAATTGCCGGCGGCGGCAAAGGCGCGGGTGTCGGCGCTGCTTCCGGTGGCGCGGCAGGCGGCGGAGTGGTACTCGCCACCCGCGGTAAGCCCGTTCAAATCGACGTCGAGACGAAAGTTCCCTTCCGGCTTGCAAACGCCGTCTCGATCACTGAGAAAATCAACTAAGGCAGGATTTGGCTGGCCGCCGCAATGCCCGACAGGCATGCGCCTTCCATAAAGCCTTGCCACTCGTAGAAGGAATTGGCGTGCTCACCCGCGAAAAATAGATTGCCTGCGGGCTCGCCTTCCAGCCCTGCAATTCTGGTGAACTGTCCCGGCTTGTAGCAGGTATAGCCGCCCTTAGCGAGCGGGTTCGAAGGCCAGTGCTCCAAGTGGGCACGCAAGGAACCATCGGGCAAGCGCGTCGCGGCCGAGGCGGCGCCTGGGTAGACCTGATTCAAGTCCGCCAGGAACTTCTCGGCCTCCACTTGCGGCTGCGCGGGATTGAGCGTCGCGCCCCGCACCGCGCCGGAGTAGTCCGTAATCACCGCTCTGGATGCCGTCGCCGCGATGGGGTTCGTTTCCCAACTCGTCTGGTGATTCTGTAAGTCCGAATATGCGGCGCCATTCGACCGATGCAGTGTCAGCCAAGGCCGGCTGTCGAATCCCAACATCAACTTTGCATTCGTTCCGTAACCCAACTGTTGAATTGCGGCCTTCTTCTGTACGCTCAGGCCCAATGAGGCGTCTAAGTCCACATCGCGCAACACAGAGAAGGGAAGCGTCAAGACCGCGACATCGTGTGTTCGCACTACACTGCCGCCCGGCGTATCGAAGTGCAACTCAATGCGCTCCGCAGCCGTTCGCTTGACCCGTACCAAGCGATGACCCGGTTGCAACTGCCCTGCCAACCGCGCACTCAAACCTTGCGCAATGGCGTCGTTGCCTTCGACCACGTGATAGCGCTCATCGCTGAACACGCCGAACGGTGTGAACTTTGAGCGCCGGTCGGCATGAATGAAGAAGAGGAAATTCAGGCAGCTCTGTTCGGCGAGCGACAATCCATACTCGGCAATGTAAGCCTCTTCCAGCACGGCGCGAATCAGGGGCCCCGCGCCGCGTGTCACTAAATACTCCTCGAGACTCAACTCATCGAAAGCCCGGTCCGATGGAGTGAATCTGAGTGCCGTCACCTCGCCGGAAATCTCCCGCAAGTCCCGCCGCATGGCCCCCACCAAATCGCGGAACTCATCCACTACCGCGCGCTCCGGATGGGCCTGTCCGCCGAAGTAGTAGCGAATCTCGCCCGGCTCCTTGTTGACATCCTCCAGCCTCAAGCCGAACTGCTTCGCATAGCGAAGCATCGTTTTGTGCCCGGTATCGATGAATTCGCCGCCGCGCTCAGCCACCTGCCCGGGAAAGAAGCCACGCAGTGAGAAACAGCGCCCACCCGTACGTCCCGAAGCCTCATAAATCGCCGCGGTCATTCCTGCGCTCCGCAAGTGATCCGCGCAAACCAATCCCGCCAGCCCTGCGCCCACAATCCCGACATCGACATTCGGAGTCTTCTTCGCCAGCAATGGCAACGTGGCCGCCCCCGCCATACTCCGCAAAAATCCGCGCCGCGAGGAAGGACGAATCCCCGCCGCCATTCGCGCCACGTGACGCATAGCCAAAGACCTGCTCATCCCGCGAGTCTACCGGCTCCCGGATCGAAAGGGAATCGGGGAAATGATCCAGTACAATGAGAAAAGTACCAGCCGCCGGCGTAGCTCAATTGGCAGAGCACCTGATTTGTAATCAGAAGGTTGTCGGTTCAAGTCCGACCGCCGGCTCCAAATAAACCCCGTTCCCTCAGTGAATTACAGCCCTTTCCGCGATCTGCGCAGATATCGCCAAATCGCCACTGTGCCCGGAATTGTGCGTAGTCTCCGCAAGATGCGCCTTCTCCACTGCTGCCCGGATGGTGTCCATCTGCACGTGGACATAGCGCCGCGTTGTGCCGATGTCGGAATGGCCCGCCAGATAAGCCAGCGTGAAAGCGTCCATCGTCGCCGCCCACCGCGTCAAACGCGTATGCCGAAACGTGTAGACAACGAAGTAGGGAATCTTCGATAACTCGCACGCTTGCTCATGTCGGCCGCGAATGGTGGATTGGTCAACGTGCCCGCTCTTCGTCGGAGCCGGAAAGACCCAATCGCCTTCGATGTTCTGGCGCCGCCATTCCAGAATCGCCTTTGAGCGATTCGTAGCGGGAATAATTCGTCGCGCGTTTTTGGTCTTGCCGTAAGCAATGTGAAGGCTCCCGTCTTTGACTTCGTCGAAGCGCAGCCGATAGCCTTCCTCGGGCCGCAAACCGCAATCGACTAGGACGATAGCGAGGTCGTAAAGCAGGTAAGGATCTCGCGGCGGAATGGGCTTCTCGCCGCGCACAACCGCTCGAATGCCCTGTTGCGCTGCTTTGTAGTCGGCGAGGATCTTGCCTCCGATCTCGCGAGCCGCCGCCAAGTACGCTTCTTCCTCTTCCACCGTCAAAATGCGCTCGCGCCGATTCTCGCCCGGTAATAACCTGACGATGGGAAGCGCTTTTTCTGTCACGTTCCATTCGTTGGCAAGCCGGAATGCACGGCGCAATGTGGCAAGCTTGCGATTCATGCTGGAGACCCTGTAGGCTCTGAGATTCTTTTCGTCTTGAGCGCCGCGGGTATGGCGAAAGTCCTTCAAGTGCGCCAGGAAGCCACTCACGTCCTCGGCGTCGATCTCATCAAGCCGCTTGGACGCCAGCGGTTCGAACGTCAAGATAACTTTGCAGGAGTCTTGGTAGAACCGAACGGTCGCGGGCTTCTCGGAATTATGCAATGAGACGAAGGGGAGAAAACGTTCTTCGAGGAACTGCTTTAAGGTTGGTGCTTTTTTCTTCTCTCGCAACCCGACCTCCCCCTTTGCGAGGGAGGTCTTATGAGCCGCTTCTATTTGTTCGGCGATGCGCTTGTTGGATTGCTTGGTGCTCTCGCGAATCTCTTCGGACTTCCAGCGGAAGCGATACCACCAAACGTTGCCGCGTTTGAAGACGGACATTAGCTTGCA
>VFQP010001528.1_pt1 | contig 30625 bp, 23 predicted proteins | sample 3512351 | NCBI WGS metagenome assembly VFQP01 (sample SAMN10412372, study PRJNA504923) | tailings metagenome | isolation source: Relicate 1 Philex TSF1 revegetated site | place: Philippines: Tuba, Benguet | collected 2017-08-29
GGCGAACTGCGGGTATACTCGCTAGGTATCAGCACCATACGCGCGGATGTACAGGCCGCCTATGAGCAAGCCAAAGACCAGCAAGCCAAGCTACGTATCGACGACCTGATTTTGCCGGTAGACCACCTGGCCACGCGCGTGTATAGCCAGAACCGCGAAGTGGCCATCCTGGAATATTTATCCTGGTCCAGCTACTTTTTCTGGGGCGCTTACAATATCTGGGACCAGAACTCCTCTACCAATGTGACCAAGAGCGTGCACGGCTTTGCCGAAACCAAGAGCCCGGCCAAAGTGTTTACCGCCAACAACACGCCCTACTTCGTCAATCACCTGGAAAAATTGCCCTCCCCTACTGAAACCTTTGTGCGCAACTATGGCCCGCGCCTGCATCATATTGCCTTGTCGGTGAAAGACGGCACGCGCGATGGCAAAGAAAATATCGACTTTGTCGTCAATGCCATCGCCAGCCAGGGCAAGGGCTTTTTGCTGGATGTGATAGGCTCAAAAGAAGAAGGCCTGAAGCAGATTTTCTCCAATGCCTCTGAGCACTCGTCACTGATTATTGAATACGTGCAACGTTATGATGGCTTTGATGGTTTTTTCACGCGTGACAATGTCGCCAAGCTTACAGAAGCCGCCGGGGTAGAAGAAGGGGTACTGGAAGCACAAGCCAAACTGAGCCAGTTAGCGGGCAAGTAATCTGGCAGGCATATCTGCCTTATACTATGCGCTGCTTTTCATGACCCGCATATCATGCATCACGACTTCTGGCATCAACGCTGGCAACACCAGCAAATCGGCTTTCACTTACATGAGGTCAACCCGTTTTTACTGGCCCATGTTGAGGCACTCAAATTACAGCCCGGCCACCGTATATTGGTGCCGCTCTGTGGCAAAACGCTGGATATCCATTGGCTGTTGGCGCAAGGCCTGCAAGTGGTGGGCGCCGAACTCAGCGCCATAGCCGTAGATGCCTTGTTTGCTGAACTCAACCTCGTTCCTGAAATCACGCAGACAGGCACACTCAAGCATTACCGCACAGCCCAGTTAGAAGTCTTTCAAGGTGATTTTTTCGCGCTGGACCGGACGCTGCTTGGGCCTGTGGATGCCGTATATGACCGTGCCGCCCTGATTGCGCTGCCGAATGAAATGCGTCGGCAGTACAGCCAGCACTTAATCAATCTCACGCACACAGAGCCGCAACTCCTGATTAGCTTTGCCTATGACCAATCGCTATTGCAAGGCCCGCCATTTAGCGTCAACAAAGAAGAAGTTGGCGCGCACTACCAGGCGCATTACCAGTGCACAGAACTGACCAGTGTATTCATGGAAAAAGGCTTGAAAGGGCAATATCCTGCTGAGGAAACGGCCTGGTTACTCAGCCCGAGAAGCTCGAACTAAATGACACAACCCGCGAGCGTCTCATGGTGCGCCAGCCAGTGCTGCAAACTCTCAACCACCTGATGTGCCCCTGCACGGACTTGCTCGCTAGGTTGCCTGAGGTCTGGCACCACCACCACGCGCAAACCTGCGGCAATCGCCGCCTGCGCGCCTAACTCGCTGTCTTCAAAGGCAATGCATTCGTCTGCGTGCAAGCCCAGTTTTTCCAGCGCTAGTAGATAAATATCCGGATTGGGTTTGCCGCGCTTCACCTCTTGCCCGCTGGTGACATGGCTAAAGTAATCCAGCACGCCAGTGTGGGTTAAACGATGTGTGATATGCGGCATGGGCGAAGAAGACGCCACGCTGCACACAACGCCTTGCGACTGATAGTACTGCAACAAGGCATGTGCGCCGTTTTTGAGTGGAAACGCATGGTCGCGCGCGTCGAGAAAAGCATTCAGGCCCTGCATCACGTGCTGAAAATTGGCTTCGCTCCCTAACTGCTGCGTCATCAGCCGGGTCGAGTCAGACCATACGCGCCCAACCAATTCGACATATTCGGCCTGGGTATAAGTAATGCCTATGCTGGCCGCCGCCTGTATGCAGCCTTGCATAATAATGCGCTCAGAGTCGATCAACAGACCGTCCATGTCAAAAATAGCCGCTTTAATCACTGACAACGCTCATTGATGAAATAAAACACCATTTTACCGCGACTGCGTTGCGGCTAAACACACACTTGCGGGCAGACATGGGTTTATTTGTTGCCAACACACCATTAAACAAACACAACTTAACAAAGAGCGGCTAATATAAAACCACATGACAGTAGCAGAGGCTACTCATGCCATACAGAGATCGCCACAGCAGCGTGGATGAACAGGTGGCGGCACTTAAACAATCAAGGAGCCCCTCCATGGACAAAGCAAAACTGTATACCTTGCGCTGGTCAGCCATGCAAATTGCCAGGCTGTCTGCCGACCCCAAAGTCGATGCACTGGCGCTCAGCCAGATTGAAATCCTGTCACAACTGCTGGAAGAGCCGGTTCCCGAAGAGTTCAGACCACCCGAACCACCGCGCCCCAGCCTGCATCCTGAGGAAGCTGCCCCAGAAAAAAAGCGTTATCCGGTCGGCGAAAGAAAACTGTGGTACCCGGAAGCCCTCATACGCACCGACATTAAACGCGCCGCCCAGGGTGAATACCCGAAAGCCTATCCTTATGGCGCGATTGTGCACTTCACAGCCGGCCAATATACCAAAGGCCTGGAAAACGCGGTGAGCGCGATTGCTAGCAGCCCGTATTTCTTTTGCTGCATCAGCACCGATGGCAAACTGGTGCAGGCAAACCCGCTCAACCAATGGGGCTACCACGCTGGGGAAAGTGCCTGGACCATTGCTGGTGAGAAACGTAATGGTGTGTCCAATTTTCTGGTCGGCATAGAAATCACCAACCCTGGGTGGCTAGAGGTGCATAACGGTAAGTATTACACCTATTGGGATACCAGCCATAAGCAACCGATAGACGCCAAAAAAGTGCGTGTGATTGATAAAAATACCGACAACATCCTGGCTGGGGCTTATCTCCCCTACACTAAAGCGCAGGAAACCACTCTGCTTGAGTTTTTGCTCTGGGCCAAGGCAAACAATCCCAGCGTCTTTGATTTTGATTATGTCCTCGGCCATGACGAAGCGGCAGGTCCCAAAGGCATAGGCCGCTGGCGTAAAAATGACCCTGGCGGCGCCTTGTCGATGACCATGTCTGAATTCAGGCAACTACTTAAAGACGAGTATAAGAAACGCTATGGCTAACAGCGACAGATGAAAAAATGCCCCGACAAGTCGGGGCTAACGTGGACTTTACTACTTACCTACTCCTCACAGGGCGTAGATTAAACGTTGTACGAACGCCGAGAGTTGATCAATATCAAATCAACGGCTAAATAGCACTGAAAATGACGCTAGGCGGCGGCGTACGCTAATGGTGTCACCGTCACACTGACTGTCAGTTGCTGCTGGCCGCCCCCCAGCACCACGCCGCGCATGGGCGACACATCCCCAAAATCGCGCCCCCAGGCCACGGTAATATGTTCCTGCTGCACCAGGCAATTGTTGGTCGGGTCAAAGTCCACCCAGCCATTGACCGGGCAATAGACGGATACCCAGGCATGTGAAGCATCTGCGCCCACCAGCCGTGGCTGGCCTGCGGGAGGATGTGTGAGGATATAGCCACTGACATAACGGCATGCCAGGCCCAATGAACGCAAAGCACCAATCATCAGGTGAGCAAAATCCTGGCAGACGCCACGGCGGCCTTTGAGTACTTCGTCCAGCGGCGTTGAAATGTCTGTTGCCTGCGCATCAAACTCAAACTCGGTGTAGATCTGCTGCGTTAATGACATTGCGGCCTCCAGCAACGGACGTTGCGGCGTAAAACACGTTTGTGCAAACGTGGCCAACGCCTCACTGCATTTCACTCTTGCCGTGGCATAAATAAACGGCGTGGCTTCGAGATGCTGCGTCCCCTGCAATTGCAACATAGCCTGCACCTGTTCCCAAGCGGGGCTTTGCATGAGAGTTTGCATGGTGGGGCGTGGCTGTACATCAACCTGAAAACGTGAAGTGACTTCCAGTGACTGATGCGGAGTCAGCAGTGTCAAATAATCATTATGGTTGCCAAAGAAATCACAGCGCCGCGATTGCTCGGCAGGCGATGGCTCACACGCAAGGGTATAAGAAACGCACTGCTGGAAGTCCGTCTGGCGCGGCATCATATGCAATAACTGTTGCGACTGGATCACAGACGTATCGTAGCTATACACGGTTTGATGTTCGACCTGGTAGCGCATCACTTTCCCTTAATGCCCAGGTGTCACCAGCGGACTGGCATAACTGAAAAAACGCAGACTCAAGCGGTCTGACAAGGTGAGCGTCACCGCATAGGTGCGGTTAAGCCACTCGGCCAAAGCAGTATTTCCTGCCGTAAAACATTGATCAGGATCGAGTTGCAACAATGCCTGCCAGCAATCATTCAGCTCCGTGGCGATGCCGCCTGCATTGTCCTGCGCGTCCATTTCTTCCAGGTATTTGACCAGGCCCTTGATCTGGAACACCACAGAATTAGGGTTATTATCATCCATCAACAACAAATCCAGCACCGGTAACCACTCTGGCTGTGCAGCATAACGGGCCCGATAGGTGACCAGGTTATTGGTGACCTGCAACAACCACTCCAGGTTGCTGTGCTGTGGCATGCTGAGCGCACGGCTCAACAGCACACACATAAACTGCAAGCGCTCGATGCGCCGCCCCAGTGACATAAAACGCCAGCCCAGGTCACGCGTCATCCAGTCCATGGCAAAGCCGGTCAGGGTAACGAAATGATTAATGGCCTGCTCAATATAAGACAAGGCATCCTGGAGAGTGGCATGCTGGTGACGGGTAATAAACAGGCGTGACAATACGTTCACCGTCCGCCAATGGTCATTCGAAATGCGTTCACGCAGGTTGAATGCCTGCTGAAACAATTGCTGCACACTGGTAGCCAGACTGCTGGACTGTTGTGAGAACACGGCCTGAATCAGCAACGGTTCAATATCATCATCCGTCCAGGGTTGCCAGCTGGCAATGGCCTCTTCGTCTTCCGGGTTGGGTAACAGGTCAAACCACTGGCACAAGCCCTGCATGGTCGACCACTCGCCGTCGCGCATCTCCGGCGTGTACTCGAGCAAGGCACGGATGGTGGTACGTAACATGATGGCTTTTTGCAGATTACGCACTGAGTAACGGCCATACCAGAACAGGTTTTCTGCCATGCGGCTGGACAGGTAGGCATTTTCACGCACCAGGTCCTGGCTGGAGCTGGTTTTACGCAACAAGCTGAACGGCGGTTGGCTGTCATGCGACAGCACCCAGGTATCTTTACTGGTACCGCCACGCTGCATGGTGACCACGCGGGCATCTTTACCGCTGGCCACGCGCGACAAGCCGCCTGGCAGGATGGCATAGCCGTTAGGCGTCGCAAAGGCATACACCCGCAAACTCACGGCGAGCGAGCCGATTTGCGGATGGCTCTGGTGGCTGGTCAGCACCGGCGCATGCGAAATATCCACTTGCTCCTGCGCAATATAGTGGTCGGGTTGCGCCCGCAACTTGGCAATCAGCGATTCTTTTTGGCCCGGGTTCAAATCCTCCCCAAAAATGGGGGATGACCGCACTTGCGGATAAGCCGGTTTGATGACGAGGTCATCCAGGTGCTGGATCACATATTCCAGGGCGGCTGGTTCACCACACCACCAGGTCGCCACCGAAGGCATGCGTAAGGTTTCGCCTAACACTGACTGGCATAAGTTAGGCAAGAAACCGAGCAAGGCGCCAGATTGCAGCAAATTGGCACCCAGGGCATTGGCAATCAACACATTGCCCAATCGCGCGGCCTGCGTCAGGCCAGCCACACCCAGCAAGGACTCGGCATTCAGTTCCAGCGGATCACAGTAGTCGTCATCAATACGCCGCAAAATCGCATGCACGGGCTTGAGTCCGGCAATGGTTTTTAGCCACACCACGCCATTGCGTACGGTGAGGTCACTACCTTGTACCAGCGGATAACCGAGGTAGCCCGCCAGGAAGGACTGCTCGTGGTAGGTTTCGTTATAAGGTCCGGGGGTCAAAATAACCACCAATGGCGGCTCCCCCTGACCCAGCGCGGCGATACCGGGTACCGTTCGTGCCTGGTTATCCGCCACGCGGTGTCCCCAGTGCGCCAGACTATCGCGCATGCTGGCAAAAAAGCCGCTCAGGCGCTCAATATTCAGGTCACGGAACAGCTCGGGAAACGCACTCGAAATAATGGTACGGTTTTCCAGCGCATAGCCCGCGCCAGTCGGCCCTTGCGTGCGGTCAGACACCACCCACCACTGGCCGTTAGGCGCGCGTGCAATATCGACGGCATAGCTATGCAATGCAATATTGTCATAATGTGGAATCCCGACACAAGACGGCAAAAAGCCGTTATGCCCGTAAATCAATGCCGGGGGCAATTGACCATCGGCCAACAGCCGCTGCTCGCCATAAACATCCAGCAATACCCGGTTAAGCAAGGTAGCACGCTGTGCAACCGAAGCGGCAATATGCTGCCATTCGTCTTGCGGAATAATCAGTGGCAGGACATCCAGATCCCAGGGCCGCTGCACGCCATGGGTGTCGGCATAGACGTTATAAGTGACACCATTATCCCGCACCTGGCGCTGCACGGCTTCCACGCGTTTACGCATGGCGGTCGGCTCTTCAGACTCCAGCTGTGCCAGCAAGGCCTGCCAGTGCGGACGTGCCTGACCGCTGCTATCCAACAGTTCGTTGTAGCGGTCAGAAAAATACAGTTGGTTAAGCACTGGTTGCATGCGGGATCAGGAGAAAAAATACATTACATTACATTACAAGACAATGAGTGTAACAGGATGTTCACCCATTGGCCTGCCAACGCAGGTCCAGCGTAAACGGAAAACGCGGGTTAGGTGGTTCTTTTACCACACACATCTCGCCCGGCGTGTGTCCATGCGCCCAGAAACGGGCAAATCGGCGCGCCTCTGCCTCATTGGCATTGACCGGGAAAGTATTGTAATTGCGCCCACCCGGATGCGACACATGATAGGTGCACCCACCTAATGACTTGCCACTCCAGGTATCTACCAGGTCGAACACCAAAGGCGCTTGTACCGGGATGGTCGGATGCAAGGCTGACCACGGGTTCCAGGCGCGGAAGCGGATACCCGCCACATGCTCGCCCGCATTGCCGGTTGCCTGCAAGGGCAACGGACGGCCATTGCAGGTCACCACATGTCGGCCGTCCGTCAGGCCACGCACACGCAACTGCATGCGCTCCACGGACGAGTCCACATAACGCGCTGTGCCGCCGCCAGACACCTCCTCACCCAGCACGTTCCATGGCTCTATGGCCTGCCGCAGCTCCAGCTCTATGCCGTGATAAGCCACGGTGCCATAACGCGGAAACCTGAACTCGACAAACGGCTCAAACCAGCGCTGCTCAAAGGCATAGCCTGCAGCACGCAAGTCGGCCACCACATCGGCCATATCCTGTGCCACAAAATGTGGCAACATCCAGCGGTCATGTAATTCAGTGCCCCAATGCACCAGTTTGCCGGTATAAGGCGTTTTCCAGAAGCGTGCGACCAGGGCACGTAACAACAAACTTTGCAGCAGGCTCATGCGCGCATGCGGCGGCATTTCCCACGCTCGGAACTCCACCCGCCCCAGCCGCCCGGTCGGGCCATCTGGCGAATATAGTTTGTCGATAGAAAATTCGGCGCGATGCGTGTTACCGGTCAAATCGACCAGCAAGTGCCGCAACAAGCGGTCGACCAGCCAGGGCTGCGCACTTTCTTTGCCCGGCGGCAGCATTTTCTCCATCTGCTGGAAAGCAATGCCCAGCTCGTACAAATTATCGTCGCGCGCCTCATCCACCCGCGGCGCCTGGCTGGTGGGGCCAATAAATGTACCGGAAAACAAATAAGACAGTGCAGGGTGGTTTTGCCAGTAGGTAATCAGGCTGCGCAACACATCCGGCCGTCTTAACAGCGGGCTGTCGGCGGCTGTTTCGCCGCCCAGCGTCACATGGTTACCACCGCCCGTCCCCGTGTGGCGGCCATCCAGCATGAATTTCTCTGTGCCTAACCGGCATACACGCGCCGCTTCATATAAGGTGCTGACATTCGCGACCAGTTCCTTCCAACTGCTGGACGGATGAATGTTGACTTCAATCACGCCAGGGTCTGGTGTCACACTGAGTAACTTCAGGCGACTATCGCGCGGTGGCGTATAGCCCTCCAGCCACAGCTTGAGCTTGAGGTCACTGGCGGTCTGCTCAATGGCACTCAGCAAATCCAGGTAATCCTCCAGCCGTGTCACCGGTGGCATAAATACATATAAGCGGCCTTGCCTGACCTGCACACATAAGGCGGTATGAATGACTTCGCGCGCGGTGGGCTGGCTTGTTTTGTGTTTTAACCTGACCTTGGGCACCTTGGCATCACCCAGCGCCGCCTGCTCAGCAAACGAGTCCAGCGCAAATTCCGGTTCAATCTCCGCAGGCAGTTGCCATGGCAATGAAGAAAGCGGCAAGCGCAACCCCATGGGCGAATCGCCCGCCAGCAAATAGAGATGCTCGCGCCGCAATGGCCACTTGCTGGTCAGCCACTCACCGGCCACTTGCGACTCTATTGGCTTCAATGGCATGACATAACCGACGACCGATCCCAAACCCTGGTTCAGCGCATTGGCCAGCCGTTTACGCTCGGCATCATCCTTCAAGTCAGCCTTGAGCGGGTCAATATTATGCGCCAACTGCTGCTCTTGCTGTGCCAGCGACCACACATCTTCATAGGCAGGCACCACACAGGCCGGCGGGAATCCCAGCATATCGGCCAGATGCCGCGCAAATGCCTGTGCCTGTTTCGCCGTGTAGCCATCCTGACCACTTTCGGCAGAAAACAGGCTGGCATCACGCCATACCGGCTTGCCATCAGGCCGCCAGTAGATATTAATCGCCCAGCGCGGCAACGGCTCACCGGGATACCACTTGCCCTGGCCGTAATGCAAAAAGCCGTGAGGCGCGAACTGGGCCTTGAGCCGCAATGCCAGATCTCCTGCCAGTTGGCGCTTATGCTCCCCCAGCGCCAAGGTGTTCCACTGCGCGCCATCCATATCATCAATCGAGACAAAGGTCGGCTCACCGCCCTGCGTCAGGCGCACATCCATTTTGTTCAGTTGTTTATCGACCTGCTCGCCCAGCTTCACAATGGCTTGCCAGTCTTGTTCGCTATAAGGCTTGGTCACACGCGGATCTTCGTGAATACGGGTGACACGCATCTCGTGGCTAAACGTCACTTCGGCGACATCGGTAAATCCCATCACTGGTGCGGCCGAGGATGGTAACGCCGTGCAGGCCAGCGGAATATGCCCTTCGCCTGCCATCAAACCGGACGTCGGGTCCAGCCCGACCCAGCCAGCGCCGGGGATGAACACTTCAGTCCAGGCATGCAAGTCGGTAAAATCTTTATCCGTGCCGCTGGGGCCATCCAGCGCCTCAACATCAGCTTTTAGCTGTATCAGGTAGCCAGAAACAAAGCGCGCCGCCAGGCCAAGCTGGCGCATCACTTGCACCAGTAACCAGGCGGAGTCACGGCAGGAACCCGTACGTTTTTGCAAGGTGTCTTCCGGCGTCTGTATGCCTGGCTCCATGCGCACGGTGTACCCAATCGCCCCTTGCAGGCGCTGGTTCACCGCCACCAAGAAATCGACAATACCAACCTCCGGCTGCACCACCTCACTGCGTATGACGTCCATCCATTCCGTGAGCAAAGGCCCCATGGGCTCCGCTTGCAAATAGGCGGTCAGTTCAAACGCCTGTTGCTCGGTGTAGCTGAATGGAAAATGCTCAGCATACTTCTCCACAAAGAAATCAAACGGGTTGATGACGGTCATGTCTGCCACCAAATCGACCGTAAAATCGAGCTCACGCACCATTTCGGGGAATACAAAACGGGCAATATAGTTGCCGTAAGGGTCTTGCTGCCAATTGATAAAGTGCTTTTCCGGATTCACCGTCAATGAATATGACAGCACAGGCGTGCGCGCATGCGCGGCAGGCTTTAAGCGGACTTCATGTGGAGATAAATTGACCAGTCGGTCGAACTGATAACGCGTGCGGTGATGTAAAGCGACACGGATAGCCACTGCCACTCCTTTTAGGAATTATGATTTTAGGCAGTGAAGATGCAGGAAATATGCCAGCTGCGGGCAAACAGGCCACGACGCAGCTGGAAAACACAAGAAACAGGCGAAAGTGAGGGATGGCTTATTTGCCGCCACCCACCAGGCTTTTCACAGCGCTGACGACATCACCCGGCATGACCACGATTTTGCTGTTATTGGAATCCGCCATTTTTTGCAGGGATTGAATATAGCGGTCACCGAGCAAGAACGTCGCCGAGGCGTTATTTTCTTTCACCGCTTCCGTAATCATTTTGATCGCCTCGGCCGACGCCTTGGCACCGACCATCTGCGCTTCTGCATCTTTGCGCGCCGCTTCCAGGCGCGCTTCTGCATTCAAAATCAGGGATTGTTTGGCGCCTTCGGCCTCGGTCACCACGGCCACCCGCTCACGCTCGGCAGCGGCTTGCCTCTCCATGGCATCCTGCATATTGGCCGATGGCTTGATGTCTTGAATCTCAACGCTTTTCACGGTCAGCCCCCAATCCAGCGCCTCATCGGCAATCGCCTCTTTCAACTCTGCCTTGATGCGGTCACGCGAGGTCAATGCGTGGTTTAAGTCCATGCCGCCAATGATAGACCGCAAACTGGTTTGGACCATATTGCGCATGGCCTCACGGAAATTTTCAATCCCGTATACAGCGCGCTCAATATTAGTCACCTTGATAAAGGCTACCGCATTGGCCAGAATCACTGCGTTATCGCGGGTAATCACCTCCTGCTCTGGCACATCCAGGATAATATCTTTAGTGGTCACTTTATAGCTGACTGTACTCAACACTGGGTTAATCACATGCAAGCCTGGGGTTAAAATCCCGGCAAACTTGCCAAGGCGTTCAACTACCCACTCCTCGCCCTGCGGCACAATCCGCACGCCTTTAACGATGGCAATCACTACTAATACGATCACAATGACACTGACTTCGGTCATGACTACTCCCTTGATTCAATTAAGTTAATGCCTGGCTAGACAGGCACCACACGCAAACTGTTACCCTCTACCGCAACGATCTTCGCTGCTTGCTGTTCGGCAATTGCAGTATCGGCATAGGCCACCCACTCGCGGCTGCCTAGCACCCCCTGGCTGAAGCGTATCTTGCCTGCTTGCTGGGGTGAAATCGCGACCGTCACAATGCCTTCACGACCGATTTCTTCTCCTTGTGCCTGGCCCACACGTAACGCAGGCTTACGCTTTTCCAGCTTACGCATCACGCCGAGGGCAACCGCAGACAACACCGCGTAGTTCAATGCCTGTAACGCTAATGGCATCTCGGTAAAAACAGCGCACAACATCGCCATCACCAAAGCAGCGATGCCTAGCCACAAAAAATACAGGGTTCCTAACAGCATTTCCATGCACAGCAGTATGAGCCCCAGCCCACACCACCACCATAATGTCGTCATTCGCGCACCTTTCCAACGAAATTGCAACTCATGGTATCACTAGTTGTGTCAAAATGGTGCGCTATGAAACCGCCAGCCCTCATCACGCTCGCTACAGACCGCGTCACGCGCCTGCAGCAAATCAGGGAATATTTTCCGCAAGCCTCGGGGCCAGACTTGTCCCTGGCTTGGCAAGGCGGACGTGCGTCTGCATTAGCTCGGCTATCGACGGTGGACGCTGAAGACTACGCGCGTAGCCGCAACCAGCTCACAGGCGCAGTGACCGGGCTATCGCCCTACCTGCGCCATGGCTGCCTGTCGCTACCAGAAACCATGGCGGACGTGCGGGCACGATTTGGCAAACACGCGCACAAACTCGCCGCCGAATTGAGTTACCGCGATTATTTCCGCCAGATCTGGTACCGGTTTGGTGAAGCTATCATGCAGCCCATGGAGTCACCCAAAGTGGGCTTAGGCGATAGGCCCATGCCAGACTTTATTGCACAAAGCTTCACCGGGCTGGTATGCATGGATGAAATCGTGCGTCAATTGCAGCAACATGGCTATGTACACAACCACGCACGCATGTGGTTTGCGGCTTATGTCGTGCATTGGCTCAAAGTAGACTGGCGACAGGCTGCGGATTGGTTTGAAACACAACTACTGGATGGCGACACGGCATCCAACCATCTGTCCTGGCAATGGATCGCCTCCAGTTTCAGTAATAAACCTTATCTTTTTAACAAAGAAAACCTGATCAAGTTTGGTGGTGAATCCTGGTGCCAGCAATGCCGGGTCACCTGCCCGTTTGAAGGCAGTTATGAACAATTGCACCAACAACTGTTTACTGATGCAGTGGTCGCAAAAAAACCCGTCCATCATCTGAACCCGCCTGAACCCACGCCCAAAGGCGTCGCGAGCCTGGTATGGATACACGACGAGATGCTGTCACCAACGCATGCGCTATGCGCCTTTAACCTGCCCGCTGTATTTATATTCGACCCGGCACTGTACCAGCACTGGCCACTCAAGCGCTTGCAATTTATGGCTGACTGCCTGGCTGAAATGCCAGGGGTAGATATCTGGATAGGACAGACTAATCAAGTACTGGCGCGGCTCGCGCAGGGACGCATCATCACCCAAAACACCCCGCAACAGGCACTCAAACAAGCAGCAGCAGGACTTGATATTGAGTGGCGCACCGAGCCTGTTTTGACAGAAACGCCGTTAAGCGACCACCAACTCATGCGTTTCAGCCGTTACTGGAAAGCGGTAGAACCCACCCTCACGCGCGGCCTTTGCACAAACTAGCGCCTGCGCCTGCGCTGCGAGCCTGTGTGGCGTGGTAAAATCCCGCGCATGAATACTCCGACATCAAACACTCAAACCAACCGCGAACTCGCAAAATCATTCGACCCAAAAACCATAGAAAGCCAATGGTATGCTTTTTGGGAAGGTAAAGGCTTTTACGCCGCCGGCATGAACCCGCAAGTGCAGGATAACTTCTGCATTTTGCTGCCCCCACCCAACGTCACCGGCACGCTGCACATGGGCCATGGCTTTAACCAGACCATCATGGACGCGCTGACCCGCTACCACCGCATGCGTGGCGACAACACCTTATGGCAACCAGGCACAGACCACGCAGGCATTGCCACGCAAATTGTGGTGGAACGCCAGCTCGATGCACAAGGCGTGAGCCGCCATGACCTGGGTCGTGAAAAGTTTCTGGAAAAGGTCTGGGAGTGGAAAGAATATTCCGGCGGCACCATCACCAAACAGATGCGTCGCCTGGGCACCTCGCCTGACTGGCAGCGTGAGCGCTTCACCATGGACACAGGCCTCAACAAAGTCGTCACCGAAACCTTTGTACGCCTCTATAACGAAGGCCTGATCTACAGAGGAAAAAGATTAGTTAACTGGGATGTGAAACTGGGCACTGCCGTGTCCGACCTGGAAGTAGTCCAGGAAGAAGAAGACGGCTCCATGTGGCATATCAATTACCCACTGGCAGATGGCTCAGGCTCACTGACCGTGGCGACAACTCGTCCGGAAACCATGCTGGGCGACGTCGCCGTGATGGTGCACCCGGAAGATGAGCGCTATGCACACCTGATTGGCAAAAATGTCACTCTTCCGTTGTGCTCCCGCGAAATTCCGGTCATCGCCGACGAGTATGTTGACAAAGAATTTGGTACCGGCGTGGTAAAAGTCACGCCAGCCCACGACTTTAACGACAATATGGTCGGTCAACGCCAGGGCCTGGACAAAGTCGTCATCCTCAACCTGCAAGGCTTTGTGCCTGCAAGCGCTGAAGTCTACGCCGCTGACGGCAGCGCCAAAGCAGCGATCAACCTCCCAGCCAACTTGGTCGGGCTGGAGCGTTTTGCTGCGCGCAAACAAGTTGTGGCCGACCTGGAAGCCGGCGGCTTCTTGGTGAAAGTGGAAAAACACAAACTGAAAGTGCCACGTGGCGACCGCACCAATGTGGTGATTGAGCCCATGCTCACCGACCAGTGGTTTGTGGCAATGAGCAAAGCCGGAGATGACGGCAAGAGCATCACCGAAAAAGCGCTAGAAGTGGTTGCTAATGGCGAAATTAAGTTTTACCCGGAAAACTGGGTGAATACTTACAACCAGTGGCTGAACAACATTCAAGACTGGTGTATTTCTCGCCAGTTGTGGTGGGGTCACCAAATCCCGGCCTGGTATAGCGAACACGGTAAAGTCTATGTGGCGCACGATGAGGCTGAAGCAAAAGCCATGGCCGCTAAAGACGGTGACACAGGGGCCCTGACACGTGATAACGATGTGCTGGATACCTGGTACTCGTCTGCCCTGTGGCCATTCTCTACCCTGGACTGGACGGGCAATGACGCGATTGACGCGCAAAACCAGGCTTTACAGCAATACCTGCCATCATCAGTGCTCGTCACCGGTTTCGACATTATCTTCTTCTGGGTGGCGCGTATGGTCATGATGACCAAGCACATCACCGGCAAAATCCCGTTCAAGCACGTCTATGTGCACGGGCTGATCCGCGATGCGGAAGGCCAGAAAATGTCCAAGTCCAAAGGCAATGTGCTGGACCCGATAGATCTGATTGACGGTATCGACCTGGAATCATTGGTGAAAAAACGCACCACCGGCCTGATGAACCCGAAAGATGCCGAGAAAATCGAGAAGCGCACGCGTAAGGAATTCCCGGAAGGCATCGCCGCATATGGCACGGATGCCCTTCGCTTTACCTTTGCCAGCCTGGCTTCGCCTGGCCGAGACATCAAATTTGACCTGCAACGCTGCGAAGGGTATCGCAACTTCTGCAACAAACTGTGGAACGCCACCCGTTTTGTGCTGATGAACACAGAAGGCCAAGACAATGGCTTTGGCGTGGAAAGTTGTGAGGATGGCGGCCGCAAGTTCAGCCAGGCAGACCGCTGGATAGTCTCACTGCTGCAGCGCACCGAAGCCGAAGTGGAGCGCGCGTTTAACGACTACCGTTTCGACCTGGCGGCCAAGGCCATTTACGAGTTTGTCTGGGACCAGTATTGCGACTGGTACCTGGAAATCGCCAAGGTACAGATCCAGGGTGGCAGCGAGGCTGAGCAGCGCGCCACCCGCCGTACGCTGTTGCGCGTGCTGGAAACCATTTTACGCCTGGCACACCCGATTATTCCGTTTATTACCGAAGAAATCTGGCAGACCATCGCGCCAATGACTGAGCTGAAAGACAAGTCACGCGGCACTGACAGCATCATGCTGCAAGCCTACCCGAAAGCAGACCTGGAAAAAATTGATGAGCAGGCTGAAGCCTGGGTGGCCACCCTGAAAACAGCGGTAGAGGCTTGCCGAAGCTTGCGTGGTGAAATGAGCATTTCACCTGCCGCCAAAGTGCCATTGATTGCCGCTGGTGACGCTGAGCAACTGGCCGCTTTTGCGCCTTATCTCAAGTCACTGGCCAAGCTGGAGAACGTCGACATTGTGGCTGAACTCCCAGAAGCCGATGCGCCAGTGATGCTGGCAGCTGACTTTAAGCTGATGCTCAAAGTGGAAATTGACGTTGCCGCTGAAAAAGAGCGTCTGGGTAAAGAAATTGCGCGTTTGCAGGGTGAAATTACCAAAGCCAACAGCAAACTGGGCAACGAAAGCTTTGTCGCCCGAGCACCTGTGGCCGTGGTTGAACAGGAGAAAGTACGCCTGGCAGAGTTCAGTACCAATCTGGACAAGCTGCAAGCGCAATTGGCAAAATTGAAATAATGTAAACACACCGGCACCGTTGCCGCCTCAGGCGACGGTGCCGCACTTATGGCAAAACTTGGCAAAGGCATTTTTTCTTGCGTTGCAGCCACCGCAATAATTGTGCAAACAAATGCCACAATGCATACAAAAATCATTATGTTCATTTTTCAGGTCTACCTGCCGCTCACACCCCGGGCAAATACCCTTGCCCAAGCGCTCTAGCGCGGTGTCATAACCCAACTCTTCACGACGCTGAAATTCAGGTTGCGACTCTGCCAACTGCTGCTGCGCCAGATAACGCTGCAGGGCAGCAATGGCATATTTCCCACCCACCACCGTGAGCAAAATACCTACCAGATAGCGCACATAACCACCATAATCTGGCAAATACGGCACCAGTTCAACGAAGAATGCCATCAATGCAAAGATAATAAAACCCCATACGAAAGGCCAGTACTGGGATTTGCGCTGTTTCACAAACAACCAGGCGGCGAGCCCCAGCAAAGGCAGCGTCAGCAACAGCCTATACAAAAATACCCGCGTCGCCTTGTGTTGGTAAGCCTCATCGAATTTTTTACGCGCCACCTCTTCCATGGCATTGATCTGTGTTTGCAGTTGCGCCTCATGCTGAAACAGGTTTGTTTGCTTCTGCTGAATATGCTCTACCGCCTTTTCAGCGTTGCGCTCCTGCACTTTCAACGCATCCAATTGCTGCGTGCGCCTGACCAACTCATCATCCTGCGTTGATAACTGCGTCACGTCTCGCGTGGCTACCCAATTATCAAAAGTACTGCGCGCCGCTTGGTAATCCTTTTGTCGAATTGTGAGCTGTAAACTGGCTTGCTCCAGTTGATCTGCCAATCGTTGCCGCTGCTGAACAAGGTCTCCCAACTCAGTGCGCAAAGGCTCCATGGCACGATGGTTAACAAAGTGCTCGGTGGTGTACTCAGCCTCCACCCGCGGCAGGTCGCCGATAATACTTTTTCCCAAACCGGTTAAAAACCAGGCGAAGATAAAAGCCACCGCCCACAATGCACGGTTAAACCACTTTTCGGATAAACGAACACCTTTATTCATCAGCAGCTCCTGATTGGATGTTTATTGATGCTAACGGGCTTTGAGCCCAGCAGCAAGCCAAAGTCTGACACAAGCCCGACATCTGCCGTTAAAATGGTGTTTTAAAGGATAGCAAGATGCCTGAAGCAGACGAAGAAAACCCGAAAGAAGTTCTGTGCAGTTGTAGCGGGACGACGCGCGGGCTGATTATTGACCTGGTCGCGCAAGGCAAAGATATTGAAGGCATTTCACGCTACTCGGGGGCCCTCAGCGGCTGTGGCGGCTGTGAATGGGAGATTACCGAACTGGTGAATGCCCTCAACGCAAAACACCCCACACAAGCACCCAAGACCTAATGCGCGCACACCGTGCAAGATGGGTCTTTTTTCAGGCGTATCGTGCGCCATTCGGCACTCAGCGCATCCAGCAGCAGCAATCGGCCCTGCATGGTTTGGCCAATATTAAGCAAAACCTTGATCGCCTCCGCCGCCTGCGCGGTGCCTATCATGCCCACCAGCGGCGCAAAAACCCCGTTATCGGCACAACGCAAGGCCTGATCATCCCCGACATCGGGATACAGACAGTGATAACAAGGGCTTTCGTCATGACGAAAATCAAATACGCTTAACTGCCCTTCAAAACGGATGGCCGCGCCCGAAACCAACGGTGTTTTGCGGCTAAAGCAAAGCTGGTTCAGCAAGTAGCGCGTAGCAAAATTATCCGAGCAGTCAATCACCACATCTGCCTCGGCAACACGTGCGGCAAGCGCGTCATCATTAAGCCGTGTTGTCTCGACATTTACTTTGACCTCGGGATTCAGGCTGGCAATCGTCGCCTGCGCGGACAGGGCTTTGTTCTGCCCGACCGCAGCAGTAGTGTGAATAATTTGGCGTTGCAGGTTGGTTAAATCCACGTGGTCAAAATCGCAAATGGTTAAAGTACCCACGCCAGCAGCAGCCAGATACATGGCAACTGGCGCACCCAAACCTCCGGCGCCGATAATCAGCGCATGGCTTTGCGTGAGCTTTTCCTGCCCGGCGTATTCAACCTGCGGCAGCATAATGTGCCGACTGTAACGTAACAATAAATCGTCTTGCATGAAAAATCCGTTTATTCAAGGCAGGCGCTGCGCCTGCACCATCTGCTGTATCAACACTTTGGGCGACAACATGACCAAGCGATCATCAAACACCGCACCACCCGCCTGCTGCTGGGCTTTATCGACAAAAACCAGGTCGCCATCAACATTTTCCTGCTCATCTACATGCACAGGGGCAGTCATCACAAAGGCTTGCCCGCCAGACACTGATTGTATGCCACCCAGCCCGTTTTCGCCATGCGAAAGGATAATGGCTGCGGGGCGGCTGGGCGCACTGATTAACGCTCCAGCGTCACCCACCACTTGAATATTGCTGGCATTCTCGGCCACGGACACAGAGAACCATTGTGCGTGGTGCGTAAAGGTACTATCAGCACGGTAGCGCAAAAAACGTCCCCAGGCATCGGTCGCCACCAGGCCTAGTTGTAGCCATGGCAGCACACCTTCATCCCCTACACAACTTTGGTTTGCCGATACATTTTCCCAGCCATCTGGCGGCTGGTCGGTATCCGGGCAGGGCAAGTAATGATAAATAATCGCGTGGCCAAGCAATGCCTGCTGTGCTGCATAAAGCCGTTGTTCTGTTTGCTGATATTTTTGCAAGGCTTGCTGCACACGCAATGGCGTCATCAGCCAGCCCATCATCAAACTTAAAATCACCAATGCCAGCGCCATTTCTAGCAAGCTAAACCCAGACATGACGGCCCTGAGGCGAATTGGGCGAGTTTGCGGCGCCAGATTCATGGCCGACTCGCCTTATCCTGCAAGTCATTGCTCGGCAGATTAAGCACAGAGGCATCTTGCGCATGCAGCGCAAGCAAGGTGGATGCCTCAAGATAGGCGTTCAGATGCAGTTTATCCGTAGCACTGTCACGGATCTGCCCGGCCAAGCGCTCACCCGCCAGGATAATACTGGCCTGCGTTTGACCTGGCAGGTAAAACACTTGTTCGCGCCATGCATTCTGCTGAAACCAATGATGTTGTGGGTTACCGTCCAGCACATGCTGTGTCGTCCATGGCCAGTGCGCGTTCGCATCGAGCGGCAAGCGGCCGATACTGGCCGCCGCAGAAAGGCATTGTCCGGCACTCAAGGCTTGGTTGCCCAAACAACTACTATCGTCAACGGCGGCAGGCATCGGGTAACTAAGGCATGGTAACGCAACACAGCGCAGGCTGCGCCTCACCTCTGTCAGCACTTGTTTTTGCATGACCTGATGCATTTGACTGGTGGTGATTGGCCAGACAACATCGTTAAAATGTATGCTGGATGATGTACTGACAAAGCTACGTGCTGCGTTTTCCTGCGGATTGGCATTATCGGTAGCCCCCTGTATATCCAGGTAATGCTTTGCGACCTCACTGGTCGCGTCTATACGTTGCTGCACCCAGCCATCCTCCCGCGTGAGCGGCTGCATGGGCGCAATTAACACGGCAACCACCCCATTGCCTTGCGTCGCATCCCACACCACACCCTCTGACGAAACCACACTCCATGTGCCTGCCGTATCCAGATTTAAGGGTCGCAGGCGCGGATTGTTTTTGTAGCGCTCGGAGACGGCATACCATAAGCGCTCGCCACTGCCATCGCGCACATCGCCCACCCCCAGGGTTTTCCACGGCAGCCGCCCCATACGTGAGGTATTGCTACATGAGGTTTCAGCAATGCCATCATTATTGCGGTCCGGGCAGGGCAAATCACCAGGTCGCGGACAATTCAATTCACACGGAGTCGTCCCCAAAGGCTGCTGGGCATAAGACAATAAGGCTTGCTGCGCCATCGCCAATGCTGCGATTGTCTGTTGCATCGCTCGCTGTCGGGCAGGATAGTTTCCAGATACTTTATATAGCATCCATGCACCCATGCCAGACAACAAGAGCAACACCATCCAGATAGCGACACCAGTTTGCACTCCTCGAGCAACATGGGCAGACCTTATCATTGCACGCCTATCAGCTCAGCGGGCAACACATGAGGAAAATTAAACAGATCCAGATCGCATTGCGCAGCGATCATCTCGGCGCCTTCCGCCAATATCCAACTGCAACGACGCACCAGCAACAATCCGCCATATGCATGCTCAAGCTGCTGCAACCAATCCATGACGGCAGACTCATGAGGCACTGACCAACGCAGTTGTATGGACGTCACCGTGAAATTCAAGGTCGGCGGCTGGCTGGTCGGCCATTGCACCCGACAGGCATCTGCCGGACACGACACCGTCGGTGCAATTTCATAAGCAACATGTGGCAAGGCAAACTGTTGCTGCATGGTGACCAAATTGCCATCCCAATGATCGAAATCCGGCGGCTGCATTAAGCCATGGGCTTGCCAACCGATACGATGCGCAAGAAAGTAATGCATATCATGCTGATAACTAACTTCAAGCTCTGTTTGCTGCTGCTGTTGCCGCCATTGACGTCTGGCCTGACTCAAGCCATCTTCAGCAACCCGTTGGTCATTTAATGTGATGGCCATCACAGCGACAAGCAGGCATAGTACGACCAGCCAACTGATCAAAGTCGCGCGTAACACTGGCCAGTAAGCAGTGGCTTTCATCAAGTGGCCGCCTCATTCACATCCCGCAGATATAGCTTAAGCACGGGTGGGTGATCCGGCGCTGGCGCCTGACCTGTATTGCCTTGCCGCTGAGCGCTGCTTGCGGATGCTGAAGGCGTGAGCAGCTCTACTTTTTCGATCTCAGGCAACCCTCGTAATCGCGCGAGCAATTGCTGCCATTCCATCGCCGCCTGTTCGCTAGGACCACCCTGCGACCATGTCACAGTGAGCGTTTCCCGCCAACGAGAGGGATGCTGAGTGACGGCATCAGCCTGCGAAGATCTCTCTGAAAAATCCCACGCCAGTGCGGCTACCTGCCAGTGAGAGATGCCCGTTAACGCCTGCTGCATCAGGGCCAAGGCACGCTCTGGCAATCGCACGGAAGCCTGTAACCCTTGCACTGCTTGCGTCAATGCGCGCATGCCTGACAACTGTGCCTGATTGATATGCACAGCGGGTGTACGCCGCCCAACTTGTAGCTGGCGCTTCACCTGCTGCATTTGCACCTGCGCCTGGTGGGTAGCCTGCATGCTGACCCAGCAGATCAAGGTCATCAAGCAAACCATCGTTGCCCCTGCCCAATGCAAGTGACGCTTTATACGCGCGCTGCTATCCAGCAACAACACAGCCTCAGGGGCCAGATTAGGTAACGGCCGCCCCTTTAATATAGGCTGTATCGCCGCCCATTCCATGACATGCAGCCCCGATGGCAAGTCGCTGCCACTGAAATGTCCCGCCACCTCTGAGTCCTCAGCCCATATACACCCAGCAGGCAACTGCGCTTTGAATAATGGCAGATCTACAGGCACCTGGCCCAGCCAGACAAGCGATAATACATCTGCCTCTTGTAGCCAATGCTGGTGAATTAAAGTCATGCGCATTTGCGCCACCTCATACACAATCCGGTTCACAAAATCCTCTGGAGTAGAAAGCGTATCTGACGGCAACGAAATCAGGCGGCTAAAGCATAGGCGCTGCTGGTGGATATAACTGACACGGACTTGTTGTGCCGTATATTGCACACACAACCCGTGTATCACCCCTTGCAGCGTCGCGGGTAGCCAGCAAACCAGGCACAGGGCTTGTGTGTATACCCCCTGGACGCGAATAGACTGTGCTTGCAACACCGACAGCCAGTGAACCAGGGTTGGATAAGTGAGTGCCACGAACAGGAAGCGGCTCTCCCGGCGTAATGTTTTCACATGGCCCAAACGACAAACCGCATGCATGCCTTGCGAAAAAGGCCATGCTGCCAGCTTACGCAGTAGCAACTGGCGCCCGGCCGACCCACGCACCTGCGGCAAGGTTTCCACGTGATAATGTTCATCCGCATGATTGGCCAGGAACGAGACTCTTGCCTGCGGAAACTGTTGCCACCAACGCAAGATTTCCTGGCGACGACTATCGTCACACTCAAACGTGCGCATGGCTAACGCTTGCTGACCGCGCACATGCACCACACGCCAGCACGTTTGATCGACCAGGACGATGAAGTGATGGCTTGCCATATTTAATAGCGCAGGCTTGAAAAGCTGTCATACACCGGCAACATCACTGCGGCCATTAAAAACAACAACATCATGCCCAGTGCGATGGTGAGTGCAGGCTCAAGCAACCGCAATAACATCTGCAGTTGTGACTGCACCTCCCGGTCATAAACCATAGCCAGCTGGAATAACATGCGATCCAGCGCACCCGTTGTTTCACCGACACTTAACATACGCAACATCAGGGGCGGGAACTGCTGGGTGGCGGCAAAGCCTGCAGTCAGGCTTTCCCCGGCCTGAACGCGCTGATAGACCTCAGCCAGCGCCTGCTCCATGACGCGCTGTTGCAACAAGGGCTGGCACCAGGCCAAGGCTTGTAATAAAGGGATTCCCGTCTGATACATCAAGCCAAGAAAGCGACAAAGCCTGGCCAACACCAGTTGATGCACCAACCGCCCAACCACCGGTAACCGCAACAACTGTTGGTCCAGAAAAAAGGCAAAGACCGGTGAACGGCGTATCGCCAGCGTGAATACAGTCACCATGGCGATGATGCCTAGCAACAACCATCCACCATAAGCCATCACTCCGTCAGACAGTGCCAGCAATAAACGGGTAGACCAAGGCAGTGCCTGGCCCAGGCTTTGTAAAAAACTGGCCATTTGCGGCACCAGAAAAGTCAACATAACATAGGCAGCAATTGCCACCATGACACACAACACCGCCGGGTAAGTCAGCCCACGACGGACTTGTGACCGGAGCTCGGCCTGCCACGATAATGTACGTGTCAAATGCCCGAAAATCTCGGGTAACTGGCCAGTACGCTCACCCGCATCAATCAGCTGACCCAGCAAAGGCGGAAAGATTTTGGGTTGCGCTTGCAACGCTTGCGACAATAACTTGCCAGCTTCAAGATCACGCTGTACGTCGCGCAATGCCGCCTTCATGCCTTGATGTTCGTTTTGCTCAGCAAGATCGGCAAGCGCCTGCAACAACGGTACTCCTGCTTGCAGTAATTGCTCCATTTGCACACAAAATAAAATCAGCGTCTGCGTATTGACCCTGGGTTGCCGCCAAAACCATGGCTGGCCCATCCTAAAAGTCAGCAACTCCAGGCCCTGTTGCTGCAAACTCGCCGTGAGCATCTGCTCATTGGGCATCTCCAGCACCCCACGGTGCCGTTGGCCATATGGGTCGATGGCAATATAGCGATAACTGGTCATGGACTAGCCACCCCAGTCTCAAGCACACTTAAATCGACAACCCGGCGCAGTTCCTGCACACTGGTCTCTCCCGCGTTGACCAGTTGCAGCCCCTCTTCAGCCAGCGTTGTATAGCCATGCAGCCGCGCCTGTTGCTGTATTTGCGACATGACCATGGGTTGCGCCAGCATGGCATGCATCTCGGTGTGCATGGTCAGCACCTCCATAATGACCAACCTGCCGTGATATCCACTCATACGACAATGCACGCACCCTTCTGCCTCAAACACTGGCCTTGACCAGGTCTGTGCTGGCGCGCAAGTGTGGCGTAACAACTGCTCCAGCGCACGATCAGCCACCGTTTGGCGCTTGCAGTGACGGCATAAACGTCTTAGCAAGCGTTGCGCAATCACCCCCACCAGACAACCCGCCATCATATGCGGGCTGACCCCCAGATCTTGCAGCCGCGAAAAAGCGGCGGTTGCACTATTAGTATGCAAGGTAGTCATCACCAAATGGCCAGTCATTGCCGCCCTCACGGCCATAGCCGCGGTAGACTCATCGCGGACTTCGCCGATCAGGATGATGTCAGGATCCTGCCGTAAAATGGCCCGGATACCATTAATGAAATCGACTTTGTTTGCCGCATTGACCGAGGTCTGCCGCATGAGCGAATGGGGATACTCGACCGGGTCTTCCAGCGTCATGATATTGACGTGCTCATGATTAAGGTACCCCAGCATGGAGTACAAAGTGGTCGTTTTCCCGCTGCCCGTCGGGCCCGTTAAAATCAGCAAGCCTTCCGGCTTTTCCAGCATATTTTTGACACGCAGCAATTGTGGCGCGCGTAACCCCATGGACGCCAGCGGAATAATTGCCTTGTCGCGGTCCAATACCCGCAATACAAGATTTTCACCATGCAATGTCGGGTGGCTGGACACCCTGAAATCAATTTGCCGCCCACATAAAAACATATTGACCCGGCCATCCTGTGGCGTGCGCTGCTCGGCAATATCCATCCCCGCCAATATTTTTAACCGTACACACATGGCAGGCCAATAGCGGTCATGCAAGCAGCGAATCTGCCACAACACACCATCGATTCGGTAACGTATCCTCAGAAAAGCATGTTCAGGCTCAAAATGGATATCCGACGCGCCTTGTTTGACTGCATCAATCAACACGGCATTGACCAGCCTGATCACTGGCCGGGATGCCTGCTGCGCGGCGAGCGAGGCTGGCGCGTTACCTTCCTGCTCAATTTCACGCAAGAGACTGTCCAGCAACAAGCTATGCCCATAACACTTATCCAGCGCCTGCTCCAAATGTGCTTCGGTTGCCAATACCGATTTAAGCTGTATGCTGCCGCCCAACACATGCCGCAGCGCATCTAACACCAGCATATGATTGTGGCCAGACAAGGCCACACGCATGACCTGCTTGTCTGCGGATAAATCCAGCGGTAACAATTTATGCTGGCGGGCAAAAGCTTCCGGCACTAGCGCCAGCGCTTCGGGATCCACAATCACCTGCTGTAAATCAATGCTTTCCTGCGCGTGATGCTGCGCCAACACATCCCGGATCATAGCGTCTGTGACAAAATGCAGTCTGACTAACTGTTGCCCTAACAGAAGCTGGTGTTTTTGTTGCTCAATTAAAGCGATCTCCAGTTGATCTGCGGTAATCATGCCTTTTGCCAACATCCACTCTCCAAGACGGGTTTTGTCTGCGGCGGCCAACATGCTCACTCCTCCAACTGCATTAAAAACAGGTCGTCATCGGGCGCATAATCCGGAATCTCACTACGGATTCTGCTTAAGTAGTCTTCACGCTGCTGAATCTCACCGCGCTGACTGGTGACAACGAGCATGCCCGCCAGGGCAATCACTTGATGCGGATCTTGCTGCAACACCCGCTCAAACGAGTCACTCGCCTGCGCCAATTGGCCTGAAAGCAGTTGTTGTACCGCTATATTGAGTGCTGGTTTTAGGCTGGCGTGTAATTGCGGCAGCGTTTGAATATGCAACGCCAGATGCAGTGGTTGTGCGGCAGGCTTTGCTGTTGGATGCACCATCTGAGCCTCAAGTGCCGGAAGGCTGACGGCCGCAGGAGAATGTGCGTCCACGGGTTTAAATCTAAACAGGCTGGGCAATTGATTGGATAGAGCGACCTTTGCCAACACGGGGACTTGGGGTGGGTTAAACCCGCTGACAGACTGACTCAAGCCAGCAGGTCTTTTTCCAGCCAGGCCATCGTCACCACCAAACCAGCAGTGATAGCCCGCTGGCCAGACCAGGCCACTCATCAACACCACACAAGCCCATGACAAGTAACTTAATCCCACCTCAATGCGTTTAAGGCCAGTGTGTATCAATGCGTTGCGGTAAGCGTCCAGGGCTGCGCGTCTTGGCACCCGCCACGAAACCAGCGACCTCATGCAACGATGAAAGACTTGATTCATGATGGCTCCCCCACATTGGTTTCAAATGCATCGGCAGGTAACTCATCAGGCAATAATGGCTGAAACGATTGCAAATCCCCAGACCGCACATCGGCTCGCCCGATGACCGTCGGCCTGAGAAACACAATCAACTCCGTCTTTTTCGCTGCCTGATTTTTGCCGGTAAACACTTGCCCGAGCACTGGCAACCTGGATACACCAGGCACGCGGTCGGTGAATTCGCGTTGATCCTCCTGCATCAGGCCGCCCAAGACAGCGATATTGCCACTGGCAATATTCAGCACAGACTCCATTTCACGCACCTGTATTTCAGGAATACTGCTGACGATCCGCGTACTGCCGCTGCCCAATTGCGGATTTGGGTCTTCGATATAACGCAACACCTTGGACACCGTAGGGCGTACATTCAGATTCACCCGCTGATGGCTGTTAATTTGTGCGGTAACGGCCATCACCAGCCCTACCGGGACTGTATTGGCAGTCGTGGTGACTGCCTGTAAGTTGCTGCCGCTATTGCTGCTACTTTGGGAAATTTGCGACTGAATCGTGAAATACACCAAGTTATCGACGACCTTGAGAATCGCGGTCTGATTATTGAGCACCATTAATTTAGGGCTGGATAACACGCGTGTTTTGCCAAATTGCTCAAGCAAGGTCACGCTGGCGCTTAAATTACCCAGGCGACTAAACGGATTAAAGTAACCAAGCATGAATGCCACACTGCCATTATTCTGGCCTAGTGCATTTTTACTGTTATTGCTTTCCCAGGTACCAGCGGTACGATTAAATTGCGCTGCATCATTGCCAAGCGATTGCGCCACCTGCCATCCGCGCTGCTGTGCCGAGGCCGACAATCTGCTCCAATCTATGCCCATCTGAAAACTGTTACCCAGCTCAACTTCGACAATCGTGGCTTCGATCAGTACTTGCCTGGCCGCCACTTGCATCACTGACTCCAGGTAAGCCCTGACTTGTGCCTGTTGGCTTTGTGACGCTCGGATCGTCAGAATACCGGTTTCAGGATTGGCAATCAGTCGCGAAGCATGCCAGCGTACATGCGCCTGTTTGATTTTTTCAGAGGCAATAGGCGCACTGCCCGATACTTGATCTGACGCTTCACGTGGTTGTCGGATGGCCTGCATGCTTTCGACGGCGGCATTAGCTTGTGCTGGTAAGTCCAGGCCTGATGCCGCGCTCTCCAACACCTCGTCACGAGCGGTACTGGCCTTATCCGTCTCCTCTAACAACGTCTGTATATTTTCAACAATGCTTTCCCACAAGTGATAACGCGATTGTGAAGTGACAGCCGTTCTTGAGCTATTACTGTTACCGCCCTGCTGCGCCACTACGGCTTGCGCGCCACCATTACCTGCAGCACCTGCCGCAGCTCTGCCAGCACTACTGATCTCACTGGCGACCCCAATATAGCCAGTGGTGTCACGGCTCATATTGACATAATTCAACTGATAACTGCGAATCACTGGCATGTCTGGCGTAATGAGCCACACGCCATTCGACCACTCATAGTACATATCCAACTGCTTAGACATACGTGAGAGAATGGACGGCACCGACTGCTGGATCGCATGCAGACTCACCTTGCCTCGCAAGCCTGGATGCACATCAAGATTCAACCCGCTTTCACGCGCAATCGCCAGCAAGACCTCCTGAACGGGTGCATCATGCACGACCAGGTTAATGAGTAAGGTGGGGGTGGCCGACTTTAATGGCGGCTTAATAATGCGGGCGGATTCAATTTCAGAGATATCGACTTCAGGGTAAGTTGCTACAGGTGGCGTTTCTGACACGCTGATATCTGGCAAATGTAATGCAGCGTGAGTAGACGCATCCAGCGGCTGCTGTACGCATGCAGCAAGCCAAACACAACACAGCAGGATGATAGCGAAGCGCATCCACGTCCCCCGTTACGATATTGACATTTTTTAACACATATTAATTAAAATCAATATGCAATGTCAAATCATCAGTGAGAGAAAACGCAGGCTTCTGGCGAAAGTGTCGATCAATTGTCAGTCAACAGACACTATTTAGTGGCCATACTAAAAGTATGGCAGTGAGAAATTAGAACAATTCGATTTCGCCGGTAATCACACTGTCTGTGAGCAGGCCTTGCGCAATCAGCGTTTCATAGTAGCAAATTTGATCTCTACCGTGCTCTTTGGCGTAATACAAAGCTTCATCTGCGTGCTCAAGCACCGTATTCGGCAACACATTCAGCGCCATTTTTGAGCAACCGATACTGATCGTGACTTTCCCCACCTGTGGGAATGTATATGCTGCCAGTGCTTCTTTAAACCTGTCGAGCAACATGACAATGTCATGCTCTTCAGCACAGGAGAACACGCCGACAAACTCCTCCCCGCCAAAACGGAACAGCAAGTCACCATCCCGAAAAGCCTCTTGCATCAGACGCGATAACAGCAGCAGCACCTCGTCACCAATCAAGTGGCCATAGGTATCGTTAATTCTCTTGAAGAAATCAATATCGAAGATCACCAGGTAGTGGTGCAAAGGGAATCTGTATTCCGGCTTATAGTCATTAAGCAGGATTTTGCCAACGCATTGATCAAATGTTTTGCGATTGAGCAGGCCGGTTAAGGCATCGCGTTCGTTTTCAATAATCAACCCGGCGTAATGCTGGAACATCTGCAAGCATTGCTCTACCAGATCAATCTCCTCAGCCGAGAGCGATTCGTGCTGGATCAGCAGGATGGCACTTTTGTGTGAGATACTTTGCTTGAGCGGGAACACATGCAGCTTGCCGCTGACTGTATCAAAACACGCATGCTGACGATGCTCTTGATTCAAATAACCCAATAGCATGGTATACACTTCCGGCGGCCAGGCTTCAAAGGTCGGGTCAGTACTGGACTCCTGAGTATCCATCACCGAGACAAGCTGCCGCTTGGACAACACCTGCATCCTGACCGGCTGCACCTGGGTCGCAAACACAGACATCCAGTGCTGCATTAATGATAGCAGCGCTGGATCGAGTGCAAGGCTTTCCCTGACCTTTGTGAGGTCAATCAGGCTTTGCATAAATTTTTTCAAATTCAAAGGTGTATTCATGTTCGCGACAATTGTTTTTTCGAACACTTTATCAAAAGCATGGCGTTGACCTATTGGTAAACAGAGCCAATTTTAGTGACTATTTTTGAATTTAAGACAGGAGAAAATAAGAATGGGGTGGCTAATGGGGCTCGAACCCACGACAACCGGAATCACAATCCGGGGCTCTACCAACTGAGCTATAGCCACCACTGGGAAAATTGTTGGCCTGCCCGACAGGAATCGAACCTGTAACCCCCAGCTTAGAAGGCTGGTGCTCTATCCAGTTGAGCTACGAGCAGATAGGTGTTACATGACGATCGGGCAAACCAGAGAAAACTGGTCGGCGTGGAGAGATTCGAACTCCCGACATCCTGCTCCCAAAGCAGGCGCGCTACCAGACTACGCTACACGCCGAAGACGGAAATATAACCGATTTTCTGAATTCGTGTCAATGTCGATGTGATAAAATTCTATTTTTTACGACAAATATTTTGTTCATGAGCGCTCATATTATTGATGGCAAACAAATTGCCGGTCAACTGCTAGAGGATATTAAAGCCAACATCGACCAACGTGTGCAGGCCGGAAAACGTGCGCCCTGCCTCGCGGTGATTTTAGTAGGTGACGATCCTGCTTCTGCTATTTATGTGCGCAACAAACGCCTGGCTTGCGAAAAAACAGGCATCGTTTCAGTCGCACACAACTTACCTGCCAGCACGTCACAAGAAGAATTGTTTGCGCTGATCAGGCAGTTGAATACGGACAATGAAACGGATGGCATTCTGGTGCAATCGCCCTTGCCACACCATATAGATGAAACAGAAATCCTTGCCCTGATTGATCCAGCCAAAGATGTCGATGGTTTTCACCCTTATAACATTGGCCGCCTAGCGGTACGCCAGCCTTTACTGCGCTCCTGCACACCTTATGGTGTGATCAAGATGCTGCAAGCCAGTGGCATCGCGCTCAAGGGCCTGGATGCCGTGGTGGTGGGCGTATCCAATCATGTTGGCCGCCCCATGGGCCTGGAGTTGCTATTGGCCGGTTGCACCGTGACCAGTTGCCACCGCCACACCAAAGACCTGGCTGCGCATATTGGCCGCGCAGACTTAATTGTGGCCGCAGCGGGCAAAGCCGGTCTGATCAAAGGGGAGTGGATTAAACCTGGCGCGATTGTGGTCGATATTGGTATTAACCGCTTGCCGGATGGCAAGATTACCGGCGACGTGGATTTTGCCGTTGCCAGCCAGCGTGCCAGCCATATCACCCCGGTGCCAGGCGGCGTTGGCCCGATGACCGTCGCCACATTGATGGAAAACACATTAAAAGCGCTGGAACTGCGCGAGCAAGTCTAGCCTCTGCCAGTTTAAGGCCCATAAAAGAAACTTTGCATGGTGGTTAAACTGGTGTACACTCGCGCGATTGTTGATTGACGTAATGCAGTAAACCACGCCTTTTTTGGCAATAACTATTCAGTAGTTTCGTTGTTTGGAACCATCATGGCAGATACCGTTAACAAATCCTTCACCCCTTACCAGCCAGCCGCCGGTGAGGAATACATGAACAAAAAGCAGCAGGATCACTTCCGTAAAATCCTGAATGACTGGAAATCAGAACTGAGTCACGACATTGACCGTACCGTGCATACCATGCAGGACGAAGTGACCAGCTTTGCTGACCCGAATGACCGCGCCAGCCAGGAGTCTGACATGGCGCTGGAATTGCGTAACCGCGACCGCGAACGCAAACTGATCAAGAAAATTGACGAGACCCTGCGCAATATCGACAGTGGCGACTATGGTTACTGCGAAGGTTGTGGCATTGAAATTGGCCTCAAACGCCTGGAAGCCCGCCCGACGGCCACCTTGTGTATTGATTGCAAAACACTGGACGAAATGCGC
>VFQP010001531.1_pt1 | contig 30603 bp, 30 predicted proteins | sample 3512351 | NCBI WGS metagenome assembly VFQP01 (sample SAMN10412372, study PRJNA504923) | tailings metagenome | isolation source: Relicate 1 Philex TSF1 revegetated site | place: Philippines: Tuba, Benguet | collected 2017-08-29
GTGCAGCCCGCCAAGCGGGGCGCGAATTATGCATAGATCGAACGGGTTTGCAAAGGCCTCACGCGCATCGTGGTTGACGGCCCGCGCGTGCTCCCAGATGGTGGCGGCCTACCTGCCTACTGGTGTCTTCGTCATGCGCCTCGCCCGACTGTTGCTGCTCGCCCTGCTGGCCTCCCTGCTGCTGCCTGCGTGTGCCAGCGATCCCTGGGTGGAGCTCGACGGGCATCGTTACAAGGTGGAGATCGCCGATACCGACGAGGCGCGGGCACGCGGACTGATGTTTCGCGACTCGATGGATGCCGACCGCGGCATGCTGTTCATTCACGACCAGGAGGCGCCTCTGGCCTACTGGATGAAGAACACGCGTATCGCGCTCGACATCCTCTACTTCGACGACGCGCGCCGTCTGGTCTCCCAGCAGCGCGATGTACCGCCCTGCTCGGGCGGCAACCGGTGCCCCAGCTATCCGAGCAGCGCGCCGGCCCGTTACGTCCTCGAGCTCAACGCGGGCGAGGCCCAGCGCATCGGACTGGAAGACGGCGCCGAGCTGGTGTTCTCGCCGGCGATCGCGGCGCCCTGACCGCTGCGCCGCCTTGTACGGCCTGACGCGCCGGTGCAGGCTCCCTGCATGAGCGACGCGCCCGAACTGCCCGACTGGACTGCGCTGGCCGGACTCGGCGACGCGGCCCTGCCGCTGTTCGACGTCGCACTGCTGATCGCGCGCGATGAATATCCGGCGCTCGACACCGGCCGCTATCACCGGCTGGTCGATGGCCATGTGGCGCACCTGCAGGTGGAAATCGATGCGATCGGCTACGGGCCGCTGAAGATGCAGGCGATCAATCGCCACCTGTTCGACGAACTGGGCTACACCGGCGACCGCGCGCACTACTACGATCCACGCAACAGCTACCTCAGCGACGTGCTGGACCGGCGGCTGGGCAATCCGATTTCGCTCGCCCTGGTGCAGATGGAGGTGGCCCGGCGCCTCGGCGTGATCCTCGACGGCATCTCGTTTCCGGGCCATTTTCTCGTACGGCTGCCGGTCGACGACGGCATGCTGGTGATGGACCCGTTCAACAGCGGGCGGCCACTCGACCTCGACGCGTTGCGTGCGCGGGCTGGCGCCCACCTCGGCGTCGACGCGCCGGACGACGCCACGCTGGCCCGGATGCTCCAGCCCGCATCGGCACGAACGATGCTGATGCGCGTGTTGCGGAATCTGCTCGGCGCCTACCGCGACGCCGAAGACTGGGCACGCGTGGTCCGCTGCGCGGATCGGCTGATGAAGCTGGTGCCGGATACGCCGGATGCCCTGCGCGACCGGGCGCTCGGTTACCTGGCACTGGGACACCTCGATGGCGCCCGGCAGGATCTCGGCCGTTATCTGGCACGCCATCCGGATGCCGAGGACGCCGGGGAGTTGCGGGCACAGCTGCTGCGTATCGGCGGCGCGGGGCGCGCCACGCACTGACGCCGTGTCAGAGCGCCATCATCTCGAAATCGTCCTTGGTGACGCCGCAATCGGGACAGGTCCAGGTGTCGGGCACGTCCTCCCAGCGCGTGCCGGGTGCGATGCCTTCGTCCGGAATGCCGGCGGCCTCGTCGTAGATGAATCCGCAGACGACGCACATCCAGGTGCGGTAGGCGGTCTGCGTCGTCGAATCGTTCATCGGATAATGGGCCGCGCGGCGTGCAAGTGATGCCGCATTGTCCCATCGCGCTCCCTCCACCGGAACCCACGCCGATGAATGCCCGTTCCGCCGCGCCGCGCGGCCTCTACCTGCTCACGCCCGACGAGCCCGACACCGCACGCCTGCTGGCACGCGTCGCGCCGGTGCTGCCGCATGCGACGTGGCTGCAGTACCGCAACAAACGCGCCGATGCCGCCCAGCGCCGTGCGCAGGTGCACGCGCTGTTGCCGCTGTGCCGGGCAACGGGTGTACCGCTGATCGTCAACGACGACTGGCAGTTGGCCGCCGATACGGGCGCCGACGGTGCCCATCTCGGCCGCGACGACGGCGCCCTCGGCGAAGCGCGCGCGGCGCTGGGAGCGGAGGCGATTCTCGGCGCCTCGTGTTACGCCGATATCGCCCGCGCGCAAGCAGCCGTCACCGCAGGCGCGAGTTATGTCGCCTTCGGGGCGTTCTTTCCCTCGCCGACCAAACCCGGCGCCCCGCTGGCGCCCAAGGCGCTGTTGCGCGAGGCCACGCTGCCGCCCGTGCCGCGGGTGGCGATCGGCGGGATCACCCCGGACAATGCCCGCCAGCTCGCAGCCGCCGGTGCAGATCTGGTGGCCGTGATCAGCGGCGTCTTCGATGCACGCCACCCTGCCGCCGCCGCGCGCGCCTACCGCGCCGCCTTCGATCTGTAATCCCCGACTTCAGGAATTCCGATGGACACATCCCGCTCGCACACCCTGTTCGAACGCGCCCGCCACCTGCTGCCCGGCGGCGTCAATTCGCCCGTGCGCGCGTTCAAGTCGGTGGGCGGCGAACCGTTCTTCGTCCAGCGCGCGGACGGCCCCTACCTGTTCGACATCGACGGCAATCGTTACATCGACTACGTGGGCTCGTGGGGCCCGATGATCGTCGGCCACAACCATCCCGATGTGCGACAGGCGGTCAAGCGTGCCCTCGGCGACGGCCTGTCGTTCGGCGCGCCGTGCGAGGCCGAGGTGACGATGGCCGAGCGGCTGACCACGTTGATCCCGTCGTGCGAGATGGTGCGCATGGTCAACTCCGGCACCGAGGCCACCTTGTCGGCGATCCGCCTGGCGCGCGGCGCCACCGGCCGGCCCTGCATCGTCAAGTTCGAAGGCTGCTATCACGGGCACGGCGATTCGTTCCTGGTCAAGGCCGGCAGCGGCGCGCTGACCCTCGGCGTGCCGACGTCGCCCGGCGTGCCCAGCGCGCTCGCCGATCTCACCCTGACCCTGCCCTACAACGACTTCGATGCCGCAAGCGCCCTGTTCGAAACGGCCGGGGCAGACATCGCGGGGCTGATCATCGAGCCGGTGGTCGGCAACGCCAACTGCCTTCCGCCGCGCGACGGCTACCTGCAGCATCTGCGCGACCTGTGCACGCGGCACGGCGCGCTGCTGATCTTCGACGAGGTGATGACCGGCTTCCGCGTCGCCCTGGGCGGCGCGCAGGCGCGTTACGGCGTGACGCCTGATATCAGCACCTTCGGCAAGATCATCGGCGGCGGCATGCCGGTGGGCGCCTACGGTGGGCGCCGCGATCTGATGGAGCGGATCGCGCCAGCCGGGCCGATCTACCAGGCCGGCACGCTGAGCGGCAATCCGGTGGCGATGGCCGCAGGCCTGGCGATGCTCGATCTGGTCTCGGCGCCCGGCTTCCACGACGCCCTGGAGGCGAGCACGAACGCGCTGTGCGACGGCCTCGAAGCCGCGGCACGCGACGCCGGCGTGGCGTTCACCACCACGCGCGTCGGCGGCATGTTCGGCCTGTTCTTCACCGACCAGGCCTACGTGGACACCTATGCCCAGGCCGTCGCCTGCGACACGGCCACGTTCAACCGCTTCTTCCACGCGATGCGCGAACGCGGCGTCTATCTCGCGCCGTCGGCATTCGAGGCCGGCTTCATGTCCGCGGCCCACGACGCCGCCGTGATCGACGCGACGCTCGCCGCCGCACGGGACGCGTTCGCCGCGCTGGCGGCCGCGTGAACACGTCCGCGCCCGAGACGGAGCGCGACGAGCGCGCCAACCCGTTCGAGCGCGACCTGCTCCCGGCGCGCCCCGACGGCCTGCGCAACCGGGTGTACCGCTTGCTGTTCCACCACGAGACGCCGGCCGAGCGCAATTTCGACCTCGCGTTGATCGCGGCCATCCTGGCCAGCGTGATCGTGGTGCTGCTCGACAGCGAGCCGGCGCTCAAGGACCGCTGGCACTCGGCACTGCTCGCCGCCGAGTGGGCGTTCACCATCGTCTTCACCATCGAATACGGGCTGCGCCTGTGGGCGGTGCGTCGTCCGCTGCGCTATGCGACCAGCTTCTTCGGCATCATCGATCTGCTGGCGATCCTGCCGAGTTACCTCTCGCTGGTGTTCGCGGGCAGCCAGTACCTGCTGGTGATCCGCGTGCTGCGTCTGCTGCGCGTGTTCCGTGTGCTCAAGCTCGTGCAGTACTCCAGCGAGGCCAGCGTGCTGATCACCGCGATGGCGCGCAGCCGGCGCAAGATCTCGGTGTTCGTCTGCGCGTTGATCACGATCGTCGTGATCTTCGGCGCGCTGATGTACGTGGTCGAAGGCCCGGAGCACGGGTTCACCAGCATCCCGACCGGCATGTACTGGGCGGTGGTGACGATGGGCACCGTGGGCTTCGGCGACATCTCCCCGGAAACCCCGTTCGGGCGCTTCGTCACGTCGATTCTGATCCTGATCGGCTACAGCATCATCGCGGTGCCCACGGGCATCTACACCGCCGAACTCGCCAGCACGCTGCGCCCGAAGCGGCGCCACGTGCGCTGCGGCGAATGCGGCCTGCAGGATCACGAACAGGAAGCGTGGCACTGCCGGCGCTGCGGACACGGGCTGCCGCAGGAGGAGCCGACCGGGTGACACCGCCCCGGCTGCGGCTGGTGCTGCTCGATCTCGACGGCGTGCTGGTGCGTTATTCGCATCATGCGCGTCTCGCCTCTCTGGCCCGCGTCGCCGGCTGCACGCCGGCCCATGTGTCGAAGGTGATGTTCGATTCGGGGCTCGAGCGCGCCTACGACTGCGGCGTCCTCGACACCGCGACCTATCTGCAGCGTCTCGGCACCGCCCTCGGCGCCACGATCGACGCCGCCGCATGGATCGAGGCACGCGTCGCCGGCACGCAGGCCGACCCCGCCGTGCTCGCATGCGTGGCGTCGCTCGTCCCGCGGATCGAGGTCGGCGTGCTGACCAACAATGGCGCGCTGATGCGCGACGCGATGCCACGGATCCTCGCGCCATTGTTCCCGATGCTCGACGGCCGCGTCCTGTGCAGCGGCGTGCTGGGCGTGCGCAAGCCGAACCGTGAGATCTTCGGCCACGCCCTCACCCATTTCGATGTGCGCGCGCAGGAGACCTTGTTCGTCGACGACCTGTTCGTCAACGTGCAGGGCGCACGCGCCGCCGGCCTGCACGCCGACACGGTGGTCGATGCGCGGTCACTGCGGACGGTCCTGCGGCGCTACGGGCTGGCCTGAGTTCCGGCCAGCACGTCGCGAAGCGCGGCCGCCATCCGGTCGAGCGCCGGGATGGTCGACGGCGGCGGGACCTCGGCCGGATAGATCCGCAACAGACCATCACCTGCGCGGCGCGGCTGCACATGCAGATGCACGTGCGGCACTTCCTGGCCGCCGGCCTCGCGGTTGGACTGCCAGAGGTTGAGGCCGTCAGGCGCGAAGACGGCATCGGCTGCGCGGGCGATGCGCACCGCGACCCGCATCAGCTGCGCGGCGGTGTCTTCGTCGAGATCGAACACCGTTTCGACATGCCTGCGCGGCACCACGAGCACGTGCCCGGGCACTGCCTGGCGCAGGTCCATGAAGGCGATCACCTGCGCGTCCTCGTGCACGAGACTCGCGGGCTGCGTGCCCGCGAGAATCGCGCAGAACGCGCAGTCGTCGGCGGGCGATTCAGCCGGCGGCGACGGCATCGGTGATCGCGGCGCGCAACCGCGCCAGACCCTCGGCGATATCGGCGTCGGTGATGTTCAGCGCCGGCACGAACCGCAGCACGTCGGGGCCGGCCTGCAGCAGCAGCAAGCCGTGGCGCGCGGCGTGGTCGAGGATCGACGCAGCCTTGCCGGCATGCTCGGGGCGCAGCACGGCGCCGAGCATGAGACCACGACCGCGGATTTCCGAGAACAGGCCGAATTCGGCATCGAGCGCGGCGAGGCCGTCGCGCAGCGCGCGCGACTGACGTTCGACGTTGGCGGCGATGTCCTTTGATGCCAGCTTGCGCAGCGCGACGCGCGCCACGGCGGCGGCGAGCGGGTTGCCGCCGAAGGTGGTGCCGTGATCGCCGAACTGCATGGCCTCGGCCACCTTCGGACCGGCCAGCAGGGCGCCAATCGGGAAGCCGCCGCCGAGCGCCTTGGCCAGCGTGACGATGTCGGGCACGACGCCATCCTGGGGATGCGCGAACAGCGTGCCCGTGCGGCCCATGCCGCACTGGATCTCGTCGAGCACCAGCAGCGCGTCATGGCGATCGCACAGCGCGCGCACGGCGGCGAGGTAGCCATCGGCGGCCGGCATCACGCCGCCCTCGCCCTGCACGGGCTCGAGCATGACGGCGGCGACATCGCCGTCGGCCATCGCGGCCTCGAGCTGGGCGACGTCGTTGAAATCGACGTAACGGAAGCCACCGGGCAGCGGCTCGTAGCCGGCCTGGTATTTCGGCTGCGCGGTCGCGGTGACCGCGGCCAGCGTGCGGCCGTGGAAGCTGCCACGCGCGGTCACGATGACGCGGCGGTCCGGGCTGCGGCCCTGCGCGGTGGCCCACTTGCGTACCAGCTTGATCGCCGCCTCGTTGGCCTCGGCGCCGGAATTGCACAGGAAGGCGCGCGCGGCGAAGCCGCTGGCCTCGACCAGTTCGGCCGCCAGCCGCAGCGGCGGTTCGCTGAAGAACACGTTGCTGGTGTGCCACAGCTTGCCGGCCTGCTCGACCAGCGCAGCGACGAGATCGGGATCGTTGTGGCCGAGGCCGCAGACGGCGATGCCGGCCGACAGATCGACGTATTCGCGACCTTCGTTGTCCCAGACGCGCGCGCCGTCGCCGCGCTCGAGCACCAGTTCGCGGGGGCGATAGACCGGCAGCACGTGGCGCCGGGCGAGGGCGATGAGATCGGCGGCAGTGCCGGGCGGCGGCGGGGAAGCGGTCATGGGCGCAGGGGTTCCATCGGAAAAAGCGCAGGCGGTCGCCGGCGCCGCCATTATCGGGCCGGGCGCGCGACGCCGCCAACGCGAGCGCACCCGCGCCGATTCCGCGCCCCTAGAATCGGCGCTCCCCTCACCGCACGCTCCGGAGCGCTGCATGCCCCGCATCGAAACCCTCGCCGCCCGCGCCGGCAGCCGGCCCGACCCCACCAGTGGCGCACTCTCGGTGCCGTTGCAGTTGGCCACGACCTTCGAACACACGCCGGACGGCCAGCTGCCGCAGGGCTGGCTGTACCAGCGCTACGACAATCCTACCCAGCAGGAAACCGAACAGGCGCTGGCCGCTCTGGATGGCGCCGCGCGCGCATTGCTGTTCCCCACCGGTATGGCCGCGGGCGCGGCCGCGTTGCAGGCCTTGCCGGCAGGCAGCCATGTCGTGCTCTGCGACGACAGCTATTTCTCGTTCCGGGCGCTGGCCGCGCAGCAGTTCCCGCGTTGGGGGCTGACCTGGAGCCTGGCGGACTTCAGCGATGCGGATGCGGTGCGCGCCGCACTGCGCCCGGAGACCCGCCTGCTGTGGGCGGAAACCCCGTCCAATCCGTTGCTGAAGGTCTGCGACATCGCCGCGCTCGCCGATGTGGCGCACGCCGCCGGCGCGCAGCTGCTGGTCGACGGCACCTTCGCCCCGCCGGTGCTGCAGCAGCCGCTGGCGCTGGGCGCCGACATCGTGCTGCATTCGGCTACCAAATACCTCGGCGGCCATGGCGACGTGATGGGCGGCGTGCTGGCGTTCCGCGAGGACGGCGCGCACGCGGCCGACTGCCACGGCCTGCGCCTGCTCGCCGGCGCGACGGCGTCGCCGTTCGCGGCCTGGATGATCCTGCGCGGCGTGCGCACGCTGCCGGCGCGCATGGCCTGGCATTGCGCGAATGCGAAGCAGCTCGCCGAAGCCCTGCATGCGCATCCGCGTGTCGCGCGCGTGCACTACCCGGGCCTGCCGGACCATCCGCAGCACGCCGTGGCCGCGGCGCAGATGCGCGATTTCGGCGGCATGCTGTCGTTCGAGGTCGACGGCGGCGAAGCCGCAGCGCTGGCCGTGGCCGGCCGGCTGCGTCTGTTCACCAATGCGACCTCGCTGGGCTCGACCGAATCGCTGGTCGAGCACCGGGCCTCGATCGAAGGCCCCACCTCGACCACGCCGCGCGGGCTGCTGCGTCTGTCGGTGGGTCTGGAGCATGCGCAGGATCTGCTCGACGATCTGGCACAGGCGTTGGCGCCCTGAGTCCGCCGGCCCGCGCGCACGATCGAACACGGGATCCGCCGATGCCGGTCCAGGACGACCCGGCCCGGCTATAGTCGCGCCGGCCGTCGCTAGACGAGCCCGGACACAAGGACCCGCATGGACAAGCACACGATCGTTTTCACCGCACGCGCGGTCGCCCTCGCCGTCACGATGACAGCCCTCGCCGGCTGCGCCTCGTTCTTCGACGGCCCGACCCATCGCGCCGGCGTCTCCAGCAGCGTGGTGGATTACCTGTACCCACCGGGCACGAAGTTCGAAGCCGCGCAGGAAGGCGTGCCCGAGGTGCGGCTGCCGGCGCGCGTGGGTCTGATGTTCGTGCCGTCGACGCGCGAGCCCGACGGCCTGACCGCCGCCGATCGCCAGCAACTGCTGGCGAAGGTGCGCGACACCTTCAAGGCCCAGCCCTTCATCGACCGGATCGAGATCATTCCGGACACCTACCTGCGTCCCCGCGGCGGCTTCGACAACCTCGAACAGATCGCGCGGCTCCAGGGCCTCGACATCGTCGCGCTGGTGTCCTACGACCAGGTTGCCGATACCGGCGAGACCGCGGCATCGTTCCTGTACTGGACCATCATCGGCGCGTACACCGTGCCGGCCACGCGCAACCAGGTCAGCACCTTCGTCGAGACGACGGTGTTCCATGTCGATTCGCGCACCCTGCTGCTGCGCGCGCCCGGCCAGGACCAGCGCGACGCCGGCTCGACCGCGATCCGCGTCGGCGACACCCGCGAGCGCCTCGGGCGCGAAGGCTTCCGGGCGGCGATGGACGACATGAGCGCGAACCTCGACGTGGCGATCGCGGACTTCAGTACCCGCGTGCGCGAGGAGGGTCAGGTCAGGCTGGTCGACCGGCGTTCGGGCGGCAGCTGGCGCGGCCGCGGTGGCGGCGGCAGCCTCGGACTGTGGGAACTGGGCGCGCTGCTCGGCGCGCTCGCACTGCTGCTCGCGGCGCGGCGCCGGGGCTGATCGACCGGCCCGACGCCGTGTCGCCGCCCGGCGTGGGAGCGCGCGTGTTCGACGCCCTGGTGCTGGACCGCGATGCGGTGCTCGGCGGTCAGCTGTGGCGGCTGTGGAGCGGGCACTGGGTGCATCTCGACGCGCGCCATGCGGCGATCAATCTGGCCGCACTGGTGCTGATGGCACTGATCGCGGCGCGCATGCGGCAGCTGCGTCCGTTGCTGGTCGCGTCGCTGCCGATGATGCCGCTGGTCGCAGCCCTTCTGCTGCTCACCGCGCCGGACCTGCAGTGGTACGCCGGCCTGTCGGGGCTGTTGCACGGGTGGGCGGCGTGGCTGCTGCTGCGCCGCGGCGGTGGCGTGGCCACGATCGGCGCCGTGCTCTTGGCCGGCAAGCTCGTCTGGGAACAGGTCGCGCCGGCCGCGGACGCATCCGCGTTTCCGGTGATCCACGCCGCACACCTGATCGGCGCGCTGGTCGGCGCCGCGCTGGCACTGCCGGGTGCGCTGCGCGCGCGGCGCCCGCCGGCTCGCTGAAGCGGAAGGCCCCGCCGCCACCCGCGGACGCGCCGCGCTCAGTCCAGGAACAGGTCCGGCAGCAGCGGCTGCGACGGATCGATCGCGTAGGCGTCGAGGTCGGTGACGCCGGCCTCGGCCAGCACCTCGTCGTCGATCAGGAAGCGGCCGTGGACGCCGGCGGCGTCGCGCACCAGGATCGCGTGCGCGGCATCGCCCATGATCGCGGGGCTGCGGCCGTTGCCGCGCTCGACGCCGGGAATCATGTTCAGCGCATCGGTGCCGATCAGGGTGCGCGGCCACAGCGCATTGACCGCGACGCCCTGCGGCCCGAACTCGGCCGCGAGCCCGAGCGTGACGAAGCTCATGCCCATCTTGGCGAGCGTGTAGCCGGTATGCGGCGCCCACCATTTGGGATCGAGCGACGGCGGCGGACACAGGGTGAGGATGTGCGGGTTCGCGGCCTGCAACAGATGCGGCAGGCAGACCTGCGCGCACAGGAAGCTGCCGCGCGCGTTGACCTGCTGCATCAGGTCGAAGCGCTTCATCGGCGTGTCCAGCGTGCCGCGCAGCCAAATCGCGCTGGCGTTGTTGACCAGGATGTCGATGCCGCCGAAGGCGTCGACCGTCGCCGCGACCGCGGCGCGCACCTGGTCCTCCTCGCGGATGTCGCACCTGAGCGCCAGCGCGCGGCCCCCGGCGGCCTCCACGGCCCGCGCGGCGCTGTGGATCGTGCCGGGCAGCTTGGGATTGGCGACCTCGGACTTGGCGGCGATCGCAACGTTCGCACCATCACGCGCGGCCCGCTCGGCGATGGCCAGGCCGATGCCGCGCGAGGCACCGGTGATGAAGAGGGTCTTGCCGGCCAGTGTCGACATCGAGGGCTCTCGGGCAGTTGGAACGGCATTATGCGGCGGGCGGCAGCGACCGTTCAGTGGACTGCGGAATACTGGGCGTCCCCCACACGAACGCACGCGCCGATGCCCCGTCCGCTGCTCGTCCTCTTGCTGCTGGCCGCACTCACCGCCTGCCAGGCGCCGCCGGCCGTCGTGCCCGAAGCCAGCGGCACGTTCACCACGCCGGTGCCGCTCGATGCGAGCGCCGTGTGGACCGGAACCGTCGACGAATGCGCAGCCGGGTCGACGCCCGTCGAGCGCTGCCTGCACGAGACGATGCAGGCGCGCGGCGCGAGCCCGGCTGCGCTGGCGGCCGCGGCGCAGCTGGCCGAACGCGGCGAGGCGGGTCACGTCGCTGCCTGGGAGACGGTCGAGGGCGTGGGTGTGGCGACGCTCGAATTTCCGTTCCGGGCCAACACCAACCAGGGCACATGGCTGGTCGACGCGTCCGGACGCATCATCGATGTCGATGCCGACGCGCTGGCCGGTGCGGCGCCGGCCCACGCCGACATCGCCACGTTCCGCGAGGCCCATCCGGACGCGTTCCCGGTCGCGCCCGCGCGCGCGGACGGGCGGGAGGCACTGGACGGCGGCGGCGTGCGTCTGGTGTTCGTCACGCCGATGCGCACCTGCCGGGCCTGCGCAGATGCGGGCACGCTGCGCGTGGGCTACGACTTCGACGAGGCGCGCCGCTTCACCGGGCGCCGGGTGCTCGCCCTGCGCTGAGCGGCATTCAGGGCTTGGGGCCCTGGCCCTCGTTGTCTTCCCACTTGAGGAGCTTCCGCGTCACCACGCGGTAGACCGGCTTCCCGGTACGGAACCACAGGTCGCGCAGCCACGAGGTGCGCTTGAGCACGCGTTTCTCCACCGGCGTCAGCGCCGCGCGGCAGTACATACGCTTGTGCTTGAGCAGATGGCGCAGGTCCTCGCGCGCGAGCAGGCGCATCCAGCGCGAACGCGGATCGCCGCGCACGGCGAGCTGGAAGTCGATGATCGCCGGCCGCCCGTCGTCGAGCACCAGCCAGTTGGCCTCCTTGGCCAGGTCGTTGTGGGCGACCCCGCGCCGGTGCAGCGCCTGCAACAGGCGCCGCGCGCGGCGGAAGTAGACCAGATCGCCATGCGGCGGCCGCTGGTACATCGCCGCGCCGGACATGTAGCTGCGATCGAGCCGGCGGCCGTCCCAGCCCAGCAGTTGCGGCACGTCGATCAGCCCGGCTACGGCCTCGAGCCCGCGCGCCTCGCGGCGCGCCAGCCACCACGCGGGCAGGCGCAGCCACAGCGGCACGTGGCGCAGGTCGCGGCGCACGAAACGCACGCCGTCGGCGCCGCGCATCAGCGCGATGCGCCCGAAGCTGTCGGCCTTGAGCGCCTCGAGTTCTGTGGCGCCGTCGGCGCGTGGATCGGATGGGGACATCGGCGGCATTGTACGGACCCGGTGCGCGGTTAACGCGCGCTCCATGCCCCGCGCCGCCGCGGCGGGCGCACGCGGCCACGCTGCCATAATGGCGCGATGCTCAGCGACTTCTTCAACAGCCTGGTGACCTGGGTCGGTCAACACCCCGTCGCCGCCGGCGTGGTGATCTTCCTGATCGCGTTCTGCGATGCGGTGATCGTGCTGGGCGTGCTGATTCCCGCCTTGCCGCTGCTGTTCGCGATCGGCGTGCTGATCGGCCTGGGCGAGATCTCGGGGCCGTATGCGGTGGCCTGCGCGTCGCTGGGCGCCATGGCCGGTGACGGCCTCAGCTACTGGGTGGGCCGCCGCTGGGGCCACGGCCTGCGCGGCGTGTGGCCGTTCCGCCGCTATCCGTCGCTGCTCGAACGCGGCGAGCTGCTGTTCCGGCGCAATGCGGTCAAGAGCATTCTCGTCGCGCGGTATGTCGGGGCGATCCGCCCGTTCGTGCCTGCGATCGCCGGCATCGCGCACATGCCGCTGCGCCAGTACCTGCCGGTCAGCGCGGTGGCCTGCATCTCGTGGGGCGCGCTGTTCCTGGCGCCGGGCTGGCTGCTGGGCGCCTCCTACGACGCGGTGGCCGCGGTCGCCGACCGGCTGGCGATCGTGCTGGGGGCCCTGGCCGTGGTGCTGGCGCTGGCCTGGGCGATCGTCATCTACACCTACCGCTGGTTCAACGCCCACGCCAACAGCCTGCTCGCACGCCTGCTGGCCTGGAGCGCCGCGCACCCGCGCCTCGGCCGCTACGCGGTGGCGCTGGTGGATCCGCGGCGCCCGGAATCGGCCTCGCTCGCGATCCTCGCGGTCTGCCTGCTGGCCATCGGCTGGGCCTGCTTCGGCCTGCTGGCCACGGTGATCATGCGCGGCGAGCCGCTGCTGATCGACCAGACCGTGTTCCAGTTCATGTACGAACTGCGCAACCCGCTGGCGGACCGGATGATGGCGGCACTGGCCTCGATCGGCGACGTGCAGGTGCTGGCGCCGGCGGTGGGACTCACCCTGGTGTGGCTGCTGTGGCGGCGGCGCTGGCTGGGGGCGGCGCACTGGCTGGCGGCGATCGCGTTCGGCATGGCGCTGACCGCGTTGCTCGGCGCGGTGATCGACATGCCCAAGCCGCCCACCGTGCACGGCGGGTTCGGGTTTCCGGCGGTCGAGATCACCCTGTGCACGATCGTGTTCGGCTTCTTCGCCGTACTGATCGCGCGCGAACTGCCGGGGCGCTCGCGGGTGTGGCCCTACCTGGTGTCGGGCGTGGTCGTGGCGGTGCTGGGCTTCGCGCGCCTGTATCTGGGCGCGCACTGGCTCAGCGACATCGTGGGCGGCATGCTGCTGGGCATCGTCTGGCTGCTGGTGCTGGGCCTGGCCTACCGGCGGCACGTCGAACGCTCGTTCTGGATGCGCCCGGTGGCGCTGATCTTCTACATCACCTTCGCCGCCGCCGCACTCTGGCATGCCCCGCGCGCGGTGGACCCGCTGCTGGAACGCTTCGCGCCGCGGCCGCCGGCGGTGACGATCGACGCGGCGGCCTGGTGGGACGAGGAGTGGACCCGCCTGCCGGGGCAGCTGCGCGAGCGCGATCCGGCCCATCGCTGGCCGCTGGATCTGCAGATCGCCGGCCCGCTGGCGCCGCTGCAGGCGCGTCTCGAGAGCCAGGGCTGGCGCGTGCAGCCGCAGGCCAACTGGATGCACGTGCTCAATCTGCTGGACGACGGCGTCGACGATGCCGGCCACCCGGTGCTGCCGGCCACGCTGGACACCGTGGCCGAAACGCTGCTGATGCGCCGCGACGCGGGCGAGGGCCGGCTGGACGTGCTGCGCCTGTGGCCGGCGCCGGTGCATCTGGATTCGGGCGAACCGCTGTGGGTGGGCACCAGCCAGTCGATGCACTACACCCGGCACTTCGGCGTGCTCGGCCTGTGGCAGCCGCAATCGGACGCGCAGATCGTGCACCGGGGCCTGCGCGAGGTGCTCGATAGCTTCGGGCCGCGCGAAGACGTGCATCCGCAGTCGGGCGTGCCCACGCTGCGCCTGCGCACCACCGACGCGCCGTCAGTCCTCGTCGACCAGCCGTAGCAGGGTTTCCAGGCGCTCGTCGGGATCGTCGAGCTGCAGCAGCTGCTGGCGCTGCGGCTGCTCGAGCGGCAGCAGTTCGGCCAGACGCCAGCCCACCCATGCCGCATCGTCGAAATGCGGCTCGGGAAACACCTGGTCGGCGCCGTCGATCTGCTCGAGGATCTTGCGCAGCACGATGCCCAGCAGTGCGTGCTCGGGCTGCAGGTCGACCACCGGGTCGGCGGCGCGCCAGCCCACGTCCGCCATGATCAGGCCGTTGTCGCGCACCCGCGTGCGCCGTACCTGGAAGCGTCGTGCGCCGCGCACGCGCAGGGCCAGCAGGCCGTCGCCGCCGATGTCGAAATCCTCGATCACCGCTTCGGTGCCGAAGCCGGCCGGCGTGGCCGGTGCACCGACTTCGTCGCCGTCGAGGATCAGGCAGACACCGAACCCGGTGCCGCGGCGGCCGCATTCGCGGACGAGATCCAGATAGCGCGGTTCGAACACCCGCAGCCCGAGCGCGGCGCCGGGCACCAGCACGGTGCGCAGCGGAAACAGCGGCAGATGGTCGGCACCCTCGGTCACGCAGGCAGTGTACGCAGGCCTGCGGCGATCAGATGTCGAGGCGCGCCAGGAACCGCCGCGGCGCGCCGTCGAACCCGCCGTTGGACATGAACACCACATGGTCGCCCTCGGCGGCCAGGCCATCGAGCGTGTCCAGCAGCGCATCGACATCGGTCACCGCATGCGCCTCGCCGCGAACCGCAGCGACCACGCGTCCGGCATCCCACGCCAGCTCCGGCCGATGCAGGAACACCACCGCATCGGCGAGGTCAAGCGACGGCGCCAGCGCCTCGGCATGGGCGCCGAGGCGCATCGAATTGCTGCGCGGCTCCATCGCCACGACGATCCGGGCAGCGCCGACCCGGGCGCGCAGCCCGGCCAGCGTGGTCGCGATCGCGGTGGGATGGTGGGCGAAATCGTCGTAGACGGTGACGCCGCGGCCGTTGCCGATCACCTCGAGTCGCCGCTTGACGCTGCGGAAGCCCGCGAGCGCGGGCAACACCGACGCGGCATCGACGCCGGTCGCGGCGCACGCGGCGATCGCGGCCAGGGCGTTGAGCACGTTGTGATCGCCCACCAGCGGCCACTCGACGGTGCCCAGCGGTTCACCCGCGCGCAGAACGTCGAACACGCTGCCGTCGTCGCGGCGCTTGACCGCGCACCAGTCGAATGCGGCGTCGAAGCCGAAGCGCTCGACCGGCGTCCAGCAGCCCATCGCCAGCACCGCGCCCAGATGCGCGTCGTGCCCGTTGACGATCAGACGGCCGCGCCCGGGCACCGTGCGCACCAGATGGTGGAACTGGCGCTCGATCGCGGCGATGTCGGGGAAGATGTCGGCGTGGTCGAATTCAAGGTTGTTGAGGATCGCCACCGTCGGCCGGTAGTGGACGAACTTGCTGCGCTTGTCGAAGAACGCGGTGTCGTACTCGTCGGCTTCGACGACGAACGGAACGCGGGCTCCGGGCGGCGGCGTGGGGCCCGCGCCGCCCAGACGCGCCGAGACACCGAAATCCTCGGCCACGCCCCCGATCAGAAAGCCCGGCGCACGGCCCGCGGCCTCGAGCAGAAAGGCCAGGATGGTCGTCGTCGTGGTCTTGCCGTGCGTGCCGGCGACCGCCAGCACCTCGCGGCCGGGCAGCACGTGATCGCGCAACCACTCGGCGCCCGAGGTATAGGCGCAGCCGCTGTCGAGGACGGCTTCCACCGCGGGATTGCCGCGCGAGAGCGCATTGCCGATCACCACCTGGTCCACGTCGTTGCCGATGTGGCCGGCGTCGTAGCCGGTGTGCAGGGTGATGCCGAGCTGCTCGAGCTGGGTCGACATCGGCGGGTAGACGGCCTGGTCGCTGCCTTCGACCACGTGACCGAGCTCGCGCGCGAGCGCCGCGACGCCGCCCATGAAGGTGCCGGCGATGCCGAGGATGTGGAGTTTCACGATGCGCAGTTCCAGGCGGTTCGAGGGATCCTGCCGCGATCGCGCATCAGCGCGATGGTCCGCGGCCGGGCGCGACGCTCACGTGCCGGACGGTGGCCCCCGGGCACGGGCCGGACGGATGCCGATCCGCGACGAGGCTCAGGCCGCCGCCTGTTCCCGGCCGATGGCCTTGACGATGCGCGCGAACACCTCGTCCAGCGAGCCGACGCCGTCGACGACGGTGAGCTGGTCGTGCTCGCGGTAGAACGCGATCACCGGCGCGGTCTGCCGGTCGTAGACGTCGAGGCGGTGACGCACGGACTCGGGGCTGTCGTCGGCCCGGCCTTCGGCCTGGGCGCGGCCGGCGAGGCGTTCGATGATCTGCTCGTTGTCGACTTCAAGCTGCACGGCGGCGTCGAACTGCACGCCCAGCTTCTTCAGCAGCGCGTCGAGCGCGGCCGCCTGGCTGAGATTGCGCGGATACCCGTCGAGAATGAAGCCGGCACGGGTGTCCTCGCGCGAGAAGCGCTCTTCGAGCATGCCCAGCAGGATGTCGTCCGACACCAGGTCGCCGCGCGCCATGATCGCCTTGGCTTCCAGGCCCAGCGGGGTGCCGGCGGCCACTTCGGCGCGCAGCAGATCGCCGGTGGAGATGTGCGGCACCTGCAGGTGTTCCTTGAGGCGTGCCGCCTGCGTGCCCTTGCCCGAACCGGGTGCACCGAGAAGAACCAGACGCATCGAACGCTCCTGCAAGTGTGGGGATCCGCCCGACGTCACCGGCGTAGACTGCCGGCGAGGCCGCGAACGGCCGCGTCAGCTTACCGTATCCCGCCACGCCCCACCGACGGAGACCACGATGCCCGCTCTGCTCTACGCCCAATCCGGCGGCGTGACCGCCGTCATCAACGCCACCGCGTCCGCCGTGCTGCAGGAGGCGCGCAGCCGCCGGGTGAAGGTCCTCGCGGCGCGCAACGGCGTGCTCGGCGCGTTGCGCGAGGATCTCGTGGACGCGTCGAAGATCCCGCTGGCGACGGTGCGCGCACTCGCGCACACGCCCGGCGGCGCGTTCGGCTCCTGCCGCTACAAGCTCAAGTCGATCGACGCCGACCGCGCGAAGTACGAACGCCTGATCGAGGTGCTGCGCGCGCACGACGTGCGCTGGTTCCTCTACAACGGTGGCAACGATTCGGCCGACACCGCGCTCAAGGTGTCGCAGCTGGCGAAGGAGTTCGACTACCCGCTGACCTGCATCGGCGTGCCCAAGACCATCGACAACGATCTGGCGGTCACCGACTGCTGCCCGGGCTTCGGCTCGGCGGCGAAGTACACCGCGGTCTCGGTGCGCGAGGCGGCGCTCGATGTCGCGGCGATGGCCGACACCTCGACCAAGGTGTTCGTCTACGAGGCCATGGGCCGCCACGCCGGCTGGCTGGCCGCGGCCGCGGGCCTCGCCGGGCAGGGCCCGGACGATGCACCGCAGATCATCCTGTTTCCCGAACGCGCCTACGAGGAGGCCGCGTTCCTCGCCCGGGTGAAGCAGGTGGTCGAGCGCGTGGGCTGGTGCGTGGTCGTGGCCAGCGAGGGCATCCGCGACGCCGACGGGCGCTTCGTCGCCGATGCCGGCGGCGGCCAGGACGCGTTCGGGCACACCCAGCTCGGTGGCGTCGCCTCGCACCTGGCGGGCCGGGTCAAGGACGCGCTGGGCTACAAGGTGCACTGGACCCTGCCCGACTACCTGCAGCGTTCCGCGCGCCACGTCGCGTCGAAGACCGACGTGGACCAGGCGATGGCGGTCGGCCGCGCCGCGGTGCGCTTCGCACTCGACGGCCACAACGCGACCATGCCGGTGATCGCGCGCACCTCGGATGCGCCCTACCGCTGGACCATCGAGGCCGCGCCGCTGCAGACGGTGGCCAACCACGAGAAGACCATGCCGGCCGGCTTCATCCGCCGCGACGGCTTCGGCATCACCGAGGCCGCGCGCCGGTATCTGGAACCGCTGATCCGCGGCGAGGCGCCGCCGCCCTACGGACGGGACGGTCTGCCGAAGTACGTGACCCTCGACGCGCCGGCCGTGCCCACGCGGCTGCCGCCCTGGACCGGCTGAGCGCGGGGGTCCGACGCCAGGCGCGCGTCGCATGCCATGACCGCGCCGTTCAGCGCCCCGCATTGAATCCGCGACGCGCCCCCCGATAACGGAGGGCCTGCCCCGATGGCCCCGGCCCGATGCCCGAACTGCCCGAAGTCGAGACCACCCGCGCCGGCCTGGCCCCGCATCTGACCGGCCGCACGATCGCCGCGGTCACGCTGCGCCGGCCCGACCTGCGCTGGCCGATTCCGCCCGAGGTGGCCGCGCAGCTGCCCGGCCAGCGCATCGATGCGATCCGCCGACGCGCGAAGTACCTGCTGCTCGACACGCACGCCGGCAGCGCGCTGCTGCATCTGGGCATGTCGGGCAGCCTGCGCGTGCTGGCGCCGGACGTGCCGCTTCGCGCGCACGACCATGTCGACATCGCGCTCGACTCGGGCCGGGTGCTGCGCTTCAACGATCCGCGTCGCTTCGGTTGCCTGCTGTGGCAGGCGCCCGGCGAGACCCATGCGCTGCTGCGCGACCTCGGCCCGGAACCGCTCGACGACGCGTTCGACGGCGCGTATCTGTTCCGCGCCAGCCGCGGTCGGCGTGCGCCGGTCAAGGCGTTTCTGATGGACCAGCGCATCGTCGTCGGCGTGGGCAACATCTACGCGACCGAGGCGCTGCATGCAGCCGGCATTTCGCCGCTGCGTGAAGCGGGGCGCATCGCGCGCGAGCGCTACGTGCGACTGGCCGCGGAGATCCGCCGCATCCTGGCGTACGCGATCGGCCGCGGCGGCACCACGCTGCGCGATTTCATCAGTCCCGACGGTGCGCCGGGCTACTTCGAACAGGAGCTGTCGGCCTACGGCCGCGGCGGCCTGCCCTGCCCCGGCTGCGGCGCGCCGCTGCATCAGGCGCTGATCGCCCAGCGCACCACGGTGTGGTGCCCGCGCTGCCAGCGCTGACGCCGGCCGCCGCCGCGTCCCCGGCCCGCGCTATAGTCGGCCCGAATGGGGGGTGCCATGAGCACGGGCTCCGATATCACGCTCTGGCTGGATGCCGCGCGCGGCGGCGATCGCGATGCGCTCGATCGCGTGCTCTCCACGCTCTACACCGAGCTGCACCAGATGGCCCGGCGCCAGCTCGCCGGTCGCCACGGCATGACCCTCGACGCGACCGCCCTCGTCCACGAGGCCTATCTGAAGCTGGCGGGCCGGCCCGAGGCGCGCTTCAACGACCGCGGCCACTTCTTCGCCTACGCCGCCTCGGCGATGCGCAGCGTGGTCGTCGATTACGCGCGCCAGCGCCTGGCGCAGAAGCGTGGCGGCGACCTCCACCGGGTCACCGAACTGCCCGAGAACGTCGACAGCGGCCTGCGTCTGGACGAGGACACGCTGGCGCTGGACGCGGCGCTGACCCGGCTGGAAGCCGTCGATGCACGGCTGGCCCACGTGGTGGAGCTGCGCTATTTCGCCGGACTCTCGGAGCTGGAAATCGCCGCGCTGCTGGAGCGCTCCGAACGCAGCATCCGCCGTGACTGGCAGAAGGCGCGGATGTATCTGCTGGCCTCGCTGCAGGCCGACTGAGCCACGCCATGGATGCGGCGCACTGGCAGCGGCTGTCGCCCGAACTCGACCGTCTGCTCGAACTCGAGCCGCAGGCGCGCGCCGACGCGCTGGCGCAGCTGCGTGCGCGCGAGCCCGGGCTCGCCGACGAGCTGGCTGCGCTGCTGGCGCTGGAGGCCGACGCGGTGGGGTTTCTGCAGGACTCGCCGGTCGCGCTGTTCGCCGGCCCGCGTGCCGGCGCACGGATCGGGCCCTGGGCCCTGGACCGCCTGCTCGGCGAAGGCGGCATGGGCCAGGTGTGGCTGGCCCGGCGCGCGGACGGCCTCTACGAACGCCGGGTCGCACTGAAGCTGCTGCGGCCGGGCCTGGCCGATCCGGATCTGCGCCTGCGCTTCACCCGCGAGCGGCAGATCCTCGCGCGCCTCGAGCATCCGCACATCGCGCATCTGCTCGATGCCGGGGTCGACGGCGACCAGCAGCCCTATCTCGCACTCGATTACGTCGACGGTGCACCGATCACCGCCTGGTGCCAGGAGCGGCACCTGCAGGTGCCGCGCCGTGTGCGCCTGTTCCTGCAGGTCTGCGCCGCGGTCAGTCATGCCCACGCCAGCCTGGTGGTGCATCTGGACCTCAAGCCGTCGAACATCCTGGTCACCGCTGACGGCCATGTGCGCCTGCTCGATTTCGGCATTGCCAAGCTGCTCGATCCCAAGGACCACGCGCCGGAGCAGACCCGCAACGCCGCGCGCGCCTTCACCCTGCACTACGCCGCACCGGAGCAGGTGCGCGGCGACGCCGTCACCACCTTGACCGACGTCTACGCGCTCGGCGTGGTGCTGCACGAGCTGCTGTCGGGCCACGCGCCCTACCGCCCGACGCGCGAGACCGCCGGCGCCTGGGAGCAGGCGATCCTCGATGCCGAACCCGTGCGGCCGTCCCTCGCGCTGCAGCGCCGCGGCGGCGAGGCCGACCCGGGCCTGCGCCGGCGCATGGTGCGCACGATCGCCGGCGATCTCGACAACATCGTGTTGCGGGCGCTCGCCAAACAACCGGAAGACCGCTATCCCTCGGTCGAGGCCCTGGCCCAGGACCTGCGACGCTGGCTGGACGACAAGCCGGTGCAGGCACGGCCGCAGCCGCTGGGCTACCGCGTGCGCAAATACCTCGCCCGGCACCGCTGGGCCCTGGGCGGCACGGCCGCCGTCGTGGGCCTGCTGGCCGGCGCGCTGGGCGCGGTGAACTGGCAGGCGGGCCAGGCGATCGAGGAGTCCGCCCGCGCCCAGGCCATGCAGGATTTCGTCATCGGCCTGTTCGAGCATGCCGGCGCCAGCTCCGGCGGCGCGTCGATGGACGTGCGCGACCTGCTGGACGCCGGCGTGCAGCGCGGCGACGTCGAACTGGATCGGCAACCGCTCGCGCGGGCCGAACTCTACGGCGTGATCGCGCGGCTGCGCCTCGGCCTCGGCGACTACGCGCCGGCGCTGGCGCTGCTGCAACGCCAGGACGCCCTGCTGCGGACGCTGCCCGATGCCCCGGCCAGCCAGCGTCTGCAGTCGGCCAGCGACCACGCGCGCGCGCTGCGCCTGCTCGGCCGGCAATCGGCGTGCATCGCCCAGGCCGGCGCCCAGCGCGCGCTGGCGCGGCAGCGCGAGCGCACCCTGCCGCGCCAGGCGGCCGAGCTCTACACCCAGCTCGGCCGCTGCCATCGCGATCAGGGCGATTACGAGGCGGCGCGCCAGCTGTTCGACAGCGCCCTGGCACTGCGGCGTGGCGGTCGGGGCGACGATGCCGGCACCGTCGAAAGTCTCGCCGACCTGGCCTCGCTGCACAGCGCCGCCGGTGACACGCCGCGCGCACTGGCTGCGGTCGATGCCGCGCTCGCGTTGCTCGACGACCGGCTGGGCGCACGGCATCCGCTGGCGGTCGACCTGTCGCGCACGCGCTGCGCGCTGCTGCGCACGCAGGGCCGCACGCTCGAGGCCGAGCACAGCTGCACCGCCGGGCTCAGGCTGGCGCTGGATCTCTACGGCGCCGGGCATCCCTCGACGCTGGATGCACGCCGCCAGCTCGCGGCCCTGCATGTCGACCAGGGCCGCTTCGCCGAGGCCGAGGCCGAATTCCGCGACGCGCTGCAGCGCACGGTCGAACGTCTCGGCCCGATGCACGCCGACGTCGCCCGCATCCACAACAGCCTCGGCATCGTGGCCTGGGAGCGCGGCGATGCGTCCACGGCGCTGGCGGAACTCGCACGCAGCGTGGAGATCTGGCGCGCATCGAGCCCGGCCGGCCTGCTCGCCGACGGCCTGTTCAACCACGCGCTGGTGTTGCACGCGTTCGGCCACGACGCAGCCGCGCTGCCGCGCGTGCGGGAAGCGCTGGCACTGCGCCGGGCCCGGTTCGGCCCGGACCACGGTGCCGTGGGCGACGCGCTGCGCCTGCTCGGCGAGATCGAGGCCGCGACCGGGCAGACGGCCACCGCGCGCCTTCATTTGCGCGACGCGATGGCGATCACCCGCACGTATTACGGCGAGGCACATCCCGCCACGCGACGGGCGGCGCTGGCGCTGGCCCGGGTCGAGGCCGGCCTGGGCGATGCCGATGCCCTCGTCCGGCTCGACGCCATGGCGCGCACCACGGCCACCGATACCGAGGCCCGCAAGCTCGCGTGGCTGGCGCGGGCCCATGCCGCCGCCCTGCGGTGCGCCGGCGGCGGCCGCGACGCGGCCCGCACGGAATTCAGCGCCCTCGACCGCCAGCTGCGCGAGGCGCGTCCCGAAGGCGGCGCGCTGGTGCGCGAAGTGGCCGAAGCCAGCCGCGCCTGCGCGCCGGCACTGGCCCGCCGCTGAGGGCTCAGCCCAGCGGCAGCGGCGGCTGCGCGGGCTCGATGCGGCCCTCGCCGCGCACGATGCGCTTGAACTCGGCGCGGCTCACCGAGACGTAGCGCTCGTTGCCGCCGATCTCCACCTGCGGCCCGTCCCGCACCGCATAGCCCTGATCGTCGACGCGCACGGTCATCGTGGCTTTCTTGCCGGTGTGGCAGATCGTCTTGATCTCGCTCAGTTCGTCCGCCCAGGCCAGCAGGTGCTGGCTGCCTTCGAACAATTCACCGCGGAAATCGGTGCGCAGGCCGTAACACAGCACCGGAATCCGCAGCGCATCGACGACCTCGGACAACTGCCACACCTGGGCGCGCGCCAGAAACTGGGCCTCGTCGACCAGCACGCAGTCGAGGCCGCCGTTCGCCTCGACCAGGCCGCGCACGCGCGCGAGCAGATCGTCGCCGCGATCGAAGGCCACCGCCTCCGACGACAGTCCGATCCGCGAGGCGACCCGGCCGACGCCCGCACGGTGGTCGAGGCGCGGGGTCAGGATCGCCGCCCGCATGCCGCGCTCGCGGTAGTTGTGCGCGCTCTGCAGCAGCGTCGTGGTCTTCCCGGCATTCATCGCCGAATAGTAGAAATAGAGCTTGGCCATCGCTGAATTCTAGCGTCGCGCCGCAACCCCGGGCGCGGAGCCGACGCCGCCGACCGGTACACTAGCGGGCGTTGTCCGATGTCCCCCGCGATGCACGGTCTGAACCCCCAACAAGCCGAAGCCCTCGGCCACGTCGACGGTCCGCTGCTGGTGCTCGCGGGCGCGGGCAGCGGCAAGACGCGCGTGATCGTCGAGAAGATCGCCCACCTGATCCAGTCCGGCCGCTATCCGGCCAAGCGCATCGCCGCGATCACGTTCACCAACAAGTCCGCCAAGGAGATGCGCGAGCGCATCGCCAAGCGCCTCCGCGGCGACGCCGCCGACGGGCTGACGATCTGCACCTTCCACGCCCTGGGCCTGAAGATGCTGCAGATCGACCACGCGAAGCTCGGCTTGCGCCGAGGATTCTCGATCTTCGATGCCGACGACAGCGCGGCGCAGTTCAAGGACCTGCTGCCCGGCGTGAAGCCCGACGTGATCCAGCTGATGCAGGGCCTGGTGTCGAAGGCCAAGAATGCCGGTCTCTCTCCCGTGGAGGCGCACGCAGCCGCGCGCAGCGCGCGCGAGTTCGAGGCGGCAGCGTTGTATGCGCGCTACCAGGAACGGCTGAACGCCTTCAATGCGGTGGATTTCGACGATCTGATCCGGCTGCCCGTGCAGTTGCTCGAGTCCGATCCGGACGCCGTGCTGGCCTGGCGCGAGCGCATCGGTTACCTGCTGGTCGACGAATGCCAGGACACCAACGACGCGCAGTACCGCCTGCTCAAGGCGATCGCCGGTCCGAAGGGCAACTTCACCTGCGTGGGCGACGACGACCAGAGCATCTACGCCTGGCGCGGCGCGAATCCGGAGAACCTGCTGCAGCTGGGCACGGACTATCCGGCCTTGCGCATCGTCAAGCTGGAACAGAACTACCGCTGCAGCAACCGCGTGCTGCGCGCGGCCAATGCGTTGATCGCGCACAACCCGCACGAACATCCGAAAACGCTGTGGAGCGCGCAGGCCGACGGCGAGCGCATCCGCATCTGGGAATGCCGCGACTCCGAGCACGAGGCCGAGCGCGTCGCCGGGGAGATCCACTTCCTGCAGACCTCGCGCCAGGTGGAGTGGAGCGAGTTCTGCATCCTGTTCCGCAGCAATCACCTCTCGCGGCCGCTGGAGAAGGCGCTGCAACTGCTGCGGGTGCCGTATCACCTCAGCGGCGGCACGGCCTTCCTCGACCGCGGCGAGGTCAAGGACGCGATGGCCTGGCTGCGCGTGCTGGCCAATCCCGACGACGACTCGGCGTTCCTGCGCGCGGTGCAGTCGCCGGCACGCGGCGTCGGCCAGACCTCGCTGGCACGTCTGGCCGAACTCGCGCGCGGCGCGGACATGCCGATGTCGCGGGCGATCGAATCGATGGGCCTGCTCAAGCAGCTGCCGCCGCGCGCAGCGAATGCGTTGAGCGAGTTCGCCGACATCGTGCGCGGGCTGCGCGCGGATGCCGGTCACATGGCGCCGGGCGATCTGGTGCGCGCGCTCAACGAGCGCTCGGGCCTGGTGGCGATGCTCAAGGCGCAGTGCAAGACCGACACGCTGTTCCACATCCGCCGCGGCAATCTCGACGAGCTGGCCGACTGGTTCGAAGGCGCCCGCGGCGCCGGCCCGGGCGAGCTGGCCTCGCAGCTGGCGCTGCTGAGCCATTCGGACAAGAGCGATCCGGGCAACCAGGTGCGACTGATGAGCATGCACGCGGCCAAGGGACTGGAGTTCCGCTACGTGTTCATCGTGGGCATGGACGACAACACCCTGCCGCACGAATCGAGCATCGACGAGGGCCGGATCGACGAGGAGCGGCGGCTGCTCTACGTCGGCATCACCCGCGCCAAGGAACAGCTGTGGCTGTCGCACCCGCGCGAAACGCAGCGCTGGGGCCAGAAGCTGCGGCTCACGCCCAGCCGCTTCTTCGACGAACTGCCGGCCGAGGAGCTGCAGCGCGACGGCGCCGATCCGGTGGCCGACGCCGCGCGCAAGCGCGAACGCGCGAACCACGGCTTCGCTTCGATCAAGGCGCTGCTCGACAGCTGAGGCGTGGCGCGGGCGCCGCGTAGGCGCACGCTCACGCGCGGCGACGCGCGTCCGGCAGGCCTGCCGGAAGCGCCTGGACTAGGCGCCGGTGGTGCCGTGCGTCGGCTGCGCGACCAGGGTGTCCAGCGCCGCGCGCAGCGCGGCGACCTCGGCTTCGAGCGCCTCGACCCGCGCCGCGAGCGCGGCGTCGCCCTCCGCCACGCGCGCAGCGCCCGCGGCGGCCGCGATCGCGTCGACATCGACCGGCCCGCACAGCAGGTGCGCATAGCGATCCTCGCGGCGGCCGGCCGAGGGCGGAATCCGCACCACCAGCGCCTTGCCGCGCAACCGTTCGAGGTGATGGCGCGCATCCTCGGCATCGGCGAAGGCGTGCAAGCGCTCGCTGCGCGACAGCAGTTCGCCGACCGTCTGCGCGCCGCGGAGCAGCAGCAGCGCCAGCAGCACGACCTGGGGCTGCGGTAGATCGAGCCGGCTGGCGACGGTGTGTTCGTAGCGCTCGGCGCGCGAGGAGAACGACTGCCGGGCCAGCCGATGGCCTTCGAGCTGGCGCAGCGCGTGATGCACGTCGCCATGGCTCAGGTTCAAGACCGGGTCGCGCGCGGTCTTCTGGTTGGCGGCCGCCTGCGCGGCGTTGACGGTCAGCGGATAGACGTCGGGCGTGGTGGCCTGCTTCTCGACCAGGCAGCCCAGCACCCGCGCCTCGGCGGGCGACAGGGTCGGCCAGGGGGCGGACGTGTCCATAGGCGGCACCTGCAGAAAAACGGGGCGTCAGGATGCCGGCCCGCGCAGCGGCTGTCATGTCCGGGGCGGACAGGGCCGGTAAACTCGCCGGCTCACTCGACGACGGACCTGCCATGCGCCTGAACGCACCCGCCCTGTCTCTGCTCGCGAGCGCGCTGCTGCTCGCGGCCTGCAAGCCGACCCCTGCGCCCGACGCGGCCGCTTCCGCCGCCGTCGCCGGCCCCACGGCCACCGCCGCCGCGCAGACGCCGGCCGCGACCGATCCCAACGACAATCTCAATGCCGTGCTGTGGATCCAGCGTTCCGAGGAGTACCGCGCCAACAGCCTGTCCATCTTCCGCGCCGCGGCCGAGCAGCTCGACCGCGCGATCGCCGAGCCCAACTGGGATGCCCTCGTGCCCCAGGAGCGCGAACTGATCGGTGATGCGACCGCGCTGCCGCCCGCGGTGATCATGGACATCGACGAAACCGTGCTCGACAACTCGCCCTACCAGGCGCGGCTGATCCAGAACGGGCTGGAGTACGACGAGGTCACCTGGGCCGAGTGGGTGGCCGAGAAGAAGGCCCGACCGGTGCCGGGCGTGCTGGAGTTCGCGCGCGCGGCCGAGGCCAAGGGCGTGACCATCCTCTATCTGTCCAACCGCGCCCAGCACTTGCAGGAGGCGACGCTCGCCAACCTGCGCGCCGAAGGCCTGCCGGTGAAGGATGACAGCGTGTTCCTGGGGCTGGGCATGCACGTCGAGGGCTGCGAGCAGCACGGCAGCGAGAAGACCTGCCGCCGCCGCGTCGCCGGCCGCGACTACCGCGTGCTGATGCAGTTCGGCGACCAGCTCGGCGACTTCGTCGACATCCTCGCCAACACCCCCGAGGCCCGCGGCCAGCTGCTCGAGGACTACGGCGACTGGTTCGGCGAACGCTGGTGGATGCTGGCCAATCCGAGCTACGGCGGCTGGGAGCCGGCGCAGTTCAACAATGCCTGGGAGCAGCCGGCCACCGCGCGGCGTGAGGCGAAACGCGACGCGCTGCTGCTGGATCAATAATTGGATCAATCGGTTATGTCGTCTTTCTAGCGTATTGCATTACATGCGGGGGCGGGGTAGCCTGCGCCCGCTGTATCCATGTCCTCCGGCCCTGCCGGCTCGAAAGGGAGACCCCGCGTCTCCCTTTTTTTTGGTCTGCGACCCGCGTTCCAGAACCGGCGTGTCCTAGGGCCAGCCCCAGGGTGCAGGCGCGCCCGCGGCGTCTAGGCTCGGGCTGTCATCCTCCGCCCGCGCCCGCGCTCCAACGCTGCGTGTGCGGTTCCCTGCGCCCGGGAGGCAACGCCGTGTCCCTGTCCATCGGAGGCCTTTCGCCGTCACGGCTCCTGTCGGGCCTGGGGCTCACTCCGCCGGCGCCTCCGTCGCTGCGCAGTGCCTTTCCGGACGGCATGCGGTCCATGACGATGCAGACCGCGAGCCAGGTGTTTCCCAACGTCAATTTCCAGTCGGCCGGGCCCCCGGCCGGTGCGCTGCCCGGCGGCCCGGGCCTGCAGCTGCCGCTGCCCGGCGGACAGACGCTGACGCTCCCGGGCCCGCCGGTTCCAGGCGGTGGACCGGCCGCTCAGGGGCCGGCAGGCGGAATGCCTTCGATGCCCTCCATGCCCTCGGCGCCGACGGGTCCGCCTGGCGCTGCGGTGGCCGCCACCGCCCCCGGCCAGCTGCTCGGCAACGCCGCCGACGCCGTCCGCAATCTGCTCCCGTCCGCGCCCCCGCCCGGCCCACCAGCGCAGGCGGCCACCGCAGCGACGCCGTCCACGACGGGCCCCGCGCTTCCGTCCGCGCTCGCCCAGGCGACGGCGCTAGCGGGTCGGGTCGTGCCGGCAGCGACGGCGGCGGCCCCGGCACTCGCCGGCGCCGCACCCACCCCCGTCGCTGCGCCCGCGTCCGCAGCCATGCCGGCCGCGACGGCCGGCGTCCAACGCCCGACCGGGCTGCAGGGGCCAGCGCAGCCGCCCACGTTGGCTGCGCCACTCCCCTCCGCTGCAGCCCCGGCCGCGACGACCGCCGCGGCGGCCTCCACCCCGACCGCGCCGGTCGCCACCACGCCGCCGGTTCCTGCCGGGCCGGGACTGCAGGCCGGCCGCGGCGAGGCCGTCTCCGCCGCGCCCCCACCGGCGACGGATCGGGGCGTGCCCCAGCCGGCGCCCGCCACGCAGGTGCAGGCGACGCCGGCCGGACCCGGCCTGGCGGCGGTGCCACTGGCCGTCGCTGCGCTTCAGGCGCCGGCCGGTACCGCGGTCGCCAATGCGGTCGCGGCGCCCGCCGGCAATCCGCAGGCGACGGCGCCGGTCGCCGGTGACCTGGGCGGCCCTTCGCGGGCGGAGCTCATCGCCACCGGCGTCTACACCGCCGAGGGCCCCGGCCTGCGTCGGCGACAGCGCCTGCGCATCGGCCCCGAGGCGATCGGGGCCTGGTTGCTGGCGCTTCGCCAGGGCCAGCCCCTGCTGGTGCGGCCGTACGACGACACGCCGCGCGAGATCGCGCGCGCCATGCAGTGGGTGTTCTGGACACTCGCCCTGGTGGCCTACGGCTGCCTGGCGGCCGTGCTCGCGACGTTCCTGCTCGCCAGCGGCGACCCGTTCGTCGCGCCGACGTTGCGCCGCTGGAGCGGTGAGCTCGCCCTGGTGGGGCTCGCGGCCGCGGCAGGCGCGTGGTGGTTCGCACGCGCCCTGACCCGCCCGGCGCGGCGCGGCCCGATGTCGGAGGACTAAAGGCGCGTTGCCCGCGCGGCGGCGGCGGAGTCGGCTCAGCGCGCGACCAGCCCGCCCTCTCCGAGCGTCAACCGCTGCAGGTCCACGCCATGCACCTGAAGACTGCGCTGCACGCCCGACGCAAGTGCGGCCAGCGCCTGCCGGTCGCCCTGACGTTTGAGGCTCTGATAGGACAGGGCCGAGACCATCGTCAGATAGGCCGTGCGTTCGGCCTGGGCCTGCTTGGCCGCGTCGCTCATGGCCGCGAGTTCCGGAACGGCGGCCAGCGGCCCGATCAACTGCCGACGCACCGCGCGTTGTCCCTCCGGCGACGCGCGCGAGTCGCGGTCATTGGCCACCTCCCACGAAATCAGCAGATGCGCCGCCAGCACGTCGCCGAGATTGTGGGGGTCGTAGCCGTAGCGCCGCAGGATGGCGTCGAACTCGCGCATCATCCGGCCCGACCCGATGACCGTCTCGAGGTCGGCAACCTGACCCGGCGTCCGCCCGAACGCGCGGATCGTGTCCTGCTGGACGCGCGCACTCACCGCAGGATCGCGGCGGAACGACAGGGCCTCGACCGCCGCCGCGTCCACCTGGGCCGGCGCGGGCCGGGACACCGCCCGTTGCAGGGCCTGACGCACACCTGCGTCGCCGTCCTGCGCGAAGGCGGACAGCGTCCATGTCAGGCAGACGAGCGCCAGCAGGCCCTGCAGGAATCGGAACATCACGGACGTTCGCATGTACATGTCGTCTCCATCTCTCGAATCCGGTGCCGACGCACGCGGGAACGCCGCCGTGGCGTCACAGACTGCGGAATCCGCTCGCGGTCAATCCCAGGCGGGTGTAATCCATACCGAGCCGGCGACCGAGCGCGGCGACCCCGCGTTGCAGAATCTGTTGTTCGGCGGGTGTCGCCCCGAACCACGCGACGTTGAACATCACGTCGAGCAGCGCCATCGTTTCCGCGGCCTCCTGCAACGTCGCATCGTTGCCGCCGGCGTCGTCGGCCCGCTGAGCGACGAGCTGAGCCTGGATACCGTCGAAGGCCGCGTTCGGGTTGCGCACCGCCTCTTCCCCGTTGGCGATGATCCACGAGATCATCAGAAACGACGCATGCACGTCGAGGAGGTTCTCATCGGATCGACCCGCTGCCGCCAGACCCTTGCGCAGCTCCGCCTGCGCCGCGCCGCTCTGCAGGGTGGCGAAAATCTTAGACCGGTTGTCGCCGAAGCGTCGCCCCAGCACCTCGGCAAACGGCGAACCCGGAGGGTTGTCCTGTGCAACCGCACGCAGCAGCGCCGGCCATCCGGCACGGTCACTGCCCGCACCGCCCAGATAGTCGGCAAATGCCGTATGCACGCGTGCGGTCACACGCGGCGAACTGCGATACGCAAGCTGGCGTACGACCGCCGCACGGTCACGCGCTTCCCTCTGTGACTGCGACTCGCGCGACGTGCGTGCGCTGTCGCCGGGATGCCTCATGATGTGCGCGTGGTTCCACGCCCCGATGTAGTCCGGCGTGTTGTTAAGCATGTCCTGTGCGGCGGCGCCGCCCGACACCGCGAGCAGAAGCGCGATGTTTGCGAAAGCGCGCCGAACGTATCCCGACATGAGCAGACCTCCTCTGCGCGACCCCGTGCCACGCCCTTCCGCCGTGATGCTTCGCGATTCCGGCAGACCCGTTGCCGACGTCACGTGAACGCGTACACCGACACCCGGTGCAGACATGCGAAAGGCCGGGTGAAACCACCCGGCCTTTCGTCGACTCCCGCCGTTACTGCTTGCGGGCCATACCGGCAGCGCCTTCGCCCATGGACTTGAGCGCGGTACTCACGGCGTTCATGAACATCTGGAACATCTGGGTCATCGCGGTGAGCTTGGTGGAATCCTCCGGCGTCGGCTTTTCACCGATGGACTTGGAGAAC
>VFQP010001535.1_pt1 | contig 30569 bp, 62 predicted proteins | sample 3512351 | NCBI WGS metagenome assembly VFQP01 (sample SAMN10412372, study PRJNA504923) | tailings metagenome | isolation source: Relicate 1 Philex TSF1 revegetated site | place: Philippines: Tuba, Benguet | collected 2017-08-29
CCACATGCACCCCCTCCCCTCCCCTCCCCTTTCCCCCCTCTCATTCCCCCCCCCCCTCTCATTCCCTCCCCCACTCTCATTTCCTCCCCCCTCACATAACCCAGTGTCGCTCACGTAGAGGTGTATGGCTCGACATATCCTATGGCACTGCAGTAGACAGGTTGGAAGCTGCCGAGTACCTGGTGGCAGCTTCTCAGTCAGGTCCCGTGGTACCCCTTGTGCTGGTGTTGAGGGTGCTGCTACAACAGGCGGGGCTTGACAAGGTGATGACGGGTGGGTTGAGTAGCTGGGTGGTGTCGCTGATGGTGGTGGGGTTTTTGCTGGAGAGACGACGACGCATGGTAGGTGGGGGGATGGGGTGTGTGTGGGGAGGTGTGGTGGGTGGTGTATGCATCATGCAGCAGCATTGTGTAATCGTTATAACACCAAGACCATCCCATGTCGACTATCCCTATGCTACCCCGCCCCCCATCATGCACACCCCTACCCACACACACAGCTTGACCAGCTTCACAACACACCCAGCACCACCCCCACCGCGGTCGCCCTGCACACCAGTGAACAAGATATTGGTCAACTCCTTGTAGAGTTCCTGCACATGTATGGTCAACAGTTTGACCATCGAGCATGTGTGGTGGCACCTGCACTTGGTGGCGTGGTGAGCCGAGCGGCAGTGGGGGGGTTGGGGGATGAGGGGGCCCGGCGGGGGATGGTGGGGCCCCCTGCAGTGGTGGTGATGCGGCGAACCGCGGTGTTGGAAGAGGATAGTGATGATGACTATGATGACGATGATGATGGTGATTACTATGGGGAGGATGAGTATATGAGTGAGGAAGACGATGGCGCGTTTGACCATGATGATGACGATGACCATGATGTTGACCAAGATGGTGACATTGTCATGTTTGACACAACCAACAGCACTGATGACCGGATGGATGATGGTGGGGATGCGCAAGTGATGTTTATGGGTCGCAGACGTGCATGGCAACGAGGAGGGGGTAATAGGACACTGGGTGCGCGTATATTTGTGCAAGATCCCATCACAAACAAAGTGTTGGGTGGGGAGAGTCACAGGGCAGCAGAGGTACATATATGATGAGAGAATATGGTTGTCTTGTATCCCTGTGTGCTTTTATCCCTGTGTGCTAAAGGAAGAGGAACCCTTGTGGTGTGCTCTCAACCACAACCACACCCGCATCAACATCCCCCTTGTACACACACCACAGGCCATACGTTTGTTTTGTCGTGCAGAGCACAGGCTAAAGAAATACAACATAGACTCTGCAGGTGCATTGGGACGCATCATACACAAGCATCGTGCATTGACGAGGGACTCAACATCAGACACACATGGAGGGCATGATGCCATGGGTGATGATGATGCCGACAATGCCAACGACCAACGGGACGTGTTCCTCCTCGCCAGCAGCGACACAAGTGGGGGGCAGGCAAAGGAAAGCAACAAGAAAATGAGCACCAGGAGGAAACCCAAGTTGAAAAAGGGTGTGCCTGTTGACAGTGGGGCAGTGCGCGGCAGGCAACGGAGGGCCCGGCAGGGCTCCGCGAAAAGGGCCCCTCTTGTTGGAAATGACGCGGTAGACAGGAGCATACCCCCACACGTGCCCAACGATCCATTTATTTTGGGCAATGGAGCATTGCCTATCGATAGTGGGATAAAAACATCCTCCAAGAAGAAGAAGAAGAAAACGGCACGATCTGTTTCGCCATCATCATCCCCGCGATCATCCCCACCATCCACATCATCGTCTCCCATGGATGGGGTTGCTGTACCCGGCATGCATGTCCCAAGCTTTGATTTCCTGTCTACCACCAAACGTGCCAAACCTCGTGTCCCCCGACGACGCAGGAGCAAACCAAGCACTGGGAGGGCTGGTGGCTTGATTGTGGGACGGGGTGGTGGTGGTGGTTTGGTGCATGGGAGGCTGCTGATGTTGTTCTAGTGTAGAGTGGTGCTGTTATTCTAGTGTAGAGTGGTGCTGATCTCTTAGTGTAGAGTGGTGCTGTTTTGTTTGTTAGCATGCAGATCCAAGGTGGTATTCTTTTCACCGATGTTGATTTATGTTGCAGTATACAATCATTGACATTGTATTCATCATCTTTATGACGTGCCATATCTGTCATTGAGGCCTGTAACACCCTTGTTTTTGCCCCCACAAGATCACGCACACTACACTTACGGCCACACCCACCTGTGTTGCACTCGTGTATTCTCCCCCACACAAACTGTTCCTCCTCCTGCTGTACATTGCTGTGCTGTACACTACTATCCATTTGTTTACATACACGACGATCACAGCAAACAGGCTTGTGCCCGCCGCATTTTGTTTGTTGATTGGTGAAAAAACGTGTGTGTTTCGAACAGAAAATACACATGGTCCCATCATGCACACCTTCTACACCCCATACACATGCACACAACATGCAAACCAAATGCACGCACACCATGCACACACCACTTACACCGCCACGCCCCTCTGTGTAGGTGACCCCACACCATGCACGCACACTCCCCATGTATGCACACCACCATCCTACACCGCCACGCCCCTCTGTGTAGGTGATCCCACAGCATCAGAGTAGAAGCGCACCTCCTCTGGGCGGGTCCCTGTTGCGAGGGGCCCTGTGCTGTGTATCAGTGCCGCATGCAGGTCCTGCACAGGCATGCCCTTTGCCTCGGCCACTTGTTCCAGTGCAAAGAGGAATTCACGATAGGTGAGTTTACGGGCACCCTGGGGTGTGTGTTGGGTGATGATGATGTGTTGGGTGATGACGATGTGTTGGATGATGACGATGTGGTAGGTGATGATGGCAATGCAGTATCGTCATGCCAATGCGGCATCATCATCCACAGTCCCCCACCCATCATCATACACCCCCCACCCACCCCCAGCATCATACACATCCCCCTCCACTCCCCACCTTGCTCTTGGTTTTTGCATGAATCAGATCAGCAGATGTCGAGGTAAAATTACCATCAATCAACCCACACTCGCGACACAACTTGGTCCACCGAAGGCTATCCATCTCCAACACACGTGGCTGTGGGGCTGAACCAGTTCCAAACAAGCAAAATGCCCTAAACACATCGTCAATGCTTGCAAATTCACCCACATGTGCAACCATGGGTACGGGGGAGTAGGATACCTGGTGAGAGGGAGGGGGGTTGCAGGAGGGGGGAGGGTGGGGATGGGTGAGAGGAGGGTGGGGGGGATAGATTGTGTAGAGGGGGAGTGTGTAGAGGGGGGGATGAGAGGTTGTGGAGGGTGGGTGGATGTAGAGGAGGGTAATGAAGAAACGTGAGAAAAGGTGAAATGCATGTTGCAAATGTGTAGTGATATGTCATGCTGTTACACAACGACACGGTTGGATGCATCTAAGAAAACACGTGCACACAGGATGCAATTTGTTTTGTTAGGCACATGAGAAACCTGCACATGCTGTACAAGACAAGCTCTATATACAGAAAGACTCGTGGACACTCACTCACACTTGTATCCCCACACACCCTTGTGTGCCAACACCCCAATCCCAACCCCAACCAGCACAACACCCCTGCATGTGGCACAGCACACACAGACACACATTCCATGATTGACCCCCCAACCCCCCTCATCTATGCACACACAATACACCACTGTCACTATGCACACACGATACAACACACTGCGCGCACCACACACTATCATAACCACCACTGACCATAACCACCAACACCCATCATCAACGTACACGCTTGGGTGTGTTGCGAACACGCACAGGGGGTGTGCTATGTGTACCAGGTGTAGCGACTGCATGAGAGGTGGGATAGGCTGCACTCGAACGCAGTGGGGTCACCTCTGCTGGGTTTTTCTTCACACCACGTATGTTGGCTTCACTTCGGTCTAGGAATGAAGCGAGGTCTTTGTTTGGGTCAACACATGAGGGACCACCACGAGCGTAGACACCCGTGTAGGTTGACTGGGTGGTGGGTGGGTGGAGGTGAGTTGTGGGTGGTGTATTGGGATGATGTTGTTGGTGTTGGGTATGCAGGTAGGTAGCATTGACACAATACATGTAAAACCACATCGTAACCACAAGCCATACCCACCTCAAAACACACCCAAAACACCACCCCCCTCAAAAAACACCAACCTCCCTACAATACCCACCCCACCAAAACACCCACACCTTGTCATCATGAAACTTGACATACGAGGTCTGTGTCCCCGAATTGGTGGGTCCCCCGGCCGACATGACCTGACCCACAATCTCATCCAATGTCTTGCCCTTTTTATCAGCAATCAACGACAGGGCCTGCACAAACTGCTCAAAGGAGGCCTTGCGGGACCCCTTTGCTTTAGCCTTTAGGAAAAACAGGTCAACATCAGTGGCGGTCAAACCTTTGCCGATGAGTTTGCTGTCCTTGCAGAGTTTGACAAATCGTGCAGAGTCGATTTCTTCCATCATGGTGCGACTGCCAAAGGAGCAAAAGCTTATGAATACCTTTTTCAGTTCATCTGGGAGTGGTGGGAGGAGGGGGGTGTGAGGGGTTTGAGAAGGGTGTGTATGTTTGAGAAATGTTCGTGTATGAGAAATACGTGAAATGTGTCTGTAAAGGGTGTGTCAAGTGTCGGGGGAGGAAACATGAGGTGGACAAAAACAACAACATGCGCCATGTATAATGGCACATGTGTACTTCAACCCCAACCACACCCCTTGTCACACACAAACCCACAACCCCCACCCATCACACCCACCCCTCCCCCATACATTCGCTTTGCACACCCAGTGTGGACCTCAACTCATGACGTGCCCTCGACATCTTCAACCCCTTGTAAAACTTGCAAAACGCGTCAAAGGAAACCCCATCCACAGTGGAAGACAAGTGAAAGCGTTGTATGACAAAGGTATCAGCCTCACTGGCACTCATGCCCTCCAACAGGCCCAGGTCACCGAGGACACCACGCACATCGTCAAAGTTGAGCATGCCGCTGCGACTGCTGTCATACTGTTGGGTGTGGTTGTGTGTGTATAGTGTGTGTAAAATATACACATTTGCTGCATTGAGAGTCTGTGTGTGCTTGCCCATCCCCTCTCCTTCCTCCCCTCTCCTCCTCCATCTCCCACCACCACCATCACACACTCTCCATCCTACCCACCACCACCAACAACAAAACCCCCCACCATCATCATCATCAAGTACCCATCACCACCACCCCCATCATCATTGTCATGTACCCATCACCACCACCCCCAGCATAATCACATACCTGGTCAAAGATGTCTTCACATTCCCTGATGTACAACTGCTCCTCCACGACATTACCCTCCACGGTCTTGGTGTATATGGTGGCCAGGTCATCAAGGTCAGAGTTGACATTCTCCAACTCCTTGAGCACCTCCTGTGTGATTGGGTGTGTGTAGAAAGGGGGTGTGTGTAGAAATGGGGTGTGTGTACAGTTGGGTTGTGTGATACAGTTGAGTTGTACACTGTTGAGTTGTATACAGTTGTATACAGTTGTATACAGTCGTGCTATACATGGCCATATGCACCTATTCCACCCCCCTCACCCACCCACTCCCTTACCCCCACACACCAACACCCACCTCCATAAATAAATTCACCCATACCCCCAGACTCCACCCCCCCACACACAAATTCCCACATACCACTGCTTCCACATCAGTCAGTGCACAAATCTCCTGCAGTGCAGGTTCGTTATTACGCACCACCCGCAACCCAGCCTCCACAGACCCCGCACCCAACTGCTTGAGCTTGCGGCGCAGGGGTTTGCTTGCATCTACATAGTTGCCGTATGCAAGACGCCGTTGGTTGCTCAGGCTGTCCATGTTATCAGCCTGAGTGAGTGTGTTTGTGTTTGTTTGTGGGGGCGAGGGGGGCGCATGAGGGAGGGTGTGGGTGTGAGAGATGGAGAGTAAAGGAGATGGTGTGTTGCTTGACACAGGTACAACATATAGGATATACACATGTACAACATATAGGATAACACATGTACGATATGCATCTCTGTGTACAACCACTACACACACAAAAGAAAGCAAACATACACCTAGTCCAAACTCCATACCCTCAGTGTTTCCAGTATGGTAGAGTGGACCATGCTGAAGTCCTCCACACTGCGCTCATCACATGCTGCACGCAACAGCCACCCGGGGCGGCCACAGTTTTGCACAATACGCACAGCCTCACACACGAGGTCAAACAGGTTTTGCATGCGGTGATTGGGCACACGTGCAGCCTGCTTACCTGTGTTTGTTATTATTATTAGAGTTATTTGTTGGTGTATCATGGTATGTGTGATAACAAAGCTGATGAAATATACATGTGTGCCTCATACACACAAAACAGCACCCACACACACACACACACCTCGGAATTCAAACATGCGCAAAATGTCGTGCCCAAACGTATCCAGCTGCTGCACATTGGATCGGTTCCCCTTGGCACCCACAGCAGCATCATGCAGGTCCCACAGGGCCCCCACAATCATGCCCACAACGGGGGCAGCTTCAGCGGCACGTACGAGGCCATGTCCGCTGATGCCCAGTTGGTCAAAGTAGGCGGTCAACTCTTGGAGACGTGCAGCCCCACCTGCCCACTTGGCCATGATTTCGGTGTTGTAGCTGTTGCTGGGGGAGTGGTGAGGGTGGGTGCCGGTTTCTGGGTCAATATCATCCTGTGATGGTTGTGGTGGCGTGTGATGGATGACGGGTGGTGCGTGATGCGTGATGTGATGGAAGATGGGTGATGACACAACAATGTACAAAAATACACAACAAAATAATATATTTCACCCCAATGCACACAACCTTGCGAGCAGCCAGCACGTTTTTGTTGGTCCACCTGTCTGCACCCACAGGGGTTTCGTCATCCTCGTGCACAAGATCCTCCTCGTTTTGCAGTGGTGCATCTGCGTCTGCAGCAAGGGGGGTGTCGTTGGTGTGGTCATCCTTGTTGTCGCCGATGGGCGTGGGGGGCTCCACCACAGGACCCAACTGTTGTAGAGTAGGTGGGTGGCGTGGCAGTGTGAGTGATGGGTGAGTTGGTACGTTGTTGCTGACATAACCACACATACCCCATCGCGTTCACGGAGTTCGTTGAGGGCCACGATGATGGCCTCTGCATCGGGGCGGTTGTTGATAAAGTCGGCCAAGCTCTGCGTGTTCATCTGCAGCAAACGCTGTGTGAGTGGTGGAACGTGGTGTTGCTGCAGCACGCATACATACACAGAGCCATATACAAAGATGCAGCACACCTTGCCATCAATGTCCAAAAACTGCTTCTTGTACTTGGCAAACCCGATAAACTTGGCCCAGCGCTTGATATCGACGCCCGCCCAGTCCTCCACGCGCCCCTGTGACGATGTTGGTTTTGAAGGAGATCACGCAATTTCAAGTTGGGCGCCCAACCAACCCCGTCACCCCCATGCTGCTGACTTGCTGCTCTGTGCTGGGTATATGCACACGCATGCTTTCGCAGCATGACACGTGGAAAGCATGTCGATTGCACACCCGCTTCCTTTCGATGCATCACCACTGATCATCAACTAGTCAACTCTGCGCTGGCTGATCATCCACACGTGCTGCGTGATGACACACACCTTGGGCATTTTGGGTTTGGTGGTGAACAGTCCCATGGCAACTGTACGGTTCTCAACTGGGCTGTACTCTCAATCAAGATGAGGTTGTGTGCTCAACTGGTTTGCTACGTGTAGAACGGGTTGAATGTCTTACAGTGTTGTACAGTAACGGAATACTTGTCGAATGTTGGAAAACTTGCGAAACTTGAGCTCAATTGAGAAATGTGAAAAACTCCCCTCCATGTGGGGGAAGTGGGGGAAGCCACTCCAAGTTCGGGAGGTCTGCACCCAAGCGCATGCCTCACTCCTTGACAAGGCACATACACAGCGCCTGCCCAGCCCGAGCATTAAACTGCACCAGCTGCTGTTGGTCCGTCGCTGTCCATGTGTCGGAGTGGCACTTGGACTTTTTGTGCAGCCTCCGGGCCTGTAGTGTTGTTGCAGAGTATATGTTGAGATGTGTACATATGTAGTGCTGTATGTGTGTCTATGTCAACAATACATACCGTGGCACTGTCACCACTGCCAGTGGCTACCAGGAGCAAACTGTTTCTCGGCAATCCGTCGTAGATGCCCTGCAAATGTGCATCAAATCGCTTCAACACAGTGTCCAAGTCTTCCAGAGTGCTTTCTGATGCATGATGGTTATGTTCTTGCTGTTGTTTGGGCGTTTGCTCGCTTTCCTCTCCACTGTCATCATCACTGTCATCATTATCACTCGATGATGTGGCATCCTTGTCGGCATGAGCTGCTGCTGCTGCTGCTTGTGCTTCAGCAGCTTCCACTGCATCTGCCCTGAGTATACCAGAATAGTGCAGGGGAATATACATCAGTATGTGTGGTTTCATTGTGCTGATAGCTATGGACGTGCACACAACTCACCCATACGCACACAACTCACCAACCCCACCACCACAACAACTTCACAACCTACCGTGCTTGTTGCCATGCAGACAGCTCCAGTAGTTGTGCGACTATGAAATCAGGTGGGTGTTGTCCACCACCACACGCCTGCCTCACCACGGCAGCTGCTACGCCTGCATCATTGTGTATTTGTACAGCACTACAATTGCCAGACACAAGCCGTGTGAGGTTGCTGGGACGATCCACAACCACACTGCGCCTGAGTGTGTGGAGGTGTGTGTGTGTGTGTGTATGGTGGTGTTGATGTGTGTGTATGGTGGTGTTGATTTGTGTGTAGTGTGGAATCTGGTAATCCCACACATGTACAAAAAAAACAGGACTGCATGAAAACACAACCACATACATACAAAAGGCATGACTGCATACAACACCCAACCACCCCATCCCACCCCACCTGTTGCACTTGGATAGCACGTCAAGCAACTTCACCCCATGCCGCTCCCCTGTGGGTACACCATAGGCAGGCCCATGTTTCAGTTTCAACAACACAAGGTCCATAGCAGCACGTGCATCATCAGCTGAATCGTGTGTGTTTTTTTGTATAGAGCGCTTGAGGTGTCGCTCAGCGAGGACCCGGAGCGCTGATCGATGGGGGTTGCCCTGGGGTGTGTGGGGGGGGAGGTGGTCACAAAGGGGATAAGGGGGAGGTGGTCACAGGGGGGTGACTATGGGATGCTGTCACATGAGCAATACATATATATTGCACTTTATACTCTATATAATCAATGCACAACACCTACACAAACACCTAAACACATGTGTATACATACCCATGTACACCTACATACACCCCAGCACCCATCTACCCAACACAACACAACGCCCACATAAAAACACAATATAGACACGCACCTTGTGATGTGGATAAAGCAGTGCAGTGTCCAGAACATTCACATGAACCATCTTGAGCGCATGCAAGTCATTTTCAAGGCTGTGACCCACCAGCAGTGTGTCCGCTGTGATGTGTTGCAATACCCGTGCTCGAGCGTCCTCTAGGGTGGTGGTGACATTGGAGAGCATTGACTCTGTGATGCCTGGGTATTCAAAGGGGGGCAGGGGATGTGTGTATTGAGGGGGGGGGGGGTACCCCGACACATAGCAAAACACAAAAAACACTCCTACAGAAAAACACGCTCACACAAAAACACTCCAACACAAAAACAAACACTTCTACACACAAAAACAACATCACAACCAACATACCTGAATACCGTGTCACATAGTCAACAATAGGATTAACTGGTTTGACCAATTCATCCAATAACAACCGACCACCTACATCCACCAATGTCACCCTAGTCAACTCCAAACCCTTGGCTGTCACACACATCTCACAATCCAACCCCACCATGTGATGATGATGAGGAGGAGGAGGATGGGTGTGCGGGTGGGGCTGTGTGGTGTTCGGGTGGTGCTGCGTCGTGTGTGGGGTGTGCTGGGTTGGGTGCGGGGTGTGCTGGGTTGGGTGCGGGTGTTGTAGAGAAGGCACAGCATGCCCAGCATGCCCTTGGTTTGTGTCCCTACCACTACCACCAGGTATATCTTGTACACCATGCATGATGACCTGCATGTCATCCATCCCACCATCACCACCATCACCAACACCATCACCACCACTGGCACCATGGGGAGATACACCAACAGCATTACCACCAGCAATAACATTACCACCAGCAACAGCACTACCACCACCACCACCACCACCACCACCCACACATGCAGTGGTAGTAGTAGTACTGGTGGCTACATACCCCTCAGGGCACACTAGGCTACCATCGTCAGTCAACACAGGCATGGGGTATTTCCAGGCCTGCAGCTGCTCCAGGGTAGCCTTGTAGTGACCGGGGGAAGGCAGGTGTGGCTGGTTATGATGGTCGGTGTCTTTGAGGGCACGTCTTTCTTTTGCTTTTTGTTTTCGGCTCATTGGGACGGTGAGGATGTAGTTGATGACTGCGCCTGTGTAAGTGGAGGGTGTTGGTGGGTGGGGTGGGGTGGTGGTGGTGGGGAGATGTTGCAACCACATACCACACACACCAAAAACAACACACATACCAGGTGCTGAATGTGGTGTTGTGGAAATGCATGTGACAGTGTTGTTGGCATGTGCGTGCCAGAATGGTAATGCATGTGCATGCTGCTGCAGGGTGGTTTTGTCAAGACCGTGCGCAACCACCAGCACCACCGTGCGCACAAGGGGGATGGGCTGTGTGATATTGGCATAGGGTGATAGGTATGCAGGTGGTCTAGATGATTAGCATGTGCATGTGTATGCAAGAATGTGTGTGCAAGAACGACAATAATGGGTACGTTCCCCATCCATATTGCATCCGTCCAACACACCTTGACAAAGGCCCATCGTGGGTTGGAACCCTCCCCCAAGATCCACAATATTAGATTTTGTACATCGTTGAGACGGATTTCCTGCTGCTTGAGCTCCACCACAGCTAGTGCCTGAGTGCGATGGTTTTGATGGTGTTGGCATGTTGATGCTTGCCTCACACAACACGCTCAACCAACCTGGTCACCGTAGACGCTCTGTATTACATCTCTGGATTGACTTGCTAATAGCTTTTTCAGCTTTTTCTTCTTGTGCACGGGCGTGGGGGGCGTTTTGGCTGCTGCATGTGATGCGTTGCTGTTTTGTTTCGGACTGCCTGCCCCAATTTCACCATCCTCTAGCTGTTCCGCCCCACGCTTCATGGTTTGTTGTATGTGTTTTGAGATCTTATATTTATACATATAAAAACCAAAATGGATACAAAAACACAACATTGGGTCGTGGTCGTGTACACACCAACAACAGTGGCGAATGACACAGGGACATCACGCACACACACTGGGACTCTCAAACCAGCATGCCCACGTCTATGTACCACGTGCCATGTATTTCAAGCAACCTGCAGGCATACCTGGCTTGTGCAGGAGCCATCACACCTCGCCACACACATGTGTTGGTATGTGTGTTTACAACCACACACACGCTCCTCCCACACTGCTGTGTACAACACATACTGGCAATATATACTACCAACACATACTGGCAATACATACGACCAACACATACTGGCAATACATACGACCAACACATTGGCTATGTGAATACCAACACATAGGGGTATATGTGTATCCATGTGTTTACGACAAGTACTGCTCCACCTTGCAGACCTTGCGCCCGGGGTGGGATATACATTCTTCCGGAAGCACTCCCTTGTTGGCGAGCAACAGTCGAATCTGAGGCATGGTGTATTTGTGAGTGGGTGTATTTGTGTGTGTTTGCAGTGTGTGTGTGTGTGTGTTTGCAGTGTGTGAGAGCAAATGTGCTATCATGCAGAAACCCCACAGCACCATGTCAACACAATGGACTTCAGCACCAAGACACATGGAGAACACATGATGGTCAACACATGGTGGTCAACGCATGACCAACACATGGTCAACACGTACATCGGATTCAAACTCAATGGGGTCAAATGCGCTCTTGAATCGTTTGACTGTTTGTCCATCCCGAGACACTAGAAACTTCTCATAATTCTGTGTGTGAAGGATGCGTGTGTACATGATGGGAGAAGATGGTGCGTGTACATGATGGGAGAAGAGGGGGTGTGAATGATGGGAGAAGAGGGGGTGCACCGAAAGGAAGGACATGTTTTCACACACAAAAACATACCCAGCGTACTGCACCCCGCTCCCCATCCCCTCTATTTTCACACACAACAAAACATACCCAGCGTACTGCACCCCGCTCCCCAGGCATGGGCCCCGAGCTGTTGGGTAGAGCAATGGGCTGCTGTGCCCGCATGTACTTGTATAGAGGGTGTGCATTGGGGCCATTCACATCAATCTTGTCCTGGGGGAGGGGTGGGGATGGTGGGGATGGTGGGGATGGTGGGGATGGTGGGGGTGTGATAGAGTGGGTGTGAGAGAGAATTTCAAGGGTGGTCGGGGGGAAAATAACATAACACAAGAGAAGAATATAAATATGGGCAGTTCCATACACACACACACACATGTACACACACGCACACATACACACACACAAAAGCACACACATACCATGACTGGAAATTCAAATCCAAATTTCTTATGTGCCCATGCCCTTTCCTCTTCACTGGTGCCAGGGGCCTGCCCACCAAATTGATTGCAGGGGACTGTGTGTGTGTGGGGGGGGGTGAGAGGTCGGACGGGGAGGTTGTGGGTGGGTGGGGAGTGGCAGGGGTGTGTGTGGGGGTGTTTTTCGTTGGGTATGTTGGTGTGTTTTGGCGCATGTGGAAATGATGCAGACATTATATAGAGGGGTGTTTGGGTACCTTAATAATCCACACATACAACCGACTCACACATACAAGCACCCCCCTCCACAAACACACAGCACCCCTACGTACATGCAACCAGTTGAAAACCATCCTTACTATACCGATCATAGAGAGTCCTTAGAGAGGGGTAGTTGATGTTTTGCAGTGGTCACTCTGATGCCACATTGACCACCACCAACACCTGAGTGGAATGATGGAGATGGGAGATGATGGAGGTATTGAAGTGGGATGGTCGAGATGGGCAGATGTGGAGCATGACCACGCTGTTATACTATGCGTTATTAGTGTGTCTAATGGCATGAGATGCAACATGCTATACGGCATGTGTTACAACCGCCCGTTGGTATGTCCAGCATCAACCACCTGGTTGGCAAACTTGCCCATCGACAGGGGCTGCCCATATTGCTGCACCTCAAAGTCAAATGCACTTGTACTTGGCGCAGCAAGGCCAGGTGCAGCATCCAGGAGCGGTGCTACTGCTAGGAGGGTGCCTGCAGTGTGCAGCAGCTGGCGACGGGTGGGCGAGGATGATGGGAGGGATGTGGCGGTACATTGGAGGGATGTGGGGCGACCACGGGGTGCTGCTACACCACGTGGGGTGATGGCTGCGCGCTGTGGTGCGACAGTAGCGCGCATTGTGGGGTGTTGGGGGTGTGTTGGGGGTTCTTCTAGGCGATAAATTGTGGTTCAATGTATGTCGGGATCTCGAGGTATGAGCACAGGACGTAATGCGACCTCAATCGTGATCCTAGTGATGGTATGTGTGTGGTCAAGTCAAAAAACAGCAAGTCTGAAACACCACTTTTAGTAAAACGAAAATAGTCGATAGATGACTGCTATCACCATAACATCAAGCAGCCATGCCGTTGGGAAAGAGACCAGATTGTGGTGGTGCAAGATATGCAGGGCTCGAGGTGGATCAATGCCAAGATCTAGAGCAAGTGGTCGATGTATGTGGAGCAGCAGGATGATGATGAAGCACATTGATGACCACCACACGAACACCCATACTACCCACCCACAGTGCAGCAACACGTGTGGATTCGACTTTGTGGTTGCACCACTCGTAAATTGCGACCAGCAGACCGCAGCACAATCGGCAACGCCCCCCAAAGCGCCTGGGCTGATACGACCACCCTTTCCACTGGAGGATGTGGTGGTGGGCAGTTTACACTGGAGCAACAAAGTATGCTGGGGGGGTTGTTGGGTTATTGGGGAACATGTATGCATTGTGAAGGAGTACATGTACAGCAATCGCCTGGTTGTCAACACCCTCCGTGTTGCTCATTTCCTCCAACACACAAAGTTGCCGGGGTCCATCATCCATGATCCCCCCCTTGGGGATATACCACCAATCCCTCCCCCTGCACCGTTCCCCTCCCCTACACCACACACACAGGTGGTTGGTCGCCTGAGCCCATGGATCACATGTGATACAGCAGATTCCCAAAAAGCGTCCCTCAGCGCCGGTCAACTCTCAAGAGAACTCACATGGGCACTTCACTTGGGATTGCAAGCAGTCATGCTCCCACGAATGCACCCTGAAAACACAGCACGATATGCTGGGGTTCTACACCAAGCACTCGATGCACTGGGGTCCATGTCACTGTGGCAACCAGTACCCCTTTTCAATGACAACTCTTCTTCAGTGCCACATGGTCAATCCCCAGCGTTGACCGGAGCGTTGACCAAAGGTCAAACTTCCATGCCGGATGCGCCCATGGGGGACATCACAGATGTGGGTGGGGGTGGGGGTGGTACCATGCATGATGATGTGTGGCATCAATGGCACATGATACGTAGTTTGTGTGAGCATCATCCACAGCTGGGTGTGGTGTTGGAGGTGGGGTCTGACTTGCCGTCTGACACACAGGTATGTGGGGGTATGTGGGGGTATGTGGAGGTGGGCGAGCGTATGAGGGTGTCCTGGTTGTAGTCTGTTGATATTCGGTTTGTGTGTAAGCAATGCATGTGCATACACACAACACATGACGTACACACAACACACGAAGCACACCCCACATACACCTCCACACCCCACACACACCTCCGCACCCCACACACACTCTCACAGTTGGAGCGTTGGTATGGTGAGCCTGTACGTGTGATCCTGTTGCCCACCTCTGTCTTTCTCACCAACAACAAGGGGTATGCTGTGCTGTCAAAGGCACATCAACGCCTCATCACACGATTTATGTCACAATCAGTGCAGGTGGGTGGTGTCTGTGTGGAGTATGGTGTCTGTGTGGTGTATGGTGTATATATGTGCTTTTTACACACGCATGATTCATGGTGCATGTGGAAATAACTATGTCACTATTGTACTTCTTGTTGTTCTTCTTGTTGTTCTTCTTGTTGTTCTTCTTGTTGTTCTTGTTGTTGTTCTTCTTGTTGTTCTTGTTGTTGTTCTTGTTGTTGTTTGTATGTTCGATTCAATTGTTGCTCATTACCTCATCGCCCCCTCACACACACAACCCACCCCCCCACAAAACACACAACACCCACACAGGTGGTCCTCCGTGACGAACAGGGTCTCGTCCACCATCCCCCCCCCCCCCCTCCCCCACCAGAGCAACCCACCACCAGCACCGTCTCCGTACTACCAGACGGCCACGTCACCCCCACCCCCTCTTCCACCTCCCGACACCCGCTGGCAGGGTACTGGGAGTACTTGAGTTACGTGTTCCGGAAGCAACCGCCGCTGAGTGAGGAAGAGGTACTTGAGAGTGAGTATAGAGATTTCCTGCAGGCGCCATTGCAGCCCCTGCAGGATAATCTAGAGAGTTCCACGTATGAAACGTTTGAGAGGGATGCTGCCAAGTATGCTGCCTATGAAGAGGCCGTGTATAGGTATGTCAAGGGGGGGGGAGGGGGGCGGGGGGGGGAAGAGGTTTAAGGGGGGGGAGGGAAGGAGGTGGAGTTGGGGAAAAGGAGCCCTCTCCCCCTCCTCCCATACAACACACCCCCTCCTCCCATACAAAACGCACCCCCACAGGGCATTATGTGATCGTGTACCAGATGCAGAAGCTGCCACTCGAGTGACGGTACTCATGGTAGTAGGGGCCGGCAGGGGGCCCCTTGTGAGGGCCTCTATAGCCGCGGCTGCACGTGCAGGTCGGCTGCTTAAAGTGTATGCTGTGGAGAAGAACACCAATGCACTGGTACGTGGTGGTTGTGGGTGGGTGTGTTTTGTATGCTTGTGCATGTGTGCTTGTGCATGTGTGTGGTGGAAAGGGGAGGTGCGTGTGTGTACGTGTTGGTGCTGAGGTGCTGTGGTGCTTGTGTATATTGTTGTACTGACACATGCATGTGCATGTATATACCCCACAAACCACCCCCCATCAAAAAAACCCACAGATTTCCATCCAACAGCTCATCAACCGCGAGCACTGGCACCACCAAGTCACACTCGTGGGGGCAGACATGCGTCACTGGCAGGCCCCCGAGCTCGCCGACATCCTCGTAAGCGAGTTATTGGGGAGCTTTGGGGACAATGAACTCTCCCCCGAGTGCCTTGATGGTGCACAGCGATTCCTCAAACCCGATGGGATAAGTATACCAGCGAGCTATACAAGTTATTTGCAGCCTATTGCTACACACAAGTTGTGGAACGATGTCAAGGCATATAAAGAGCTCAAGCACTTTGAAACGCCGTTTGTGGTCAAGTTGTGGCGGCATGCGGCACTGGGGGCTGTGTTGCCTGTGTTTACGTTTGAGCATCCGAATCATGACGTGCATATTGATAACACACGGTATGCGAGGTGGATATGTATGCAAGGTGGATATGTATGCAAGTAGTGACAGGTTGTGCACATGCTGGGGAATGAGTGGGATTCGTTCATACGTGATTTTTAACACACACATCTCAACCAACATACAAACACACGTTTTTGTTCCATGATCATCACCATTTTCCTCACTTCACCATTTGTTCCTTTTCCTCACCAGATATATACGTTTGACCTTTGACCGCACCAACCTCCCAGCAGCCCTCTGTCATGGGTTTGCTGGGTACTTTGACACCCTGCTCTACAAGGGCGTCACCCTGTCCATCCACCCTGACACCCACACACCCGACATGTTTAGCTGGTTTCCAATTTACTTTCCCCTCAGAGAGCCCCTTGTACTGCCTGCTGGGAAGGAGGTGGAGGTGTCCATGTGGCGATGTGTGGGGGCGTCCAAGGTGTGGTATGAGTGGGCGGTGGTGGGGGGGGCGGCGCCGACACCGATACACAACCCGGGGGGGCGTTCGTACTTTGTGGGGTTGTAGGGGAGTTTGTGTGGGGGGTGTTGGGAGGTGAAGAGATGGTGGGGAGTTGATGGAAAGCAACCCGTGTGTTACACATTGTGTTTGCATGAGAGGAAACATGGTCTACGTGTTGCCTATGGGTGCCACACTGGGGTGCCACACTGGGGTGCCACATTGCTCGTTGTATTTGTCACCTTGGTTTCTTACAATGTCTGGTGTGACCACCATACCAGCTGGTGTAAACACAAGTACATCCATACCACAAATACCCACCATACAAAGTACAACATAGTGCCAGTACCACCAAGTGCCTGCAGTGTGTGTTGTATGGAGTCTATACTTACTGTCACAGCCTACAATAGTCTCTTGTAGATTATGGTACGCCTGTCTCTCTCTCCTATCATAGCGCCTCTCTCTCCTATGATATACCATGTCTCCCCTGTCCCCCCCCATCATGACTCTACTGTGCTTTGACAGTGATGGTGGATGCCATATCTCCCCCCATCTTCATGACTCTACTGTGCTTTGACAGTGATGGTGGATGCATACTTGGGCCCGTACGATTGGTGCAGCGCATTGGCAAACTGCAATGTAAGCTTGTGTACACCCTGATGATACAGTGGGGGGGGAGAGAGAGAGTTGGTTACTTACATGTGGGCCATCAGTGTGTTGGGTGAATGAGGGATGAGTAACAGAGGGGTTATTCAAGGCACCGTGTTGCCAGATCATTAAAAAACACATCCCACATACCGGTGATAGAGTGATGTCTGCTGCAACCTGTCCCTTGCCTGTGTGGATGGTGTGCATCAAGTGTACATACGACACCAGCAGCAAGCACACCCAACGCACACCATCCGCACAACATCCTCACCATAGTGCAAGTGGGTATCATCAAAGGGGATGGCACGCCCCTCTTCGAATGCTTGTGTCTCGTCGATCATGAGGTGAAAGTGGCCAGTGCCATCAATGAGGCCGTCTGCAGCAGGGCGAACCTCCATGCCCTCCACCACAAACTCGACATGTAGCAGGGCGCTGGACTTGATGGTGATGTTGTTGACAGGTGTCTTGAACGACACGCCCTCGCCTGCCCATGCAGCGGGGGATGCGAGCAAACCTATTTCGGTGGACGAGTGGTGTGGATGGCGAGGGCTAGTCAAACGAGATGTTGGGAAACGATGGATCTACAACGTCTGCTGTGCGCACCTGCTGCAACCACTGCTGCGCCAACTGTGTTGGCAATTCGATGACTGAGTTGTTGCTGCTGTTGCTGGGCACGGCAGACAAGGGCTGTGGCCCTCTTGCTTGGAGCATATGAGATGGTGGGGCGTATTGCTGAGCACTGCATGGTGGTGGTGGTGTTGAGGTGGTGGTATTGATGTGTTGATGAGTTGATGGTGTTGAAAATATGTTGTGGGTATGTGGGTGGTTTATTGAAAACAAAAATGCACACTGCTGAACTTGTGTTGTCTTTGACCAAACCTCTGTGTGCACAGAAAATGCCACATGATCCATCATACACACTTGGCAATGCCAACCCCCGCCAGTACCCCTCCCACCACCTGTAACCCCCCACGATCTGTACCCTCCCACCACCTTTACCCGCCCACCACCTGTGCCAGCCACCACCTGTGCCAGCCCACCACCTGTGCCAGCCCACCACCTGTACCCACCCACACCAAGCAACACTACTGAGTGTGCCAACCCCAGCAAAGCCCAAGTTGCACAACCCCCCTCCATCACCACATCATCTTGCTGCGCGGCGGGTTGGTCCACCCCAACAGATATACGTCCTCATCCACATTGACCCAAAAACTTTTTTCACCTCAATACTTGCATTCCCATCTCAGACCCACCCCTATCACCACAAACAATCCTCACAATGGCATTTGCAGCAACACAAGCAAAGGTTGGCGTGTTCAGCCCTGCATCGCGAGCCAGTCGGGTGCAGCGACGGGCTGTGCAGACCCGTGCTGCTGCAGCATCTGATCGCAAATTGTGGGCACCTGGCGTGGTGGCACCCAAGTGGCTCGATGGCAGCTTGCCAGGAGGTACGGGTAGATGCAGATATCTATCACGATGAACACCACGCGCTTCATCTCAGACGACTTGCATCATCACTCCAGATTATGGCTGGGATCCTTTGTGCTTGGGCAGCAACCCCGACGCGCTCAAGTGGTAAGTGGATGGTGGTGATGGAGGTACTGGCATGCATCAGGGGTGACATCACCAGCACGTGACAACATACTGCCAGGTATCGTCAGGCCGAGCTGCAAAACGGGCGATGGGCAATGTTGGGCGTGGCAGGCATCTTGGGCGCCGAGATCTTCAACCCCCAACAGTTTTGGTACACAGCGGGGCAGCCTGAAAACCTCCCTGATCTCGAGTTTGGCGGCCCTGTCAACGTGGGTGGTTTGCTTGCTTGGGAATTCCTCCTGATGCACTTTGTGGAGGTGCGCCGCTGGCAGGACATTAAGAACCACGGGAGCGTCAACGAGGATCCCATCTTCAAGGGCAACAAGGTGCCCAACCCTGAACAAGGTTACCCAGGTGGCATCTTTGATCCCTTGGGCTTCTCCAAGGGCAACTTCAAGGAGCTCCAGACCAAGGAGATCAAAAACGGTATGTTTGTTTTTTTAGTAGGGTCCCGCGATCTCGTGCCTCGTCACCACAACCATTCACACACACAGCACGCTTGGCAATGGTTGCATTCGTTGGTTTCACTCTGCAAGCACAAGCTACTGGCAAGGGCCCCCTGGCATGCCTTGCAGACCATTTGTCCAACCCATTTTCAAGCAACATCACCTCCAACATTGGCACATGCGCAATCCCCAAGAGCGTCAACATCCAGGGCGTGGAGCTGCCACTCTACTGCCTGTGGCCCGGGCAGCAGCTGTAGGGTTGCTGATGTGGGTTATTGTAGTTTCATTTGTTCTGCATTTGTAACGCATGCGGAGGATTGTGCATGTCATGAATTGTGTTACAAGCCGTGTTTCCCCACCCACACACCCTCATTACCGCCCCCGTTTCCCCTTGGCCTCCTCCCCCCCACCCCCCTGCTTGAACACCGCTTTGCGCAAGTATTTCAGCTCCTCGATGCTCTCCTTGATGTCACTCAGTGCAGTGTGGGCAAGCGTCTTCCGTGGCGCCCTGGAACATTCTTTCGGAAACCACCGTCGTGCAAGCTCCTTGACGGTGCTCACATCCACAATCCTGTAATGCATGTACTCGTACAGCTTGGGCATGTGCTTTCGCACAAATGCGACGTCCACGTGCACCGAGTTGCCCGCAAATAGCGCTTGCCCTGCTTCGGCATGCCGTGACACAAACTCCATCACCTGCTGCTCTGCCTGCGCCAAAGTCACCTCGGAGGCCTTGCATCGGGCAACCAGCCCACTGGCGGTGTGGTGTTCCATGCACCACTCGTTCATGTGGTCGAGGATGGTATCGGGATGGTGGATTGCAATTTCGGGGCCCTGTTCGATGGTCTCTAGCTCGCCGTTGGTAAGGATGCAAGCAAGCTCTATGATCGTGTCCTTGTCCACATCGAGGCCAGTCTTGAGGGGTTTTGGAGAGTGTTTTGTGTGGGAGAGAAGGGTGTTGTGGGAGAAGTATGTTGCGAGGAACATGACACGTTTTGTCACAGAAATCATACCATTTCCAAATCAAGCCACAGCAGTGGTCCATTGGGTGCCTTGGTCTTTTCTGTCGTCTTGTTGGAGGAGTCCTTGTTGTTGTTGTTTATCGAGGTGCCAACTCTGTGATGGTGCGCTGAGAGAGGTGTGTGGTGGTGTCCTCTTCAAACAGGCGATGTCCAATGTCAAACGCACGTTGCCAGCTGTTCTGCAAGCTTTTGCAGCTTTTCCTGGTCATCCAAGGCAGCAAATCTGTTGTTTGATGGCTCTGCCATGACGGTGATCGTGGTGGCGTTTTGTTTGATCGGTGCCTTCTGATGGTGCGAATACACGTTGTGTGTATGTAGTTTTCTATTTACATGTACTGTTTGCTATTTTGTGCAGATCAGAAATAACAAAAACACTTAATGTCGGATTGCAAACTCCGTGAGTGCACCACCTCAACAGCATGGACAACACCACAGCCATGTACATGGCCATAGACATTGAAGCAGCAGCACAAGCAGCGGGGGAACCAATACAACCTGGCGATGCAATCACATTGACCAACGTCGGCACAGACAGTCCATGCATCGTTTTGCCATCTGGCAAAAACGTGCAGGGCGTGTACAAAGAAACTGTTGGGACGCACATGGTGTACAGAGAACAAGTGGTGAGTGGTGGTGATGATCAACCGCCCACGCGGCACGTACAGGTCAGGTGCACCACAACACAGCTGCTGACGTTTCCCACACAATCATAATGACTTTACAACTCATATACTATGTAATAACTAGTGTAACATATCATACATGCTTCCCCGAGGGCCCCAACCACTGGCTGATTGGCCACACCATGTCCGCAGTTGCCATCATGTCCTCTTTGCTAGCCCTCGCAAACATCCATGCCACCTGCTGTTGCTCAATTTCTGATGGATTTGCTTGGCAACACGCATCTTCTATACACACGACAACACTGGCGGCGGCATGATGATGTGTGGCGCCCTCTTGGTGCGCATCCTCCTCACATGGTCCACGGCACAGCAATCGCATGCGCACAGCATCTTTGAATGCGCTTGGAAACAACACATGTGTTTCAGGGGACCATGATTGCGCGTGTAGAATTTGCAGCAGGAGCGTTGTTGCCCTGATGGTGTGTGGGGGTGTATACATCACAACATCCTGTGTGCATCTCTCAACCCAACCCACCAACGCCCACACACCTGTGTCTCTGTGCATCATCTGCCATCCTCAACGGCACCTCTCCCTCCAGCAACCGCACCATCTCCACCCCACCACACGCCCCCCCCTTGTTCACCAGCACCTCCACACACCGGGCAGCCCGCTGGAGTGTGTCATCCTGGGTTATGGGCGTGTGTGCCACATCAGGAAAGTGATGTCGCTCTAGTACTGTTGCCACCATGCGACAGGCGTTGGGGAGGGGGAACCACAGGGGGGCGGGTGTTGTTGAGGGAGGTGTTGTAGGGTGTGACGTGGTCGTGGGTGGTGTTTTGTATAGTGCATTTTGTGCGTCAGTGTTGTATACGTGTGCACGGAGGGTGAGCAACTGTGGGGGAACATGGGGGTGTGATCATGATGTGTGGGTGCAGGTGTGTGTGTGTGTGTGACATGCCACCAACAGCTACGAGTGCATTACACATGAATACATTACACAACACTCCTAGGAAACACCACAACACAACACAATACTACCCACCTGGTCAACCATGTCAACCTGCAAATTGTTGACCGCCACACACAACGGCAGCTGCACCCTCTGAAAGGTGGGCGTGTTGACATCCACACCACGTTGCACCATGTCTTGTACAACATATGCATTGCCTGCTGCGACTGCATGCTCGAATAGTTGTGCAAGTGCATGTGGGTTGCTTTGCAGGGACATGAGTTGGTACCCCTGGCGCCTGATTTTGGAGGGGGTGACAGGGATGGTGGGGGTTGTGTTGTGGGTGAGTGTGGGTGGGTGGGTGAGTGTGGGTGGGGGGGTGGGGGGGTGGGGCGGGTGTTCACAAGAGAGGTATGCATACGTACACATATAATGTTGTGTGTGAGAGAGAGAGAGAGTCAGAGAAAGAGAGAGACATAGTGAGAGAGCAAGGCCAAGAAGAAACAAAGGTCACAGTATCATGCACATATAACACACCATCACTGCAACGTGCAACCCACACCCACCGTAGCAGTGCTTCTACAATAGTCACATTAGCATGTATCAACAACGCTGCTTCATATTCCCTCCAATTAAGGGTGCATTGCACATCCTCATCGTGCAAAAACGCATCCCCCAAGCCCAAGTCATCCAACGCTGCAAGCTGCCCACGGCCACGTGAGACTGACAAGGATGAGGATGTTGTGAGAGACTTTCTGGATGGGGTTGCCAGTGTTCCCCCACGAGCAGATGGGTGATGGGTGATAGACGCATCATCCACACCACTGGGCACAGCACCCAACTGATCCTCCCCAACAGAGGGTCCCAGCTCATAAGACACGCTTTTCTGCTCATCATTACAAGCAACAGCACTGCGGGCAGCAAGTTGGTCGAGCGAAAGCTGATGGGGGATGCGCAATGTCACACCATGGTCCATCAACAGTCGCACAATTTCCACATTGTCCATCGCAATAGCGAGCTCGAGTGGTGTGCTTGGCAGCTGAGGGAGACGCCGTACAGCGAATGGTAGCACAGACTTGTTGTTTGGTATGCATTGCCTGGTGCATTGTAGGGCGGTGCGGGGATGTTGCAAAAGCTTGGTGACCAGTCCAACATCTTGTCGGAGAGTTGCAAGGTAGAGGGCTGTGACACCAAGGCGTGCTGCACTGTCAGTCACCTCTTGGGTGGGTGACGAGGCGAGTTCCACAGCGGGGTGTGAGGGCGGGGTTGATGGGGGGACGAGCGTTTTGGATGTGGTTGATGGTGGGATGGGCGTTGTAAACGAGGCATGTTGGGAATTGGGCTTTTGCTTGTCTAAATAGCGCTGCCTAACGGTTTCTCGATCTTCCGGAAACCATCGCTGCCAAAAACTGGTGGGCATTGTCAAGGGTCAACAATTGATTGTCACGACATGCCGAGTAGCCATGCTGTGTACTGCTGTGTCGAGGTGTCGGGTTGCATGTATGGAAAAGAACTATGTGATGTTGAGACTCTGTGTTGTACGTTTTTCAGGGCCATTTAAAGTTTGTAACAAACACAACCATACACATTATCACCACCATACTGTGCCCACCACCATACTGTGCACCTCCACTTCCACATTGCCACCAACACCACATCATTCCCTAGCCAACCTAGCCCGTCGATCAACAGCCATGTCTGATGCAGAGGATGAAATCCCCCTCCAAGCCCCTGGAGACACCATTCGCATGGGTGGCGTGCACTTGGACAAGGATGCATTGGCAGCAGGCATTGAAAAGGGCAATATCTCCATGACAACCTCCATGGGGGGAGCAGACACCATCCGCCTCACAGAGGTGCTTGTTGTTGTGCTTGTTGTGGGTGGTTGTGGGAGTGCATGTTTATGTGGATCCATCCTCTTTGTTGTTGTGTAAATCCCCCACCATCGAGTTCATGTCCGACCATCATCCCATCGCCACCCACCATCATACACAGGCCAGCAGCAAGGCAAAGACTGTGCAGAAAGAACTGGTGGAACAAACAGAGCTGCGGCGCCGCATGCGGCAGATGGTGGTTCCCACTGCCGACTCTGAAGTTCGTAGCATGCTCCGATCCATTGGTGAGCCCATCACATTGTTTGGCGAACGTGAGGTATGGTGTTTTATACAAGGTGGTTGGCTAACAGCATGGGTGGTGGTGTACACACCACAATTGTGTATTTCCTTGCAGTGTGATGGTTAACATGTGCAGCGTTGTCCAGTGCATCCCCTTGCATGTGCGAATCATCCCTCCCCACCACATCCCCACCACATCCCTTTTGTTCATCGATGCACTGCACAGCCCTCCTTGTCCTTCACAACCCTTCTTCACAACCCTTCTTCTTCTTCTCACCCCCTCCTTCTTCTCACCCCCCCCCTATACACACACACACAGATGGAGCGTCGGGAACGTCTTCGGAAGCTGATGGCAACTGATGAGAAGGTTCAGGAGAAGCTGGCCAAGGACATGGAGGAGGTGATGGTGGAAGAAGTGGTGTTGAGGCCAAATGAGAAGTTTTACACAGAGGGGGCTGAGGAATTGAAGAGTGCACGACTTGCGGTATGGTGGTGGTGGTGGTGGTGGTGGTTGGTGGTGGTGGGTGGTTTTTGTGGCAGTGGTGATGCATGATGATGGTGGTGGGTGACAACACATGTACACATCATCTTCAACCCCTTGTTCCCTCTCTCCCCCTCACCTCTACTCTCTCCCCCACCTCTACCCACCCACCTCTCTCTATCCCCCCCCCCCCACACACACACGACCTCAGATTGCCAAGTATAGCCTGTTATGTGCAGCACATAGAATAGCAGCAGCAAAACGAAAACGAAACGACCCTGATGAGGATGAGGGCAAGGAAGCTTCACTGGCAGCTGCTGTGGCTAGGACAGTGGTGCAGCAAGTGAGTGAAGTGGGAGATGATCGGTATGTGGGGTGGGTATATGTGTGTGTTTAAGTAGGGTATGTGTGTGTGTTGTGTATTTTGTGAGTGAACTAGGAGATGCTCGTTATGGTGCTACGCTTGCACTGTATGGCACCTGTACAACAACAACAACCCACAGCCACACATGACACACCCTCCCACCCTCTCCCCTCCTCCACCCACCCACACACCACCACCCACACAGCCCCCTTAGTGACTGTTCATTCTCACCGGACGCCTCTCTGCTGGCAACAGCCTCCTGGAGTGGTCTTGTGCGTGTATGGAAGATGCCCAATTGTACACAACAGGCGAGCATGAGAGCATCGGATACACGTGTTACTGGTATTGCGTGGCACCCAAGGGGGGTGGGGACACCAGGGGTGGTCGCACTGGCAGCAGGTGTGTGTGTATGTGTGTATGTATGCGTATGTGTATGAGGAGATTGTGTATGTGTGCACGTGTATGTATGTTTATGTGTGGTCTGTGTCGTGTGCATGTGTATCTCCACCTCAACATGACATGCACCTGCATGGTCTCCACCCACTCGACACCTCCCCCAACCCTCCCCACCCACCCTCACACAGGTTGCGCAGATGGCACCACCACCCTGCTCTCCACAGACACCACCAAGCTTGCTACCCTCACCGGCCACACAGACCGACTGGCACGTGTGGCATTCCACCCCATGGGTAACCACCTAGCCACGGCTGGATATGATGGGGTGTGGCGGCTGTGGGATGTGGCGACGGGGACGTGTCTAGTGGAACAGGAGGGACACAGTAGGGCAGTGTATGCAGTGGCGTTTCATAGAGATGGGTCATTAGCGGCAACAGGGGGGTTGGATTCTGTAGGTGTGTGGGTGGGTGGGGAGGTTGTGTGGGGGGTATGGTGTGTTGGGGGTATTGGTGTGTTGGGGTGACAATCATGACACACATGTGTATAACAGCCAAGCAGGCATCAAACCTGTCAAAAAGAAGCAATACATTTGTTCATATACAACACTACACAACCCCATACACAACCCCATACACACCCCTACGCACAACCACATACCCCCCCCCCCCCAATACAAACCCAACCAAGGTCGTATATGGGACATGCGCACTGGGCGCTGCATATTCACACTGCAAGGACACATCAAGGGTGTGTTGGCAGCTGATTTCTCCCCCAATGGCTACACCATGGCTACTGGTGCAGAAGACAACACAGCCCGCATATGGGATCTGCGACAACGGGCATGTCTGTACATCCTCCCTGGCCACACATCCCTCGTGTCGGGGGTGCGTTACGAACCAAGTGATGGCCACGTGCTGGTCACCAGTGGGTTTGATAATACTGCCAAGTTGTGGAATGTGCGGGATTTTAGTCTGATACGTTCGCTGGCGGGGCATGAGGGCAAGGTGACGGGGTGTGATGTGGCGGCGGATGGGGTGGGGACGATTGCAACTGTGAGTCATGATAGGACGGTGAAATTGTGGGCACCTGATGAGTTTGCAGATGGGGGTGTGGATGGTGATGGTATGGAAACAGGATAGGGTGGTGTTGGAAGTGGTGGGGATGTAACGAGTGAACGTGCAAAAACACATGGGGTGTGTGTGATGGTGTGTTGGGTTGTGGAACGAAATATTTTTCTCCGGCAATCAATTGTTGCGTGGGGCAGGACATTATTCAAAGTACAAACGTCAGCTGCAATACAGTACTACACCAGTTGGGTGTATCAATTCACAAAGTCAAATCATCTGCAACCTTGTACTCAGCAGCCACACGCAATGTCTCCCCATCCACACGTCTTGATCAGCAATGATGATGGCGTCAATGCACCTGGACTGCATGCACTCGTCACTATACTGGTGGGTTTCGTTTTGATGTCTGTACATCTCGCATCATCCAGCATCAGCATGCGCCCACACTTGTGTGTACATCAACAACACAGGCAGCCTGTGATGATATTGCAGTGTCCATATGTGGTCCAGCAGAGGAGCAATCAGCCAAAAGCCATGCACTGTACGTTGGGGCGTGTGTACTGTGCTCACATGTACCTCGATGCGTGCACGCACATGTGTGCTCTTGCATACCATGGTATACATCCCACCCCCACAGCTCACTTCACAAACACCCACAGGTCACTTCACAAAGTTGTGGTGGCGACAAGGATACCCAAGATTCACCCAGCAGTGGTGGACTCTTATGCTGTGTCTGGGACACCAAGTGATAGTGTCATGCTTGCACTGTCATCATCCATTTTATCTGTATGTGTGTGTAGAGTATCTGTGTGTGTAGAGTATCTGTGTCTGTGTAGAGTATCTGTGTATGTGTAGAGTATCCCTGTATGTGTGTGTAGAGTATCTGTGTGTGTGTATAGAATCCCTGTATGTGTGTGTAGAGGGGGTTGTTGGTAGTACAAGCATACAATAATACGTGTGATGTACATGTGCATGGTGTTGTGTACATGCATGTACAACCACCGCTACACACTACCCCCCCCACCCCCCACCCCCCCCACACAGCGCCCAGCAATTGACCTGGTAGTGTCAGGCATAAACCGAGGTGAAAACTGTGGTTTGCATATTGTGTATTCTGGCACTGTGGGTGCTGCTCGTGAAGCTGCCATCAATGTATGTGATTTCGCATGGGAGAGAGTGTGTGGTTTTGATGCGTGTGTGGGGGTGTGGGGGTGTATGGGAGGGTGTGTGTGGGAAGGTGTGTTTGTGTGTGGGAGGGTGTGTTTGTGTGTGGGAGGGTGTGTTTGTAAAACAGTGCATGACAGGCGCATGCATGGGAGGTTGTGTCTTCATAGAACACAGCACGTACCCCACCCTATTATACACACAACATACAACAAGCACACCAAGTGATCCACACGCCCATGTGACCAACAACACCGTGTATACAACCACGCCCAGGGTGTACCTGCCATAGCAGTCTCACTAGACAATTATTCAGCAAGAGCACCTGAACAGTATCTAGAAGCAGCCAAAGCCTCCCTACCTGTGATCAAGGCCATGTTGGGCAAGGTGAGTTTTGTGTGGGTGTGTTTATATACACATTATACTATATATATATATATATTATACATTATATGTATATTATATGTATACATATTACATTATACATTATATATATACATATTGCATTATACATTATATACGTATCATTGTATCATCATATCACTACAATGCATCACAACATATCACTGTATCAACATACAGTTGAGTCCAGTGAGGGAGGTTGCATTTGATACAAGGGGGTATGTGTTGAATTTGAATGTGGGGGAGGTGTTCAGGGGGTATGCGTGGGCCAGGCAGGGGACGAGCTGTGCGTTTTCAAGGTATGGGAGCTTGTGGTTTGTATGGTAGTGTGCTTGGTAGTGTGCTTGTATGGTAGTGTGTTTGTATGGTAGTGTGTTTGTATGGTAGTGTGTTTGTATGGTAGTGTGTTGTATATGGGTTGTACATGGGTTGTATATGGGTTGTATATCTGTAAATATACCCACCAACACAGGTTTGCAGAGCAGCCTCGGGGCACCAGCATGCAGCCCACAGAGACAAACAACGCCGAGCAGCTGAATGAGATGCTGCAGGAGCCAGGCAGTGTATATATTCGTGAATTTGTTCGTGAGCTTGACTTTAGAAAGTATGTGTGTGGGTGTGGGTGTATTGTATAGGACGTGTGGGTGGGTGGGTGGGTGGGTATTGCATAGGATGTGTGTGGGTGTAGTGTATAGGATGGATACACGTTACAAGTACTCTACACGTCCTACTCTCATCTACACACACCACAACCCCCACATAATCACACCCCACAACCCCCACATAATCACCCCACGCAGTGATGCAGATGAAGGCACTGACCTGGCCATGGTCAAACAGGGGTACATGTCCTGCACACCGCTCAAAATCCTACAACATGTGGGTGAGGCAACCCCCGCAGATGCTGCAGCTGTTGCTGCGTATGCTGTGCTGTTGAGAGCAGCAGCCAAGGAGGGTGAAGTGGAGGTGAAGGGGTTGCCAGTGGTGTGAGTGGTGTGTGAGTGGTGTGTGAGTGGTGTGTGTGTGGTGTTGAGAAGGGTGGTGACACAAGGACCTCAGGAAAGGAGAGGGGAGCGATAGTGGGGCACATGTTTTCCTTAGGGATATGGGTACATTCGTCCTGTGCTTGTTCTTCCTTTATTTTTGTGATTCTACATGTGTCGGACATTGTTGTTCCGTTATTACCATGTGTCACACACCACCACCAACATAGCAGTGGTAAAACATTTCTCCATTGCTCCTTACGCAAACCATCCCATTGCAATACATCCTCCACAACACCATGTCCCCCAATACACCACCCTCATCCACACACCATTCCCACCACCATGCAACCCTGTTCCACTTTGACACAATTCCACTTCCACACCATTCCTCCAACACCATTCCTCCAACACCATTCCTATATGCTGCCTTCAGTCATCATCAGTCATCATCTGCATTCCCCCCCTTTGGAAAAAAAAAAACCATTCCTATATGCACCTAGTCATCATCTGCATTGCCCCCAGCTCGTGGCTTTGGTCCCCCTGCTTGTTTACTCATGATGATTTGGTCCACTCGTAACACTGTGACTGCAGCATCAGCAGCCAGGCGCAGGGCCCACCATTTGCTGGAGTAGAGGTCAAATATTTGTTGACTGCCTAAATCTGTGGGGGTGCCTGTTTCCACATCCAACCCTGGTGGGTGGTGGTAAAAGGGGTGGGGTGGGTGGATATGTGATGTGGTGATGTTTGTGTTGTTGTGGTGATGTTTGTTTTGTGATGAGATGCTGTTGTACTGTGTACACACACACACACATAGAAACTTGCTGATCATGCAACCATCAACGCACAACCTCCACATAAAACCACCACCACAAAACCACCCATGCAAAACCACTGACACACACCCCATACAACACACCCCATACAAACCCACCACGCACCTGCACGCACATCCCCCTTGGCATGTGCCGCATGAATCTCTGCCACCGTATCAACAGGATTCAGTCCACTATTCTCTGCAATAGTCTTGGGTACCACATCCAGTGCCTGGGCGAATCGTTGAATGCTGTATTGATCCAAGCCTGTTTCCTTGCGCCCCCATTCGAGAAGCTGTCGGGAGATTTCCACTTCTGTTGCACCACCTGCTGGTAGGAGACGTGCATCCTTGCATATAACCTGCATGTGTGGGGGGTTGGGGGGTGATGACGGGGGATGGAGAGGATGGGGGTGATGAGGATGATGAGGATGATGAGGATGATGAGGATGATGAGGAT
>VFQP010001536.1_pt1 | contig 30547 bp, 32 predicted proteins | sample 3512351 | NCBI WGS metagenome assembly VFQP01 (sample SAMN10412372, study PRJNA504923) | tailings metagenome | isolation source: Relicate 1 Philex TSF1 revegetated site | place: Philippines: Tuba, Benguet | collected 2017-08-29
CCCCCGTCCTGAGATGGAGAGTTTGCGTCCTTACGCCAATCCCTCAGCCTTTGCGCGCCCCGCGCTGCCTGTGGTCGCCGCCACGGGCGCGGTGCAGCAGCAGCGCTACTTCCCCACCGGCGTGAAGGCCACCGAGTGGTGAGCAATTGCGGCGCGTGGGGGCTGCTTCGCGTAGCTCCTCAGAGACGGGACCTGCACGCAAGCGAGCCCGCGCCCCACCCCCTCTTGCGCTGCCGGTGTGGTGCGTGCAGCGTTTGTTGAGGCACGGGACAGCAAGGCGGCGCCGCGATGGGCCGGCCCGGCGCGCGCTGGCGCGCTTCCCGGGGCCACCACGCCGTGGGAGGCGTCCTCGCACGCCTCGGCCGAGGAGGACGATGACCTGCTCTTCGGCGAGGTCGACGGCGTGCGCAAGCCCGAGGTCAGTGGCGCAGCTCTTGCTGTGCGGAAGGGGAGGTGTTGGAGGGGGGCCCGTGCGTGGGGCGGGTTGCGCAGGCGTGCCAGCAGGCCGGCGACGGGAACAACAACCGTCACCTCACCTCTACTTTCCTCGCTGCGCAGTCCACGCCTGGCTCCGGCCTGGTGAGCCTGGGCGCGCTCAAGGTGCCCGGCGAGGAGGCCGTGTCGGACGAGGCGGCCCAGGTGCTCGAGGCGCTGCGCGCCATCACCACGGACCCCGACGCGCCCGACTACCTGCCGCTCCTGCCCACCACGGACGCCTCGGACGAGGGCTACCTGCTGCAGCTGGGGCAGGCGCTGGCGGCGCGCGTGCCCTTTGTGCGCTTTGCGCTGCGCGCCTCGGCGCCCAAGCGCCCCTCGAGCCCCGCCCGCGACCCCTCGTGGGCGCTGCGCACGCTGAGGCACACCATGCTGGTCGGCACCACCAGTGAGTGGTCGCCTGCGCCCGCGCTGAGTGCCCGCCTCCTCTTTGGTTGAGAGATGAGGACGCCCGACCGCCAACGACGGCTCACCATGACTGTCGTTGTCACGCTGTCCCCCCGTTCCCTCCTCGCCTCTTGCGCCCGCAGTCAAGGGCGAGGAGCTGCTGGTGGAGACGTCGTTCCGCGCGCACTTTGCGCTGCCGGGCGCCAGCGCCGCCTACGCTCAGCTGCTGCTGGGCCAGGTGCCCGACCTGCTGGTGCTGCCCGCCCACCTGCTCAAGCCCCTGGTGCACGACCTGGCGCAGCGCCTCGCCGCAGAGACGGCCGCCACGGTGAGCGCAGCCTCGAGCCCGCAGGGGCATATGGCTCATGCTGCGCCGCTCATGCTGTAGTAGGGAAACTCAACGCTGACAGGTCGCTGCTGCTGCTCTTGCTGCTGCGCGGGGTTGCTGCAGGGCCGCGCGCTGGCCCCCTGGCGCACGTCGTCGGCGCTGCTGTCCAAGTGGCTGCCCTCGCACTTTGCCGACACGCCCATCCGCCTGCCCACCTCGTTCGCGCCCGCCGCGCCCGCGCCCGCCGTCAGCGCCGTGCTGCTGGCCCGCGCCGCGCTGGAGCAGCCCGCCGCCCAGGTCAACAAGGTGCCCGCCACGCCCTCCAAGGTCGTCCTCGGCTTCGACGCCGCCCCCGCCGCCATCGCCCCCGGCCCCGCCGTCCCCGCCCCGCCCGAGGTGGCCCCGGCCGCCGCCGCCGCTGCCGCCGCCGAGCCCGCCCCCAAGAAGCCCGCCACCGAGGCGGAGGAGGAGGCCACGCTGCTGCAGCTGAGCTCTGGCACCGCCTCCCCGGCCGGCTCCTCGCCCGACAGCGTGCTGCCCAACGCCGCCACGCTGCTCGCCTTGAACGCCGCCAACGACGCCGCCGAGACCGCCACCGCTCCGCTGCCGCCGTCCAAGCGCAGCGGCGCCACGGCGCCGGCCGACGCCGCCTCCTCGCCGGCGCCCACCGCCGGCACCGCTGCCAAGGTGGTGGCGGCGTCCCTGGCCAGCACGCCGCTGCTGCTGCGCACCTCGGGCCCGTCGAGCGCCGCCACCACCTTGCTGTCGCTTGGCGGCAGGCAGCTGGTGGCCACGCCGCAGCGCCTGGTGCTGAGCGGCCGCGCGCTGCGCCGTGGCGGCGCCGTGGGCGCGCCGGGCGGCGTTGGCAAGCGCGTGGCGGTCGTGGTGCCGCCCGGGGGCGTTTGTGGTGGTTGTGGTGAGGGCGCTGATGCGGCTGGCGCCGGCGCAGCGCCGCCGGCGCAGATGGTGAGGCGCCAGGCGCTGGCGTCGGCCCTGCTGGGCGCCACGGCGGCGGCCTGTGGCGGCGGTCCGCTGGAGCTGGGCGCGGCGCTGCTGCCCCTTCCAAAGGTGCACAAGGTCCGGCCCGCCGGCGCGGCGGTGGAGCTGGTGGCCGCCTGAGCAGGATCAGGAGCACGCGCCTGCCTGCCTGCAGTGGCGCTGCGATGAGAGCTCTACTTCGCGGCGCCGCCTTGCTTTCCCTTCTCGTGTGTTTCCGGCCCCGCCCTTGCAAGCGAACAGCCTGGGGGTGATTCATGTTCAGGAGAGCGTGACAGGGGCTTGACCGCCCCTGCTCGCGTGGACTTCAAGACTCCGCTCCTGCGCCCTTGCCGTGTGTGTGTCGTGTGTGTGGTGGTGTGCTGGCCAGAACGCGTCGCTGGCTGGCCTTGTTCCGTGCGCTTTTGCGGCTGCAGCTGGGCTCCTGCAGGAGGTGTGTTGTGATGTGGGGTGTGGCGTGCGCCGATGAGATGCGGACGACCTCTTCCTCAGGACTCTTGATGTTTGACGGACCCAGCGCACACGTACTAGCCTGTCGTCTGGTGCACCTCCTCTTCATCGCTGCTGTCTTCATCATCGCGAGCGTTGAAAGAGAGGCGCTGAGAGAGAGTGAGGGAGAGAGCCGGGTGTGTACACGCGAGGCGGGCGGCGCGCGGAGGCAGGCAGCTCGAGAGGGGCGAGCCTGGGTCAGCCAAAGATGTTGATGCTGGTCTTGCCTCCAGGTGGTTGCTGGATGATCTTGCCGCAGAACTGCACAAGGGGGCAAAGCGAGCAGAGGACGCGCGCGCACAGCATGTCGTGAGGCACCTGGGTCACGAACCGTGCTGGCCGTGAGATGTGCCCACCAAAGAGCGCACCTGCCCTTTCTGCCCGGGCACAAAGGTGGGCGTGTAGGCCGCCGACGGGATGTAGTTGCTGCTGCCGCCGCCCTGCCCGCGCGCCGCGCCGCCCCCTCCCGACGCGCCCCCGTACGCGTCGTACGACCCTGCGCTGCCATAGGCGCTGCTGCCGTAGCCCGCCGCGCCGTAGCTGCTCGCCCCGTACGCCCCTGCGCCGTACGCCGCGCTGCCGCCGCCGTACGCGCCAGGTGACCGCGCGCTCGGGCTCGACAGCCCGCCGTACGGGCTCGCGCCGCCGGCCGCCGCGCCATAGGGGCTGCTGTATGCGCCCGCGGCCCCGTATCCGCTCGCGCCCTGGTACGCCCCGTAGGCCGACGCGTCGGCCCCATAGCTGCCGGCGCCGTAGCCGTAGCCGCCCGCGGCGCCGCCATAGCCGCCGGCGCCGCCGCCGTAGCCGCCGCCGTAGCCGCCCGCGGCGCCGTACCCCCCGCCATAGGCTGGCTGCGACACGGCCCTGCGCCCTGCGCTCGGTGGCCTGCGCCCCGCGCCTCCCTGCAGGTTGAGGTGACTCGAGAGGTCGGACCCGTACCCGCCCTGCGGCGCAGAGATCACCAAGCGCGGCCCACTCGCTTGACGGGGTGCCGTGCGTGGCAATGCAGTGCTTGCTTTCGTGCGTGTCGACCCCTGCTGCGTTGCTGCTGCCGAGGTCTCGGTGGTCAACCCGCGGACCCTGCTGGGGCGAGAAGCAGGGAGCCTCCAGCAGCCGCGCAGCAGACTGAGAGCGCGTCGCTGCTCCGTTGCTTCGCGCACCTGCTGCGCGCCCAGGTAGGCGGACGGGGCGGCCGCGTAGCCCTGGCCGTAGCGCGGCGCGGCAGAAGCGGCACCATAGGGGCTGTAGTTCGAGCCATCGCCAATGGAGAGGCTCGAGAACCCACCGGGGGGCTGTATCGCCTTGCGGCCCGCGAAGCTGCCCGCTGCGCACCGCGCACAGGTCAGAGTCAAAGATTGATGTGTCGGTCCACGGCAGCGTGGACCGCGAGCAAAGGAGCCCGAGCGGACTAGGCACTCACGCGCTCCATACGCTGGCGGCTGCTGCACCGCTGCCGCTGCCATGTTGGCTCCTGTGGGGCTCGAGAGCGCGCTGTAGGGGGAGTAGGGGGAGGCGCCCAGGAAGCGATCGAGGGCGTCGACACGCTGTGGCTGCGCGTACATTCAGAGGTTGAGCTGGAGCATCGGGGGACGGTCGGTGTGCGGCGCTGCGTGTGGGGATCGCATGGGATCGCTGTGCCCTGGCGAGGAAGAAGCAACAGCAGCAGCAAGCAGGCGCAGCAGATGGACAGGTTCCTGATCCGCAAGCGCCCGCGCGAGGAGGACAGCGGCACGGATGGCGCGTCTGCGGCCGCTGCGGGCACGCGCCCGCCGGCGTGCGTCATCTCCTGGAATGCGAACTCAATCAAGCTGCGCGCAGAGAGGAAGGAGCTCGGTGCGGCGCGCGTGGCACGCAAAGAGCTGGCTGCCTGGGGGCTCTGCAGGCTTTGAACGCACGAGCGCGCTGCCACCACGCGCAGGCAAGGCCGTCAAGTTCTTCCTGTCCCAGGGCTGCGAGGCGCTGATGGTCCAAGAAACGAGGGTGCTCCCGGACGACAAGGCCGCGTGCGAGCAGGCCATGAGGTGAGCGTCCTTAGACCTGCGCAGGCCCGCCTGCCCACAGCACCACACGTATCATCTGCTTGCCAGAGATGGCTCCACCAGATGTAAAGCTCAACACACACACACGGCGCGCGACCCTCCTCCTACTCCTCACAGGGAGAAGGAGGAGAGAGCCTCACAGGGAGCCGGGGCTCCCTGCGCCGTCTGCCCGCCCGCCCACACCGTGCGACAGCACCACGTACGGCGCGCGACCCCTCTCTCCTCCTCCTGCTGCTGCTCCCAGGGAGGCTGGCCTCAACGACCACCTCTTCCTGTGGGGCATGCACCCCGGCAACAAGCGATACAGCGGCACCCTCATGGTGACGCCGCGCGCCTGCAAGCCGCTCTCGGTGCGCACCTCCATCACCGACCTGTGCGACCCGGCGCTGCGGTACGCGCAGCAGCGCCCCGGCGCCACGGGCAACGGCAGCGCCAAGTGGGAGGACCCCGAGCAGGCAAGCCGCTCTTTCACGCAAGAGGGAGAAGCGAACCTGCGGGGCGCGCTTGCGGGCACAAAGCCTCCGTCCACACAACGTGAGGACAGCTCGTGAGGCCCTCATGCTTTCCTCCTCGCTGTGTACGCGTGCCGCAGGAGGGGCGCGTGGTGCTGGCCGAGTACCACCAGTGCTGGCTCATGTGCGTCTATGTGCCAAACGTGAGCCGCAGCCCAGTTCCTGCGTGGGCGCTGGCAGAGCGCTGGCCCGTCCGTGGCGCACAGGAAGCAAAGCACGCGCCCGTGCCGTGTGCCAATGTCGTTGCAGTGCTCCTGGTTCGCGCCGGGCCGGCAGAAGCGCGCCGACTGGGACGCGCGCTTTGCCAGCGCCCTCCAGGTGCGCAGCGCAGGGAGGGCAGGGGAAGGGGGCGCGTGTGCACGTGGGCCTCAAGCGTGGCAGCCGGGGGCAACGCTGTGTGGTGTGCGTGCCGCGCTGCCGGTCGCGCTCTGCGTGCAGGCGCTGCAGAAGGGGCTGCCCGCGCGCGGCCCCGGCCGGCCCGCCGTCACAGGTACACGCTGCACACCTGCGCGCTGCGTGACGCTCCCTGGCCTGCAGGCCCTCATTCCTGTGCTTGACCGGCGCTCCTTTGCTTGTCACACGGCCCTGCAGGCCGGCCCGTGGTGGTGGTGGGCGACCTCAACGTGTGCCCCACGCCCCTGGACGTGTCGGACCCCACCTTTTTCGCCAACGCCTTCAAGCCGCGCAACGTGGGCATGCAGGACCCAGGGCTGCAGGGGCAGCCCGGCTACACGGTCGAGGTGAGGGTGGTGGGGAGGTTGGGGGGAGGGAGCAGGAGGTGACGTGCCGAATGCGCGCATCCTTGTGCTGCTTGCTGGGGCGGTGCCACCTGCTTGGCCGCATGCTGTGCCATGCGCACGTGACGCGCGTGGGTGCAGGAGCGCGAGAGGTTTGCGTCGCTGCTGCTGGGCCAGTGCGAGCTGGTGGACACATTCCGGGCGCTGCACCCCAAGGACGTGCGCCTCACGTGGGGCTGGGCGCCCTCCTTTGAGGTCCGTCACCGCGCACGCCCAAGGTCGTTATGGGGGTTGGGACGACGCAACGCCGCTCCCCATCTCTCAAGCAGCCGCTGCGTGCTGCGCGCAGGTGGGCCGTTACGCCAACCGCTACATGGGCCTGGACTTTGTCATGGTCTCCAGGAGCCTGTGGGACCAGGGCGTGGTGCTGGCCTCCGAGTGCCTGGGCGGCAGCGCCGAGAGGTGCTTTGGCTCGGACCACGCCGCCGTCATGGCGCGGCTCGACTGGAGCAAGGTGGCCGCCCAAGGGGAGGCGGCGCAGCAGGACCAGGACGCTGGCCGCGGCAAGGACCAGGGGGCGGCGGCGGTGGCGCAGCAGCAGCCGGGCAAGGAGCTGCAGGGCGAGGTGCAGGCGGCAGGGCAAGCGGACGGTGACGGCAGGGAGCAGTCAGGCGCCGGCTGCAGCGCTGGTCCTCCAGCGGCCGGCGGCACGTCGGAGCAGCAGGCCCACGAGCAGGACGGCGGCGGCCCCAGCGACGCCGGGTGACAAGAGCGCAGCGCAGCCGCTCTCTTTGCAGAGCGCGACTCAGACGTTTCACTTTCCTCCTGGCCTTTACTGCTGCTGCAAACGAACGGCATCCTGCGGTGGTCCACCACCACGACGTGCGTGCCGTGCGCACGAGCCGCGAACCTTTGAATCTCTGGCACCTCACCACAGCCGGGACTGTGCGTGTTATCCTCTGGCGTGTCATCTCAGCACGCTCGTGCACGCAGATCTTGGCGCCCGATCGTGGCGCTCTCTGCTCTCCGCCTTTCGCGCAAGCCCTCTCCCAAACGCCACCACCGCGCGCGGATCGCGCGGCAAGGCGGCAAAGTCCGCGCGTCACGTTGTAGAGCCATGTGCTCGACGCTCCGCACTAGTGGCGCTTCAATGACCACCTCGTGCTGAGATCAAGAAGTTCAAGAATGAGCGAACGCGCAAGGAGGAGCGCCGCACCGGCAACACAGGAGTGACAGCGGACAACGCAGCTTGAGGTGCCCCTGGTGCGGCAGCTGCAGCGCTCCCGGCCCGCTGTGAGCACGGGATGCGGCGGCGCGGCGGCGGCCGCCCAGCGGCCGCAGCGCCACCAACCCCTCCGCTGCTGCTCGCGCTTTCTTGGGCGGTCCTGCGCCTGGCAGCCGCGCCCGCGGCGCACGCGGCGATGCACCTGCCCGAGTGCGCCCACTGGGTGGACGCGTACCTGCAGCACTCGCACCGCCAGCCGCGGCCCTACGACCCGGTGGCCGACCCCACGCAAATGGTCTACTTTTTGCACGTGCCGCGCACGGCGGGCCGCACCTTCCACACGTGCTTCCTCAAGCTGGGCACGCTGCCAGCGCGCCGCTGCCCAAAGGCGTACGACCACCTGCGCATCAACTTCACCATGCCGCGCTGCCAGCTGCTCTCCTCGCACGACGACTACAGCGTGGTGGGCATGCTGCCCGAGGACGTGGCCGTGCTCACGCACCTGCGCGACCCGCTGGACCGCTTCCTGTCGGCGTACGAGTTTGCCGTCGAGGTGGGCAGCCGTGCCATCAACCGCTCGGCCAACTTCCGCAAGCGCCCCGACAAGATCGCCACGGACGACGTGTGGCCCTGGTCCTACCTGGTGCCCTTCTTCACACAGGACATACGGGCGAGGGTGCGTGAAGGGGGGGGTGGGAGCGTGGCTGCGCGTGCGCTCTCGTGACGCCCAGGGAGGGGTTGGCGGAGCGGGACGCCGTGGGAGGGCGCGTGAAGGGTGCGGAGGTGTCTGGCGTGCTGCGCCGCGCTGTGCTGTGTGCTGCGCAGGTGGAGCGGCTGAGCCAGGAGCCCACACCCGAGGGAGGTGCGCGGCACACGGATACCAGGGGGGCACAGGGACGGGGAAGAGCAGACGGGAGCGAGGAGGACAGCAGCGCGGCGTGTGCGCCGACCGGCTGCCGCGCTGCGCAGGCAACTGGATCCTGGTCAGGCACCCGGACGGGGACGTGTACTACCACAACAAGGTGCGGCGCCAGTGGTGCACGTGTGGTGGTGGTGATGGTTGGCGCCCGCCTGCGCTTGCACCTTGGTGCGCGCCACGCCGCGCGTGCATCTCACTTGGTGTGTGGCCGCGCAGGCGCTGGGCGTCAGCAAGTGGAACATCACCGAGGAGGAGCGGGAGACGCTGCTGGTGAGCGCGCGTGCGGCGGGGCAGCAGGGGGCTGGGGAGAGCGTGGCATGGCGATTCAGCCCGCTTGGGGCACGCGCGGCGTGCACGGGCGTGCGCGCGGCACCGCACCCACACTGCACATCCGCCACGCGTCTGGGGCCCCACACCTCGGCGCCACATCTCTCTGCACCTGCCAAAGCGCTTGGTTGTGTTGCTCGCCTGCCCACACACGCTACCACCAAGCCCCACCGCGCCACCCGCACTCGCGTGCTTTCCCCTCCCCTCCCCACAGCCCGAGTTGGACCCGTACGACAACCCCCTGGTCATGTCCCTGCGCGCCTTTGTGCGGCACCCCATGGCGCTCGAGCTGCTGCACAACGGCCAGGCCTTCCAAGTGAGAGCGCAGGGGCCTCTGCAAGGGCAAGCGGTTGGGGCAGCGAGAGGGGAGCGATGGAGCCCACGGGAGGCGTGCCGGCGCCCACCTCGCAGCGCGTGTGCCTGCGTGTTGGTGCTCGTGGTGCAGGTGCTGGGCGTGACCAACTACAGCCACTGGGGAGACGCGCCGGTGCTGCGGCGCTGCTTCTGGCAGGACAAGGCCGCCCAGGTGATGAGCTGCGAGCCTGGGCGTGGTTCTCTCGCCCCGCCACCCTTCCGTCGGCATGGCGGCCAGGACACAGTCGGCCTGCTGACGCGGGCGCCGGCCCGTCCCGCTGACGCAAGATGCGCGAGTTCATGCAGCCACGGTGCAAGCGCGCGTGGCCACGGCGCGTGCGACAGGGCGCCTGCGCCTTGCTGCTGGCACGCGCGCACGGACGGTGCGCTTGCTGGGGTTGGGGTTTGGCGCGCAGGAGCACCTGCTCAACGTGGCCGAGCGGCGCCTGGAGCACTTCACGCACGTGGGCGTCACCGACCGGCTGGTGGACAGCGTGGAGGCGGCCGGGGTGCGTGCGTGCGTGCGTGTGTCTGGGACAGCGTCAAGCGTGGCGCGGGCAGCCTGCGGGGCGCCTGGGCACGTGGCTCTTGGCCCCCGTTCCACCCTCTGTCCTACCTGCCCCTCCCCCCATCTGCAGGTGGCCATGCACTTCAGCCTGGAGGGGCCGGCGTACCAGGGCGCCGACGACGACGCGCTGCCTCCGGCGCAGGTCCAGCGGCGCCAGCCCCACGCCCGGGGCCTGCTGGGGGCCCAGGAGGGGGACGGCGGCGTGGGCGGCGGCGGCGTTGGGCAAGGGGAGGGAGGAGGAGGAGGGCGGCGGAGGCTGTTGCGGGCGGCAGAGTCGGGCGCGGGGGAGGAGCAGGGAGCAGGAGGCAGTCAGCAGCAGGAGGCGTCGCAACTGGCGGCCCGCCTGACGGATGTGAGTGGCTTGATCGTTGCGTGGCAGCACCTGCTCGTGACCCTGATTCGGGGGGCGTGCGCCCGAGCGCTGGCGAGCGTTGGTCTCGTGCTGCGCGCAGGTCAAGCAGCGGATGAGGGCCGTGCAGAAGCGGCTCTTTGTCGCCACGCAGGTGGGTGCGCGGCGGTGCAGCAAGGAAGCAGAGGCGGCGGGGCAGCCGAGGGAGTTCCTGACAGGGCGCCGCAGGTTGAGGTGAGGGCGCATCACCTCGAAGGCGTCCCGCACGCCCCCGCCCCCCCCTTGTCCCCCGCTCTGCAGTGCGATTGGCCGGACGAGAGCGCAGTGCTGGAGCTGCAGGCAGCCATGGCCACACTCAGGTCGCAGCACAGGGAGCTGCAGGTGAGCCGGCCGGCAGCACGCTGCGCCGCAGCGAGGGTGGCGGGTGCGCACGCCGGCGTTGTGACGCGCCACACGTGGGCGTGCGCGGTGCACGGGTGTGCGCGTGCAGGAGGCGCTGCAGGAGGCACGCAGCAAGAAGCACGCGGCCAGCAGTCCCGCGGGCGGGGGGCCGGCGGGCGGCAAGGCAGGCACGGGCAGGCACGTGGGAGGCAGGAAACTGAGTGAGTGCTGCACGCCCGCAGCTAGAGCCTGTTGGCCCCCGTTGGAGCGTGCGTGTGTGTGGCTCACACGACAGCGGAGGAGGTGGGGCCGTGCCCTCTCCCACCCGCGCCCGTGCGTGTCGCGCAGCGTCCCCGCTGGGCGTGGAGTTCCAGCGGTGCGCCAACCGGGCGCAGGCGCGCAACCTGCAGCGCCGCGACAACTCGCTGGCCTCGCTGGCCATGCCCGACGGCAGGTGACGACCAGCATGGCGCCTTGCGGGCGAGCGAGCGAGCAGCCCTGCGCCGCCTCCGCCCTGTCTCTCGTGCTCAAGCCGACCCTGCTGGCGTGCCCCCTGTGCGCAGGACGGTGCGGTTCGGCAAGTCAGCTCGCCGCAAGATCCCAGAGGCGCTCCTGCAGGAGATCCGGTGCGGCTATAGGGGTTGCACTCGGCTGGAAAGGGAGATGCGCCCAGGAAGAAGGGCCTGGCAGCTTGCACTAGTGCTGTTGGTGCTGCTGCCTACCAGGGACTTGAACTCGGCGGACGTGGCCCTGCACAAGCTGGGCACTGAGATCCTGGGGCGCAACCGGGAGCGATGGGTGAGCGCCGCGGATGCGGGCGAGGAGAAGGGGGCGCCTCTGCAGCGCAGCTCTGCTTTGCGCCTGCTGGTGCAGCTGTGCCGGAGCGTTCGTTGTGGGTGCGCCGCAGGCAGAGCAGGGACAGCTCCAGGAGCTGCAGGACCCGGGGCCCGCGGCGGCGGCGCCCAAGCTGCCAGTCAAGTTCCCCATCCCCAAGCCGTTCGACGCCAAGCCGCCCGGCCTCGCAGGCACAGGTGAGGCGCTGCCCTGTCGTTTCAAGATGCTCTCTCACCGCGATTGTGCGCCGACGCCTGCCGTGCCATCTGCACCCCTGCACGCGCAGACGAGCTCCGGTAGCAGCGATGCCGCGTGGCGTGTCGGCGGCCCTGGTGGTGGCCACTGCTGCTGCTGCTTCTGCGGCTGCGCCGCGTCCGTCGGCCGCGCCGGCCGGGCGCACCGTGTGTGCGCGATGCGACATTGAAGCGCCGCGCTCGCATGGTGGCACCGAATTGAGCTGAGGAGACCAAGTGCAGAGACGTGGTCGCTTGGCGCTGTGGTGCCCGACGTGAGGGCTTTGGCGATGTCGAAGAGAGAGTGTAGCGGCCAGCGCGTAAGGCCAAGCGGCGTCGAACTTCACCACTAGGGACACGCAGAGAGCAAAAGAGCAGCAAGCCGGGGACAGCACAAGCAGGCGCGCGGCGCTCCAGGCACAGCCCAGCGCGCCGATGGCGCTGGACATCAGGATTGCGGGGCGCTACCGCCTGGGGCGCAAGATTGGCGGAGGCGTGAGTGCGCGAGAGCGTGGGGCGCCTGGCAATTGCTCGCGCTCTGCTCGCATTTGCTCGCTCGCCACGCGTCAGGACTCCGTGCTGCTGCCGTGTTGTTGCTCTGCGCAGAGCTTCGGAGACATCTACCTTGGCAAGTGCTTGTTGCTCGCTGTGTGGGGAGAGGCCTTGTGTTTGGGCCTTCTGTGGTGGGGCGCGACGCCCGTGCCAGGCGCCTCCAGGCCCCCGGGCGGCCCTGCAGCACGTCGAGCGCGCTGCAGCTGCAGCGGCGTGCACGTCCGCGCTGTCGGCCCTCTGCGCTCTTTCCGCTGTGGACGCGGGTTCGTGCACGCCCAGGGTCCTTCGCCGCGTGCTGCCGTGCGCTCTGCTGCCCCGCAGGCACCAACATCCAGACGGGCGAGGAGGTGGCCATCAAGCTGGTGAGCCGCTTGGCCGCGCTGGCTCGCAGCCGCTGGGGACGGGAGCACCTGCCCCGTCGACACTTGTGTGCATGTCTCCCTGGCGCGCTCGCCGCGCTGCGCAGGAGTCCGTCAAGACGCGGCACCCGCAGCTGCTCTACGAGTCCAAGCTCTACAAGATCCTGCAGGGAGGAGGTGAGGCGCGTTGAGGGGTGCGCGCAAGCAGAGCGAGGAGCGCAGCGGCGCGCCTCCACGACTCAGCTGCGAGCGCCGAACGCGCGATGGCCAGCAGCAGGACTAGCAGCAGCGGCACCAGCAGGCGCGCGTCGCGTCCGGCTGCTTCGGAGCAGGAAAGCAGCTGCAGGACGCTTGCGGCGTGCACGGCGTCTCGCAGCTAGCGAGCGTGTGGAGCGTGGTGGAGAGCCCAGTGTGTGCGCCTGACGAGGGGGCGGGTGGCGTGCCGCGCCGCGGGCGCCTGACCGGCTTGCGCAGTGGGCATCCCCAACGTGCGGTGGTACGGCGTGGAGGGCGACTACAACGTCATGGTGATCGACCTGCTGGGGCCCTCGCTGGAGGACCTGTTCAACTTCTGCAACCGCAAGTTCAGCCTCAAGACGGTGCTCATGCTGGCGGACCAGCTGGTGCGCACGCCACAGAGGGTCCTGGGGCGCCAAGCAGCAGCAGCTGCAGACGCGCCATGCCGACTGCACGGGCGGCGCAGCTGACTCGTGCCTCTTGCACGTCGCCTGTGCGTGCGCGCAGCTCTCGCGCGTGGAGTTTGTGCACTCGCGCAGCTTCATCCACCGGGACATCAAGCCCGACAACTTCCTCATGGGTGAGGGGGGCATTGCAGGTGGACGTGGGACGGCGGCAAGCTCTCCGCTGGCGCGGGCGTGGCAGTGGCTGCATCGGGACGGGGAGACCTCGCAGCCCTCCAGCGCACTCGGAGGGAGGAGAAGGACAGCAGGACAGCGGCTCCAGCGGCACCGTGCGCAGTGTGGGCGTGTGCAGACGCAGCACGGCCTGTTGAAGGGGCAAGAGGGGCCCTGGCCAGGTGCACCGAGCTGCCGTGCGGTGCGCGCCACGCGCCGTGGTGCGTGCAGGCCTGGGCAAGAAGGCCAACCAGGTGCACATCATTGACTTTGGCCTGGCCAAAAAGTACCGCGACCCCAAGACGCACATCCACATCCCCTACCGGTGCGCGTTTGTGCGTGGAGGCTGGCGTCACGGGCTGCTGGGGCGCAGCCATCCCCGCCCAGCAGCAGCAGGGCTGGGTGCGGCCCGATGGCCCGATTGCGTGTTGGTGGTGGCGGTGTGTGCGCAGCGAGAACAAGAACCTGACGGGCACGGCGCGGTACGCCAGCATCAACACGCACCTGGGCATTGAGCAGAGCCGGCGCGACGACATGGAGTCGCTCGGCTACGTCATGATGTACTTTTTGCGCGGCTCGCTGCCCTGGCAGGTGGGCGCGGTCCTTGCGGTGGGGGGGGTAGGGGGCGGCGTGCAGCCGAGCGGCCTTCCCCCCGCGCCGAGTGGAGTGGGCGCGTGCCTCTAGCGCGTCCTCACGTTGTGGGTGGCGTCGCGTCGTGCCGGTGCCGCCTTCCCTGTGGCGCAGGGGCTCAAGGCGGCGACCAAGCGGCAAAAGTACGAAAAGATCAGCGAGAAGAAGATGAGCACGCCCATCGAGGCGCTGTGCAAGGGCTACCCCATGGAGTTCGTCACGTACTTCCAGTACTGCCGCTCGCTGAGGTTTGACGACAAGCCCGACTACTCGTACCTGCGCAAGATGTTCCGCGACCTCTTTGCGCGCGAGGGTGAGTGAGCACAGGAACCCCGGGGGTGGCGGGCGTGGAGTTGGAGGGTCGCCGCGCACGACGCCACCATGTGCTGTCGGCACTGCGGGCTGAGCAGCGTGTGGTCTGCCCCCGCACACACGCGCACACACGCGTGAGCGCAGGGTACCAGTGGGACTACGTGTTTGACTGGACCATCCTCAAGCACCAGCAGAGCGCCTCGCGCTCGCGGCCGCTGTCGCAGCCCGAGGGCGCCGCCGGGGGCCTGCCGGCCGAGCAGGGCGGCGCGCTGCAGGCGGCCGAGGAGGACCCCAACCGGGCAGCGGCCACGGCCGACAGCCAGCGGCGCAGGTTCGAGTTCTGAGCGCACGGCGCATCGGCATGAGGGCCAGCCTCAGCAGCTGCAGCTGGGGTGTGGCGGCCTGGAGCACCGCAGAGCTCGCGCGAGCAGGAAGCGGCGGCGGCGCGCAGCGGCCGTGCTGTCAGCCTCTGGAAGCGCAGCAGCAGCAGCAGCCTGGCTTCCAGTTGTGCAGTAATCCACATTGTAGGAGTTCCCTGTAGGAGTGCGTGTCCCACCTCGCTAGGAGCTCTGCGCGGCGCTCGGCCGGCGGTTGCGGGCGCGGTGCTGCAGCCCGCCCGCACGGCCAGCCGCCAAGGACCTGTCTTGATCCTCTGACGATGACGCCTTCACTCTTCCCGCGCTGCTGCGCCCCCTTGTCGCACGCCACCGCCATGCGTTCCACGCGCGTCGTCGCCTGCAGTTCCAGCAGAGCAGTCACCTGCAAGACGCTGAGCAGCAAAGCACACCCGCACTCCTCTGCGCTGCTCTTCCTTCTCGTCACCTCTCCAGGGTTTCGTTGCGTCGGCTCGGCGAGGAGCGGCCGCAGCCCAGGCGCACCGCTACCGGCAGCGGACGCGAGCGGGCTCTTGACACTGGTCGCTTTGCGCGCACCCGGATGGCGCCATCGGCGGCCCAGCGCGCGTACCCGCGCAGCACCCGCCGGAAGGACGCGCTGCACCTGGTGGCGCGCCAGTACTCGACGGCCAACCTGCGCAAGCCCAAGGCCTACTGGGACGACACGCTGCCCAGCACCAGCGTGACGTGGGGGCGGCAGGAGGACTACGAGGTGCTGCGCCAGGTCGGCAAGGGCAAGTATGGCGAGGTCTACGAGTCGCACGACCTGCGCAACAGGTCCAAGTGCGTCATCAAGATCATGCGGCCGGTCAAGGAGCACCGCCTGCGGCGAGAAATCAAAATCCTGCGGCACGTCCGCGGCGGCCCGAACGTGGTGCAGCTCCTCGAAGTGCTGCGCGACGACGAGACCAAGACGCCGTGCTTCGTGTTCGAGTTCGTCAACGCCATGGGATTCAGGGAGCTGCAGGCCGCCGTCACGGATCTCGACGTGCGCCTCTACATTTACCAGCTGCTGCGCGCGCTCGACTTTTGCCACTCGCGGGGCATCATGCACCGGGACGTCAAGGTGAGGGGCAACAGCAGGCACCGTGTGCGCTGCTTTTGCGCAGCCTGGACAGGGCTGGGTGGGGTGGGGTGGGGGGCGGCGTCGCTGGGCGGCGTCGGGCGTGGACGGGGTCGACGGGGTGCGGGCGCCCTCCCTCCCCAGCGAGGCTCTCCTCCCGTGACGCATGTGCGCGCGCGCGCAGCCGGGCAACGTGCTGATCGACCACAGCCGGAGGCAGCTCAAGCTCATCGACTGGGGCCTGGCGGACTTTTACCACCCAGGCAAGGAGTACCCCGTGCGCGTGGCCACGCGCTTCTACAAGGTGAGGCAAGCCACTTCCCAACAGTGCAGCAGGCACTGCCTGGCAGCGAGGGGGGCCCTGCGTCACGACGTGTCTGCTTGCTGAGCGGCGACCCAAGTGGTGATGCCGGCGGCGAATCTGCCCTTCTGCGCCTGCACAGGGTCCAGAGCTGCTGGTGGACATTCGCGACTACGACTACTCGCTGGACGTGTGGGGCGTGGGCTGCATGATGGCGGCGCTCGTGTTCAAGCGGCCCGTCTTTTTCCGCGGCGAGGACGAGTTTGACCAGCTGGTCAAGATTGCGCGCGTGCTGGGCTCGGACGGCCTGCACGCGTGAGTGTTGGTGGTGGTGGGGGCGGGTGGGGGTACAAGGGGGGGGTGCAGGCGCGCAGTCCTGCCAGCCTTGGGTCGGGCAGCGACGTGCTGCGGTGTTGGCGCCTGTCGTGCCCCCCGCCCTGCCCTCAGGTACTGCACCAAGTACGGCGTGGAGCTGGACCCCAAGCTGGACCAGCTGGTGGGCGTCAAGCCCGTGGTGCCCTGGCGCAAGTTCTGCAACGCCGACAACGCGCACCTCTGCAGCCCAGAGGTAGGCCGGGCGCGCTTTTGGGGCGCCAGTGCTGCGGGAGGGCCGTCACCTCATGCATGCCCGTCATCCTTGTGTTCCGCGCCGCGTGCTGGGAGCGCTGCGCAGGCGTACGACCTGCTGGGCAAGCTGCTGCAGTACGACCACCACGAGCGGCCCACGTGCGCCGAGGCCATGGCCCATGCGTACTTTGACCCAGTGCGCGGTGCCGTGGAGCAGCAGGCGGCGGCGGCGGCGGCAGCGGCGGCGGCAGGGCAGCAGCAGCAGCAGCAGGGCGTGGTGGTGCTGGCGGCGCAGCAGCCTACAGCTATGCCTGTGGACGGCGGCGGCGGCGGTGGCGGTGCGGGGCCTTCCCAGCCGCTTGCCTTGGTGGCGGACGCGCACCTGCTGGACCCCTCCCAGGTGCAGCAGCCGGCAGTGCCGTGCGACGGGCTGGAGGCGTCAGAGGACGAGGAGGACGAGGTGGTGCAGCAGCAGCAGCAGCAGCAGCCATGCGAGGGCTCGGGTGCGTCGTCGCGGCGCCTCACGCGGTCGCTCATGGGGGACGGCGGAGGAGGCGGCGGCGGGGGTGGCGGTGCTGGGCTGGGAGGCAGCAACAAGCACCCCAGGTTGGGGGCGAGCAGCATGGACGTGGCGGTGGGGCTGGGCGCGCCCTTGGTGGTGCACCAAGTGGCAGACGTGGCGGTGGGCGCGCCAGCGGCGGCGCTCAGGTGAAGGCAGACATGCCACCACCAGGGGCGTGACGGGGCGGACCACAGCTTGTGCCATCATCATCGTGTTGTTGCGATTGTGTCGTCGCCCGTGTCGTTCGCTGTGTGTGTTGCTGGCCACGGGTGGTGTTGACCCTGGTGGCCGTCACCGGGTCAGGTTCTAGAGGCCCTTGTTCTCACGAAGCCCGCAACCAGTTGCTGACAGTGTTGTTCGCGCGCTTCCCATTTCGGGTTCTGACGGTCATGCCAAGGAACAAGCAGTGGCGCCTATCGTTGCGCTCTTGTTCGCTCGTGCCTGGTCACCTCCTGGGTTCCCCAGCGGGTGGTGCGGTGTGCGCGTTTGGCAGTTGGTGATCGCGTGTGCTTTGTTCGCGGTGCTGGTGAGACCTCACGTGTTTAGCTGAAAAGGGGATTTTGCGCTCTCCGTGCCCCCGCCCTCTTCTTCTTCGTGTTCACACAGACGACGACGGCAAGGATCGGAACGGAGCCGGCACGGGCGCGCACGGGCTGATGGGGAATCCTTGACTGATGATGGGCACCAAAGCACGCAGCTCTGGCGTCTCCACCGCGAACACAGCTGCAGCACGCAGGGCACGAGTGGCGGATTTGAATTCAAATCCCGCTTCCGCCAGACGCGCATCGCGGCTCCAAAGTCAGAGCGCCGTGATGGAGGACGAGGAGTCAGCGGCAGCGGCCGGCGCTGCCGCTGGATCGTGCGCGCCAGCTGCTCGAGCAGCAGGCGCGTCGCCAAAGGTGCTGGTGGTGCTGGACCCCTGCGTGCTCAAGAGCACGACCAACATCAACGCGCTGGAGCTCGCCCGCGCCGTCAGGAACGCCGTCTACGCGCAGCTGGTCGTGCGCGGCAGCCCGCACGGCCCCAGCAAGGCGGAGCTGTTTGTGTGCGACCTGGGCGCCCAGCCCGAGCCCCAGGCGCAGCGCGGCACCTATTCTTCCATACGGAACACGCTGGTGGCGTGGGAAAAGCGCTGCAAGTCGGCGCAGATCAGCGGCCCCGCGCCTGACGAGCTGCTGGCCGCAGCAGACTCCGGTGCGAGAGGGGGGCACCAGCGCACCAGCGCCCAGCGTGCACGCAGCTTGACCAGCGTCGTGTTGCGGCGTGCACGCGCAGAAGAGCACGCATCACCCTGCATCCCTCTCCCAGAGGTGCTCCGCGCCGCGACAGCATGCGCCAACGCCGTGTGCGCCAGGCCCCCTGCTGCTCCTGGTGCGTGGCCGGGCGCCCTTTCTGGCATTCCACGCGATGATGGACACGCCCGTGAGGACGCTTCCTCGTTTCGTGCGGTCTGGCGTCCACCGCGCAAGCACAGGGGGCGCAGGGGGCGCTTGGGCGGGCGTGGTGGTGCTCACGAGCCTGGAGCCGGCGGACAAGGCCGTGGCCACGTTCGCGCAGCACGCTGCAGCGTCAGGCCACGCGCTTGCTGACCCCGCGGCGGCCTACCAGCAGGCCCTGCTGGAGCAGCAGCAGGCGCTCGCGCAGCGCGTGCACGCCAGCGCCGCCGACCTGCACTTCATCAACTCCAGTGAGTGCGCGTGGGGTGCACGGGCCCCGTATGCAGCGCACGTGCGAAGCCTGCGCACCGCGCGGGCGCGGGGGACAGCTGGCGCGACAACGACGTTCCTGCTGTGCGCGACACGCAGGCTGGCACACCCAGGAGGGCGCACAGCTGGTGCAGGGCATCCGGTGAGGGCGCAAACTTGCCGGCTCAACTGGCTTGCTCAGCGCTGTGCACTCGAGCCTGACGCGACCCGTGGGTGCCGCTGCCGCGCCGCAGGACGGCCCTGCAGCAGCTGCCGCCCCCCTCGGCGCCCGCCCCGGCCGCAGCGAGCACGTCCGCGCCCGCCGTGCCGGCGCCCTGCTGCGTTAGCTGCGTGCCGGCTTCCGAGCTCTCGGCGGCCTGGCACCTCGACACGCCCGGAGTGCTCTTTGGCGTCACCACGGCCTGCGCCACGGTGCGCCCCGCTCTGCATGCCGGCACCGTCCCTGCGGGGTCACTGCCATGCTCAACAGCGCCCGCTCGCTCGCCCGGCCGCCCTGCGCGCGCGTGCGCAGGCGCTGCGTGCCCGGTGGGAGCGCCAGAGCGCCACCAGCGCCACCAGCGGCGCCTCCCAGGCGCCGCGCCAGGTGCCCGTGCCCGCCCAGCCGCACAAGGCCAGGGAGGAGACGGACAAGCGGGTCAAGGAGCTGCTGAACAGGGGACTGGCGCCGCCGCCGCCACCGCCCACCACGCAGCCGCCTAGACCAGAGGGCGCAGAGGCGGCAGCCCCTGCTGGCGGTGCCGGCACAGCCTGCGTGGCGGACCCGGGCGACGACATGGAGTGGGAGTTTGACGGCGCCGGCGCCATGGCCGTGGAGGAGGGCGCGCCGCCCTCGCGCGCGCCCACGGCACGCCTGCTGCCGGGCCCCCTTGACGCACAGCCCACCTCTGCGTCCACGTCCATGGTGACAGGTGAGGGTGCCGCCCTGGTGGCCTGTGGATGCCAGTGCCGCCGCACCCTCCTTCTCCCTCCCCGCGTGCTGCTCCTCAAGGCTGCCCTGCGCATGCGAGCGTGTGTTGGGATGCTCCATCTGTGTGGACACCTCGCCGGGGCCGGAGCCCCAGCTACCGGGCGTACGTACCTGATGCCTCGCGACGCAAAGGGGGCAAGCGAGTGTGTGCCCGGGTGCTGGTGGTGCCGCAGGGGGCGGCGGCAACAAGGAGAACGTGGCGGGCTCCACCGCCAGCGGCAGCGCCGCCCGCTCCCACGAGCACGTGCCCGGCGTCAGCGGCGCGGGGCTGGGCGCGCACAGGAGCGGCAAACACGCGCGGCCGCTGCACCAGCACCAGCACCAGCAGCAGGGCGGGGCCAGCTCGTCAGGCAGCGGCGTCCGGCCCAGGGTGCGGCAACGGCTTTGGCCACGTGCCACACGACCGCGCGGCCAGGTGCCCACGTCCTCCCATCCGCCAAGCGAGTGCCTGCTGCATCGCCGTCAATCGTCGCAGGACGTGCCGCTGGGAGGCGGCTACGGCCTGCCGGGCGTGCGCAAGCCGCAGCACGGGCACCACCCCCTCAAGAAGGGCCCTGCGCACCACGCCGGGGGCAAGCACCCCGCCGCCCCGCGGCTGCACCACCCCGCGCAGGTGCCGCCGCCCCAGGTGCAGCGCGCGGGCGCGGGGCCGGCTGCCCGCCTGGCGCTGCTGCAGCAGCAGCAACTGCAGGTGGGCGCGCGACATGCACGCTGCGGCACCGTGCCGCTCGCTGCGCTCCTCCGTCGTGCGACTGCCTCACGGCGGTGTCGTGCTCCTACTCGCGCAGGCGTCCCTGGCAGCCGGGCCAGGCGGCGCAGGCGCTGGCAAGCGGCACGCCGGGGGGCAGGCCTCCAAGCCTGCCGCCGCCGTGTCTGAGCTGGACGCGGCAGCAGGCCAGCCGCCATCTGTGCCAGTGGACGGCGCCCCTCTCGACGCGCAGCCGGCGCCGCCCAAGAGGCCGCCCGCCGCCCCCGGCAGCAACGCCGGCGCCGCAGCGGGCGGCGGCGGCGGCGCGCGGGCGGCTGCGGGCGCCAAGCCGCGGGGGCGGGTGGGCGGCCTCGCGGCGGCGGCGCGCCCGCCTGGGGACGCGACGCTGAGCGCCATCCAGCTGCTGCGCGAGTTTGACACGTGAGCGGTGCTTTGGCGGCTGCTGCTGCTGCTGCTGCTGTTTCGCCTGGGTTCTCACCACACCAGGTGCAACACACCAGTCGCGGCACTTGGTGCGTTTGGACCTGCTTGCTTCCTCCCGCAGGGCGCTGCTCCAGCAGGACAAGGAGGCCAAGAAGGCGCTGGACCTGCTCGTGCCCCCAGAGCCGGCCCCCTCGCGCCACGACGCCGCGCCGGGGCCCTCGCGGCACCCTGACCCGCAGGACCACCCGCCGCCCCGCACGCCCACGCACTTGAGGGGCGGCGCGGGGGGCGAGGCGGCGGGGGGCCCCCAGCGCGACGAGGCCGGCCTGAGGGCCTTCTTCGACCCGCACAGCCTATGCGAGTAAGTGTGCCGCGCCCTTCCTGCTGGCTGCCCCAGTCGTTCCCTCTTGAGTGTGGCTGCCTCCGGTCCGTGGTCGGCCTGACCTCCCGCTGCGCGGTGTGCGTGTTGCTGGTGTTGGTGGTGGTGGGTGGTGCAGGCGCGCAAGGGGGCCCGTGTCGGAGCTGGTGTCGCGGCTGTGCCGCTGCACCGTCTCCAGCATTGAGGACGCCAGCAAGGTGACGCGGCGCGAGCAAAAGCAGGCCGAGCTGCAGACGCAAATGGTGAGCTGTGGGCGGTGGGGAGAGGGGGGCAAGAGGGGGCGTCCCGCAAGCTGAGCGAGAGTCTTGTGATGGCACGCTTCCTGCGGGCGGGGTGTGCTTTGTGCAGGCGTGGCAGAGCGAGTTGGGCGGCGGCGGCGGCGGCGTTGGGGCGGGCAGCAGCCGCAAGCGCCGCGCCGCGCCCGGCGGCGGCGGCGCGGGCGGCGCGTCGTTGCCTCAGCACCACGCTGCGCTGGAGGAGTGCGGCGACAACGCCGAGCCCAACGTGCAGCAGACCACGCCCTGGGAGGTGCTGCTGCTGCTGCGCGCCAGGTGCGCCGGGGGACAGGGGCCCGGGCGCAAGCAGGGCAACGCTGGAGGGAGCAGGCCCGCGCGCACAGCAGCCGGCGCACTGGTTGGCGTCCTCTGGAAATCCTGCAGACCTGGCCAGTGTCACGTCCTGCTGCTGCCAATCCCAACCGATCCAACCGTGATGGGTGCAGGTACTATGACTCGTCGGGCGACATATACCGGCGCACGCTGCACAACAAGCCGCTGCGGCTGTTCCGGCTCATGCGGCGTGCCTTTGAGGCCTGCCACGCCGTGACGCTGCTGGGTGAGCATGCGCGTGCGCCACCCCACCCACCACTCGCCCGCACGCTTGCTGAGAGCGACGTGGGGCCGGGACGTGCACACTACAGGGTGCGAACATCTGTTTGCCATGCCGCGCTGCGAGCCGTGTGCATGCGTTGGCGCGCGTGCGCCGTGCCCGCAGGCGTGCTCAAGGAGCCGCTGGGGCGCAAGCAGCGCGAGGCGCGCGTGGACGCCTGCGCCGCCATGGTGAGCGGGACGCGAGGGACACGTGTCCTTGCAGGACGCACCTCCTGTGAAGACACCTCGCGCACTCATGCCAGGCCCCACAGCGGACAAAACGCCTGGGTGGCGGCAACACGAGGAGCCAGCGTGTGCGTCGACGGCGTGTGCCGTGCCTGTACGTGTGCCACTGCTGCGCGCGCGCAGATCAAGGCTCTGTGCTGCGAGTACTATGCGTGCCGCAGCGCCGTGCTGGGCCCGCTGCGCCTGCAGCAGCAGCAGCAGCGCCCCGAGCTGGCCGGGGACGTGCCGGGGGAGAACTTTGCCGCCGACGTGCAGCCCTGCTTCAGTGAGTGACGGGGGGTGGGGGTGGGGAGGGGCGGGAGAGAGGTGGGGGGGCTCACGTGCAGCCATGAGTGCCATGAGTGGTGGGGTGGGGTGGGTAGGGGCTGTTGCGTGCGGCCCTGGGACGGAGGGTGGCAGGCGCGCGTGCGGCAAAGCGGTGTGTCCACGCGCGCCGTGTTGATCTTGCTGGCGGTGTTGGTGGTGGTGCTCGCTCCTGCTGCCGCCTGCTGCCCCTGCAGAGGACGAGTTGCCCGAGGTGATGCAGCACGTGGCGCTGCGCTTCGAGGGCGTGGAGCTCGAGGTGCTCATGGACCCCAGCGAGGTGAGGGCTTGAGGGTTGGGGTCCAGGCCGCACGGCGTTTGAATCCTTGCTGGCAGCACCTGTCGCACCTGAGCGGGGCGAACTGGTGTGGCTTTGTGTGGCACTACGTGGCGTGGCACGCATCCAGGAGTGCAAGCGCAAGGCGGGGTACCTGGCGCTGACTGAGGAGGAGCGCGCCTCCGAGGCCGCCCTGCTGGCCAGCGGCCTCAGGCGGGGCGCCAGCGCGGGCGAGGCGCCCGCCGGCAGCGGCCTCGGCGGCGCCGAGGGTGGCGGCGGCGGGGAGGGCAGCAGCCTTCGGCAGGGAGAGCTGGGCGGTGGCGGCGGTGCGCCGGCCAGCGCAGACCGCACCACGAGCCAGGGGCAACGCAACAACACCAGCCAGGGCTCCTACAGCATGGTGAGGGCCCACAGGGTGATGCGGCCACGCGTGGTTGGAAACGCGAGCGTGGCACGCCTGCATGAGGATGTGCGCCCTTGCGCGTGGCCGCAGGTGATTTTGGGCGAGGCCAACAGCAAGCCCCTGCCGGCGGGCATGCGCACGGTGCCGGCGCTGCAGCAGTCCTCCCTGCACCGCACTGACATCACGTGAGCGTTTCTGCACGCGCCCTCGTCGCCGCCTTGTGAACACGCGCAACAGGGATGCGCGTCGGCTGTTCACACTGCCTGTGCCACTGACGGTCATTGGCGGCAACGCTGCGGTTGCGCTGCGCAGGGGCGGACACAAGCTCGTGCGGCCGCTGGTGCGCGCCCCCAGCAACAACGCCACCGGCGCGCCGAGCGCCGTCGCGCCGGTGCAGCCCGCTGCCGCCGCCGCTCAGGGCCAGGCGCCGGCCCGACAGCCGCAGCAGGCGCAGCAGGGTGGGCGCGTCAACGCCTCCGGCCGCCCAACCGCCACCGCCACCGGCGCAGCGCCTGGCGCGGGGGAGGCGCCGCAGCGCGCGCCCGCCGCGACTGCTGGCGCCGCCCAGCCGCGGCCTCAAGCGCCAGCCGGCAACGCCGCCGCCGGGGCGGCGCCCGTCTCTCCTGTCAAGGTGCGCGCGGCCACCTTCCTCCTTTCCCCGGTCCTGCCCAACAGGGCAACTGATGAATTCGTGGTGACGCTGAGCGTGCTGCGTTGTCGCAGGTGGGGCTGCCGGGCGCCGCCCTGCAGGCGCCCATGACGGTGCTGGGCGCCACGCCCTGGAGCGGGCAGGCGCCGGGCGGGCGCTCTGGCGACGTCCAGCCCCCCGCCGGCGGCCCCGCGGCGCACGTGAGCCCCCCTCAGGAGCCAGGGGAGCTGAGGAGGCGACTGGACTTTGAAATGGAGGAGGAGGACGCGCCCGCGCCGCCGCCGCACCCGCCCGACGGCGGAACGGGCCCGCCGGCGCGCGCGGCGGCCCCCGCCGCCGAGCCCGCGCCGCCTGGCGACGTCGCAGGGAGGGGCGGGGGGCGAGGAGGGGGAGGCAAGAGCAGGAAACGCAAGGACGGCGCCGCGCCCTCCGACCCTCCGCCCCCAGCCACCGCCATGACTGCCGCCGCCGCGGCCCCCACACCCACGACCGAGTCAAAAAAAGTCCACGCGGACGTTCCGGCACCCGCGCCAGCACTGCTGACCCACCCCAGCCCCCAGCTGCAGCCGCAGCCCCCCTCCACCCACCGCCCCTCCCCCCGTCGCCCTCAGCAGGCGCCAGCGCACCCCCAGGACCCCTCGCTGCTCGCCGGAGCGTCCGCACCCAACAACAACAACCCACAGCAGCAACACAACCACCACCCAACGCCACCACAACCACCACCACCGCAGCAGCAGCAGCAGGGCGCGGCGGCGGCGCCAGGCAGCAGGGCGGTGCAGCGAGGCCGGACGGCGGCCATGGCGTCGCCGGCGCCAGGCGCTCCCGCGCAGCACTCACCATCACCAATGGCGCGGCCAAGCGCGGCTAGGGCCGCCAGCCGCACCCCGCTGCTGTCCCCCCCGCCAGCCGCCGGGGGCAACGCTGACGCCGCCGCAGCGGCAATGCCGCGCTCCGCTGCGGAGCGGCGGCGGGGCAGCAGGCCGCCCGTGTCGCCGTCGCCGGAGCCAAGCACGCGGCGCGTCACGCGCAGCGGCGCGCGGCAGGGCGCGGGCGGGGACCCCGGCAGCTCGCGGCGCGTCACGCGCACGGCGGCGCGCAGCGGCGGCGCCTCCACGCCGCTGCTGGCCCTGCCCATGCCAGCGCGCGGGCGGCCACCCTCCAGCCGGGGTGCCTCGGTGGCGCGGGAGCAGAGTGGCGGCGCGGCCGGGCCGCTGGGCAGCGCGCGGCGGGACCGGCGCAGCGCCTCGGTGCCGGAGCAGAGCAGAGCCACGCGGCGGGATCGGCGGCGGCCGGCGCGCGGCGCGGCAGCGGAGGCGGCGGTGCCCGAGGAGGGCGAGGAGGGCGGCGGCCAGGGCGGCGAGGGCGATGACGAGCGGGAGGGGGAGGAGGCGGAGGAGGAGCAACACGAAGACGGCGAGGCGGAGGGCAAGGGGCATGCGGCGGCGCCGGCGCCGGCGTCTCCAGGCGAGCCCGCAGCCCTGGAGGCGGCCATGGAGGAGCAGGGCTCGCAGGCCGTGCCCTCGGGGTCTGCGCCGTCGGCAGGCGCGCAGCAGGAGCAGCAGCAGGAGGGCGGCGGCGCGGCGCCCGCTCTTCTTTCCCCCGCCCCGGGCTCCGTGCCTCCCACCGCTGCGGCGGCCCGCAGGCGGCGGCGCGCCGCCGGTCCCGTGGACAGCGACATGAGCCAGGACGGCGGCTCGGCGGGCACGTCGGGGGAGGAGGAGGATGGCGGCGGCGACGGCGCGGCGCCGCCGGGGGCCAGGGCGCCGGGCCGCACCCCCAGGCGCCGCGTGGCAGAGGAGGCGGCCGAGGAGCCCGTGGGGATTGACCCGGACCTGGGCGGCCCGCTGATCCGCGTCATCCCCGAGCTGGCGCTCAAGAAGTACGCGCGCCTGGCCGAGCAGGTGTGCGCCTGCCTGCCCACGGTGTGGGGTGCGAGCTCGCTGGCAGCTGCAGCAGCACGCATGGCCGGAGGGCTGGTGGTGATGCAGGGGTCGATCCAGGGGGGTCGCAGCGCTAGGCGAGCGCGCCGCTGTGCCCACACAGCGAGCTTGTGAAGGAAACCCTCTGGCAAGCAGACGAGTGGCTCCCACCGCGAGCCGTATGCAGCGGCACACAATGCTTCGCTTCTGCGCAACGTCGCTATCGCGCCGCAGGACCAGCTGAACCAGGCGCCCGTGGAGGACGCCGGGTCGGACTGCAGCCACGGGCGCGGCGCGGCGCGCGCGCAGCAGCTGCGGGAGCGCAAGGGCGCCGCCGCCGGCGCCGGGATGGGGCTGGGCGGCCGTGGCTGGGGCGCGGGGGGCGCTGGAGGTGGCGGCGGCGCAGGGGGCGGGGGCGGCGCGGCTGAGGCTCGGTCCCGCGCGCTGCGCATCCAGGCGCTGGCCGGCCGGGGCGCCTCCTCCTCATCTCAGCAGCAGCAACCAGGTGCGTGCCTCTGCAGGAGGACTGCCGCCTGCATCCTCAGCGGGACATTCCTGCGTGTGCGCACGCGCTGCATCGACCCAGGTCGACCACCTGTGCCTCAACCGTAGCGTGTTGTGCCTAATCGCTTCCACTGCACGCAGGCGGTGCGCCCCTGCCTCTGGCGGGCGCAGCGCCCGGCGCCGGCAAGCTCTCCCAACCCGCCGCACAGTCCTCCGGCGCTCGCACCGCCAGGCAGCCGCGCCCGGCGCCGCCCAAGCTGCACGTCCGGGAGCCGTCGCCCACTTCCACCTCCCAGCACGCCGCCGCCGCCGCCGCTTCGCTGCACCTGAGCGCAGCAGCCGCAGCAGCCGACGCCCCCGTGGCCCCGCCTGCCGTGCTGCCGCTGCCGGACGCAGTTGGTGTCAGCCCCCAGGAGGAGGAGGCGCCCTCACCCGCCGCCACCCCTCCCCCTGTGTCCCTAGCGCCCTCAGCCGCAGCAGGCCCCCCTCCGCCACCCTCACAGCACGACGAGCCGCAGCCCATGGACACCTCGCCCCCTCCACCCGCGCCCTCAGATGCGCCGCAACAGGCCCACGCACCCGAGCCTTCCCCCACGCCCCCACAGCCCCACGACCTGCCACCGTCACCAGCAGCGGCCGCAGCGGCGCAGGGCGCCGCCTGCCTGCAGCCGGCGGAGCAGGGCCAGGAGCCAGCCAAAAGCTGCAGCCCCCCCGCTGCAGAGGACTGCATGCCCGCCCCGCCACCCGCTCATGAGGCGGCAGGCGCAGCGGGCTCAGCGCAGCAGCCCAGCCCCGCGCCTCCCAGCCCGTCGCCTGCCACCGCGCCTCCCCCGGCGCCCCTGGTGGAGGACAGGGGGCAGGCGGCGCCGCACGACGCCGGCCTGCCAGCGCTAGGTCAGGACGCGGAGCCGCCGCCGGGAGCCGCTCCCTCCTCACTGGCGCCGCCTGCCGCAGAGGAGCGCGCGTCCCCGCCGCCACAGCCAGCGTCGCTTGCGCCTGACCCGCACGCGGCGCCGGCGTCTCCAGCAGTGGCAGAGGGTGCCGGGGCGGACGAGGAGGGCGACATGGTCACCGCACGGCTGGGTGAGGTGGTGCAGGCGCGGGAGGGGCCCTCGGCTGAGGGCACGCACGCAGCGCCGCTGTGCGAGCCGGTGCCTGCGCCCCTCGGGACGCCGTCACCGGCAGCCTCCTGCGACGGTGCAGGTGGCGCGGGCGGTGAAGCCGGCGTGGTGGAGGCGCGCGCTCCGTCGCCGGCAGCAGCGGGGGCGGCGGAGGAGGAGGGTGCGGTGGGAGGTGAGCTGGCGGCGCCAGCGGCGGCAGCGCGGCAGGATGGCTGTGAGGCGAGTGGCGCTGCCGCTCAGCAGCCCGCCGCGCCGACGCCGCAGCGCCGCGCACGGCGCGCAGCGGCCGAGCGTGCTTTGGCTGTGTGGCAGTCTGCCGCGGAGGCGGAGGAGCAGGCCGGGGAGGAGCAGGGAGGAGGAGCAGCAGGCGGAGGTGCTGCGGCGCCAGGGTCCAGTAGGGACGGCAAGGCGGCCGGCCTCCAGCAGCGGGCCCCACCTCAGCCCGTCGCGCCACCACCCACCACCGCCGCCACCGCAACGGCCACCAAGACGCACCGCATCACCATCCCCAGCGTTTCCAACCCCGCAGCCCTCCCTGCCCACTCAGCCTCGCAGGAGGTGGCCGCGCCCTCCCGCCCCCCGCCCGCCAACCTGCCGGCGCTGCAGCAGGCGCTGGCCGTGCTGTGCAGCGCGCCCCTCCCTGCTGCCCCAGGCACCGCAGCGCAGCAGCAGCAGCAGCCCCAGCCCGCCTGGGGCCCCTCCCCGCAGGCGCGCGTGGCGGCGGCGCTGTCCCGCGCACCGCCAGGGCAGCCGCCAGACCTGTCGGCCCTAGCAGCCCCCTTACTCCTGGCCCACCTGCAGCAGCAGCAGCAGCAGCAGGCGGCAGCGGCCACAGCTGCCCTCCACCTCTCCTTCCCCGCGCCAGGCAGCGCTCTGCCCGCCGCCCCCTTCGCCGCACCACCTCCTCTCCCGGCGCTGGCGCCGTCCCTGGCGGCCCCCTTCGCGCCCGCAGTGCCGCCGAAGCAGCCCTGGGCGGAGGCGCAGCAGCAGCAGCAGCAGCAGCGTGCGCAGCCGGCGGCGGCCCTGGCGCAGCAGCTCATCGCCGGCCTGCAGCAGCGCCTGGCCGCAAGCGCGCCCCCACCACCTTCCGTGCCGCCTCCCGTCGCGGCCAGAGAGGCGCTTCAGGCAACGCGTGACGTGAGGGACGTGGCGGCGATCACGCTCGCAGCCGCAACGGACGCGGCGCACGCGGCAGGACACCTCACCACGCAGGACGCCGACGGCGCTGCGGCAGTGCCCCTCGCCGCCCCGGCGCCCCTCTCACCCGGTCCTGCAGCAGCGCCCTCAGCCGCACCAACGCTGCCAGCGACGACGGGGCCGGCTGCAGCAGACGCCAGCGCTCAGCCCGGCGAGGGCAAGTGCGGCGGCGCCCAGGCCGCAAGCCTCTTCTCCGTCCCTGTGCCGCACGCGCCGCGCCGCTCCGCCCGCCGTCGCGGCCCCGCCTCCGCGCCCTGGGCGGCCACACACGCGCACATCGCGCCACACCTGGCGGAGCTGGACGTCGCGCCCCCTCCCGCGCCCAACGCCCGCACGCCCCGCCTGGCGGCGTCCAGGGCCGCCACAGTGTGGCAGGGCCGCAAGGCGCAGGCCGCCAAGGAGGAGAGGGGGGGGAAGAGGGACGCGCCCGCCGCCGCCAGCTCAGCGCGCAGCGTCAAGCCGCGCCAGGAGGCCCCCAGCCCCCACCCTCCTGCCGCCACCGCCACCGCCACAGCGACCACCACCACCAGCAGCACTGCCGTCAAGCGCAAGCGCAGCAGGCTCGCCGCCCTCACCGCCTCCACAGCGACCCCAGCTGCTGTCACGCCCGCCGGCGCCACCGCCACCGCTGCACCGCTCAGCTCTCCTGCTCCTGAGCCACCCGCCCCTCCCGCCGACGGTGGCCTGCGGGGTTCACGGGACCTGGGCGGCCCGAGGGAAGGCGGGCAGGCACCGGGGCGGCAGCAGGGCGGGGAGGAGCGCGTGCCGGCGGACCTGGAGCAGCTGCTGCAGGAGCGGTTGCCTGCGGCGCCGGTGGCGGCAGCAGATGTGCCTGGCGCAATGGAGGTGGAGCCGCCGCTCCCTGGCGGCCTGGCCGCTGCTGTGGCCGCTGCCCCGGGTGCTGCGGAGGAGGGCGCGGAGGGCGCCTCCCCGCCCGGCAGCCCCTCAGAGGCCAGGGCGGCGGTGGCCAAGCGGCCGCGCGTGGAGCCGCCGCAGCTGCACCAGGCTGCGGCAGCGTGGCGGCCCGGCGCCAGGGGCGAGGGAGAGGCGCACGCGCTGCCCGCCCTGCTGCCGGCGCCTGCTGCGGCGCCCTGCCCAGCCCACACGGACTGCTACCCTGCGCAGCCCAGCGCGGCACCTGCAGAGGACTGCGAGGCCGCACAGGCCGCCGCCGCCGCCGCGCCCGAATCCCCAGCGCCTGGATTGCAGCAACCCACCGTCACCACGCGCACCCAGGCCTCGGTGCCCCCCGCACCTCCCCCACCGGCGGCACGCAGCAACGCGCTCGCGGAGCCGCCGCTTGCCACGCCCAGCGCGGCGGCGCCGCTCGCCGGTGCCTGGGGCATCGCGTCGCTGGGCTTTGGCGCGGCGGGCCGGGCGGGCACAGCAGGCGGCTCCTTCAACAGCATGATGCGCGCGCAGTGGACCAGGGCGGTGCCGCACAGCACACGGCGCCTCGACGCCGCACCGGCAGGCACGGCGGCGCCGCCGCCGCCCGCCTCTGGGCCCTCGGCGCCGCAAGCACCGCCGCCGCTGCAGCCGCCCGGGGCCAGCAGCGCCATGCCTGCGGCCACTGAGCAGCCCGCCCTGCCCCCGTACAGTGCGGCTTGCACGGCGGCAGCGGCAGCGCCCGCGCCGCCTCACGAGCCACACGCTGCGCCTGAGGGCCCTGCCGACATGGAGGAGGAGGAGCAGCAGGAGCCCTCGGGCGTGGCGGACGTGGCTTCCGCGCCTGCGCCCCGCCCCGCGGAGGCCCCCCTGTCGCCAGGGGGCAGCCAAAGCGACGGCGCGGCATGCGATGAGGGGGAGGGCAGCGGGTGGGGCGCGGGCGCGGGCGAGGCGGGCGATGACGCGGCGGAGGAGGTCAGCAGCCCGCCGCAGCCTCGGCAGCAGCAGCACCAGCAGGCCATGGCGCGCCTCCGGCGCGTGCGCTTCACGCGGCCCGACAGCGAGGCACTGCTGGCCTGGCTGGTGGCTCGCGGCATCGTCACGCGCAGCCGGCGCGACGCCGAGGGGGCCGGCGGCGGCGGGGCGGCGCCGCGCCGCGCGTCTGGCGCGGGGGCGGCGAGGGGCGGGCGGGGGCCGCCAGGCGGTGGGGAGGAGGGCG
>VFQP010001537.1_pt1 | contig 30539 bp, 34 predicted proteins | sample 3512351 | NCBI WGS metagenome assembly VFQP01 (sample SAMN10412372, study PRJNA504923) | tailings metagenome | isolation source: Relicate 1 Philex TSF1 revegetated site | place: Philippines: Tuba, Benguet | collected 2017-08-29
TGTAGAGCTTGGTGTCGCCCAGGTCGCGGATGCGCGGCGCGAAGCGGAAGCCCAGGAGGTGCATCAGGGCGAAGACGTGATCGGTGAAGCCCGCCGTGTCGGTGTAATGCTCCTCGATCCGCAAGTCGGACTCGTGGTACAGCAGGCCGTCGAGCACGTAGGTCGAATCGCGCACGCCGACGTTCACGACCTTGGTGTGAAATGGCGCGTACTGGTCAGAAATGTGGGTGTAGAACGTCCGCCCTGGGCTGCTCCCGTATTTCGGGTTGATGTGGCCGGTGCTCTCGGCCTTGCTGCCGGTGCGGAAGTTCTGGCCGTCCGACGATGAGGTGGTGCCGTCGCCCCAGTGCTCGGCGAAGGGATGGCGGAACTGTGCGTTGACCAGATCGGCCAGCGCCGCCCCGTAGGTTTCGTCGCGGATGTGCCAGGCTTGCAGCCAAGCCAGCTTGGCGTAGGTCGTGCCGGGGCAAGACTCCGCCATCTTGGTCAGGCCCAGGTTGATCGCGTCGGCGAGGATCGTGGTCAGCAACAGGTTCTTGTCTTTGGCCGGGTCGCCCGATTTCAGATGCGCGAAATGCCGAGTGAAGCCCGTCCATTCGTCCACCTCCAGCAGCAGTTCGGTGATCTTGACGTGCGGCAGGATCATTGCCGTCTGGTCGATCAGCGCTTGGGCGGTGTCGGGTACCGCCGCGTCGAGCGGCGTGATCTTCAAGCCTGACTCGGTGATGATGGCGTCCGGCAGCTCGTTGGCCGTCGCCATACGGTTGACGGTGGCAAGCTGTGTTTCCAGCAGCGTCAGCCGGTCGTTCAGGTACCGGTTGCAGTCGGTGGCCACGGCCAGCGGCAATTCGCTGGCCTGCTTGAGGCTGGCGAATTTCGCGGGCGGCACCAGGTAGTCCTCGAAGTCCTTGAACTGGCGCGACCCCTGCACCCAGATGTCGCCGGAACGCAACGCGTTCTTCATCTCCGACAGCGCGCACAGTTCGTAGTAGCGCCGGTCGATGCCGGTGTCGGTCATGACCAGCTTCTGCCAGCGCGGCTTGATGAACTCGGTCGGCGCGTCGGCGGGCACCTTGCGGGCGTTGTCGCTGTTCATGCCGCGCAGCACCTCGATGGCGTCGAGCACGTCCTTCGCGGCGGGAGCGGCCCGCAGCTTGAGCACGGCAAGGAATTCCGGCGCGTAGCGGCGCAGCGTGGCGTAGCTTTCGCCGATGCGGTGCAGGAAATCGAAGTCCTCGGGCTGCGCAAGCTTCTGCGCTTCGGTGACGCTCTCGGCGAAGGCATCCCAGGACATGACGGCCTCGATGGCGGCGAACGGATCGCGGCCCGCCTGCTTGGCCTCGATCAGCGCCTGGCCGATGCGGCCGAACAGCCGCACCTTGGCGTTGATCGCCTTGCCGGACGCCTGGAATTGCTGCTGATGCTTGTTCTTGGCGGCGTTGAACAGCTTGCCCAGGATGCGGTCGTGCAGGTCGATGATTTCGTCGGTGACGGTGGCCATGCCCTCGATGGCAAGCGCCACCAGGGTGGCATAGCGTCGCTGCGCCTCGAACTTGGCCAGGTCGGCGGGCGTCATCTGGCCACCCTCACGGGCGATCTTGAGCAGGCGGTTCTGGTGCACCGACCGCTCGATGCCAGAAGGCAGGTCGAGCGCCTGCCACGCTTTGAGGCGTTCGATGTGTTCCAGCATGTGCCGCGAATTCGGTTTGACGGGCGATTGGCGCAGCCAGGCCAGCCAGGTCGTTTTGCCGTTGTCCCGACGCTTGAGCAGATCGTCGAGGCGGCGGCGATGCGCGTCCGACAGCGGTTCGGCCAAGGCATCGTAGATGCGCCGGTTGGCGCGGGTGATTGCTTCGGCGCTCGCCCGCTCGACGGCGTTGAGGGCAGGCAGAATGACCGACTGCTGCCGCAGGTGCTCGATCAAGGTGCTGGCCAGCACGATGCCCTTGTCGGTCTGCAAGGCCATCTCGGTCAGCAACTGGACGGCCTGCCGGTAGTGGCCCATGGTAAAGGGCTGGAAGCCGAACACCGTTTGCAGTTCGACCAGGTGCTCGCGCCGGGTCTGCTCCCGCTGCCCGTATTCGTCCCAGCTTTCGACGCTGACCTTGAGCTGGTCGGCGACCAGTTTCAACAAGGGCGGAAACGGCGGCTCATCGACGCCCAGGATGACACCAGGAAAGCGCAGGTAACAGAGCTGCACGGCGAAGCCCAGCCGGTTGGCCGGGCCGCGCCGCTGCCGGATGATGGAGAGGTCGGTTTCGCTGAACGTGTAGTGACGGATCAACTCATCCTTGGTGTCCGGCAACGCCAGCAGGCTTTCGCGCTCGGCGGCGGACAGGATTGAACGACGTGGCATATTTACTGATCCGTTCTCAAGTATTGATACAGGGTTTCGCGACTGATTCCGAATTCACGAGCCAGCTTGGTCTTTTGCTCGCCAGCCTCGACACGTTGGCGCAGTTCGGCAATACGCTCAGACGACAGGGATTTCTTCCTGCCACGGTAGGCCCCGCGCTGCTTGGCGAGCGCGATGCCCTCGCGCTGCCGCTCGCGGATCAAGGCGCGTTCGAACTCGGCGAACGCGCCCATTACCGACAGCATCAGGTTCGCCATCGGCGAGTCCTCGCCGGTGAAGGTCAAATGCTCCTTAAGGAACTCGATGCGTACGCCGCGCTGGGTGAGGCCCTGCACCAGGCGGCGCAGGTCGTCGAGGTTGCGCGCCAGACGATCCATGCTGTGCACCACGACCGTGTCGCCTTCGCGCACGAAGGCGAGCAGCCGTTCCAGTTCGGGCCGCCGTGTGTCCTTGCCCGACGCCTTGTCGGTGAACACTTTATCCACCTGGATCTGTTCGAGCTGCCGTTCTGGGTTCTGGTCGAAGCTGCTGACGCGGACGTAACCGATGCGCTGACCGTGCAAGGTATCCTCCTGAGGGAAATGTGTCAGGAAGAAATCTATGACCCTTGACGGCGTATGTCAATCAATTCGGAAGGCAACTCTATTCTGACGATTTAGCGCCGGATGGTCTGACGCCAAGTTAGGGTTTGCCTCAATCTGACAGGTTCAAGCAGCCAAACCGGGCACGACGACAAAATAGGCGTTGAGCATGTACAGGCCAGAGAGGATCAGCAGAATTCCGCCGATAATTTCAAAAACCTTGTGGAATCTCCTCAGCCCCGACAAGTTTTCCAGCCAACCCACGGCAATTGCGCCCAGCACGATTGGAATCGCGCGCCCCAAAGCGAAGGCCAGCAGCAGTGCTACGCCGAAAACGGGTGAGCCGATGCCAGCAGCAACGCCAAGTAACACGATCAACGCTGGCGTGCAAAACGGGCAGATCGCCACCGAAAACGGCACGCCCAATGCAAAGGCACCCCACGCCCCTGTTACGGGTTTGGCTCGTAACTTCAATGCCGGCAGTGGAAGACGCAGCCATCCCGGCCAGATCAGGCCCAACACAATCAGTAGCGGGCCTAGCACCACGCCCCATGCACGGCCAAGCAGGTGTTGCACCCATCCGCCGCCCAGACTGGCGGCCAGACCCAAAGCCACATGCGTCAGGATCATGCCCAGGACAAAGAGACCTCCGTAGAGCGTTGCTTGGCGCGGGGTGCGCGATGTCGTCACGTAGGCGAGCGAAACCGGGATCGCAGCTAGCGCGACCGGATTGAAGCTGAATACAAAGCCTGTCACGAATCCGACCCATAGCGCCCCGAAGCTGGCTTGAGCTACCGCCTGGCGCAGTGCTTCGGCGTCCATCAGAAAGACTCCAAGCTGGTCAGCATGGTACGGAACTGCTCAGGGGTAGGCAGCGATGAGAACTTCAATTCGCCATTCACAGCAATGGCCGGCATGCTCAGTACGCCGAGCGAGACCGCGTACTCGAATTCTTTGAGCACGTTGACCTCGCGCCAAACGACCTCGTTCTCGCCGAGCATGGCGGTTGCGATGGCGCGGAGCTGCTTTTGCGCCGCTACACATTTGCCGCATCCAGGCGCAGCAATGAGTTCGATCTTGACGCTCATCGGGCCACCTCGGCGAGACTGTTCTCCAGCGCCGCCAGGATGGGACATTCGTCGGTCGCGGCCTCGCCACCGGCGCAGCGCTCGATCAGTTCATCCAGTGCGCGTGACATCGCTTGTAAGCCTTGGAGCTTGTGTGCGATACGCAGCTTCTTTTCGATGGCCACGCTGCGCACGTCCTCGCAACAGGCACTATCGGCCTGCTTTAACGTCAGAAGCTCGTGAATGTCCGACAGCGTGAACCCGCAGTGTTGCGCGGTCTTGATGAAGCGGATGCGGCGCACGGCGTCATCGTCGTATAGGCGGTAACCTGCATCGGTTTTCGATGCAGGCGTGATCAGATGTTCTTTTTCGTAGTAGCGCAGCGTGTCGCGGCTGACCCCTGCCAGCGTGGCTACTTTACCAATAGTGTGCATGGCGCTCTCCAAGTCATAACCATCAGAATAAACCTTGGAGTTAACACCATGGTCAATCGTTCATCCAAAAAATTTGATTGAACGGTCACGGCGAGAAGCCGAAGTTTCTCGCCAGGAGCATGATTTATGCTTGACCGATGCCAGCAGCGCGAAGCGCCTGTTCCTCGACACCGGCACCCGAGCAGCACGATGCCAACTGGCCGTTGATGGCGACAGCCGGTACTGAGCGAACACCCAGATCACGCGCACGTTTCGCGACATTGATGTCGTTCATATCGAGGATTGATACTTCACATGAACTGCATGCGAGGCGATTGACGAGTTCGATGGCGGTCTGGCAGGCGGGGCAGCCTGCGCTAAAAACTTCGACTTTACGTTTGGTAGTCATGATAATTCTCCAAGTTAATGATGTAACGGTGCGCGACGGCGAGCGACCATAAGAAGCCTATCTATCCTGCGCACCATCACGATAGACCTTAGTCACTACTCCAAGGTCAAGCGTTAATTGAGGGGGCACGAACTACCCTTGAAGGCCCGCAGCAGCCGCGTCACAGACAGGACAAACAAGCCGGTCAGCGTGAGGGCTGCAATACCCCAGTGCTCGCCGATGAACGCGCCGGCCGTCGTGCCGGCCAGCACAATGGCGAGAATCGGCAAATGACAGGGACAGGTGAGCACCGCCAGCGCACCCCACAGGTAGCCGGTGAACGGCTTGTGTGTCTCGGTCGGCAAGCGCTCGGGGCTGTTCATGGCAGACTCTCCGCTTGCTGGGCCGGCGCGGTCGGCATCGCGGCCAACTGCACTTCCAGATCGGCCAACGCTTCGCGTCGGCGTTCGACGAACTGACTCAGCACGGCAAGCTGTGCGGCTGTTTCATCGCAGTCCGCCGCATCCAGCGCCCGGCACAACCGCGCCAATGCGTCCAGGCCGATGCCCGCCTCAAAAGCGGCCCGCACAAAGCACAGCCACTGCAAGGCGGCGTCATCGAACAAGCCGTAGCCGCCCGTGGTGCAGGCGACTGGCCGCAGCAATCCGCGCAGCAGGTAGTCGCGCACGATATGCACGCTCACCCCGGCATCAAGAGCCAGCCGGGACACCGTGTAGGCGTTCATTGAACACCTCCTTTTTCTCACCCGGCGCAGCAGGAAAGCTGCTTCACATCCTTGTTGAAGGTCTGCGCCGCGAGCTTCAACCCCTCGACCATCGTCAGGTAGGGGAACAACTGGTCGGCCAGTTCCTGCACCGTCATGCGGTTGCGAATGGCCAGAGCCGCCGTCTGGATCAGTTCACCCGCTTCCGGCGCGACCGCCTGTACGCCGATCAGCCGATGGCTGCCTTCCTCGATAACCAACTTGATGAAGCCGCGTGTGTCGAAGTTGGCGAGCGCACGCGGCACGTTGTCCAAGGTCAAGGTGCGGCTGTCGGTCTCGATCCCGTCGTGGTGGGCTTCCGCCTCGCTGTAGCCCACGGTCGCCACTTGCGGATCGGTGAACACCACGGCCGGCATTGCGGTCAGGTCGAGCGCCGCATCGCCGCCGGTCATGTTGATCGCGGCACGGGTGCCGGCCGCTGCCGCCACATAGACGAACTGCGGCTGGTCGGTGCAGTCGCCGGCCGCGTAGATGTTCGGGTTGCTCGTGCGCATGCCTTGGTCGATGACGATGGCACCTTGCGCATTGACAGTGACCCCCGCTGCGTCCAGCGCGAGGCTGCGCGTGTTCGGTGTCCGACCGGTGGCAACCAGCAGTTTGTCGGCGCGCAATTCACCGTGCGTGGTGGTCAGCACGAATTCACCGTCCATATGGGCGACCTGGCTGGCTTGCGTGTGCTCCAGCACCTCGATGCCCTCGGCACGGAAAGCGGCTGTCACCGCCTCGCCGATGGCCGGGTCTTCACGGAAGAACAAGGTATTGCGCGCCAGGACCGTGACCTTGCTGCCCAGCCGGGCAAAGGCTTGCGCCAGCTCCAGCGCCACCACCGACGAGCCGATTACGGCAAGGCGTTCGGGAATGGTGTCGCTCGCCAGGGCCTCGGTGGAAGTCCAGTAGGGTGACTCTTTCAAGCCCGGAATCGGCGGGACCGCCGGGCTGGCACCCGTGGCGACCAGGCAGCGGTCGAACATCACGACGCGCTCGCCACCCTCGTTCAAACGGACGGTAAGGCTCTGGTCGTCCTTGAAGCGCGCCTCACCGTGCACAACGGTGATGGCCGGATTACCGCCCAGGATGCCTTCGTACTTGGCGTGCCGCAGTTCGTCGACGCGGGCCTGCTGCTGGGCCAGCAGCTTACTGCGGTCAATCGTAGGCACAGTTGCCGCAATACCGCCATCGAACGGGCTTTCCCGGCGCAGATGGGCGATGTGGGCGGCGCGGATCATGATCTTGGACGGCACACAGCCGACATTGACGCAGGTGCCGCCGATGGTGCCGCGCTCGATCAGCGTGACCTGCGCGCCTTGCTCGACGGCCTTCAGCGCCGCCGCCATCGCGGCTCCACCGCTGCCAATGACCGCTACCTGCACCGGGGGCTCGTTGCCACTGTGCTTTTCGGCGGCGGCCATCCATCCCCGCACCTTGTCGAGCAGTCCGACGCGGTTGTCCGCCAGTGGCGCATCGGCTAGCGTTGCCTTGTAGCCCAGTCCGGCCACGGCGGCAGTCAGCGCGTCCGGCGATGTGCCCGGCACGATGGCGAGTTGCGCTGTGCCCTTCGGATAGGACACCAGCGCCGACTGCACGCCTGGCACTTTTTCCAGCGCTTCCTTGACGTGCGCCGCGCACGAGTCGCAAGTCATGCCGGTGATTTTTAGATGGGTCATGCAACAAATCCTTTATCGTTTGTGGCGCCAGACAATGACGTCCGTTGTGCTGCGGTGCCGTTTTCAGTGACTCACTGCTTGACGCTGGACGGATAGCCCGCGTCTGCGGTTGCCTTGGTCAGCTTCTGCACGCTGGTCTTGGCATCGTCGAAGGTGACGACCGCTTGGCGTGTCTCGAAAGTCACGTCAACTTTGCTGACGCCTTCGACCTTGGAAATCGCCTTCTTGACAGTGATCGGGCAGGCGGAGCAGGTCATGCCCGGTACGGACAGCGTGACGGTCTGGGTGGCGGCCCAGACGGGGGCAACAACGGCGGCGAGGGCGAGGGAGGCAAACAGTTTCTTCATGGTGAACTCCGATCAGTAGAAAAATGGCATGACGTAGGGAAATCCGAGCGCGACCAGAACCAGCGCGGCCACGATCCAGAAAATGAGCTTGTAAGTAGCTCGCACTTGGGGAATCGCGCAGACCTCACCCGGTTTGCAGGCCGCTGCCTGCCGGTAGATGCGCCGCCAGGCGAAGAACAACGCCACCAGCGCCACGCCGATAAAGATGGGGCGATAGGGTTCCAACACCGCCAAGTTGCCGATCCAAGCGCCGCTGAACCCCAAGGCGATCAGAACCAACGGCCCGAGGCAGCAAGCCGAGGCGAGGATGGCGGCAAGCCCTCCAGTGAAGAGCGCGCCGCGCCCGGTTTTTGGTTCAGACATGCGCTTGTCCTTTCGAATTGAAATTGGATAGCGTAACCTTACTTCCGTACTCATGTACGGAGTCAAGCGATATGGAAAACAATTTGGAGAACCTGACCATTGGCGTTTTCGCCAAGGCGGCCGGGGTCAATGTGGAGACCATCCGTTTCTATCAGCGCAAGGGCTTGTTGCTGGAGCCTGACAAGCCCTATGGCAGCATCCGCCGCTATGGCGAGGCGGATGTAACGCGGGTGCGCTTCGTGAAATCAGCCCAGCGGCTGGGCTTCAGCCTGGATGAGATCGCCGAGCTGCTGCGGCTGGAGGATGGCACCCATTGCGAGGAAGCCAGCAGTCTGGCCGAGCACAAGCTCAAGGACGTGCGCGAGAAAATGGCTGACCTGGCGCGCATGGAGGCCGTGCTGTCTGAGTTGGTGTGCGCCTGCCATGCGCGAAGGGGGAACGTTTCCTGCCCGCTGATCGCGTCACTACAGGGTGGAGCAAGCTTGGCAGGTTCGGCTATGCCTTAGCGTGCTTTATTTTCCGTTTTCTGAGACGACCCCATCAAGGGCAATGAAATTTGGGCTGGCATGGAGTCTTCCACTCGCGCTATGGCTACTCGAAATCGTTCACTCTATGTTATTACCGGGCCGGTCTTTCTAGCAGGGCAGCTCAAGCACATAGGTAGCAATGTTCTGGTACCAACTTTGATCTATAAGGCTATATACGACCCCAGGCAAAAGCTTGGTGCTGCGTACCTCATGGAAAATAAGGAAACGTGGACCTACCACGTTGTATCGATCGCTGATCTTGAGCGTTTGACGGGATTAACCCTATTTCCGACCCTTTCGAATGAGCAAAAGCAGGAGATGCTCACGCTTCCAAATCCAAGAGTGCCTTACAAGAAGGGCGTGAACTTTAACCGTATTGAAGGCTATCCAGGTCTATAAGGGGGCTATATGGGACAGATTATCAATTTTCAAAAAGCAGTAGCAGCACGTAAGACTCACCTTGAAAGCCTGGCAACTATTGAATGCCCGAAATGTGACGCGATGTGCTCACCACTTAAATTGGACGCTGAAGGTTCGGTACACTACTCCTGCAGCGGCCCAGGACATAGAAAATTCCATTGGCGTATAGCTGAAGACGGTACCGCGCTGGCTGGCAAGGTTGGGAATCGTGAGCTTTCGTTATGATGGGTTTGAGTTTTTAGTCTAGGATCAAAGTAGTGTCTACGTTTACACCAACAGAAGAACAATTGAGCATAGTGCATAGCACCGAGCAACGGATTAAGGTGCAAGCCTTTGCCGGCGCCTCTAAAACTACAACCTGTGATCTGTATGCTCGCCATCGTCCAAACGTCAAGATCACCTACCTGGCATTCAACAAAGCGACTGCGGAAGAGGCCAAGCAGCGCTTCCCAAGCAATGTCAGGTGCGTAACTACCCACGGCCTCTGCTACTCTCAGTTCGGCGCACCCTATAGGTCAAAGCTTGGTAATGCTCGCGCTACTGCTGTTTCAAGAGCGCTTGGCATTGGCTTTGTACAGGCAGGCCGGGCCATCGAGACGGTAAACAACTTTTTGACCTCGGCTGATAAGTCACTTTCTGCAAGACATGCGCCAATTTCAGTAGATAGTAGAGAGCATGGGCTGTTAATAGATTCCAGCATAAAACTGTGGGAATTTATGCAGGACACTGCAAATCACGATATCCATATGCCACACGATGGGTATTTAAAGCTGTTCCAGCTAACCAATCCAACGATCAATAGTGACATCGTAATAACGGATGAGGCTCAAGACCTCAACCCAGTGACTTGCAGCATCGTAAATAGTCACGATAAGGGATTAGTTGTCGTAGGAGACGACCACCAGGCAATTTACCAGTTTAGAAACTCTGTTAACGCCCTCGCAAATGTGGAGGCAGATGCAACCTATAGACTGACGCAATCTTTCCGATTTGGACCAGGGATAGCTGCCCTGGCTTCCCAGATGCTTTTGAGTTGGAAAGATGAAAAGGTGCCTCTCATTGGCCGGGGCAAACATCAATCCGTGTTTCTGGTGAATACAGCTGAGCCACACGCGATCCTGGCCAGGACAAATGCGGGACTATTTTCTGAGGCCGTCCAGGTCTACCAGGCAGGCCTGCCCTTCCACTTCTGGGGAGGTGCTGATGGGTACAAGCTGGATGTGATACTGAATGCGTACCACCTGTTTGCAGAGGACTTTAGCTCTATCACAGACAAATACATCCGGGATTTCAAGTCCTTCCCGCAAATGAAGGAATATGGCGAGCGGATGGAAGACAATGAAATTCGCCATCTGGTGAAAACCGTTGAGACCTATACAGATGCCATTCCTGAACTCATAGCCGGATTAAAGCGCAAGAACCGACCCAACCCTACTGGCGAGGAAATTGTGTTCACCACAGCGCACAAGAGTAAGGGCGCCGAATGGGATGCTGTGAGACTATTGGATGATTTTCCACCTCTCGAAGCATTCTTCAACACCAAACGTGGGCAGCTCGAGCAGCCAAAAGTTGAAGATATTAACTTGCTGTATGTAAGCATCACGCGGGCAAAAAGATTCCTGGGCATCAATCAATCCATCATGGGGTGGCTCATGGATGCTGGAAGAACTGAGCTGGTTGGTAGCCTCGGGCAGAATAGTGAATTGTCGATTAGCTCTACACCGGCCATGAGTGGGGCGTTTGATTTCTCTAGCTTTGAGGGTGAAGCAACTCAGGCCATCAGGAAGTACAAAACTGAGATGCTTAACAAGGTTGTCTTCACAGACGATCAAATGACTGTATATCGCAAGCATATGCTTGAGGCAGGCATAGACAAGCGAACAATCCTCGCCTTTGCATCAAAGGATCCTGACCTGGTCAGCATGGAAGACATTATCAGATGCAGGGTCTTGATAAGAATGATCCAGCATTAATTTAAAACTGAATAAAAAAAGCCGGCATAGCCGGCTCTTTTGTTTAGTGGATTAACCCAATGGGACAATATTAGTTGATGTAAAGAATTTTACGGACATTTCTTCATTATTACGATCTATGCATTTGAAAATGCCATCTTCAAATCTCCCAGTAGCTACCTGGGGGCCATTGAAATAAGCCATACACTGATTTGAGATATGGTTCGCATAATGTACTTCTAGAATTGGATCGCTAGAGTTTTCCAATGTATCAAAGTGCATGATTCGGAATGTTGGATAGCTGTCATTGATCATGATCAAACTTGCGCGTTTAGCATAATGCACAAATTGCTCAACCATAGACATTCCATCAAATTCAAACTTTGCCAATCCTCCTGCAGCACTGAGAATCTGATAGGGACATGGGCCGCTTTGATCTGCATTGCAGCGCTGCAGGAGCTTGAATGCTACGTCTGAATTCTGTTTGCACAGACTTAGAAAATCAGACTTCATCCATAGAGCTATAGCACCACCTGGTTGATACAAGGGAGTATTATTGTCCAATTGGTTCCAGGTCGCCTCCGTAATAGTGCTTGAGGGTATCGGGAATTCTGATGCGTTTTCTTCGAAGTCAGCAAAATCGAACTTATTGGGCAGGTTGTCATCGCAGATGAAATTACCCTCCCCAGCCCGTGCCGCCTGAAGCATAAGCTGGGTAGCCTCTTCAATGTTATCCGACACTACTGCTATTTCTGCTGAATAGGTGCTTTCATGGTACACAACACGTGAAAATACTTTTTTAGTCATGATGATGATCCTTAAAAGGTGTGGCTTTCGCCAAAATTGATGAAGCCGGCAATACCGGCTTCTGGAGTTGTTTATTTAGCGAGTTGCGCATGCGCATGGGTTATGAAGTAGCGGTGCTCGTTGAAGTCATAGCCGCCATCGTCTGGATTGATTTTTGGATAATCTTTCTCCAGGTGACCGACTGTGTTGAGCAATTCACTCATCCTCTCAAGAGCATCAATCAACAAATGCTCAGGAGTTGCACCCAGCTTTGGGAAAACTGGGTTGAGTGAGACCGCGTAGGTTTTGATAGAGGTTTGATGGCCATCAGTGTTGAGGCATACAAACTCATTTTGATAGTCGATACCGTTCCTCACGAAGTTGCCGGTATGAATACCCTCTTCTGTCAGAGTGACAGTCTGAGTAGTACCTTGTGAGTCACGATACGAAAACTGGACAATGGCGTGATCAGGGTGGCCGTTAGACTCCTGATGAACCCAGTCTGTGAGTAACCCACTATCGTCAATCTCAATCGCATGAGCTTCCAATAAGAGTCGCAAGAAGGTCTGGCCAGGCCTCTCTAGCCCGTAGATTAAGACTTCTAGCCCGCCAATCATGTCGAGCGCCCCTTGAGGTTCTGGGCGATCTGGCATGCTCATGCAGAGCTTATAAATTTCATAAGCAATCTTCATGTCGTAGCCTGCCAATACGTTGAAATCATGGCGAGTGAATTCAGCAACTGGGTCTGCACTGGTGTACACCGGTGTTATGACTTCATCAAATTGCCACTCCACCTTGCTCATGCAGCCTTCTGGGGCAGCACGGCGAGAAATCTCATCAAAAATTTCCTTGATAGTGAATTCTGCAAAGTATGGATAGTAGAAGCCCTGGAGCAATACGTTTATCGCTGATGCAACATCTGTATCAGCATTGAAGTAGTGGCTAAGCTTGGCGTTTTGATCCAGCGCCTTCAGCACAGCCTTGGCATTATTTATACGAGCTGTGCCCTCTGCAATTTCCATTGCAAGTTGTTGTGTCATTAGTTTGATCCTTAAATTTTGGGAGAAGTCCCAGGAAATGAGATGGGCCAAAAATAGGCCCTATGAAGTTGAAATCTACTGCGTAAAAACGTGGTTGCTAAATGGCTATAAATTCAGCTGATTTACGCAATTCCTGCGGATAATTACGAGCATCGTAATAGAGCTGCAGTGATACATCTGGCAAATTCAAGATCATGTCAGCGAACATGAAGGTTCGAATTTCTTGTTGAGTTGATTTGATGGCGTCTAAGTTGCATATTTCTAGGTTCTGACCTTCAGACCATGCTTTAGCAATTTGACGAGCGTGGAGCTCACTATCTGTATAGACATACTTATAGATCAATTTAGTGAATCCTTGACCTATTACGTGTATGGGCTCTGACGTATGCATTGATACGAAGAAAATGGTGTTTTCACCATCGATGTGATGCGGAATGTAGCTAGTTTGGGATGTTGCTTGCATATCCAATGACCTCGGGTATTGATCGAAACCAACGGCAGTCCCTTGCGGGACTGCGTATCGGCTTACAAATCGTCAGGACGACGGCTGTGCAGGTAGCACAGTGTTATCGCAACAATCACAGGAACAATCATGCAAGTGAGAGAAGCCTGAAAGGCGATCACTTCGCTGTTAGTTCCAACCTGCAGGGCACCTTGAGCAAGCGCTGCAGCCCAAGCAAACTGGATAGCGAAACCCAGTAAACTCATAACTACCCAGGAAATAGGATTGCCCAATTGGGTATCCAAGAAATTACTCAGTTTGGCGTTCATAACTTTCCTTCAGAAAAGATATGAGCCACCCCCACTGGGGATGGCCCAATGGGGATTAACTGATTGATTTGATGTTGAACTAGGTCAACAGTGAATTACATGACACGGGTGCGGAGCTTCACAACGCGAGTACTCGCGCCTTGAACCAAACGTACACGGTCACCAATTCCGATGGCTTTGGCCTGATCGTCAATTGCCTGCGTAATTACTACCGCGCGGCCGTCGTCGGTCACCACAACAAATTCCAGAGCCTTGGAGGTAGATACTGCTTCACTTACTGTTTCACCAGCGACGGCGCCTACAACTGCGCCAAGGCTGACTGCAATAGTTTTTGCAGCAGAGTTGTTGCCCGCGAGCTCACGCCCGAGAACACCACCAATCAAACCACCAACACCCTGAGAACCGTACTTAGCAATGCTTGAACGGTCCTGCATGGTGACTTCGCGAATGTCTTCTATCGTGCCCAGCGACTGTGTCTGCATGCGACGCATTTCTGCGCCTTCGTAGCCGGAGCCACTGTAGTCAGCTGCAGCTGCCAGAGTAGAGAAGAGTGCGACGGATAAAGCAATTACGAATGACTTCATGGTTAATCTCCAAAAATATTTTGAAGGGACACCATGCCCCATAGGGAAAGGTGTCCCAATGGGTAGTGGCGTTAGGTTTCCCTAACGATAAAGATGGTTATTGCAGGGTCAGACTTTCATCTGGCACATGCGGTCACTACGAAGCTTTGTCTTCGCCAACTCACGCTTAACAGGCTTGGCAGCAGGTTTAGCACGTGGGGTAAGCAGATCTTTAAACGCCAGAAGCGTCATCAAGACCAATTTGCCCAGGAACTTCACTACAAACCAAGTAGCTTTAGCCACCGGTGGAATGCAGAAGTCCATGCAATGCATGAAACCCTTACATACACCAGAGATATAGCTACCTACCCTGAAACGTAGCATTTGCAAGCCAACAACCAAGCAAACAACGAACGCGACATAACTTACGATTGAACTAAGATTTTCCATTTTTCAGTCTCTCCAGAAAGAAATTGGTATTTAGAAATGCCAAAACAACCAGACAAGCAGATGCCTGAAAGGTAAGTAATGACGTAGGGGTGATACCTCAAATCAATGAACTGATTTGAGTATGTGCCAGAGCGGCGCATGCTTTGAGAAGCCTTTGGGGCTAATACCAGTGCTTAATTACAAGCAAAGGTTCTGGAAAGAATCCAGAAAAATCGATGTTGGTCATCTACCAACGGAGGGGTATGACATTTATACATCAACTTCGAAAACACTACCCCAGCGAATGACACATAAATTTACGCAACATTCGAGAAACCTTGGGAAATATAGTCATTTGGCATAATTAAATTTCTCTAGGGGCTATGACATGACTGAAAGCGATATTCGTGAAAAGCGAAAAGCTGCAAACAATATAGAGCGATACAGAGCAGAAGCTGCCCAGGATGGATTAAAGGGTTATTTCAGGCGCCATGGGTGCAAGTCAACATTATTTAGAGAAATTAGAAGATGCATGCGAGAGCGCTACATCAAGACGCTAACCAATTTTGGCGAGGCACAGGAACTCTATGAGCTCCCGAATGGTGACATTGTTATTGATGATCACTTGCTAGCTTATAGGGTCGAAAGCTTTTTCAAGAGATTGGATCAGCCTGGTTATGGGCAAGCCCCCGGATGGTATTTAGCCATTCAATACAAAGGCTGACTCCCGTTCAACGCAAAGGAGAGGCGAATATTAGGGTAAAAACACCAGCCATTTGCTTAGTATGGGCTTCAATATTCATGAGAGGATGCTTGAATCATTAACATTCACTGAGTTTAAAGATTGCATCAGCAGCACCTCACCAGCAGGCCAGATACTGCGTTCATGGATTCGATTCAGCCTATTGTGAGAGCCAGAATTGCGAATATCACTGGAGCTCGAATCTGATGAGTTGCTAGATCAGTACAAGCTACTTGCCCAGGTTGAGCACAAGACCGCCCTTGCTGAGTTGCTTAGCCAGGCTGAACGTGGTGAAGATGGCACGGTGAAGATCACTGCTGAAGCCTATGACAAATTACTCTCGCTAAGTGCGTAGGCTTCAATATCAAGGGGTGTAAAGCCCCTTCATTTTTGAATATTGCCTGTTTCGGCCCAATCATTCGCCGGGTCGATAATTACTTCAAACCCTATAATTCTAATTCCGATATTAGCAAAATCAGGCTGGATTACAGTGATTTCACATAAATCACTGTAATCACTGATATCAATTATCAATGATTCGTATGTTTCTGAGTGGATTGGTTAAATTTTCAATTCCGTATACTGGAACTAGAGTTAAAAAGGGATTGGAAGCCGTTATGACACAAGCATCAAGTGCATTGCCTACCTCAATTAAACTGCAGTCTATTATGTTTCATGGCCAGGATCCGGTAGTGCATGGGGTGCTGACTGTGGTTGAGGTAGGTGAGAAAGTGCAAGCATTCTCATCAGCTAAAGGCGCTGTGCAGGAATACAACCCAGAAGAGCTCGTTACCGCAGAAGAAATTGCCAACCAGCTATACACAATGTTGTTGCCAACTGGGGCAACAGGATCTGATTTTGCGAACACTGCTGTTAGATATCGCGCGAAAATCCTGGCTGAAGCACTTTCAAATTCAGACCTTACTATAAGGGTATGAATTATAACTGCATTTTTTCAGACCTCTATAAACGCTCTCAGACGCGTTAAAACGAGCTGGGCAAGGCCTACCTATAGGCTATTAAAAAATAATCGTTTTCTTTATCAGGGGAATTTATGAAATCCAAGATATCATTTCTACTCATTGCAGCGGGCATTTTTGCCATACCATCAGCACATGCTTGTACCATTAACTACACCTCTGCTAATGAGGGTGTTACTCAAGTTCTGAAAAGCAATGGCGGTTGGAATTTCAGCCGCTATGACGAAATTTGCCAAAAGCTGCAAAAAAACTCCGCAGCTCTTACGATCACTGCGACTAACGGTGTTCTTAAAGACAAGTCTTTTGCTGCTGTAAGTATTGGGCTTAAAGACTTCGACACATTCTCAACCTCAGCCTCCTTTGGTGCCACGCACTTCAGGCTCTCCGATATTGCTAATGGCGCTGAAGCGCAAAAAATGTTGTACTTGGCAATTAATAATGCTATTGAGAACTGGCAGACCGTTGATGAGGCGCTGCAACATCTCGAGATTAGCCGACGTTTCGATCGCGGCTATTACTCTTCCATGGGATCAACTGAAGTTGCCCCCCTTAAAAAGCCAAAGTCCAAGTAGTCGCAATTGTTGACATACCGGGCCATGCTGAATTGCATGGCCTTTTTCATTAGGTCTAACTCATGAGAAGAAAATCAATAATGTTCAAGAGCTTACTCGTTGCATTTGTTTTGTCCTATGACTTTACTAGTGGCGCCGCTCACGCCTGTAATCTGAAAATTTCAGCTGATTCGTCTATTGCAGACCCTGCGTTGATGATGCTTAAACTAGATGAAATTGGTGAGCAGCCGCACAAGTGCCCTATGTTGAGCGCAAGAAACGCCGGCATTCACTACCTTGTTAAGGTAAAGGACATTGAGGATAAGAAGCACATCCAGGTCGATATTGTGCTGCAGTCGCTTAGTGATCGCAGTTTCATTGTGAAGGATTTCAGGAACACAGTTTTCAAAACGACTAGCTCAAAGAATCCGCAAGTATTAGCTTTCACAATCTCCAGTGCCATGACCCAGGCAATTAATACTTGGGATAGCTTTGACTCCGCAATTGCAGCATTTGACAGGAAGCAGTCCAAGGGGCAATCATCTAAATAACTTGTTATCAGGAGATCATTGCCCATGTGTTCACACTACGATCCAGTGCTGAAACCAGAAAGGCTGAGAGAGTTTTTTGGCGTTGATGACCTTCCAACAGGCCTCAAACCAAGTTTATGGCCAACCTACCTTGGCCCATTTATCCGCACACACGAATTTGCATCAGTCGGTGATGATGCAGTCCCAGCCCATGAGCTACTCGTTGGCTCTTTTGGGCTGATCCCCACTTGGGCCAAGGATATCAAGGCAGCTCGCACCCTGTTCAATAGCAGAAGTGAGACTGCAGCGATCAAGAATTCATTCAAGCATGCCTGGAAGCACTCTCAGCACTGCATCAATCCTGCAGATGCTATCTTTGAGCCTGACTGGCGCAGTGGCAAGGCACAGGCAACTCGGATTGTACGCACCGATGGCAAGCCAATGGGAATTGCTGGGTTATGGGAGAAATGGCAGAACCCGGATGATGGCTCTGTGGCACACAGCTTCACCATGTTGACGATCAATGCAGATCATCATGAATTCATGCGGGATTATCACAAACCCGACGATGAAAAGCGCATGATTCCCGCTTGCTAATGTGATACATGCTGATAGAGTGGTCCTATGAACCTCTTCTTCAGCACTGATAAATTCAAACTTAACAACCTACACTACACCGGCTTTCCAATTCTTATTTCTAATGACGGGAAGATTGTTGAGGAGGCATTGGACTTCTTTATAGCGCATCTGATTAAGCGTGGCAGAGTTCAATCCAAGAAATCATGGATAACCTACGGCAAAGCTTTGTATCAGTACTTTGGCTGGTGTGAGGTGAATAACATTGACTGGCGGGATGTGGGCAATGACCGAGAAGCTACGATACTGGCAGAGTTCCGCGACTGGAACCTGAGTCCCGAGGGTGGAAGCCTCGCCGCAGTAACAGTAAATTCCCGTATACGACTTCTCTGCGCTTTCTATAGGTATGCCGCCAATTGTGGATGGGTGAAGACTGTTCCGTATGCGATGGAAACTGTTACTGTGAGGCAACCAAAAGGCTTTCTCGCTCACGTCGATGCGAGCGGTGGCAGGCGTACAACCCCAGATGTCATGTTGAGGACACCACGAACCGTAATTCGTGTGTTAAGCAAGCATCAATCTATTGACCTCCTGAATTCAATCACCAATCCCACGCACAAGTTAATCATGCGACTGGCGCTCACCACAGGTCTACGTCGTGAGGAGCTGGCTACATTTCCACTTAAATATGTGATCAATCCGATGACTTACACCAAGCATCGTTCATTCATTCGCATTAATCTCGCCCCACGCGACATTACTCTAAAGGGTAACCAGCCCAGAGGTATCGATGTGCCTCGCACCGTTATGGAAGCTCTATGGCAATACGTCCTGGACCGCCGCTATCAGCATGAGAGTATTTCGGGCCGGCGCCAATCCGCTTTGTTTCTAACGGAATCGGGTCAACCTTTCGCGAACGATGGAGAAGCCTTTCTAGGCATTGTCAAGAAGGCAGGAGTGGCTGCCGGCATTCCTTACATCAACGTGCATATGTTGCGTCATACCTACGCTACACACACTCTTTACTCGATGATGCAATCTAAGGCCCAGACCCATGCCTTGCTGTATGTGCGCGATCGATTGGGCCATGCCTCGGTCACAACCACTGAGAAATATCTGCACTGTCTCTCAGAGCTTGAGGATGCTCTGATGAACGACTACCAGAGCGAAATAGACGTCATCAGCAGAGAAATAGCGGATGGCTAGGAAGCAGCTTCAATCAACAGCCTCGCGCCCTAGCAGGGTTGTCAATAATGAGATGCTGGATCTCACAGTTCTACCTCCACTTAATATGGTCGTGTCCATACCAGAGAATCTGAGAGCGGTTCGTAATCTCAACTTCTCCAGGTACTATGGAAATGGCTGTGATGACGTGACCTATGCTGCTCAGAAAGCACTAGACCGCATGGCCAGGGATTATGCCGCAAGTGACGGAAAAAAATTGAGTGTTGCTTCCATCATCAGTTATTACTCACAAGGACTAGCATCCTTTCTTCCGTTTTGCAGCACGATGGCTTCTGCGCTGGGGCGCGAACTGCAACTGAAGGATATAGACCGTCATTTTATCGACCACTTCATTTCTCATTTAAGACAAACTGTAGTCAACCTAACGTCTCAAAAGAATAAATTCACTCACGCTAAGTCGGTACTGGTCGCGATGGGGCAGTCAGGTTGGATAGCCAAAAACATTTTTCCGCGAAATCCTTTTCCGAATGCCAACCGAGCATACAAAGGTGAGACAGCCCTTAGCGAATCAGAACGCCGAAGCGTTCTTCGGGCACTAAAAACCGATATGCAGGCACTAATCAAATCCTGTAGGCCGCTAACCTCTGATGAGCTCGTTATCTGTTTGCTGGCTATTTCAGCACGAACGGGTATCAACCCAACGCCCGCCCTCGAACTCCTTACCGATTGTCTTCAGCCCCACCCTATCAAGGCAGATAGGTACGTACTGGTTAGTTTCAAGCGTAGGGGTAATGCAACGCACATCCACAGCCTTCGAGGTGCGGCCCAAGTAGAAACGATGGTTTCTGCGTTGCCTGATGTGGCTCGTATCATTGATCTTGTGCGTGAACGCAACCATTCACTACGACAGGAGAGCAACTATCAGAATACGTTGTTTGTTTATGAGAGCCGTTCCACTCGTTGCGCCACAGAAAAATGTCGCTTGAGGCCAGCAAAACTCTCTTCTGGCATAAAGACATTTCTTGACCGGCATCAGATAATCGATGATGACGATAAGCCTCTGAAGCTCAACGTCATGCGACTGCGCAAGACGTTTGAAAACCGGATTTTCACCCTCTCCGGCCAAGACCCATTTCTGACCGCAAAGCTTGGCGGACATACTATTAAGGTTTCTAACAACCATTATCTGGAGGCTCCAGTAAGTGCCGAGAAAGATTGGCGACTCATGGGTGAGATCAGGACTGAAGAACTATTGAACTACGGTACGTTCGATCAAGTGTCGACACATAACACACCTGTAGCCCGTTGTATGGATACAATCAACGGTGAGCGTGCGCCTAAAAATGGTGAGCACTGCCAGAAGTTCCTGAATTGCTTTCGTTGCCGTTCATTCCTGGTAACGGGCGATGATTTATACCGTGTCTTCAGCATTTATTGGTTGCTGGTTCAGATGCGCCAGAAAATGGGTGCTAGTGCGTGGAAACAGGTTTATGGCCATATCATTCGGATAATTGACCAAGAGATCACACCGCAATTTGATGCCGAACTGGTAAGCATTCAAAGGCAACGTGCGAAGGTAGACCCACACCCCTTTTGGCGTGATCCAGAACGTCTGGAGAGCGTAGCTTGAACGCATCCGAATTTCGTGCAGAGCAGATCACCATTCTCCATGGTCTTCAAGGAGGTGTAATTGACCCAAACACCGTCATCACCGGCATGCGTCAAAAAGATGGGTCCTATCACGTTCTGAGTCGCTATGGCGATATTGTATGGACTCTACCCGAAAGCCTTTTCTCTGCGGGCACGACCGATTACCATAAAAAACTCAACTTTTTACGTATTCCTTTGACTTTCCGAGAAACCTTGCAAAATTGCATGGCTCGCTACATCTTGAGCGGAATTGAAGGCCGCAACCGTGCTAGGGGCGGTACGATACATCAGTTTTTCCTGAAGGTAACATCATTCTTAACATGGCTTGACGATCAAGGCATAGCCGATCTATTCAAGGTGACACCACTAATCAGCCAGCAGTATGTGGAGTTCTGTAAAGGACTAAGGGGGAAAAAAGGAAAACCAATATCAGGAAATGCGCTGATAAGCCGTCTCGGAGCTGTAGAGACGCTGCATATCCTAAGTCAACAATCCCGTGACCCCATGATGCACCCATGGCCTGAATCGTCTTCATGGCATCTCGCAGGATGTACAGGAAAAGGCAATCCCTACCTCCAAGAGGCGAGAACTGAAATTATTCCTGATGTCATCTTAGGGCCACTATTTCAGATGACGGTTGAGTGGCTGTCAAAAGCTGATGAGGTCATTCGTATTAGTGCGAAAGTTGAGCGATGGAAATGTGAGAAGCAGAGTTATGAATTCATCACTAAAAGACTAAAAAAACTAGGCTGGACGTTAAGCGAAATTCGCGTAGCGGAGTTACACCTACAAACAGCATGTATGTGCATCATTTTGATTACTAGCGGTATCCGTTTATCCGAACTATGTTCACTGGAGAAACACTCTGCATTCGTTACGCTGGATGAACAGGACGAACCTTTCTACTGGATGCGAGGAATTTCATACAAGACGGGTACGGGAGCCTGTGATTGGCTGGTAGCAAAGATTACTCATCGTGCGCTTGACGTGGCTGAGCGCCTTGTGCGTCCGCTGCAAGCGCAACTTGAGCAACATATTTGTGACCTTCAATCCAAAAGCCTGAATCAAGCCGACATTGCTAAGCTGAGCGGGCATGCCAGTCGTCTCTTCCTCACATTCTCAAAAAGGCAGAATAGTCAGATTGGAACGCTTTCCAAAAATTTGGTACTGAGACGCCTTAATGCTTTTGCTGAACAGTGTGGACTGGACTGGCGCTTTACACCGCATCAGTTCCGGCGCACCTTTGCAGTCTACGCAGCACACAGCGCTTTTGGAGATCTCCGTTACCTGCGAGACCATTTCAAGCACTGGTCACTTGATATGACCACTCTGTACGCCATGTCCCGGCAACAAGATGCCGAGCTTTACGACCATGTGGGCACGGCAGCTTTGAGCATTAAGATCGAGCTGCTGGAGCACTGGCTGGAACCAGACGCAGTTTTGATGGGTGGTGCTGCCGATCCAATCAGAGCTTTTCGCACGAAAAATGAAGAACTGAATACTAAAAGGGATCGCGTTGACATGGCTAAAACGATCAGCCCATTGGTACATTTGCGGGCAACTGGAGTAGCTTGGTGTACTGCCGACACGGGTGGCTGCAGTGGCGGTCAGGCTATTGAGAAAACACAGTGTGCTGACTGTGTAAATGCTGTCATCGATGAGTCACGCAAGCAGGTGTGGCAGGGTATTTATGCCCAGCAACTCGAAATGCGCAATATCACCGATATTGGCCCTGGAGGAACCGAGCGGGTCGAGCGGGATATTAAGCGCTGCAAGACGATCTTGAAGGGGCTTGGAGCAACTGAAGAGAATTTGGCTGATGTCCCAAACTGAAGACTCTTTCCCCAACCCTACCCGAGGCGAATTGACCGCAAAGGCTATACGCCAGGCTATTTTGCGAATAGAGAAAGGCCGTCCAATGGTGGTTAAGCCGGGACGCAAGCTCAGCATTCAATCAGTGGCTGTTGAAGCCGGGGTCAGCCGAGCAACTATTCATAACAATCATCCTGGTCTTGCAGAGCGAATCCGGGAAGCAGGAAACAAAGCTGCGAGGACACAACGGGACGCAAAAAATACCGAACTTAAAGAGCTGAGAAAAAAGTACACAGCGCTTAAACAGGAGTACAAGCTCGTTCGCGAAATTAACCAGAGCATGGCTTCAGAAATGGCCACTCTCATTGTGGAAATTCAGCGTCTGCGAGCCATCGCTGAAAACCAAAAAGTAATCGGTTTTCCAAAAAATCATTGTAACTAGGTACTTTTAGTGCAGAACTATAACAGTGCATTTAGAAGCTAGAATCCACGCCTATCGGTGATGTAGCATCTGAATGACGACAAAGAATGCGGCTGCCACAGTCATTTATGAGGGCAAGCTAAACGCTTAGACGAAAGCAGCTGAGATACGGAAATCCTTTTTGCTGATTGTGAACAGCCAATCAGCTCTGCCGTGCCGGTCAGGCACAAAACCTCGCGAACGGACCGAAGCCAAACTTCGTTGAGTTATGCCAATCTTTTTGATGTCTCAAATTGTTGGTTTAGCCTTAAAGCTCTCCGGGCCGAGCGATATTTAACATTTTTCAAAAACTCACCCAGATTCCGGATATGATTACTCACATCGTCATGCCATATGGCTGTTCCTTATAAAACAGTTATTTTTAATCACATTGAAAGGCTAAGTCATATCTGCAGAATGGAACTTTGAATATGATATAAAACGCGCGCTCGTTTATTCATTGCGAATAACCACCGCGTTATCACTTCATAAACCACTGCAATTGCTAACGTTTATGAGACTCTCTGATAACCGTCAGCCACACCATTTTTAGATAAAACCCATTGCCAAAGCTGAATGTCTCTCGCTCTGAATGCACCAGCACAACTCAGTAAATAATAGCGCCACATACGATAGAATCGTTCACCAAGCTCTTGCTCGAAATCAGGCCAGGCTGCTTCGAAATTGGCGTGCCATTCCATTAAGGTTTTATCGTAATCGGCACCGAAATTATGTAAATCTTCAACGACAAAAAGACTATCAATGCTGTCTCCAATCTCACCTATAGATGGCAGCTCACCGTTTGGAAAAATATATTTATCAATCCACGGATCAACTCCCCCTTTACGCTGATTTTTACCAATGGTATGCAATAAAAATAGTCCAGTATCCTTTAGACAACGATTAGCGACTTCAAAATAGGTGCGGTAATTTTTGTGCCCCACATGTTCGAACATTCCTACGCTAACAATATGATCAAATTGTTCATCCACATCACGATAATCCTGGAGGCGAAATTCAACGGGTAGGCCTTGGTATTTTTCTTCACCAAAAGCAGTTTGTTCTTTTGAAATGGTCACACCTACACATTCAACACCGTAATGTTCGGCGGCATAGCCCATAAAACTGCCCCAACCACAGCCAATATCTAGGATCCGTTGACCAGGTTGTAAGTTTAACTTGCGGCAGATTAAGTCAAGTTTGGCGATTTGTGCCTCTTCGAGATTATCGGCATCTTGCCAATAACCACAGGTGTAGGTCATTCGTGAATCAAGCATACGTTGATAAAAAGCATTACCCAGATCGTAATGCTTTTCCCCGACATGCCAGGCACGTTTGATATTTTGTAAATTGAAAATTTTCGCTTTAGCGACCTGAAAAATCAGCCTGAGTGGTTTAATTTCCTGTTCCAGTCCAGCCTGCAGAACCCGATCAAAAAACTGATCCAGATGTCTAGCATCCCAATCGCCATCCATATAGGCTTCACCTAGCCCCAAATTACCTCGGGAAAGTACCCTTTCAGCCAAATTGTTAGAATTTATTTGAATATCCCAAGGGCGTTCGCCATCAATCAGAATATCGGCTTTTGCCAGCATATCTCTGATTAGCTCATTGGGTTGTGTATTATTTTCGTTTTGCTCTATAGAAGTATTTACCTGATTTGACATTAACTTTTCCTACTATCTTAATATCAGAAACCTTGCTCAATAATCTGCTGATTGAGCATTTCTGAAGAATTCTTACTAAGAATTATGGAGTGCATAAAATGTAGTTCGAGTTAAATACTAAGGTGGTAGCATCCTTTTATTAATTTTCATCTTGAAATTATTTTCCGTTAGTCAGGAGTTTTATCAACACAATCAATGCATCGTGTCACTGTTGGATCAAAATTCAGCCGGGCATCACTGATAGGCTCATCACAAATAAAACACAATCCAAACTCATCGGTATCAACGCGTGTTAAAGCCCCTTCAACTGCGGTAAGTCTTCGTTGCAATCGTCGCTGAGATTCGATTGCAATCTGTTGTGATTGCAACGCATCCATGCGTGACAAACGGCCCATTCGAGATTGATCCAACTCCACTGCCTGATGTGATTCATCAGTAAGAGATTTTTCGATTTCCATTTTTAGAGAAAGCAATCGTTGTCGATAATTTTCCAGTTGCACGATATTCATATCATTCAATACATATTCCATTTCATCGCAACACTAATAATGGAATATCGCTCATTCTTACCATTTTAGAGGTATTACTGCCAACCAGAAACTGACGTATGCGTGAATGCCCGTAAGCTCCCATTACCATCAAATCAATAGCATTTACTCGTTGATAATCATGTAGTGCGGGTTGAACAGCTCCTTGCAGTAACGCAGTGGTAACTTCAAATCCTGCTGTCATAAGCCGTTGCTTAGCTGTTTCTAACTGAGATTTATGATTCGTATCATCTTCAGCAACCATCACAATATGACACTCCAGACCTTTCAGCAGATCCGTGACGGCAACTTTTTCCAGGGCTTTGTTTGCTGTCGCGCTTCCGTCATAAGCGAGCATAAAACGTTGTGGAACTTCAAATTCCGGCAACGTAATCAGGATCGGTTTGCTCAACGCACGGATCACATTTTCTAAATGACTGCCCAGACTGTAGGTTTCATTTTCATGGGCCTGGCCCTGGCGCCCTAAAACCAGAACCCGGGTATCATCTTGCAGATCAGACAAGGTTTCCATCAACCCGCCATGGCGTTGATGGGTGGTTACTTCAACTGCACCGTGTTGCTGAGCCAATGCTCTGCCATCCTGCAATATGTTTTTGCCATGTTCCAGAGCCAGACGCCCGCGTTTTTCATCCAGCTCTACCAGCTCTTCGAGTAGATGTTCACGACTTCCCAGACCGATATTGCCCGATAAATTTTTACTGTTTTCAGGTTTGGGATATTCAGTTTTATCCAGCACATGTAACAAATCCAGCGGTGCTTTTAACTTGTAGCTCACCCAGGCTGAAGCCTTACATACTGCAGGGGAAGTTATTGAGCCATCAAGACAGGCTATTATTTTTGTCATTTCTCTCTCCTCATTAGTGACCACCACCGGCGAGTATTTTTTCGACTTCTTCCGGTTTATCATGCACACCAAATCTGTCCACAATAGTTGCTGTGGCTTCATTCATGCCAACCAGTTCCACTTCAGTACCTTCACGACGGAATTTGATGACTACCTTGTCCAAGGCAGAAACAGAGGTAATATCCCAGAAGTGAGCATGGGTCAAATCAATCTCGACTTTTTCCAGTGCTTCCTTGAAATCAAAACTGCTGACAAACTTATCTGCAGAGGCAAAAAACACCTGGCCCAATACATGGTAGGTACGTTTAGTATCGTTATCGGTAAGTTCACTTTTGGAAACCATGAAGTGCGCCACTTTGTTGGCAAAGAACAATGAAGCCAGCAATACACCGACAAAAACGCCGATGGCCAGGTTATGCGTCGCAACCACAACAATAACGGTTACCACCATCACAATATTGGTTGATAGCGGGTGTTTTTTCATATCCCGCAACGAAGCCCAGGAAAAAGTACCAATTGAGACCATGATCATTACCGCGACCAAAGCCGCCATCGGGATTTGTACTAACCACTCGTCTAAAACTAAAACCATAATGAGCAAATACACACCTGCCATCATGGTGGATAAACGACCACGGCCGCCCGATTTGATATTGATAATCGACTGACCAATCATGGCACACCCAGCCATACCACCGAGCAGTCCAGAACCAATATTGGCAACGCCTTGGCCTTTACATTCACGATTTTTATCACTCGGTGTATCAGTTAAATCATCGACGATAGTCGCTGTCATCATGGATTCAAGCAAACCCACGACAGCTAAGGCCAATGAGGTTGGCAGAATAATCATCAGGGTTTCAAAATTTAATGGCACGTCCGGCCATAGGAAAATTGGCAATGTATCAGGTAAATCCCCCATATCGCCTACAGTACGAATGTCTAGATTCATAAACATTGCGGCAATAGTGAGCACAATGATGGTGACCAGAGGCGAAGGTAATAATCGGCCGATTTTAGGCACATAAGGGAATAGATAAATAATACCCAGCCCTACTGCTGTCATGGCGTATACATGCCAAGTAACGTTAGTGAGTTCGGGCAGTTGTGCCATAAAAATCAGAATGGCCAAAGCATTAACAAATCCTGTAACCACCGAGCGCGAAACAAAGCGCATTAGATCACCTAGCTTCAGATAACCTGCCCCAATTTGTAGGACACCAGTGAGTAGTGTTGCAGCCAATAGATATTCGAGACCATGTTCTTTAACCAACATAATCATCAACAAAGCCATTGCACCAGTGGCCGCTGAGATCATGCCAGGCCTCCCACCTAATATTGCAACAATTACCGATATACAAAATGATGCGTATAGTCCGACTTTTGGATCTACGCCCGCAATAATAGAAAATGCAATGGCTTCGGGAATTAGCGCCAAAGCAACCACAATACCGGCGATCAGATCGCCCCGGACATTGGAAAACCAATCTCTTCTAAGGTTTTTCAACATTAATTACATCCTGTGTTCAAAAATGATTTTAAAAAATGAATAACGCCAAGCTAAAAGACTTAAGAAAGTCCACAAGCTTTAATGGGCTGTAGCTATGATTGACATAACCAAAAGGGTGGCGTGTAGTGATGTGTAAAACATCAAAGACCTGATCAGGTCTTGGGGGGATATAGAGCTAGGGTGGATTAAGCTTCACTGAGAATGGCAATATTTAATTGGAAAACCCAATAGTATACAGCATACTTAGCTGATGTAGTTATCTCGGCTAAAACGCGAACAACTTTAGCTTACCACTTTAAGCGTTCGATACTCCCTCATGGACATTATTTTCAATCCGCTGTGAATTTGGTGAGATAGCTTGTCTCGTTGCAAACACTATTTTGTGAAAATTACTGAAATAATTTAAAAAAACTGTTAAAAAGTATTTATATATTAAATTCAGTAACTTACATTATAGTAACATGTTACAAATTACGGTAATCGCATGGTTGTTATATTGGAGGACTTACAGTATGACGCCTGGCTGAATGCCGCCCCCGAGGACAGCATGAATTTCATGCGCCCGTTCCCTGCAAGCAAAATGATGGTTGAACATGCCACTCACTGATCAAGAAATAAAAGATTTGAAAGCCCGGTACATGACCAAACTTCCTGAGATTCAGGCTGTTTGGGATATTTCAACTGAGGCTGCTAATCAGGGGTCGTCTCAGAAAACGGAAAATAAAGCACGCTAAGGCGTAGTCAACCCGTGACTCCCTCGCGCCGACGCATCAAGCTTCGTTCCGTCTTGCAGTGACGCAATCAGCGGACAGGACACGTTCCCCTTCCGCGCATGGCAGGCGCACACCAGTTCAGACAGCACCGCCTCCATGCGCGCCAAGTCGGCCATCTTTTCGCGCACGTCCTTGAGCTTGTGCTCGGCCAGGCTACTGGCTTCCTCGCAATGTGTTCCGTCATCCAGCCGCAACAGCTCGGCGATTTCATCCAGGCTAAATCCCAGCCGCTGGGCCGATTTCACGAAGCGCACCCGCGTCACATCCGCCTCGCCATAGCGGCGAATGCTTCCGTAAGGCTTGTCCGGTTCCGGCAGCAGGCCCTTGCGCTGGTAGAAACGGATGGTCTCCACATTGACCCCGGCCGCCCTGGCGAAAACGCCGATGGTCAGATTCTCAAAATTGTTTTGCATATCGCTTGACTCCGTACATAACTACGGAAGTAAGCTTAAGCTATCCAAACCAAATTTGAAAGGACAAGCGTATGTCTGAACCACAAAACGGGCGCGGCGCACTCTTCGCCGGAGGGCTGGCCGCCATTCTCGCCTCGACCTGCTGTCTCGGGCCGTTGGTTCTGATCGCCTTGGGATTCAGCGGGGCATGGATCGGCAACCTGACGGTGTTGGAACCCTATCGCCCCATCTTTATCGGTACAGCGCTGGTGGCGCTGTTCTTTGCCTGGCGGCGCATCTATCGCCCGGCGCAAGCCTGCAAACCGGGGGACGTGTGCGCGATTCCCCAAGTGCGAGTTACTTACAAGCTCATTTTCTGGGTCGTGGCCGTGCTGGTTCTGGTCGCGCTCGGATTTCCCTACGTCGTGCCATTTTTCTATTAACCCACAGGAGTTCATCATGAAAAAACTGTTTGCTTCCCTCGTTCTCGTTGCCGTTGCTGCCCCCGTGTGGGCCGCCACCCAGACCGTCACGCTGTCTGTACCGGGCATGACTTGCTCGGCCTGCCCGATCACCGTCAAGAAGGCGATTTCCAAGGTCGAAGGTGTCAGCAAAGTTAACGTGACCTTCGAGACACGCGAAGCGGTTGTCACGTTCGATGATGCCAAGACCAGCGTGCAGAAGCTGACCAAGGCAACCACAGACGCAGGCTATCCATCTTCAGTCAAGAACTGATCATGAAAGACCCAAAGACACTGCTGCGGGTCGGCGTTATTGGCACGGTTCTCGTGGCGCTATGTTGTTTCACACCCGTACTGGTCATTCTGCTCGGGGTGGTCGGTTTGTCCGCTCTAACCGGCTATCTGGACTATGTGTTGCTGCCTGCGCTGGCGGTTTTCATCGGCTTGGCCCTCTACGCCATCCAGCGAAAACGCCAAGCCGATGCTTGCTGCACCCCGCAATCCACTGGAGTAAAAAAATGACAGAAATCACCGTGAATGGCATGACCTGCACAACCTGCGCCACCCATGTCAAAGATGCTTTGGAAAAGATTCCCGGCGTGAATGCCGCAGTGGTGTCCTATCCCGAAAGCCGCGCACAGGTCATGGCAGAAACCGCCGTGAGTCACGACCAAATTCTGGCCGCCATCGCCGCATTGGGTTATCAAGGCTCGATCCGGGTTTGTGATTTAAAAGATGAAACAAAACCCCGTGATGCACTTGCGGGTGCCGGTTTGCACATCGCCGTCATCGGCAGCGGCGGAGCCGCAATGGCGGCAGCGCTGAAGGCCGTCGAGCAAGGTGCAAAGGTCACGCTGATCGAACGCGGCACCATCGGCGGTACTTGCGTCAATGTCGGCTGCGTGCCGTCCAAGATCATGATCCGCGCCGCCCATATCGCCCATCTGCGCCGTGAAAGCCCATTCGATGCTGGTATCGAGGCGACCGTGCCTGCGATTGATCGCCGCAAACTACTGGCCCAGCAGCAGACCCGCGTCGATGAACTTCGTCACGCCAAGTACGAAGGCATTCTCGACGGCAATCCGGCCATCACCGTGCTGCACGGTGAAGCGCGTTTCAAGGATGACCAAAGCCTTACCATCCGTTTGAACGATGGCGGCGAGCGCGTGGTGGCGTTCGACCGCTGCCTGGTCGCTACAGGCGCCAGCCCGGCCGTGCCGCCGATTCCAGGTCTGAAAGAATCGCCCTACTGGACTTCGACCGAGGCCCTGGTCAGCGACGCTATTCCCGAACGCCTGGCCGTGATCGGCTCGTCGGTGGTGGCGCTGGAACTGGCGCAAGCATTTGCCCGACTGGGCAGCCAGGTCACGATCCTGGCACGCAGCACGCTGTTCTTCCGCGAAGACC
>VFQP010001538.1_pt1 | contig 30516 bp, 34 predicted proteins | sample 3512351 | NCBI WGS metagenome assembly VFQP01 (sample SAMN10412372, study PRJNA504923) | tailings metagenome | isolation source: Relicate 1 Philex TSF1 revegetated site | place: Philippines: Tuba, Benguet | collected 2017-08-29
GAGGCGCTGCGCTATGCCCTGCTGTCGGCGCATTACCGGCAGCCACTGGACTGGTCGGACGCGCTGATCGAGCAGTCGGTACGGACGCTGGACGGGCTCTACGGCACCGTGCGCGACCTGGCGGACGTCGATGCCGCCGCCGTGATCCCGCCGAGCATCGAGCAGGCGCTCGACGAGGATCTCAATACCCCGGCCGCGCTGGCAGAGATCGCACGGATCGCCGGCGAAGCGCGCAAGGCCACCGACCCGACCGCGCGCGCGACGTTGAAGGCCGACCTGCTCGGTGCCGGTCTCGCGCTGGGTCTGCTGCAGCAGGCGCCGGCTGACTGGTTCGCACGTGGCGCCAGTGCCGACGACGACGCGCGCATCCAGGCCCTGATCGACGAACGCATCGCCGCCAAGCAGGCCCGCGATTTCGCGCGTGCCGATGCGATCCGCGACCAGCTCGCGGCCGAGCAGATCGTCCTTGAGGACACGCCGCAGGGCGTGCGCTGGAAGCGCGGCTGACATCGCATCCGGTGCGCGCGGGACGGGGCTTCACCCGCAAGCCCCCACCGCTCGTGGGCGCGCACACCAGAGAGAGGCGGGCGCGAGCGGACGGAAAGACGCGCGCGAACCGGATTTCCCGGGTCCGTGGGCGTCGTGCGCGGGCTCACGCCGCAAGACGTGCGCTGGAGCAGTTCGATGCGCCCACGTAAAAGCGCACTGGCCGCGCAGGGCGTTTCGCGTGCATGCCGCATCGCGCGTACGCGCTCCTACAAAGGACTTGGCGGCACGCGCCGGGGAGACCATCTGCGCGAGCGGAGTGTCCAAAACCCACCGGCTTGTCTCCAATGGGACAGCGAGTGTGCGCTGCCGCTGGATGCATGCTTGCAGGCGCGCGCGACGGGGCGTCACCGCTCGCCCATCACGCAAGCGCTTCTGCCAACGAAAAGGCCCGCTTGCGCGGGCCTTTATCGATCGAGCCAACGGGCACGGTCAGATCTTGCGGAACACCAGCGAGCCGTTGGTGCCGCCAAAGCCGAACGAGTTCGACATCACGTACTCCACCTGGTGCTCGCGCGCGGTGTGCGGCACGTAGTCGAGATCGCAGCCTTCGCCGGGATGCTCGAGGTTGATCGTCGGCGGAATGATGCCGGCATGCAGTGCCATCACCGAGAACACGGCCTCCACGCCGCCGGCTGCGCCGAGCAGGTGGCCGGTCATCGACTTGGTGGAGCTGACCATCACCTTGGCCGCATGGTCGCCCAGCACGCCCTTGATGCCCATCGTCTCGGCCACGTCGCCGGCCGGCGTCGACGTGCCGTGCGCGTTGATGTAGCCGATCTGCGACGGATCGATGCCCGCGTCGTTGATCGCGGCGCGCATGCAGCGCCCCCCGCCCTCGCCGTTCTCGCTCGGCGAGGTCATGTGGAAGGCATCGCCGCTCATGCCGAAACCGGCGAGTTCGGCGTAGATGCGCGCGCCACGCGCCTTGGCGCGCTCGTACTCCTCCAGCACCAGCACACCCGCGCCGTCGCCCATGACGAACCCGTCGCGGTCGCGATCCCACGGACGCGAGGCGCCGGTGGGATCGTCGTTGCGGGTCGACAGCGCCTTCATCGAGCAGAACCCGCCCACCGACGTCGGCGTGGTCGCGAACTCGGCACCGCCGGCGATCATCACGTCGGCGTCGCCGTACTGGATCATGCGCATCGCCAGGCCGATGTTGTGGGTGGCCGTGGTGCACGCGGTCACCGCGGCGATGTTCGGCCCCTTGGCGCCGGTCATGATCGAGACCTGGCCCGAAATCATGTTGATGATCGTCGAGGGCACGTAGAACGGGGAGATCTTGCGCGGACCGCCCTCGTGATACTTGATCGCGGTCTCCTCGATGCCCTTGAGGCCACCGATACCGGCACCGATCGCCACACCGATCCGCTCGGCATCGGACTCGCGGACCTCGATGCCCGCATCCCGGATCGCCATCAGACCACCGGCCACACCATAGTGGACGAAGGGATCCATCTTCTTGACGTCCTTGGGCGCGATCCACTCGGTCGCGTCGAAGCCCTTCACTTCACCCGCGATGCGCGTGGCGAAGTTCGTGGCGTCGAAGTGGGTGATCGGGCCGATGCCCGAACGGCCGTTGACGATGCCATCCCAGCTCGAGGCGAGATCGTTGCCCAGCGGCGACAGAATGCCGATGCCCGTGATGACGACGCGGCGCTTGGCCATTGCTCAACTCCTGACAAGTCGGTAGTGCGGCGCGAAGCGCGGCCGCCCATATGCACGAGGCCGCAGTGCGGCCTCGTGCTCTGGAACCTGGATGTCCGGCCGCGCTGCGGCCGGAGCGGTCTCGCGCCCGCGCGGGTGAACCGTGGGCGCGGACGCGGGCATCAGCCCTTGGTGTGCGCCTTGATGTAATCGATCGCCTGCTGCACCGAGGTGATCTTCTCGGCTTCCTCGTCCGGAATCTCGCACTCGAATTCTTCTTCCAGTGCCATCACCAGCTCGACGGTGTCGAGGGAATCGGCGCCGAGATCGTCGACGAACGACGCGCTGTTGCTGACTTCGTCTTCCTTCACGCCCAGCTGTTCAATGACGATCTTCTTGACGCGTTCTTCGATGTTGCTCATGGGTAGTCTGCTCCGGGGAGGCGATTTCGGTGGATAGTGTAAGGGAAAGCCGGGCGACGGGCGTACCACCATCGATGCCCTTGCCTTTCAACGACTTGCCCTTGAATCAGGGGTGCATCCAGGCCCGCATCAGGGCATGTACATGCCGCCGTTGACGTGCAATGTCTCGCCGGTGATGTACGCCGCCGACGGACCGACGAGAAACGCCACGGCCTGCGCGATGTCGTCGGGTTCGCCGAGGCGTCCCAGGGCGATCTGCTCGGTCAGTGCGGCCTTCGACGCCTCGGGAAGATCCCGCGTCATGTCGGTGGCGATGAAGCCGGGCGCGACCACGTTGACGGTGACGCCACGCGAGCCGATCTCCTTGGCCAGCGATTTGCTGAAGGCGATGATGCCGGCCTTGGCCGCGGCGTAGTTGGCCTGGCCCGCGTTGCCGGTCACGCCGATCACCGAGGCGATGTTGACGATGCGTCCCTTGCGCGCCTTCATCATGCCGCGCATCACCGCCTTCGAGCTGCGGTAGACACTGGTCAGATTGGTGTCGAGGATGGCCTGCCAGTCCTCGTCCTTCATGCGCATCAGCAGGTTGTCGCGGGTGATGCCGGCATTGTTCACGAGGATCGAGATCGCCCCGAACTCGGACGCGATCGCGTCGACCAGGGCTTCGATCGCACCCGCCTGCGCGACATCCAGCACGCGGCCGTGGCCACCGTGGGCGGACAGCCGCTCGCCGATCTTCGCCGCGCCGGCGTCGCTCGTCGCGGTGCCGATCACGGTCGCGCCCTGCGCGGCCAGCGTGTCGGCGATGGCGGCACCGATGCCGCGGCTTGCGCCGGTGACCAGCGCGATCTCACCCTGCAGGGGCTTGCTCATGATGCGATTCCTCGACGGAAGAGAACGCGGCGCCCGGGCCGCGACGAGAACGGAGACGGCACGCGGGGGCGCGCGCCGCCGGATCGGCCCGACTCAGTGGACCCAGACATCCAGTGCCGCGGCTAACTCCGCCGGCGTCGCCAGTGGCCGCGCCTCCAGCGACTTGTCGATGCGCTTGACCAGGCCACTGAGCACCTTGCCCGGGCCGCATTCGGCCACGGCGGTCACGCCCTGCGCCGCCAGGGTCTGCACACAGGCGGTCCATTGCACCGGGCGATAGAGCTGCTCCACGAGCGCCTGGCGGATCGAATCGACCCCGTCGTGCACCGTGCCGTCCACGTTCTGCACGACCGGAATTTCGGGCGTGTGCCAGGCCAGGCCGGCCATCGCCTCGGCCAGGCGGTCGGCCGCCTCGCGCATCAGCGGCGTATGCGAAGGCACGCTGACCGCCAGCTTGACGGCCTTGCGCACGCCGCGCTCGGCCAGCAGCGCGAGCGCACGGTCGACCGCCTCGGCATCGCCGCCGATGACGATCTGGCCGGGGGAATTGAAATTGGCCGGCACCACCACCTGGTTGCCCGCCGCCTGCGCGCAGACCTCGATCACCAGCGCATCGTCGGCGCCGAGCACGGCGGCCATCGCGCCGGTACCGGCGGGCGCGGCGTCCTGCATCAGCTGGCCACGCAGGCGCACCAGGCGCGCGCCCTCCTCCAGCGACAGCGCCCCGGCCGCGACCAGCGCCGAGTATTCGCCGAGGCTGTGACCGGACAGCCATGCCGGCCGGTCGCCCCGCTGCGACAACCACAGACGCCACAGCGCGACACCGGCGGCCAGCAATGCGGGCTGGGTGAATTCGGTGCGGTTGAGCTCGGCCTCCGGGCCCTGCTGCGCCAGCGTCCACAGATCGACGCCGGCACCGTTCGAGGCCTCCGCGAAGGTCGCCTGGATCACGTCGTGCTGCGCGGCGAGTTCGCCGAGCATGCCGAGCGATTGCGAGCCCTGCCCGGGAAACACGAATGCGAGGTGCGATGCGGTCACGCGGTCTTCCAGTCGTTGAAGCGGGGCGATGATAAAGGCCATCGCGCGACATTGTCTGTACCGGGGCGTATTGCGCCACGCTCAGAACAGCAGTTGCACCAGCTCGAGTTCGCCGTCTTCGATCAGGTCCCACAGCAGCGCCGCGACCAGCAGCATCGGCAGCACCGTCGCCGCGCGGACGACGAGAATCGAATGCGCGACCTGCCGCGCCGAACGGCCGAGTCGACGCAGACTGCGCGCAAGACGCCCCAGCCGCCCGACCCGCCCGGCATGCGCCGCGACGTCCGGTGCGCGCTGCAGGGCCGCGGACAGCAGGCCCGCGAGGACGTCGGTGCGACCGTCGTAGTACTTCGCCATGCCGAATGCGAACAGCAGCCAGTCGCGCGCCTGCGCCTGCGGCAGAGACATGACGTCGAGCGGGTCTTCTTCGAAATCGATGAAGCCGACACGGCCGTCGTCGTCGAGGGTGATGTTGCGCGGCACCAGCTGGCCGAAATACGCGCCGCGCGCATGCGCATCCGCGATTGCGTCGATCACGCGCGTCGTGAGGGCGTCGACCGTCTGCGCGTCCGCGGCCTCGCGCAGGCGCGCGGCCAGCGTGGCGCCGATGTCGCTCAGCAGCAGCGTCGACTCGCCTTCGCCGAGGACGCGCGGCACACGCACGCCGAGCGCCGCGAGTTCGCGGATGCGACGGACTTCGATGCGTTTGGCCGCACCGCCTCCCGGATGCGGCGGCGGCCGCAGCGCATCGATGTCGAGCCGACGCGCGACGGCATCCAGAAGGCCGAGTGCCAGACGGCGGTTGTCGCCCTGGTCATAGGCCTTGAGCCAGGCGTCACGCCCGGCGACCACGATCGATTCGACGCCCACGAGGCCTCCTGTGTCATGGCGAGCACGATGCGGCCGTGGCACGCATGCGACGCACCACGACCGACCGGCTCAATAGCGCAGCAGCGCCGAACCCCAGGTAAAGCCGCCGCCGAAGGCCTCCAGCAGCACGAGCTGACCGCGCTGCACGCGGCCCGAGCGCACCGCCTCGTCGAGGGCCAGTGGCACCGAACCCGACGAGGTGTTGCCGTGCTTGTCCACGGTCACCACGACGCGATCCATCGGCATTTCCAGCCGCTTGGCGGTGGCTTCGATGATGCGCAGGTTGGCCTGGTGCGGAATGAGCCAGTCGATGTCGTGGCGATCCAGGCCGTTGGCGATGAGCGTCTCCTCGACCACCGAGTCCAGCGCCTTGACCGCGTACTTGAAGACGTCACTGCCGGCCATGTTGATGCGCACGCCGGCGTTCTTCTCGCCTTCCTTGAATCCGACCGACACACCCACCGGATTCCACAGCAGTTCCTTCTTCGCGCCGTCGGCGTGGAGATGGGTGCTGAGGATGCCGGTTTCGGTATCGGCCTTGAGTACGACGGCACCGGCGCCGTCGCCGAACAGCACGCAGGTGGTGCGCTCGGTCCAGTCCACCATGCGGGTCAGCGTCTCGGCGCCCACCACGAGCACGGTCTTCGCATCGCCGGACTTGATGAACTTGTCGGCGACCGACAACGCGAACAGGAAGCCCGAACACGCCGCATTGACGTCGAACGCGCCGCAGCCGTTGGCCCCGAGCCGCGCCTGCAGCAGACAGGCGGTCGAGGGGAAGATGATGTCCGGCGTCGTCGTGCCGACGATGATCAAGTCGATCTCGGACGCAGCCACACCAGCGGCATCCATGGCGCGGGTCGCGGCATGGAACGCCAGATCGCTCGTGGTCTCGCCCTCGGCGGCGATGTGCCGCTCGCGGATGCCGGTACGCGCCGCGATCCACTCGTCATTGGTGTCGACGATCTTCGACAGGTCGTCGTTGGTCAGCACCTTTTCGGGCAGATAGCTGCCGGTGCCTGCAATGCGGGAATAGATGCGGTCGCTGGTCATCGTGGGGGCTGCCCTCGCCTGTGCGGATGCTGGGGACGGCCACCGTGCCGACGGATCGGCCAGGTGCGTCACCGCAGCGGGCGCGCCGCCCGGATGATCGAAGGGTCCGCCGCATGGCGCGACGGACCCGCACGCTGGATCAGTCTTCTTCGACGATCCGCGTCTTCGGCTGGATCACCTGCTTGCCGCGGTAGTAACCGTCGGCGGTGACGTGGTGACGGATATGCGTCTCGCCCGTCGTCGGGTCGGTCGACAGCAGCTTGGCGTCGAGCTTGTCGTGCGCGCGGCGCATGCCACGACGGGACGGGGTGACGCGGGATTTCTGCACAGCCATGGGAATTGCTCCAGCAAGGTCTAGTTGTTTCGGTCTTTCTTCAAACCCGCCAACGCCGCGAACGGGTTGGCGCGAGATTCTTCTTCCGTCGATACCGGCCAGTCACGCTCGACCGATTCGGACCCGGGCGCGACCGGGATCACCGGAACCGCCAGGATGAGTTCGTCCTCGACCATCGTGGCCGGCGCCAGCATGCCGTCCTCCGGCACGAGCAGCGCTTCGACGTCGGGCAGCAACCCGGCCTCCTCCGCTTCATCGCGGATCAGGCCAAGCCGCTGCACCACCTGCACCGGCAACACGAACCGGCGCAGGGTGCGCTGGCACATCAACGGCAGTTCCGCCTCGATGCGCAGTTCGGCGAATGCCGTCTGCAGCGCATCGTGGCCGAACTCGATCGAGCACACGGCATCCACACTGTCGGTATCGGCGAGCGCCTCGGACAGGCGGGGCATCGCGGACAACGCCAGCCGCCCTTCCAGGCGGCTCCTGGTCGCGACCATGCGCCACGCATCGACGATCTCGGGCATCTGGGCGGACATAAGCCGCTGAATGTTAAAGATGCCGGACGGCACTGTCAACGACGCGGAATCGATGCGACCCGCGCGCCCGGCCCGCGTTTGCTCCCGTCCCCGTCCGACCGGCAGACTGCCGGGCCGAGCCGCCGAATCCCAGCCGTGCCCACGATCCCCAGTCTGCTGCTGTCCGCCGTCCTCGCCGCCGCCATTGTAGGCCTCTGGCACGGGCGGCGCGTGCGCCGGCGCCGCCTGGCCTATGCGCGGGTGCTGGACGCGGCGGATGCGTTCGAGGCCAGGTTGCGACTGGCCCGGAGCCAGCTGGGCAGTCTCGACGCGGGCGATACGGACCCGGTCCGCGACGCCCTCCAGGAAATGCTGCGCCAGCGCCTGTGGCTGCAGCAGCACGGTGCCGACGCGAGCGTGGCCACGCTGGACACGTTGCGCGACTCGATCGTCGCGGCGCAGACCAAGATCGACCGCCACCTGGCGCAGTTGGCCGAAGCCCGCGCCGCGGCCGGCATCTGAGCATGCCCGCGCCGTTGATCCTCGGCTCCACGTCCGCGTATCGCCGCGATCTGCTCATGCGGTTACGTCTGCCGTTCGACTGCCGGCGTCCAGACGTCGACGAAACTCCGCTGGCGGGCGAGACGCCTGGACAGCTCGCCCACCGCCTGGCCCGCGCCAAGGCCGAGGCCGTCGCCGCGCTCGCGCCCGAGAGCTGGGTCATCGGGTCCGACCAGGTCGCCGAACTCGAGGGCCAGCCCCTCGGAAAGCCCGGCGATCGCGAGCGCGCCGTGAGCCAGCTCGGCGCCATGTCCGGCCGGCGCGTGCGCTTCCACACCGTCGTCGCGCTGACCCGCTACGGCCATCCCACGCACGTCGCCGAAGACCGGACCGACGTGGTGTTCCGGAGACTCACCGCGGACGAGATCGCGCGTTACGTCGACGCCGAGCGGCCGTTCGACTGCGCCGGCAGCTTCAAGTGCGAAGGCCTCGGCATCACGTTGTTCGAGGCGATCGAGAGCCGCGATCCGACCGCCTTGATCGGGCTTCCGCTGATCGGAACCGCGGCCCTGCTGCGCGACGCAGGGTATCCGTTGCCGTGACGGTCAATCGGTGCGGGCTGGCGCGGTGATCCGCAGCGGCTGCTCCGCCCAGTCCTCGACCGAACCGTCGCCCCCGGTGATGCGCAGACCCAGCCAGTACAGGCCGGGCGCGCGGTCGCCGAGATCCACGCGCGCCGAGAAGCCGACATCCGGCAGCGAGGGGTCACGCGCCCGGTTCTGCAGAAAGCCCGCGACCCAGCCGTTGGGTTGCCCGTACACGGCCTCGGCGACCGGTACGCCGTCGAGTGTCACCGCGACCGAGGCGATTCCGCTGACGTCCTTGACCGCCCAGCCGCGCACGTCGACGACACCGTGCGCCCGCGCACCTGCGGCAGGCGTATCGATGTGCGCCACCGCCGGCGTGACGCAGGCGCCCGCCGGTGCATCGGATTCGATACGCGACAGCACGAAACGCTGCGCGCCCCGGTCGGCATTGATCACACGCGTGACCGGCAGGCTGCCGAAGCGGGCGCAGAGCGTCTGGTAGCGATCGAGCAGCGCGCTGAATTTCACGTCGGTGGCACCGACGACGACCAGTGCCGGCCGGCCGTCCAGGTCCTGTGTCCCGTCGAGCTGCAGGCCCCACAGCGCGAGCTGGGGCGCGCGGCCGTGATGCCGGTTGAGCGGATGGTCGAGCACGCGGATCCGCGGATCGCCGAGCGCGAAGCCGAGCTCGGCGCCGATCTTGAAGTTGTCGGCCACGAGCACGGTGTCCGCCGGCATGCGATCGAGCTCAGCGCGCACGGCTGCGGCGAGTTCGTCCCAGCCGGCGAAGTTCGACGGATACCATTTCGATGCGGCGGCACGTTCGCGCACCTGGGGCGTCGACACCGCCACGTAGTACGCATTCACGGCGAGAAAGCCCGCCACCAGCAGGGCCCACGTCGCCGCGCGAAGCGCGCGCGGCCACCCGAGCAGCACGAAGCCGGCCAGCGGCAACAGAGCCAGATAGCCGGGCAAGGGCCAGTGGAAACTCACGCGCTCGGTATCGGCCACGAAGCCGAGTACGAAGAACCCCGCGACCAGCAGCGCGCCGCACAGCGCGAGGAACCGCGCGGCGTCGTCGGGCATGCGCCGGCTGCGCCAGGCCGCCAGCAGCAAGGCCGCGAACAGCAGCGGGGTGACTACGGCCGCCTGGATCAGCACGAACCGCCAGCCGTCGGCATGCAGCGCCCAGGGGTGACGGTCCACCATCTGGAAGCGGAGTCCGGCCTCGGCGTTGTCGACGTTCCACGCCACAAGGGGAATCCAGGCCGCGGCGCCCGCCATGATCGCGATCCACACGCGTGGATCGCGCAAGGCCGCCCGACCGCCGGGCAGGCACACCAGGGCGACGATGCCGACCCCGATGACGGCGATGAAACGGTAGTGGCTCAACGCCCCCAGGGTGAGGCCGATCGCCAGCAGCGCGGCGCTGCCGTGACTGACGCCGCGCATCAGGCGCACGCCCGCGTCCACGCACAGTACGGTCGCCAACGCCAGGATGGCATCGGGCAGCGCCATCACGCCGAGCGAGCCGAGCAGCGGCAACAGCAGCGCCAGGCACCCCGAATACCAGCCGGCGTGCTCGCCGAACTCGCGCCGCGTCAACCATACGATCCACCACGGCACCAGCGCCGATATGGTGATGAAGGGCAGCCGCACGGCGAGCAGGCCGTCGCCGAAGAGTTCGGTGCCGAGGCGGATCAGCCACGCCGTCAAGCCGGGAAGATCGGAGTACGCCCAGGCCGGATGCTGGCCTTCGAGCCAGTAGAACGCCTCGTCGACGAACAGTGGAAGGCGGGATGCGATCACCAGCTTCAGTACGACGGTTACCAGCCACAGCACGATGAACACCGTGCGCATTTCCATCCGCCGCATCGAACCCGACCTCGCTACACTCCAGGGAAACGCCGCAGGGAGACCATGCATGTCCGATCCGTCCACGACGCCCGTCATGCTAACCGACCGCCACCGTGAGGCTCTGTCATCGGCCCAGGCGCAGGTCAACCGCGTCGTGCTCGGCAAGCAGACCGCAGTGGTGATGAGCTTCGTGGCCCTGCTCGCGGATGGACACATCCTCATCGAAGACCTGCCCGGCCTCGGCAAGACCACGCTCGCGCATGCGATCGCGGCCACCGTGGGGCTGGACTTCCAGCGGGTGCAGTTCACGTCCGACCTGCTGCCGTCGGACGTGGTCGGCGTCTCCGTGTACGACGGCGGCGCGCGGCGCTTCGAATTCCACGGCGGCCCGGTGTTCACCAACGTGCTGCTGGCCGACGAGATCAACCGCGCACCGCCGCGCACGCAGAGTGCACTGCTCGAGGCGATGGCCGAACACCAGGTCACCGTTGACGGCGTGACCCACGCCCTGCCCGACCCGTTCTTCGTGATCGCGACCCAGAATCCGGTCGACCTGTCGGGCACCTACCCGCTGCCCGATTCCCAGCTCGACCGCTTCCTGCTGCGGCTCAACCTCGGCTATCCCGACCGCGACGCCGAGCGCGCGTTGCTGGCCGGCGAGGACCGGCGCACCCTGATCGCCGGCATGATGCCGCTGATCGGGGCGGAGGAGCTGCGGCACGTGCGGCGCGGCGTGCTCGGCGTGCATGCCAGCCCGGCATTGATCGATTACGTGCAGGCGCTGCTCACGCGCAGCCGGCAGCATCCCGGCGTCCGCGTCGGCCTGTCGCCGCGCGCCGGACTCGCGCTGCTGCGTGCCGCGCGGGCCCTGGCCCTGCTCCAGGGCCGCGACCATGCGCTGCCCGACGACGTGCAGACGCTGTTCCCGTTGATCGCCTCGCACCGCCTGGTGGCCGACAGTGATGCGGCTGCCGCCGGCAGCGCGATCGCCGACGCGATCCTGCAGGCCGTTCCGGTCGACTGACGCGGGCGCGGCCGATGTCCCTGTCCGCCGGCCTGCGTCGCCGCGTCGAATCCTGGGCGCGCCCCCGTGCGCCGGAGCCCCTGCCGGTGCGGCTCGACCGGCGTCGCATCTACATCCTGCCCACGGCCTTCGGCGGGTTCCTGGTCGCCCTGCTGGTGACGATGGCGGTGGGCGCGCTGAACTACAACAACAACCCCGCCCTGCTGCTGTGCCTGCTGCTGATCGGCGCGACCCTGGCCAGCCTGCTGTGGACCCAGCTGCAGCTGAGCGGTCTCGAGATCCATGCGGTGCACGGCGAACCCGTGCCGGCCGGGCGCCCGATGACGCTGCGGCTGCACGCGGCCGCACCGGCGGGGCGTGAGCGCCGCGGCCTGCAGGTCGACGGCGAAGGCGACCGCGCGGTGCTGTCGCTGGACGCCACCGCCGGCGACGCCACGCTGCAGCTGGAAACCCGGCAGCGCGGCTGGCGGACGTTGCCGCGGCTGCGGATCTCGACATCGCGGCCGTTCGGACTGGCCCGGGCCTGGTCCTGGGTATGGCCCGAAGCGCCGGTGCTGGTGTACCCCGCGCCCGAGCCTTCCGGACCGCCACTGCCGCTGGGCGGCGGCGACACCGCACAGGCGCGGTTGCATGCCGCCGGCGACGATCTGCACCACCTGCGCGAGTGGCGCCAGGGCGACGCCCGGCGCGCGATCGCCTGGAAGCCGTCGGCGCGTCGCGACGCGCTGATCGTGCGCGAACTCGAACGGCCCCAGGGCGCCGACGTCGTGCTCGACTGGGCCGGAACCGCCGGCCTCGCCTACGAGGACCGCATCCGGCGCCTGGCCCGCTGGGTGGACGAGGCCGAACGTGACGGCCTGCGTTACCGTCTGGACGTGCCGGGCCGAGCGTCGCTCGGCCCCGATGCCGGTGCCACCCACCGGCACGCATGCCTGCGTGCCCTCGCCCTGCTGCCGGAGGCGCGATGAGCGCATCGCCACCCGGGCGGCTGGACGCCGGCGCACGGCGGCGTGTCCTGCTGGCCGCGGCCGCCTGCGTTCTGCCCTTGCTGCTGCAGCTGCCCGGTACGAGTGCGATCGCGATCGCGGGCATCGGCGCGATCGTCGCCTGGCTCGCATCGCGCGGCGCAGTGGCGGGCTGGCTGCGCGGTCCGCTCGCGATCGCGCTGCTCGGCCTGGTGCTGGTGCAGAGCGGCTTCTCGCTGGGCCGCGATACCGGCTCGGCGCTGCTCGCCGCGATGCTGGCGATCAAGCCCTCGGAACTGCGCACCGTGCGCGATGCGCGCAGCCTGCTGGGCTTCGCGCTGTTCGCACCGTTCGCGACCTTCCTGCTCGACCAGGGGCCGGTGTCGCTGGCACTGGGGCTCGTCGCCACCACGCTGGTGTTGATGGCCCTGCTGCGGCTGTCGGAACAGGAATCCGGTCTCGCCGCGACGCCGGGCAGCGACGCGCAACGGCTGCGCATCGTGCTGCGTCTGGCGGCCACCGGGCTTCCGCTCGTCCTCGCCGCGTTCTGGCTGTTCCCGCGTCTGGCCACACCGTTGTGGGGCGTGCCGGAGCTGTCGGTCGCGCGCCCCGGGCTGTCGGACGAGATGTCACCGGGCCAGTGGCTGGACCTGATCGTCGACGACACGCCCGCGCTGCGCGCGACCTTCCGCGGCGCCGAGCCGGACACACGCGACATGTACTGGCGCGGCCCCACGCTCACCGACTACGACGGCCGCACCTGGACCGCCTCGCCGTGGTTGCGGCATCTGCCGCCGGCCGAGGTGGAGCACGGCGCCGTGGTGTGGGACTACGAGATCACCGTCGAGCCCACCGAGCGCAACCTGCTGGTCGCGCTGGAGATGCCGCTGGCGCTTCCCGACGGCATGGACGCCTCGCACACCTGGACCCTGACCAGCCCGCGCCGCCTCGACCGCGTGAGCCGCTGGCAGTTGCAATCCTCGCCGCCGGTGCGCTTCGAGGCCGACCTGCCCGATACCCTGCGTGCGCAGGCGCTGCGCCTGCCCGAGGGCTTCAACCCGCGCACGCGCGAGCTCGCGCGGCAATGGCGGTTGGAGACCCCCGACGACGGTGCGCTGGTGGATCGCGGCCTGGCGTGGATCCGCAGCGAGTTCGGCTACACGCTGGACACGCCCCTGCCGGGCCGCAACGCGGTCGACGAGTTCCTGTTCGAGTACAAGGCCGGCTTCTGCGAACACTTCAGCTCGGCCTTCGCCGTGCTGATGCGGGAAGCCGGAATTCCCGCACGCGTGGTCACCGGCTACGTGGGCGGCTATCGCAATGCCTACGGCGGCTACTGGATCGTGCGGCGGATGGACGCCCATGCCTGGGTGGAAGTCTGGCTCGGCGATCGCGGCTGGGTCCGGGTAGATCCCACTGCGGCGGTCGCACCCGAGCGCATCTACGACACGATCGAAGACCGCCTCGGCGCCGGCGGCGCAGCAGGCGGTGCACTCGCGCCGCTGCTCGACATCGGCGACTGGGCGCGGCGCGGCTGGAACGATCTGGTGCTCGGTTTCGATGCCGGCAGCCAGCAGCTGATGCTGCAGCGGATCGGGTTCGACCCGGGCGACACGGCGACGCTGGCGCTGCTGTTCGCGCTGGTGGCGACATTGGCGCTGGGCTGGATGCTGTGGCGGATCGCGCGCAGCGAGCGCGAACGCGATCCGCTGCTGCGCGCCTGGCATGCGTTGGGGCGGCGCTACGCGCGGCACGGGCTGGAACGCGACGCGCACGAGGCGCCGCTGGCCTGGGCGGCGCGGGTGGCCGCCGCGCGCGGCGGCGCGCCTGCGCTGGTCGCCATCACCCGTCGTTTCGTGCACGCCCGCTACGCTCGCGGCGCAGCCGACCCGCGGCTGCTGCGCGATCTGCGTGCGCACCGCCCCGATGCCGAGACCTCCGACCGATGACGCCGCTCCGCTTCCTGTCCGTCGCCGCGCTGGCCCTGGTGCTGGGCGCCTGCGCCTCGCAACCCAAGCCCCTGCAAGGTCCCTACGTCGAGCAGCCCACGCCGCACGCGGCGGTCGAGGGGGATTACACGGGCACCGCCGTCCGCTGGGGCGGGCGCATCGTCCAGGTCGAGCCGCGGCCGGACGCGACCTGTTTCGAAATGATCGCCACGCGGCTCACCGCCAACGGCCGGCCGTACTGGGCCGCGGACGACACCAACGGCCGGTTTCTCGCCTGCCGCAGGGGCTTCTACGACCCCGCGGTGTTCCAGGTCAACCGCGAAGTGACATTCACCGGCCGGATCGCCGGTTACGACACTCGACGCATCGGCGAATACGACTACCGGTTTCCTCGGATCGATGCCGAGGTGGTCTACCTGTGGCCGCTGCGCGAGCGCGCGGACGTGGTGACCCGGCCGGCGCCGTGGCCGTGGTGGGGCTACTGGTGAGGCATCGGGGTCGTGATTCGTGATTCGTGATTCGTGATTCGTCAGAGCGTCGCGTCGGAGGTCTGCTCGGGCGAGGACGCGAGACGGCCGTCACGGGAGGCGAAGGTGCGCTCCTGGTGTCTTCGCGGTCCCTGCATGTTGCCGGTGCCGGAGCCGCCGCTCGCACCGGCGCTGGCCTCGGCAGGCGCATCGGTCTGTAACCGACGCGCGTTCTGGCACCGCGGCCATTACAACTGCGCGGGACGTCCGCCGTCCGGTGTGCCGAAGCGGCCCAGGGGTGCGCCCGCGAGCAGGTGCAGATGGATCTGGAACACCGTCTGGCCGCCGTCTCCATTGCAGTTCATGACGATGCGGTAGCCGTCCTCGGCGAAGCCCTGCGCCCTGGCATACGCAGCGGCGGCAACCGCCAGACGGCCGACGATCTCCGGGGCATCAGCCGGCACGTCGTTGAGCGTCGCGTAAGTGGCCTTCGGCACGAACAGCACATGCACCGGCGCCTGCGGCGCGATGTCCCGGAAGGCGATCAGGTGCTCGTCCTCGTAGACGATGTCGGCCGGAATTTCGCGCTGGATGATCTTGTGGAAGAGGGTCATGGGCGGGCCGTGATTCGGGATTCGGGATTCGGGATTCGGGATTCGGGAAAGAGCATGGTGGCAGAGGCAAGCGCCCGGCGCTTCGACTCACCCGTCACCCATGACCGCTCACCGCGCTCAAACCACATCGCTGCGGCTGCCGAAGGCGTGTGACAGCGTGCCCCGGTCCACGTACTCCAGCTCGCCGCCGAGCGGCAGGCCGTGCGCGGGGCGGCTGGGCCGCACGTCGTGCTGGCGGGCGATCTGAGCCAGGTAATGCGCGGTCGCCTCCCCTTCGACGGTCGGATTGGTGGCGATGATCAGTTCGCGCACCTCGCCCTCCGCCAGCCGCGTCGACAGGCTGTCGAGCCCGAGTTCGCGCGGGCCGATGCCGTCGAGCGGACTCAGCCGGCCCTGCAGCACGAAGTAGAACCCGCGGTAGCCGGTGGCCTGCTCGATCGCGAGGCGGTCGGCCGGAGATTCGACCACGCACAGCGTATGCGCATCGCGCGAGGCGTTCGCGCACGTCGGGCACACCGGAGTCTCGCTGAAGTCGCGGCAGCGCTCGCAGTGCCCGATCTTTTCGACCGCCTCGGCCAGCGCCGTCGCCAGACGCGCGCCGCCCTCACGGCCGCGTTCGAGCACGTGATACGCCATGCGCTGCGCGGACTTGTGCCCGACGCCGGGCAGCACGCGCAATGCATCGATCAACTGGTCAAGCAGGGCGGACATCGGGAGCCGTGATTCGTCATTGGTGATGGGTGATTCGACAAAGCAGCCAGTGTCGCGATCCGCTTCTTCGAATCATGAATCCCGAATCACCAATCCGGCCCTTCAGAACGGCAGCTTCATGCCCGGCGGCAACGGCATGCCCGCCGTCGCACCGGCCATGCGCGTCTTCGATTCCTCGTCGATCTTGTTCGAGGCATCGTTGAACGCGGCGGCGATCAGGTCTTCGGCCATTTCCGGATCCGACAGCACGCTCGGGTCGATACGCACCTTGCGGCATTCCTTGGCACCGCTCAGGGTGACGCTGACCATGCCGCCGCCGGCGCTGCCGGTGACTTCGAGCGCGGCGATTTCCTGCTGCACGCGCTGCATGTTTTCCTGCATCTTCTGCGCCTGCTGCATCAGCTGGGCAATGTTTCCACGCATCAGTTGAGTCCTTGTTCGTCGTAGGGGCGGATGGAATCCGGCACGAGCTTCGCGCCCTGCTGCGACATCAGCCGCTGCACGTCCGGGTCCGAGAGAAAGTTCTGTTCGGCCGACGACTGCCGCGTCTCGCGCTCGCGCGCATTGCGTTCGTGCAGCGTCGGCGCGGCGCTGGCGGGCGCGGCCTCGAAGCGGATCTGCGGCGCATGCCCAAGCGGCGACGCCAGGGCGTCGGCCAGTTGGTGGACCATGATCGGCGCCTTGAGGTGTTCGTCCGATTCGGGCAGCGCCAGCCGCAGCACGCCGTCGTCGAAGCCGACGAACGCGGCACTGGCGGCCAGTTCGCGCACCGGTCCGCGCAGCGGCAGATCGGCGACCAGATCCAGCCACCGGTCGGCATCGAGTGCTCCGATGCGCCCCGCGGTCGAGGGCGCCGGTGCGGCCGGCGTCGCGACGGCGGCCCGGCGCGGTATTTCGATGTCGGCCGAACGCACCGCCTCCGGCACGGACGGACGCGCCGGGTCGGGAGTGGCCTGTCGCACCGCCGCCGCTGCCGGCGTGGACACGGGGCCGGACGACGCGCCCGCCGCCTCACGCTCGGGCACTGCCCCGCCCAGCGCAGCGCGTGCGGCGGCCGGGCCGGCGGAACGCGTCTGCGTGCCGCCATCGCCCGCCGCTCTGGCCCCGTCGGCGGCGGGTCGGAACGCGAGCATCCGCAGCAGCGACATCTCGAAACCCGCACGCGGGCTCGGCGCGAGCGCGAGGTCACGACGCCCGTTGAGCGCCATCTGGTACCACAGCTGCACGACCTCGGGCCGCGCTGCGGCCGCGAGTGCGTCGAGATCCAGGCCGTCGGCCTCGACGGCCACCTCCGGCACCAGCTGGCGCACCTGGATGCGATGCAATGCTTCGGCCAGCGCATCCAGCACGCTCGACCAGTCCGGCGAGAAGTCCGCCAGCGTGGCCACCTCGGCCATCAGCTGCGCGCCGTCGCCGGCCGCCAGCGCCGCCAGCAGGGTGCCCACGCGCGTGCGATCGACGCTGCCGAGCATCGTGGCCACCGCGTCGTCGGCCAGCGCGCCGCCCTCGCCACCCGCACCGGTGTAGGCGATGGCCTGGTCGAGCAGCGACAGCCCGTCGCGCAGGCTGCCGTCGGCGGCCTTGGACAGCTGCCGGATGGCGCCGGACTCGGCGGCGATGCCTTCGGCCTCGAGAATCCGGGTCATCTGGCCCTGGATCTGGGCCTCATCCAGCCGCTTGAGATTGAATTGCAGGCAACGCGACAGCACGGTCACCGGCAGCTTCTGCGGATCGGTCGTCGCCAGCAGGAACTTCACGTGCCCCGGCGGCTCCTCCAGCGTCTTGAGCAGCGCATTGAACGCCGACTTCGACAGCATGTGCACTTCGTCGATCAGGTACACCTTCACCCGGCCGCGCGAGGGCATGTACTGCGCGTTGTCGATCAGTTCGCGCACGTCGTCCACGCCGGTGTTGCTGGCGGCGTCGATCTCGAGCAGGTCGATGTAGCGACCGGCGTCGATCGCCAGACAGGTTTCGCAGGCGCCGCAGGGATCGGACGAGGTGCCGGTCTCACAGTTCAGGCTCTTGGCGAAGATGCGCGCGATCGTGGTCTTGCCGACGCCGCGCGTGCCGGTGAACAGGAAGGCGTGGTGGACCCGGCCGGTCTCCAGCGCATTGGTCAGCGCACGCACCACGTGCTCCTGCCCGACCAGTTCGGCAAAGCGCTTCGGACGCCACTTGCGGGCGAGGACGAGATAGGACATCACCCTATTCTGCCACGCCCGTCGACGTTCCTTGTGACCCGCCCCGGCCCCGGATAGAATGACCGGCCCGCGGCGTGCCGTGGTGGCCGCGTGCCGGTTTCGACCGCATGCGGGCGATTCCCGGAGAGGTGTCCGAGTGGTTGAAGGAGCACGCCTGGAAAGTGTGTAAGCGTCTAAACCGCGCTTCGGGGGTTCGAATCCCCCTCTCTCCGCCAATTTGAAAGTGGGTAGATGGTCCGAGTCGCGTGGGTTTCGCCGGCGACGCGATGCGGGGTGAGACCCCCCGCGGGTTCGACAGGCCGCGCAGCGGCCTGCACGGCGAAGCCGCCCGAAGGGCGAGGCGCGCGAGCGCCGAGTGAATCCCCCTCTCTCCGCCAGATCAGAGCAGAACGCCCCGCAAGGGGCGTTCTGCGTTTCGGGTCATGCGCACGTGCGGTGGATGCGCACGATCAAGATCGCGCGCTGCCCGACACTAACGCCACGAGCGCCGATGTACGCCGGAATTTCCGCGATGCGGCCGCTCGTGATTCGCGGTGATCCTCCCGGCCGAAGGCCGAGCCAGCGTGCATGCGATGCCGGCGCGACGCGCCGGGCGCTGCGTCGGCAACTCTGACGACAATCGCGGCGCGCGCAACGCGCTTGCTCACGCGACGCACCCGCCGTCGCTGGTGGGATCGGGGTTCCCCCAGCAAAGGACTCCCGATGAAGGCCCTCACCTATCACGGCACGCGAGATGTCCGGGTCGAAACCGTGCCCGACCCCGTGCTCCACGATGCCGACGACATTCTGCTGCGCGTCACCGCGACCGCGATCTGCGGTTCCGACCTGCACCTGTACCGCGGCAAGATTCCCGAGCTGCACGATGGCGACATCCTCGGCCACGAGTTCATGGGCGTGGTCGAGGACATCGGCCCCGACGTGACCAACGTGCGTGTCGGCGACCGGGTGGTGATCCCGTTCGTCATCGCCTGCGGCGACTGCTTCCACTGCCAGCTGTCGGAATTCTCGGCCTGCGAGACCACCAATACCGGCCAGGGCGCCTCGCTGAACCGCAAAGGCATGCGCCCGCCGGCGGCGTTGTTCGGCTACAGCCATCTGTATGGCGGCATCGCCGGCGGCCAGGCTGAATTGGTGCGTGTGCCCAAGGCCAATGTCGGCCCGCTGGTGATCCCCGAGGGCCTCGCCGACGAACAGGTGCTGTTTCTCTCCGACATCCTGCCCACCGGCTATCAGGCGGTGCTCGACGCGAACGTGACCGAAGGATCGACGGTGGCGATCTTCGGGGCGGGCCCGGTCGGTCTGATGGCGGCGGCCTGCTGCCGCATGCTCGGCGCCGAACGCATCTTCATGGTCGACCGCTACCAGTACCGGCTCGATTTCGCACAGGCCACCTACGGGGTGATTCCCATCAACTTCGAGGAAGTCGACGATCCGGCCGACTTCATCGTCTCGCAGACCAAGGGCCGCGGCGTGGACGCCTCGATCGATGCGGTGGGCTTCGAGGCGAAGGGCAGCAAGGTCGACACCCTGATGACCGGCCTGAAACTCGAGACCAGCAGCGGCGCGGCGATCCGTCAGTGCATCGCGGCGACGCGGCGCGCGGGCACGGTCAGCATTCCCGGGGTGTATTCGGGCTTCATCCACGCCTTCATGCTCGGCGACGCGTTCGACAAGGCCCTGACGTTCAAGATGGGCCAGACCGACGTGCAGCGCTACATGCCGGAACTGCTGGCGCGGGTCAATGACGGCGATCTTCGTCCCGACGTGATCATTTCCCATCGGATGTCCCTGACCGACGCGGCCAAGGGCTACGAGATCTTCGACGGCAAGGACGAAGCGGACGCCTGCCGCAAGGTCGTGTTGACGCCTTGACCAGCGCACCGGGCCATCGCCCGACATGGCGATGGCCCCGCCGACTGACCTCGGCACCCGCATCGATCGATACCGTTGCTGCCTTCCGGCCCTGGCGGGATTTTCAATCTAGCGTCGCGAGGGGCCGACGGGGCCACCATGGAAACGAACAATCCGGGTCTTGCACCGGCCCCGCGTCGAAGCGGGACGCGGAGTCTAGCAGGACGGCGGCGGCGCGCCTATCGCTGGACCGCGCTCAGCGGGTGCCCACGCGTTCGACCTCGGGCCAACCGGCGGTCTGACTGAACCGGAACGCATACGACAGGCGCACGGCGGTCGGTGTTTCCACCACGCCCTCCGCCGTGCACGCGTCGTCGCCCGTGTAGCCCACCGGTGCCTCGCAGAGCAGCGCCGGCGCATACCGCCAACCGGCGACGGCTGTGCGCACCGCCTCCAGAAGCACCGCGGTGTCGCCGGTGGACGCCGCGGCACAGTCGCCGTCCTGGCGCGGCGCGACGGCCGTCACCTGCCCGGCCGCGTCCACCACCACATCGACGCAGACCGTCGCCGGCGGCAAGCGCTGCGCCAGCAGCGCCTCCGGATAGACCGGCAGCGCGACATCGGCCTCGAGATTGGGATGGAGAAACCGCTGGTGGGGTACCCGCTCCATGCGCCGGGTATCTGCCGCGGGCGCGAGCAGTGTCGCGCCCACCGCGCCCGTGGGCGCTGGTATCGGCGACGGCGTGGAGACGTTCGGCGTCGACGTGCACGCCGTCAGCAGGACCAGACAGCCGCCCGCGAGCGAGCGCCTCATTCCGGTGAGGCCGGCACGATCGCGAGCGCATCGGGCTCACGGCCCGTGGCCCAGTGGTCGATCACCCGCCAGTCGCGCGTATCGATGACCGCCACGCGGTCCGCACCGCTGATCGCGACATAGGCGCGGCCCGCGGCCGGATCGACCACCGCACCGATCGGCAGCGGTCCACGCCCGAGCAGGGTGTCCTGCAGCGCGGCATCGGACGGCGTCAGGGCGACGGTCGTGATCGCGGCCTGCGCGGCCACGTCGAACACCGACAGCGTGGCCGCGGTGGCGTTGGTGACCAGCGCATGGCGGCCGCCCGGCGTGAAGACGACGCGGATCGGAAAGCCTGCGCTCGGCAAGGTGGCGACGATCTCGAGCGTCTCGGGATCGTGAATGGTCACGCTGTCGTCGGCGCGGTTGGTCACCCAGACGCGGCCGTCGGGCGCGATCGCGATGCCCTCGGCGCCGGCCCCGGCAGGCCGCTCGGCGGTGACCCGCATCGTCGCCACATCCACGCGCACCACCGTCCCCGCGCGGATCTTGCTGACGTAGGCCGCGGCGCCATCCGGCGAGACCGCGACCATGTGGCCCACGCCCTCGCCCACATCGGCGACGCCGCTCACCTCACCGCGCGCGACATCCACGCGCAGCAGGCTGCCACTGGACTCGGTGGTCACCAGGGCATCGCCGTCCGCCAGCAGCTGCAGACCATGCGGACGGCCGTGCGCACCGAGATCGATGGGGCGTGTGCGCCCGTCCGTGAGCTCGATGACCGTCAGCGCGTGGTGGGGCTCGCGGTGGCCGTAGGTCGTGACCACCGCGCGGTGCCCGTCCGCGGAGACCGCGATTTCGTGCGGTGCTGGGCCGGTGGCGTACTCGGCGACGCGCTGGCCGGTGTCCGTGTCGAGGGCCCAGACGGTGTCGGCCGACTTGTTGCCCACCAGCAGACGCAACTGCGCCTGGGCGCCGAACGCGAACGCGACGAGCACTGCGGACAGCATCAGGCGCTTCATGCCGCGCCTCCGTCCGGCGCGCGCTCGGGATGAAGCCACCCCGCCTCGCCGTCGGCATAACGTTCGTGCTTCCAGATCGGCACCCGGTCCTTGATCGAATCGATGATGTAGCGGCAGGCATCGAACGCCGCGCCGCGATGCGCCGCGCTCACGCCCACCCACACCGCCATGTCGCCGATCGCCAGATCGCCGATGCGGTGCACGCAGACCGCGCCGCACAGGTCGAACCGCGCGCGCGCCTCGGCGAGCACCTGCTCGCCCTCGCGCTCGGCCAGCGCGACATAGGACTCGTAGCGCAGGCCATGCACCGGACGCCCGTCGTTGTGATCGCGCACCCAGCCCTCGAAGCTGGCGAACGCGCCTGCACGGTCATCCTCGAGACGCCGGCGCAGCGGAGCGAGATCGAGCGGCGCATCCGCCAGCCAGAACATGCGGTCGTCCATGTCAGCCTCCGCTGACCGGTGGAATGAAGGCGATCTCGCTGCCGCCGCGCGGCGCGTCGTCCCAGCGTGCGAAGGCGCCGTCGACCGCCACGCGCAGGCGCTCGACCGGAAGCGCGAAGCCGTGCAGCGCCTGCACCTCCGCGTACAGCGCACGCAGGTCGGACGCGGCCGTGTCGCGGGTTTCGGCGTCGGTGCCGGCACGATCGCGCAGGCTGGCGAAATACAGCAGACGGACTTCGGTCATCGGTTCGGTTCCTGTTTCCGGGGGCGCGTGGTGCGCGTCGAGGGTGCAACGGTACCCACATCGCGCTTGCCGCCGCGCTTGCCGACGAGTTTCGCCGGGCCCAGCACGATCGCATGCGACAGCGCCTTGCACATGTCGTAGACCGTCAGCGCGGCAACGGTCGCGCCCGTCAGCGCCTCCATCTCGACTCCGGTGCGGTGCGTGGTCTTGACCGTGCAAGCGATGCGCAGCTCGCGCTCGCCCTGCCACGCGATCGCGATGGCAATGCCGTCGATCGGCAGCGGATGGCAGAACGGAATCAGCTCGTGCGTACGCTTGACCGCCATCGTGCCGGCGATGATCGCGGTATCGACGATGCCGCCCTTCGCGCTCTTGAGGCCGTTGGCCTGCAGCTGAGCGGCCACGTCCGAGGGGAAGCGCACCCGGCATTCGGCGCTGGCGACGCGGGCTGTGGTCGCTTTCGCGGACACGTCGACCATGGTCGGCCGGCCGGCGGCGTCGATGTGGGTCAGCGCCACGGGCGCTTCTGGTTTCGTGCGGGGCATGCGCCTGCGTCGTGACTGTGGAACGCCGATGGTACCGGGTGAATCCGGAGCGGGCCGCGATGCGGCGGGTCGCCGGTTCGCATGCGCGCCGCCGCGCGGGAACTCCGGGGGCTCGTGCGTGCGTCGCGCGGGCTGCGGAGGATCCGCCGAAGGCGCTGGAGGCGTGCCGCGCGGACGGTGCCGGGCCGAGGACGTTTCCCTTGTGTCGGAGCGGCCAAATGGCGGATCGTGCTGCGTGTCCGGTTTCCGGCGTTCTCCGGCATGTCGATGCGGGTCCAGGGAGCACGCCGCGCACTCCGGCGAGGTCGGGATCCCGCGGCTCGGACGCTCGCATCGATGCAGGGGGCGATCTGCTGCGTCCGGTGAAATCACGTCGCGCCGAAATGACGGACGCGGGCGCCCGGGCCGCGCGTCGCGGGCGCGCGGCGCGGATGACCATCGGCGGCCCGCTCAGCCGCCGACCAGGAACATCTCGACCTGCTTGCGGGGTGCGTGCACGCGGCCGCGCAGCTCGCTGTACCGATCCGCGCGGCGCGACCACAGCGTGGCCAGCCGCGTCGAGAACGCGGCGTCACCCTCTGCGAGCCAGGCGCGCAGCGGCTGGCCGCTGCCCGAGAACAGGCAGGTGTAGAGGCTTCCGTCGGCCGACACGCGCGCGCGCTGGCAATCACCGCAGAACGGCGCGGTGACCGAACTGATGAAGCCGATCTCGCCGGCACCGTCGGCGAACGCGTGGCGCTCGGCCACTTCGCCGCGGTAGTTGGCACCCAGCGCGCGCAAGGGCCAGCGGGCATCGATGCGCGCATGCAGCTCGCGCGAGGGGACCACGCGGGCGCGGTCCCAGCCGTTGCAGGTGCCGACATCCATGTATTCGATGAAGCGCAGCACGTGGCCGGTGCCGCGGAAATGCGCAGCCAGGCGCTCGACCTCGTGGTCGTTGACGCCGCGCTGGACCACGCAGTTGAACTTGATCGCGGAAAACCCCGCACGCTCGGCCGCGGCGATCCCCGCCAGCACATCGTCGATCTCGCCACGCCCGCCCGACAGCGTGCGGAACAGCGCGGGGTCCAGCGCATCGAGACTGATCGTTAGGCGCTGCAGCCCGGCATCGCGCAGCGCCTGCGCATGACGCGCCAGCAACGCGGCGTTCGTGGTCATCGCCAGGTCCTCGATGCCCGGCACCTTCGCCAGACGCGCGACCAGCGCCGGCAGGCCCTTGCGCAGCAAGGGCTCACCGCCGGTCAGACGCAACTTGTGCATGCCCAGACGCGCGAAGCCGCGCACCAGGGTCTCGATCTCGTCGAAGGACAGCCGCCCGGCCTGGTCGAAGCCGTAATCGTCGGGCACGCGATCGGCCGGCATGCAGTAGCCGCAGCGGAAATTGCAGGCCTCGATCACCGACAGGCGCAGGTCGTGCAGCGGACGTCCCAGACGATCGAGCGGTGCCTGCGCCGGATCGGGCAGCGCGCTCATGCGACAGAAGTCTGCGCAGACCGCGGTGCACGCAATGCGAAACACGCGCCCGGGCGCGCGACGCGATGGCCGCGCGCCTCCAGCGCCGCGCCGTCGGCTTCGGAGGCATAGTGATAAAGCACGCAGCGCGTCAGCAGGTCACGTGGATATTCGCGTTCGAGATCGTCGATGCCGCTGTGCGACGGATTGCCGTGCAGGCCGCAATCGTGGGCGACGAGTTCATCACGGTCCGCGAAGCGCGCCAGCATTTCGGGAATCGGCCGCGTATCCCCGCTCCAGGTCAGGCTGCCCGGCAGGCGCAGGCCGTAGGCCGTCTCCGGCCAGTGATGACGGACGGGAAAGACCTCGAACCGCTGCCCGTCGTGCCAGAACGCATCGCCGACCGGGATCAGCTGGAACGCGTCCCAGAAGTTGGCACCGCCCTCGGCCAGCACGTTGGGATAGTCGCCCACGCGCCGGTGCAGCAACGGCACCACCGGTGCCGGCACGTAGACCGGCAGGCGTCCGCGCCGCGCGGGATCGAAATAGCGGTCGACGAACAGGCGTTCGAAGCCGGCGACATGATCCAGGTGCACATGGGTGACGAACAACGCGCGCGGTGCCTCGCCGTACCGCGCCAGATAGGCGGTCAGGCCTTCGGCGCCGCAGTCGATCGTGAGCCACGGCCGGCCGTCCCGCTCGATCGTCGCCATCGGCGAGCCGAGCGCGACCGCCGAGGCATTGCCGACCCCCTGGAAGCGCAGGGCCCAGTCGCCGGCGGCGGCCATCAGGTGCCCCGGCTCCACAGCGTGTCGTAGGACCGGCGCAGGCGCGCGAAATCCTCGGCCACCGCCTCGGGCGCGCGCGCGCCGCGCAGCTTCAGCAGCGAGCGCTCCAGCCGGGCCAGGTTGCGCGCGCGCCAGCGGGTTTCGGGAATGCGCAGCTGGCCGCGATCGAGATCGATCAGCCAGCCCTTGCCCAGCGAGTCGAACAGGATGTTGTGGGCGTTGAGATCGGCATGGTCGAGACCGGCGCGGTGGAAGCGCGCGATCAGCCGGCCGGTCTGCTCCCAGGGCGCGTCGGCCGCCGACTCGGCGGCGAGGTCCGCCAGCGAGCGCACGTCGGGCAGGCGCTCAACGAGGATCCAGGCGCGGTAGCTCAGGCCCCGGCGCAGGTAGCTCGCGGCGATCGGCTCGGGCACGGGCAGGCCGCGACGCAGCAGTTCGCGCAGCAGCCGGTACTCGACGAAGCTGCGGACCCGCGCGCTGCCGCGCCACAGGTGCAGTTCGCGATTCACCCGCCCGACCAGGCCGCCACGCAGGTACTGACGCAGCACGCAGGGGCCATGGGTGGCGTCGATGAACCACGCCCCGCCGCGTCCGCTGCCTTCCACCTGCTGGGCGCGATTGCCCCAGAGCGCCGGATCGAACCAGCGCGGGTCGGCTTGCCGCAGTTGCGTACCGTCGAACAGAATGGCCCCGTAATCACCCGCGCGACCGGCGGCCGGAATCGGCGTCAGGCTCTCGCTGGGATCGAATCTGTTCATCCAGCGAGTCTATCAAGCCTTGACCCCCGCCCCGCCCGGTTCCGCCGCGTCCGCGCCTGCTTTCAGGCCGCGTTCGATCTGCCTGCTGCGGCTGTCGGCGCTCGGCGACGTGACCCACGTGCTGCCGCTGATCCGCACCCTGCGCGCCGCGTGGCCCGAGGTCGCGCTGACCTGGGTGATCGGCAAGGGCGAGCACCGCCTGCTCGACGGTCTGCGCGGTGTGGACTTCGTGGTCTACGACAAGAAGACCGGCCTCGCCGGCATGCGGGCACTGCGGCGTGAGCTGAAGGCGCGTCTGGGCGATGCCGGACGGTTCGACGTGCTGCTGCAGATGCAGGTGGCCGCGCGCGCCAACCTGCTGTCGGCATTCATTCCGGCACGCATGCGGGTGGGCTACGACGCCGCGCGCTCCAAGGATCTGCACGGACTTTTCGTCAGTACCCGCATCCCGGACCGCCCGGGCATCCATGTGCTCGATGCCCTGGGCAGCTTCTGCGAACCGCTGGGGCTGCGGCAGACACAGGTGAGCTGGGCCGACATGCCGGTTCCCGACGAGGCGCATGCCTGGGCGCGTGCGCAGTGGGACGACGACGGTCGGCCGGTGCTGATGCTCTCGCCGTGTTCCAGCCACGTGCGCCGCAACTGGTATCCCGACCGCTACGCCGCCCTTGCCGATCACGCCGCCGATGCCGGCTGGCGCATCGTGCTGTGCGGCGGGCGCAGCGATCTCGAACGGCAGACGACGGACGCGATTCTCGCCGCGATGCGCGCCGAAGCTCTCGATCTCGTCGGCAAGGACACGCTGAAACAGCTGCCCGCCCTGCTCGCGCGCGCCCGGTTGCTGGTCACCCCGGATTCCGGCCCGATGCACATCGCCAACGCGATGGGCACCAAGGTGCTCGGCCTGCACGCCGCCAGCAATCCGGCGCGTAGCGGCCCGTACTCCGATCGCCGGTTCTGTGTGGATCGCTACGACGATGCGGCCCGGCGTTTCCTCGGCAGGCCGGCGGCCGACCTCGCCTGGGGCACGAAGATCGAGTTCGACGACGTGATGGCGCTGGTGACCGTCGACGACGCGATCGCCGCATTCGAACGCCGGCGCGACGATCTGGCGGCGATCGGGTGACACCGTTCGTGGCCGGCGTCGTCGCTTCGCTAGTCGGCGCGATCGTCGGCGCGGTGGTGGGCGGCGCGGTGAGCTGGCTGCTCAACCGCCAGCTGCATGCCCAGCAGCTGGAACGTCTGCGCACGCAATACAAGACCGAATTCGCCGCCGAGGACACCGCGCGGCACTTCCTCGGCCACAAGGGCTATACCGACCGTTCGTTCGAGGTGCTGCGCAAGCACCTGGGCGGCTTCGACGACGACGAACTGCGCCGAATCCTGGTACGTGCCGGCGCCGTGCGCACCTACCGCGACGACGGCAGCGAGTGGTGGCGCCTGCTGAGCCGGATGGACGAGTACATCGAGCACAAGGCCGGCGCCGCGCGCCGGCCGTGATGTGCGCCCTCGGCCTCAGGGCGCGGCCGCGCCGCTGCGATACTCCTCGTACGACTTCTCCTCGACGTAGGCCGAGCCCAGCGCCAGATTGATCTCCTTCTTGATCCGCGCACGTTCGTCGTTCTCGAAGTACACGCTGCGCGCGAGCCGGATGAATTCGTCGTCGAAGGCCTGCGCCTTCTCCTTCAGACGGATGTCGTCCTCGATCACCCAGAGCCGCTCGTTGACCGCCTTGAGCTCGGCGCGCAGGCGCACGATGTCGTGACCGGCGGCGGGATGCGCCATCCACGTGGTCTCGAGTGCGGTCAGTTCGTTTCGGATATTGGCCAGCTTGGCCTCGTCGCGGATGCGCTCGGACTTGATCTGCAGGATCGCGATCTTGTCCAGCAGCTCACCGAACGACACGGGGGCGGAAATCTCGGACATGGGCAACCTGAGGTGGACGACGTGGCCGCACAGTGTAGCGGGCCGCTTGTCGGCCGCGCAGGCGGCCCGTATGATTGCGCCCCCGACAGTCGCCCAGCGACGCCGGGATCTGGAGAGGTGGCAGAGCGGTTGAATGTACCTGACTCGAAATCAGGCAGGCGTTAATAGCGCCTCGGGGGTTCGAATCCCCCCCTCTCCGCCAGATCATGCAGAACGCCCCGCAAGGGGCGTTCTGCGTTTGTGATCACCGGGTTAAGGCCGGGCATCGCAATTTCTGCACCCGGTGAATGCATCGCGCATGCGACAGTGCGGGCATTCGCTCAAGGAGTCGGTCATGCCACAGCCCACAGCACTGATCTTGGACGATGACGGTACCTTCGCCCGCGCGGCCGGCCAGCTGGCGTTTTCCGCCGGGTTCCGCGTCCAGCTGGCGGAGACGCTCGCCGAAGCACGCACCTTTCTCGCACGGACGCGCGCGGATCTGGTTCTGCTCGACCTCCAGTTGCCGGATGGCTCGGGTATGGATCTTCTGGATGATGTCGATCTGGCCGAGCACGGCCAGGTGGTCATCGTCACCGGACGCCCGTCGCTCGAATCGGCCGCACGTGCGGTGGCGACCCCGGTCATCGAGTATCTGGTCAAACCGCTCGACCCCGCGCAGCTGCGCAGCGTGATGGAACGCGTCGCCGCACGCTGGCGCCCGGTTGCGGCCGCACCGGTGGATCTGTCGGCCGTGAGCGGTCTGGTCGGCAATGCGCCGCAGCTCCGCGCGGTGGTCGATGCGGTCTTGCGCACCGGACCGACCGATGCCTCGGTCCTCGTCTCCGGCGAGGCCGGCAGCGGCAAGGCCTTGGTGGCCTCGGCCCTGCACGCGGCGAGCGGCCGGCGCGGCCCCCTCGTCACCCTGGATTGCAGCGCGCTCGCACCGGCTGACCTTGTCGCCGCGTTGTTCGGCGCGGAGGCGCAGGCGAGCGCAGGGCCCTCGCTCCGCGGCGCCTACGCGCGCGCGCGCGGCGGCACGTTGTTTCTCGATGCCGTCGACCAGATGCCGCTCGATCTGCAGGCGCAGCTGGCGGAAGCACTGGATACCCCGGGCTTCGGCCTGGGCCTCGATGCCGCGAACCCGCCCGCACCGGCGCCGATCCGCATCGTCGCTGCGATCGAGCGCGACCCGCACGACGCCATGCGCGATCGCCTGCTGCGGCCGGACCTGTATTACGCCATCGCGCAGGCGGGGATCGCCCTGCCCCCGCTGCGTGAGCGCGGCGAGGACGTCGTGGTGCTCGCGCATCACTTCATCGAGCGGCTCAATGTGCACTACCGGAAGGAAAAGCGGCTTGCGCCCGGAGGCGAAGCGGCACTGCTGCGCCACAGCTGGCCGGGGAACGTGCGCGAACTGCGCAGTGCCGTACAGCGGGCCTATCTCCTGCAGGACGGCACCGACCTCCACGTGAAACCGCAGCTGCCGAGTGCCGCGGTCTGGAAGGAATCCGAGACGTCGATCCTATTCTCGGTGGGCACGCCGCTGGCGGAGATCGAACGGCGCGCCCTGCTGAAGACCCTCGCCCATTTCGACAACGACAAGACCGCGACGGCACGTGCGCTCGGCGTGAGCGTGCGCACCGTCCACAACCAGCTCGCGCGTCTGGGCATCCGTCGCGTGGGCGCGGACGGCGCAGCGGAATGAGTGCGGCGCCCGTGCCGCCGGACGCGGATCCGGCCTGGCTGCATGCGCTGCGCAATGCGGTGAACGCAGCGACGGTCGCGGTGGCGGCGGCGCGCAGCGCGCTCGAGTCCGATGATCCCGGTCGGGCCGGATTCTTTCTCGAAGAGAGCGCGGGCGCCTGCCGCCGGGCGGCCCAGCTCCTGCACGCGCGGCCCGAGCGTCACGTCAATGCGGCGCCGGAGCGCGGCTAGAGGTTCAGTGCCGCGAGCACCTCATCGATGTCGACCGGCTTCAGGCAATGCGGCACGTCGTCGAAGCCCGCGGGCAGCAGCGCGCGGTCGTAACCGGACACGAACACGCACCGCACCCCGCGCGTACGCAAACGCGCGGCCACGGGAAATATCCGCTCTCCGCCGAGATTGACGTCGAGAATCGCGGCGTCCAGTGGCGCACCGGTCTCGAGCAGCGCCTCCACGTCGCGCAGGGTCGCAAGCGGCCCGACCGGCTCGAGCCCGCGTGCCGTCAGGCCGTCCTGCAGATGCAGGGCGAGCATGTATTCGTCTTCCGCCACCAGAACGCGGTAGGCCCGTGGGGTCATTGCAGGGGCACTCCGGACTCGTCGTCGAGGGGGACCTCGATCGTGCAGAAGACGCCGTCCTTGCGCAGTTCATAGTGGGTTCGCGCCTTGAGCTGGTAGGGCAATGCGCGTTCGATGAGTTCGCGGCCGTAGCCGTCCGACGTGCGCAACGGATCCAGCCGGACGCCGCGCTCTTCCCAGGTCACCCGCAGGGCCGGCCCCTTCCCCTCGTCCCGTCCCTCGATGCACCAGGTGACGGCGAGCCGAC
>VFQP010001539.1_pt1 | contig 30512 bp, 28 predicted proteins | sample 3512351 | NCBI WGS metagenome assembly VFQP01 (sample SAMN10412372, study PRJNA504923) | tailings metagenome | isolation source: Relicate 1 Philex TSF1 revegetated site | place: Philippines: Tuba, Benguet | collected 2017-08-29
TCTCGATCGCCAACCAGCAGCCCAACACCCTGCTCAGCCTGTTCCGCTAATAGCGCCAACCTTTTCCGGCCTGACGATACGGCGGCTCCTTTCGGGGCCGCCGTTTTCGTTTGTGCATGGCGCATCCGGCCAGCAGTCCTGACGCATGCGATAATTACTGGATTTCTGCAGCTTTCCGAGCGGTTGACGGGGCATGGAGCGGCCTTTATGGTCCGCCCCGCGTGACCCCGTAGCTCAGCTGGTAGAGCAAGCGACTTTTAATCGAGAGGTCGCGGGTTCGAATCCCGCCGGGGTCACCAACTTCTCTTTGTGATCGAATTTGCATTGCGCCCTCACCCGCGCCCTCGCTAGGCTTTACCCAATGCAAGGCTGCGCGGGAGTCGCGGCGATGCCGGGGGATGGAATTGTCAGTCCAAAATACGGCGTGCTTGCCGCTGGCGAGCAGCCTGGGCATCCGCTGTTGCAACGGCTGCTCGCGGACTGGCGTGCCGCTGTGCTGCCGGCTGGCCTGCCGCCGCACAGCTTCATCGATCCGCTGAAACTCAACTACCTGCTCGGCAGCCTGACCATTATCGGCGTGGTGCGCGATGGCGATGGCGGCATGCGCTTCAATTACCGGCTGATCGGCACCGACCTGGTGGCGCGGCGCGGCCACGACAATACCGGCGGCTGGATGCATGAACATGAAGACCCGATGGTCGCCAGTACCGGCCCTATTGTCTGCCGCCTGGCGGTGGAGACGCGCCAGCCGGTGCAGATGCAGGCAAAGCGCCGCTTCGAGGGCCGCCGCTATCCGGTGGATTACCTGCTCCTGCCCCTGGCGCCTTCGGCCAGTGGCGGCATCGACCGCCTGCTGATCGCACAGCTCTATGGCACCGATATGCCCCGCCTGCCCTATCGCGGCAAAGCCGGACTCTGAACTACTGCCACCAGCCGCGCGTCAGCCACACCACGCCATGGGTAAGGCCATAGGCCAGCATCGCGAAGACGAAGGCGATGGCGAAAACCCGGGCGTGATGGCGCAGCTTGTCCATTCACGTCTCTTCCAATCAGAGCGGTTCTATATCGCCGGCCGTCTGGCCGGCATGGAAATCGGCCGCAAAGGCAGCCAGCCGCCCCTCCGCGATGGCAGCACGCATGCCGGCCATCAGATCCTGGAAATACGTCAGGTTATGCCAGGTCATCAGCACGCTGCCGAGAATCTCGTTCGAGCGCACCAAGTGATGCAGGTAGGCGCGGCTATGGTTGGTGCAGGCGGGGCAGCGGCATAGCGCATCCAGCGGTCGCGTATCCTCGGCATGGCGGGCATTGCGGATATTGACGCTGCCGCGCCGCGTGAAGGCCTGGCCGGTGCGGCCCGAGCGGGTCGGCAGCACGCAGTCGAACATGTCGACCCCGCGCTGCACCGCGCCGACCATATCGGAGGGCTTGCCGACGCCCATCAGATAGCGCGGCCGCGCCTCGGTGAGATGCGGTACGGTTTCTTCCAGGGTCTTGAACATCGCTTCCTGCGGTTCGCCCACCGCCAGGCCGCCGATGGCATAGCCATCGAAACCGATGCGCTGCAAGCCAGCGGCGGATTCCTCGCGCAGAGCCTGGAAGGTGCTACCCTGAACAATGCCGAACAGGCCATAGCCCGGCCGTGCATCGAAGGCCGCCTTGCAGCGTTCGGCCCAGCGCAAACTCAACCGCATGGCATCCGCCGCGCGCTTTTCCTCCGCCGGATAGGACACGCATTCATCAAGCTGCATGGTGATGGTGGCATCGAGCAGATGCTGGATTTCCACCGAGCGCTCCGGCGTGAGATCGTATTTCGCGCCATCGATATGCGACTGGAAGGCGACGCCACGCTCGGTGACCTTGGCCAGGGCCCCAAGCGACATCACCTGGAAGCCGCCGGAATCGGTGAGGATCGGCCCCGGCCAATGCATGAACCTGTGCAGGCCGCCAAGCCGCGCCACGCGCTCGGCACCGGGCCGCAGCATCAGGTGGTAGGTGTTGCCGAGAATGATCTGCGCGCCGGTGGCGGCAACTGCTTCGGGCGTCATCGCCTTGACCGTGGCCGCCGTACCCACCGGCATGAAGACCGGCGTATCGATCACGCCATGGGCGGTCTCGAGCTTGCCGAGACGCGCGGCGCCATCGCGGGCATGGACAGTAAAAGCGAGGCTCATGAGGCAGCCCTGAACAGCAGCGAGGAATCGCCGTAGGAATAGAAACGATAGCCTTCCGCAATGGCCCTGGCATAGAGGGCGCGTTGCGCTTCCTGCCCGACAAAGGCCGCCACCAGCATGACCAGGGTGGAGCGCGGCAGGTGGAAATTGGTCATCAGCGCATCCACGGCGCGGAAACGAAAGCCGGGCGTAATGAAGATATCGGTATCGCCGCGCCAGGGCCGCACATCGCCATGCTCGCGCGCCGCGGTTTCCAGCAGCCGCAGGCTGGTAGTGCCGACCGCCACGACGCGGCCGCCCTGCGCCTTGGCGGCACGGATCGCTTGGGCCGCCGCCTCATCCACCTCGCCCCATTCGGCATGCATGCGGTGTTCTTCCACCCGCTCGGCTTTCACCGGCAGGAAGGTGCCGGCGCCGACATGCAGCGTCACCGTGGCACGACCGATGCCGCGCTGCTCCAGGCGGCGCAGCAGCTCCGGGGTGAAATGCAGCCCTGCCGTGGGCGCGGCCACGGCGCCGGGCTTTGCTGCATAGACAGTCTGGTAATCGGCATGGTCGCGGGCATCCGCCGGGCGCTGGGCGACGATATAGGGCGGCAACGGCATGGCACCGGCGCGCTCCAGCAGCGGCAGCAAGTCGGCATCCTCGCGGTCGATGCGCAGGCTCAGGCCATCGACGCCGGGCAGCCGCTCGGCCACCTCGGCGACCAGACCACCATCCAGCAGCAGCCGGTCGCCCGGCTTGAGGCGGCGGGCCGGTCGCGCCATCGCCGACCATAGTCGCTGGCCCAATGATTTGAGCAGCAGCACTTCTACCGCCACCAGCGGCTCGCGCTCGCGGCGGCCGAACAGCCGCGCCGGGATTACCTTGGTATCGTTGAACACCAGCAGGTCGCCCGGCCGCAGCAGATCCGGCAGGTCGCGGACATGATGCGCATGGCCATCAGACGGCCAGAGCAGCAGTCGCGCGGCATCGCGCGGCGACACAGGCCGCTCGGCGATCAGGGCCGCCGGCAGGGGAAAATCAAAGTCGTCGACCAGCATGGTTCAAGTGCCGGGCACAAGGCCCGGCGGATCAGACGTCGGCGGCGACGCGCAGCGACACGATCTTGTCCGGATCGCTCACGGAGCCGTTGTTGCGCTGATCGCCCTTCTTGATGCCATCGACGCGCTCCATGCCGTCGATGACCTGGCCCCAGACGGTATACTGGCCATCAAGGAAGCTGGCATCGTCGAAGCAGATGAAGAACTGGCTGTCGGCGCTATCCGGGTTCTGCGCCCGGGCCATCGAACAGGTGCCGCGCTGATGCGACTCCTTGTTGAATTCGGCCTTGAGATTCTGGCCCGAGCCGCCGGTGCCAGTGCCGCGCGGGCAGCCGGTCTGCGCCATGAAGCCATCGATCACGCGATGGAACTTGAGGCCATCATAGAAATGCTGCCGCGCCAATTCCTTGATCCGCGCCACATGCTTCGGCGCCAGATCGGGGCGCAGGGCGATGGTGACGCGGCCATCCTTGAGTTCGAGGTAGAGGGTGTTCTCGAGATCGGCGCTCATAGTGGCGGCTCCGGCTTATAGGTTCAGGATTTCACGTCGGCGGCGACGCGCATGCGGACGATCTTGTCAGGGCCATCGACAATGCCGCTGCCCGGCGCGCCCTTCTTGATGCGGTCAACGAATTCCATGCCCGACACCACCTTGCCCCAGACCGTGTACTGGCGGTCAAGGTAGGTGGCGGCATCCAGGCAGATAAAGAACTGGCTATCGGCGCTGTTCGGATCGTTGGTGCGGGCCATCGACACGGTGCCGCGCACATGGCTCTGCGAACTGAATTCAGCCGGCAGCTTCTGACCCGAGCCGCCATCGCCTCGGCCGTTGGGATCGCCGGCCTGCGCCATGAAGCCGCGGATCACGCGGTGGAACACGATCCCGTCGTAGAAGCCCTGGCGCACCAGTTCCTTGATCCGGGCCACATGGCGCGGCGCCAGATCGGGGCGCATGGCGATGACCACGCGGCCCCATTCCAGGTCGAGATACAGCGTATTCTCCGGGTCCGTCACCTGCGCCCGGGCGGCAAACGGCAGAGCAGCCCAAAGGGCGGCAGCGGCAACCAGGAACTGACGGCGGATCATTCGGAACGGCCTTCCTTCAACGCGGCAACCCGCGCCAGCAGCCGCTCGGCGACACGCGGCGACACGAAGGGAGCCACATCGCCGCCCAGCATGCCGATCTCCTTGACCAGGCGCGAGGCGATGAACTGGTGGTTATCCGAAGCCATGAGAAACACGGTCTCGATTTCGGAATTGAGGCGGGCATTCATGCCCACCATCTGGAATTCGTATTCGAAGTCCGACACCGCGCGCAGGCCGCGGATGATTACCGCCGCGCCGATATCCATGGCGAAATGCATCAGCAGGTTGGAGAACGGCTTGACCTCGAATTCGGTGGCGCCGGGCATCAGCGGCCCGATTTCCTCGCGCACCATGGCGACGCGTTCTTCAAGCGAGAAAAGTGGGCCCTTGCCGGCATTCACCGCCACGCCAACCACCAGCTTGTCCACCAGCTTGGCGGCGCGCTTGATGATGTCGTAATGGCCCTTGGTAACCGGATCGAACGTGCCCGGGTAGAGACCGATACGGGTCTTGCTCATGCCTCGCTTCCCTCTTCTCCTCCCGGCGCCGCATCCTCGGCACCGCCCTCTTCACCCTGGCTAGTATCGGTCAAATGTGCAACCGATGCCACCTTCTCGCCTTCCGCGAGTTTAAAGATGATTACACCCTGGGTGTTTCGCCCGGCGATACGGATGTCGTCCACCGGGCAGCGGATAAGCTGGCCGCCATCGGTGACCAGCATGATCTGGTCGCCATGCTCCACCGGGAAGGTGGCAGCCACATCGCCGTTCTTGGCCGTGGTTTCAATATTGATGATGCCGGAGCCGCCACGGCCGGTGACGCGGTATTCATAGGCCGAGCTGCGCTTGCCATAGCCCTTCTCGGTGACGGTGAGCAGCACCTGCTCCTGCGCCTGCAGTTCGGTGAAGCGTTCAGCCGTCATCTCGCTCGGCAGCTCGACACCGGTTTCGCCGGCCTCGATCCGCTCCAGGGCCGACTTGCGGCGCTGGTAAGCCTCGCGCTCATCGGACGTGACCTCGACATGGCGCAGGATCGACATCGAAATGACATGGTCGCCATCAGCCAGCTTCATGCCGCGCACGCCGGTGGAGGAACGGCTCTGGAAGCTGCGCACTTCCGAGACCTGGAAGCGAATGCACTTGCCCTGGTGGCTGGCGAGCAGGATATCGTCCTGGTCCGAGCAGGAGCGCACAGCGACCAGTTGGTCGTCGGCATCCTCGCCCTCGAACTTCATGGCGATCTTGCCGCCGGCATTGATCGAGACGAAATCGGACAGGTCGTTGCGCCGCACATAGCCCTTGGCAGTGGCGAAGGCGACATGCAGGTTGCCCCAGCTTGCCTCGTCTTCCGGCAACGGCATCACCACGGCGATCTTCTCGCCCTCGGACAGCGGCAGCAGGTTGACGAAGGCCTTGCCGCGCGATTGCGGCGTGCCGATCGGCAGGCGGTAGATCTTCAGCTTGTAGACGCGGCCGATATTGGAGAAGAACAGCACCGGCTGGTGCGTGTTGGCCACGAACAGCTCAGTGACGAAATCCTCTTCCTTGGTCGCCATGCCGGCGCGGCCCTTGCCGCCACGCTTCTGCGTCCGGTAGGTGGAAAGCGGCGTGCGCTTGACGTAGCCGGCATGGCTCACCGTCACCACCATATCCTCGCGCTGGATCAGGTCCTCGGCATCGGCCTCGAATTCCACATCCTGGATTTCGGTGCGGCGCGGCACAGCAAAGCGTTCGCGCACCGCCACCAGTTCCTCGCGCAGCAAAGCCATCAGCTTGGTGCGATCGCCGAGGATCGACAGATACTCGTTGATCTGCTCGGCCAACTGCTTCATCTCGTCGCCGATTTCATCGCGACCCAGGGCCGTGAGGCGCTGCAGGCGCAGATCGAGAATGGCGCGGGCCTGGGTCTCGGACAGGCGGTAATGCCCATCCACCACGCGGTGGCTGGGATCGTCGATCAGCGCGATCATGCTGGCGACGTCGCTGGCCGGCCACAGGCGGGTCATCAACTGCTCGCGCGCCGTGGCCGGATCCGGCGCGGCGCGGATCACGGCGATGATCTCGTCGATATTCGCCACCGCGATGGCCAGGCCGACCAAGACATGGGCGCGGTCGCGCGCCTTGGCCAGCAGATAGCGGGTACGCCGCGCGATCACTTCCTCGCGGAAATTCACAAAGGCGCCGAGCAACTGCTTGATGTTGAGCAGTTCCGGCTTGCCGCCATTCAGCGCCAGCATGTTGACGCCGAAGGAGGTCTGGAGCGGCGTGAAGCGGTAAAGCTGGTTCAGCACCACCTCGCCCATGGCATCGCGCTTCAGCTCGATCACCACGCGCACGCCGTCGCGGTCGGATTCATCGCGCAGATCGGCGATGCCTTCGATGCGCTTGGAGCGCACGGCTTCGGCGATCTTTTCCACCATGGAGGCCTTGTTCACCTGATAGGGAATCTCGGTGACGACAATGGCTTCGCGGTCCTTGCGGATTTCCTGGATGGTGGCGCGGCCACGCACCACCACGGAACCACGGCCGGTGTAGAGCGCCGCCTTGGCGCCGGCACGGCCGAGGATAATGCCGCCGGTGGGGAAATCCGGGCCAGGCAGGATGTCGAGCAACTGATCCAGCGTGATCTCGGGATTGTCGACATAGGCGCAGGCGGCGTCGATCACTTCGCCGAGATTGTGCGGCGGGATATTGGTCGCCATACCGACGGCAATGCCATTGGCGCCATTCACCAGCAGGTTCGGGAAACGCGCCGGCAGGACCGAAGGTTCCTCGGAACTGTCGTCGTAATTCGGTTGGAAATCGACCGTATCCTTGTCGATGTCGTCGAGCATCGACTCAGCGGTGCGGGCAAGGCGCGTTTCGGTGTAGCGCATCGCCGCCGGCGGATCGCCATCCATCGAGCCGAAATTGCCCTGGCCGTCCAGCAGCATCAGCCCCATGGAGAAAGGCTGCGCCATGCGCACCATGGCGTCGTAGATCGACTGGTCGCCATGCGGGTGATACTTACCCATCACGTCACCGACAATGCGCGCCGATTTGCGGTAGGCCTTGTCGGCGGTGTAGCCGCCTTCCTGCATGGCGAAGAGGATGCGGCGATGCACCGGCTTGAGGCCGTCGCGCGCATCTGGCAGCGCGCGTGAGACGATCACGCTCATCGCATAGCCGAGATAGCTGCGCTGCATCTCCTCTTCGATGGAGATCGGCTGAATATCGTGCGGAAGCGAAGGCTGATCGGTCACTGGACGGGATCCGGGTAAAGGTCGGGAACAAGGCGGAAATGGCCTCGACTCGCCCCGGTTTTCGGCGCTGGAATCAGGCTGAGAAAACTAGCATATCCGGGCTTCTCCGGGCAACGCCGCGGCCCCCTTTACAGGGGGGGAAATCAGGGGTCAAAAACGCCTGATTTCAGCCAGTTCCAAGCATCGTCGCCGCAGGCCACGACAAGCGGGCTGCCCCAGGGCTTGTCGGCGGCGCGATACCGGCTGCCATCCAGCCGCTTCGCCACCCCGCCGGCTTCCTCGATCAGCAGGCAGCCGGCAGCATGATCCCAGGGCAAGGCGCGGTTATAGAGCGCGTAATGGATGTGCCCTTCGGCAATGGCCATGTATTCCTGGCCGGCACAGCGAAGGATGAACACACCCGCGGTGCGGTCGAGCCGATGCGCGATGCGTGCGGCGAAATCGCGCTCGCCATAGCGGATATTCGGCGCGCCTGAGAGATGCGCCAGGCTGGCGGGTTTCGATAACTGGAAACGCCGCTCTGTCCCATCGGCTTCCAGCATCCAGGCGCCATGCCCGCGCCGCGCCATGGCGGTGACGCCACGCACCGGATCGTGAATCCAGCTCGCCTCCGCCTCGCCATCGCGCACCATGGTAACCATGACGGCGAACAAGGCCGAGCCGACGGCAAAATTGGCCGTGCCATCCACCGGATCGATCAGCCAGGCAATGCCCGGGCGGCGCAGGGCTTCCATCACGCTTTCATCGGCACTGGCGGCTTCCTCGCCGACAATCACGGAATCCGGCGCCAATGCCTTCAGCTTCGGGCCAAGCCAGGCTTCGGCGGCACGGTCGGCAACAGTGACGACATCATGCGGCCCGGCCTTGGTATCCACCTCGCCGGCCTTGAGCTGGCGAAAATGCGGCAGGATGGTTTCCTTCGCCGCCTCCACCAGCAGGCGGTTCACCGCCGACATGTCGATCATCCCTAAGCTCCCTGCTGCCGCTTCTGCCAGCGGCCATACTCGCCGGGACTGAGGCTGACCGCCAGATGCAGTTCCCCGTCCTTCTCCGCCATGCTGCGCACCTCGCCGTGGCGATGCAGCCAGGCCAGCGCGGCGCCATCGGCGGCCGGCAGCGTCAGGTCCAACTCCACCCGGTCATCGCCAAGCCGGGCGTCGATGCGGGCCAACAGCAGGTCGCAGCCGCTGCCATCCAGAGCCGAAATCGCCACCACCTCATCCTGCCGCTCGGCCTGATTCAGCAGCGTCTCGCGGGCTTCCGGCTCCATCTGGTCGATCTTGTTCCAGGCCTGCATCAGCTTGTGACCGGAAGTGTCGGTGATGCCGAGGGAGGCCAGTACGGCATCCACATCGCTGCCCTGTGCCGCCCAGTCGGGATGCGCCATGTCGCGCACATGCAGCACCAGGTCGGCGGCCACCACCTCTTCCAGGGTGGCGCGGAAGGCGGCAACCAGATGGGTCGGGAGATCGGAGATGAAACCCACGGTATCGGACAGGATCACCTTGCGGCCCGAGGGCAGCTTCACCACGCGCATGGTCGGATCCAGCGTCGCGAACAGCAGGTCCTTGGCGAACACGTCGGCGCGGGTCAGGCGGTTGAACAGCGTGGATTTGCCGGCATTGGTATAGCCGACCAGGGCGACCACCGGATAAGGCACCTTCTGGCGTGCGCGGCGGTGCAGGCCACGCGTCGTCACCACATGTTCCAGCTCCGCCTTGATGCGGGTGATGCGGTCGCCGATGATGCGGCGGTCCATTTCAAGCTGGCTTTCGCCAGGGCCGCCGAGGAAGCCGAAGCCGCCGCGCTGGCGCTCAAGGTGGGTCCAGGACCGCACCAGGCGCGAGCGCTGATAGGTGAGATGCGCCAACTCGACCTGCAGCCGGCCCTCGCGCGTGCGAGCGCGGGCACCGAAGATATCGAGGATCAGGCCAGTACGGTCGATCACCTTGGTCTTCAGGCCACGCTCGAGATTGCGCTGCTGCACCGGCGTGACAGCGGCATCCACCACCACCACATCCACCGGCTGCTCCTGGATAAGCTGCGCCAGTTCCTCAACCTTGCCCGGCCCGATCAGGGTGCCGGGCCGCCATGCCGAGACGTTGATCACCTCGGCATGGCGCACCTCGAGGTCGATGGCGCGAGTCAAGCCGACAGCCTCCGCCAACCGGGCTTCCGGCTGTCGCTTCTCGGGCGCGGCGCCCTTCAGAACAGGATGGATGACCAGTGCCCGTCCGGCGCCATTGCCGCCGGACGGGCTCGCGGTTTGATCGCTCAAGGGATCAGTCGTGGTGCCCGCCAGCGGCGCCACCAGCCGAACCACCCTGCGCACCGCCAGCGCCACCCTGGGCGGCCGGGTCGAACAGCTGGATCGGGCCAGACGGCATCACGGTGGAGATGGCATGCTTGTAGACCAGCTGCATGTGACCATCGCGGCGCAGCAGCACCGAGAAATTGTCGAACCAGCTGATGATGCCCTGCAGCTTCACGCCATTGACGAGGAAGACGGTGACCGGGGTCTTGGTCTTGCGGATGTGGTTGAGGAAAACGTCTTGGACGTTTTGCGGCTTTTCGGCGGCCATCGTTGGACCTTTCTTTTTTGTTTGTTGTTGTTATCGCGTTCTTGTTTTTGTTGTCGGGTTTGCCGAAAGAACGGCGCGGCTAACAAGTTGCCGACCGTGCAATACCCATAGTGCTAACATAGACACGAAGTATGGCAAAACAATGGCCCAACCCTGCCGGGTGCAGCCCCGCGACGCCATGCCGCACTGCAACATAATGCAGCGGCCAGGGAGTGTTTCAGGGGGAAAGATAGGGCGCCGAAGGCAATTCGCCAGCCGCCTGAGAATCGGCATAAACCTCATAAAGCGCACGGATTTTTCCTGAAAGCAGGCCCGGCGCGCCATTGCCGATCGGTCTGCCATCCAGACTGGTCACCGGCATCAGAAAGGCCGTGGTGGAAGTGACGAAGGCTTCCCGCGCCTCATAGGCCTCGGCGGGCGTGAAAGCACGCTGCTCGATCTTCAATCCCTCCGCCTTGGCCAGGGCCAGGATGGCCGAGCGGGTGATGCCGCTGAGGATGCCATTATCGAGCTGGCGGGTGACCAGCGCGCCATCCTTGGTGACGATCCAGGCATTGGAGGACGAGCCCTCCGTCACCCTGCCCTCGCCATCCACCAGCCAGGCCTCGAAGGCGCCGGCTTCCTTGGCTTGCTGCTTGGCCAGCGCCGCCGGCAGCAGGCCGACACTCTTGATGTCGCAGCGGGCCCAGCGCTGATCGCGCGTGGTGATGGCGGCGACACCCTTGGCGGCATTGGCGGCGATCTTGGCACGGTCCAGCGGCTTGGCGATGGCCACCAGGGTTGGGCGCACACCAGCCGGGAATGGGAAATCGCGGCGCGCTGCACCGCGCGTCACCTGCACATAGATGCTGCCGAAATCGACCCGGTTGCGGCGGATAGTCTCCTCGAACACCACCTGCAGTGCGGCCCGGCTCATCGGATGCGCGATGCGCAGCTCATCGAGGTTGCGCTCCAGCCGTACGATATGGCCCTCGGCATCCACCATCCGGCCACCGATCACCGCGATCACTTCATAAACGCCATCGGCGAACTGGAAGCCGCGATCCTCCACATGCACCATGGCATTGCGATAGGGCTGGTAACGGCCATTGACATAAGCAACGCGCGACATCGCGATATCTCCACGGATCAGAAGAATTCAAGCCGCACGGCGAAGAGCTTCTCGACCTTCTTCACCGCATCCTTGCGCGCGAACAGGATCAGCCGGTCGCCGGCCTCGATCTCGGAATCGCCGCGCGCGATTTCCACATCCTCACCGCGCACGATGGCGCCGATCATAATGCCGACAGGCAGCTTCAACTCACGCAACGGCTTGCCCACCAATGCGCTGGTCTGGATCGCCACCGCCTCCACTACTTCCGCCGCGCCATCACGCAGGCTGTAAACGCCGCGGATACGGCCGCGCCGCACATGCTGCAGGATCGAAGATACGGTAGTGGAACGCGGATTGACCACCACATCGATACCCAGCGAGCCGATCAGGTTCTCATAGGCCGGATTGTTCACCAGGGTGATGGCACGCTGGCAGCCGGCACGCTTGGCAAGCAGGGAAGCGAGGATATTCACTTCGTCATCATTGGTCAGCGCAATGATTGCCTCGGCGCGCGAGATCTTGGCCTCATTCAGAATATCCATGTCGAGCGTATCGCCCTGGATCACCACGGTATCCTGCAACTGGCCGGCAATGCTTTCGGCACGGGCACGATTGGCCTCGATCAGCTTCAGCTTGACGGATTTCTGTGCCTCGATCTCACGCGCCAGGAACAAGCCGATATTGCCGCCGCCGGCCAGCACGATACGCCGCGCCTCGCGCTCCTCATGGCCAAACAGCCGCATGGCGCGCTGCACATGGCTGGTCATGGCGAGGAAATAGATTTCGTCGCCCGCCTCCATATGATCGTCGGCCTCGGGCACGATCATCTCGTCGTTGCGCACGATGCCGCAGACATTGATGTTGAGGTCCGGGAACAGCTCGGTAAGCTGGCGCAGCGGCGTGTTCAGCACCGGGCATTCTTCTTCCAGGCGCACGCCGATCAGGCGCAGACGGTCACCGGCGAAGGGAATCATGTCGAAAGCGCCGGGCGTCAGGATGCGGCGGTGAATCGCGCGCGCCACCTCGATTTCCGGCGAGATGATGTAGTCAATGGAGATATTCTCGCCATTGAACAGATCGGACCATTCCGGCTTCAGATAGCTCTGGGCGCGGATACGGGCGATCTTGGTCGGCACCTTGAAAATGGCGCGGCCGACCTCGCAGGCGATCATGTTGACCTCGTCGGCATAGGTCACCGCGATCAGCATGTCGGCATCGGCGGCACCGGCACGGTCCAGCACATCCGGATGCGAGGCATGGCCGACAATGGAGCGGAGATCGTAGGTCTCGGCGACCTTATGCGCCTGCTCCGCCGACTGGTCGATCACCGTCACCTCATTGCCCTCGGCAGCAAGCTGCCGGGCGATGGTGGTGCCAACCAGGCCGGCGCCACAAACGATGACTTTCATGGCGCGATCACCTTCATGGCCTAGCTGCCGTTGCGGTCGAGATTGGCAACACCCAGCGCCTTGAGCTTGCGGTGCAGCGCGGAGCGTTCCATGCCGATGAAGCTGGCGGTGCGCGAAACATTGCCGCCGAAGCGGGTGATCTGCGCCAGCAGGTATTCGCGCTCGAACACCTCGCGGGCATCGCGCAGCGGCAGCGCCATCACTTCCGTGGTGGTCTCGGGCCGCAAAGCCACTGGCGGCGTGGCGCCAAGATCGGCCGGCAGCATGTCGGCATGGATGGCGCCACGCTGCTCGCCCGGCATCATGATCAGCAGCCGCGCCACGGCATTGCGCAGCTCGCGCACATTGCCCGGCCATTCCGCCGATTGCAGCGCCAGCAGCGCATCCTCGGCCAGTTCACGCTCCGGCACGCCCTGACGCTGGGCCTCGAAATGCACAAAATACTTGGCCAGTTCGGGAATATCCTCGCGCCGGTCGCGGAGCGCCGGCACCTTCAGCGGCACGACATTGAGGCGATGATAGAGATCCTGGCGGAACAGGCCTTGTTGCACACGGGCGGCAAGATCATGGCTGGTGCCGCTGACCACGCGCACGTCCACCTGCACGCGGGTGCGACCACCAACGCGCTCGAAGCTCTGCTCGGTCAGCACGCGCAGTATCTTGGCCTGGGTCTCCAGCGGCATGTCAGCCACTTCATCAAGAAAAAGCGTGCCACCATGGGCCTCTTCAAGCACACCGACGCGATGCGAGCCGCCGCTGGCCTCTTCAACGCCGAACAGTTCGGTTTCCATGCGGTCAGGCGTCATGGCCGCCGCATTCAGCGCCACCAGCCGGCCACCGGCACGGCGCGAACGGGCGTGCAGCAGCCGCGCCACCAGTTCCTTGCCGGAACCCGGCGGGCCGGAAATCAGCACGCGGCTGTTGCTCGGCGCCACCCGCTCCACGGCCTGACGCAGCGCATTGATCGCCGGCGAATGGCCGATCATCTCGGTGATGCTGCCGGAACGCTGGCGCAGTTCCTCGTTCTCGCGGCGCAGGCGGGCTTGCTCCAGTGCGCGCTCCACCAGCAGCAGCAGGCGGTCGCTCTTGAACGGCTTCTCGATGTAATCGTAGGCGCCACGCTTGATCGCCGACACGGCGGTTTCGATATTGCCATGACCGGAAATGATGATCACCGGCACATTGGGATGATCGCGAGCGATGCGGTCGAGGATTTCCAGGCCATCGAGCCTGCTACCCTGCAACCAGATATCAAGGATCACGGCACTGGGGCGGCGGGAGTCAACTTCGCGGAGAGCGGCATCGGAATCGCCGGCCATGCGGGTTTCATAACCCTCATCCTCCAGGATGCCAGCGATCAGGTTGCGGATATCCGCTTCGTCATCGACAATCAGAATGTCACGCGCCATGACTGCTCACGCCAACCATCTGCTTCGTCGTCTCGATATGGTTCGTGGTTTCGGCGCCGCCCCCCTGCTGCTGCCCGATGGCGGGCATGAGCGGCAATCGAATCCGCGCCAAACTACCACTTTTCGCTTCCGGATCAAACGCCCGGGCATCCTCCAGTGTGATCTGGCCGCCATGCTCCTCGATGATCTTCTTCACGATGGCAAGGCCGAGGCCGGTGCCTTTGACACGCGTCGTCACATAAGGCTCGAATAGCCGGCCCCGCAGTTCCGCCGGCAGGCCCTTGCCGTTGTCGCAGATCAGAAGCTGCGCCTCGGCCTGTTCCAGCCGCAACTCGATCCGGATGCGGCCCGGCGGCAATGCGGTATCCTCGCGGCGTTCGCGGCCATCGATGGCATCCAGCGCATTCTGCAGCACATTTGTCAGCACTTGCGAAATCTGCCGTGCATCGCATTTCAGCAGCACCGGATCGGCTGGGAAACGGCTCTCGAAACCGATATCGCCGCGCGCTACCTGCTGCATGAACACTGACTGCCGCACGATCTGGGTGAGGTCTTCCTCGCGGTAGACCGGGCGCGGCATGCGGGCGAAGGCGGAGAATTCATCCACCATGCGGCCGATATCACCCACCTGGCGAATGATGGTATCGGTGCATTGCGCGAAGATTTCCGGATCTGTACTGACTTCCTTGAGATACTTGCGCTTCAGCCGCTCGGCGGAAAGCTGGATCGGGGTAAGCGGATTCTTGATCTCATGGGCGATGCGCCGGGCGATATCGGCCCAGGCGGCATTGCGCTGCGCCGCCATCAGTTCAGTTACGTCATCGAAGGTGACGACGTAGCCCAGCAGCTCATTGCCGGTGATCTCGCGCGCCACGCGGACCAGCAGGCTGCGCGGCGCTTCGCCACGCTGAACCACCACCTGACCGCGTGCGACTTGTTCGGCAGGATTATCTCGAAGTTGCAGAAACAGGGGCGCCATCTCGGGCGCCACATCAATGAACGGCTTGCCCACCACATCGTCGAACCCGGCCTCAAGCAGATGCAGAGCAGAAGGGTTCGGCAACGTGACCTTGCCGCTGAGATCAACGCCGATGACGCCAGCCGAGACACCGGCCAGCACGGTTTCGGTGAAGCGGCGGCGCTCGTCGAGTTGGCGGTTGGCACTGATGAGCTGTGCCTGCTGCGCCGCAAGCTGGCCAGTCATACGGTTGAAGGCACGACCGAGATTGCCGATCTCGTCCTCGCCCGGCTGTTCGGTAACGCGCACCCCAAGTTCGCCAGTACTGATCCGCTCGGCGGCGGATACGACCTCGCCTATCGGCGTCGCCAGCCGGGTGGCCATGGTGAGGCTGAGCCAGATCGAGGCCAGCAGCAGCAGCAGCGACACCAGGATGAACAGGCCGGCGAAGCGGACTTCCAGGCCGGAACGCTCCTGCTCCAGGCGGTTATATTGCGCGGCCGCCGCACGGGTGCGATCCAGGTTGGCCAGCACCTGCGGGTCGATGAAGCGGCCGACATAGAGGAAGGCATCGACGAAGCCATCGAGTTTGATCAGGCCGCGCACGCGCTCGTCGGAGTCAGCAGCGATAAACACAAGCTGGCCGTTGGCGGCATCGAACAACATCGGATCGGTGATCTGATCCAGGTCGAACTGCATGCCGAGCCGTGTCTGGGCCAGGATTTCGCGCGTCGAGGTGAAGACCATTGCCTCGCCCAGGCCGCGCAGCCGGGCCAGGGTGAGCACCGCCTGCTGGAACAGGATCGGGTTACGCCCCAGGCGCGAGGCTTCACGGTTGAGATCGACCGCCATGCCCAGTATATCGGCGCGGATCGTCTTGCGGTGCTCCTGGGAATAGGCCTCTGCCACCGCCACCGATGCCTTCACTGCCGTGTTCACACGGTCGCTGAACCAGGTTTGCAGGCCGAGGCTGAAGAACAGCACGGCAAACACCGACATCAACACCGCCGGCAGCGAGGACAGCACGGCGAAAATCACCACCAGCCGGGCATGCAGACGCGAACCCGCCGCGCCGCGCCGGCGCTGCATCCACAGCATCACCAGGCGGCGCGCCACCACGGCAATCAGCGCCAGCAGAGCCACCAGGTCGGAGAGCAGCATGAACTGGATTTCGCGCGGGCTGAGTTCGCGCATCGCGCCTGGGGTCATCGCCACATAGGTGACAATGCCGAGCGCCAGGGCTGAAACCGCGACGGCGATCTCGAAATAGCGCATCACCCGGTGGCGCGCGATCCAGGCGACCAGGCGACGCCATAACAGCACCCCGGGGGCTCTCCCGGCGGGCTTAGCGGATGGATCGTTCACGGCAGGGTCCAGGGTCATTGGCCGGGCAGTCTATACCACCCGGCAGCGCCTGTGAATCAGCCGGCCCGGCCGGCAAACAGCCGCCCGGCAGAGCCAGACAGGCTATTTCAGACCGCGAATGACCTGGATGTTGTGGTCGCGGATCTTCTTGCGCAGCGTATTGCGGTTCAGCCCCAGCATCGAGGCCGCCTTGATCTGGTTGCCCCGCGTCGCCGCCAGGCTAAGCGAGATCAGCGGTATTTCCAGCTCGCGCAGCATGCGGTCGTAAAGCCCGTTGGGCGGCAGATCGTCGCCATGGGCGGCAAAATACTTCGTGATATGGCGTTCAATCGCACCGGCGAGGGTCTCCTCCTCGTTCGGCTCCGGCGCCCGGGCAGCCTGCGGCGGCTCGGCCAGCTCGTTCTCGATCACCTCCACGCCGATCACATCCTCGGCGTAAAGCGCGGCCAGGCGGCGCACCAGATTCTCCAGCTCACGCACATTGCCCGGCCAGCGGTAGCGGCGCAGCCGCTCCATGGCTTCCGGCGACACGGTCTTGAGCGGCAGCCCCTGGGCATGGGCCTGATTAAGGAAATGCCGCACCAGATCCGGGATGTCCTCGCCACGCTCGCGCAGCGGCGGCAGGCGCAGCGGCACAACGTTCAGGCGATAGAACAAGTCCTCGCGGAACAGGCCCTGGTTCACCAACTGGCGCAGATCGCGGTTGGTGGCGGCGACAATGCGTACATCGGTGCGGATCGCGGTGCGGCCGCCCACGGTGGTGTATTCACCCTGCTGCAGCACGCGCAGCAGGCGGGTCTGCGCCTCGATCGGCATATCGCCGATTTCGTCCAGGAACAGCGTACCACCCTCCGACTGCTCGAAGCGGCCGGCATAGCGCGCATTAGCACCGGTAAAGGCGCCCTTTTCGTGACCGAACAATTCAGACTCGATCAGCTCGCGCGGAATCGCCGCCATGTTGATCGCCACGAAGGGGCCATTGCGGCGCTTGCCGTAATCATGCAGCGCGCGCGCCACCAGTTCCTTGCCGGTGCCGCTCTCGCCCGAGATCAGCACCGTCAGATCGGTGCCCATCAGGCGCGCCATGACGCGGTAGATTTCCTGCATCGAGGGCGAACGGCCGATCAGCGGCAGCTTTTCCTCGTCATTCGCCGCCTCGGCGGCTTCCGACGGCATCGCCTTAGGCTGGCTCAGCGCGCGCTCGACAACGCGCAGCAATTCCTTGAGGTCGAAGGGCTTGGGCAGGTAATCGTAGGCGCCGCGCTCGGCCGCCTTCACGGCGGTAAGCAGGGTCTTCTGCGCACTCATCACGATGATCGGCAGATCGGGCCGGATACGCTTGATGCGCGGCAGCAGGTCCAGGCCATTCTCGTCCGGCATCACCACGTCGGTGATGATCAGGTCGCCCTCACCTTCCGAGGTCCAACGCCACAGCGTCGCCGCATTGCCGGTGGAACGTACCTGATAGCCGACCCGGCCCAAAGCCTGGTCCAGCACGGTCCTAATCGAGCGATCATCGTCTGCGACCAGGATCGTACCTTTGTTGCTCATGCCTGCTCTCCAATTTCGTCTGCCGTGATCGCATCCACCGCAGTGGTATGGACCGGCAGCCGCGCACTAAACACCGTTCGGCGGGGACGGCTGTCGCATTCGATGACGCCGCCATGGTCGCCGATAATCTTCGCCACCAATGCAAGCCCCAGGCCAGAACCCTGCGGTTTGGAGGTCACAAATGCGTCAAACAGATAAGGCCGGATATCCTCGGGCACACCGGGGCCGTTATCCTGCACGGTTACTTCGAGCGGCAGGTGCAGACGATCACGCGAGCCGCGCACCGCCAAACGCACGCCATGGCGGTAGGCCGTGGTGAGAATGATCTCGCCGCCCGAATCGCCGTCGATAGCCTCGGCAGCATTCTTCACCAGATTGAGGAACACCTGCACCAACTGGTCACGGTTGCCGTAGACCGGCGGCAGCGACGGATCGTAGCGCTCGATGAAGCGTACATTCTTGCCGAAGCCGGCCTGCGCCACGCGGCGCACATGTTCCAGCACCTGGTGTATATTCACCGGGCCGCGCTCAATCGGGCGCTTGTCGGAGAACACTTCCATGCCATCGACCAAGGCGCAGATACGGTCGGCTTCATCGCAGATCAGCCGCGTCAACTCACGATCTGCCTGGCTGACGCTGGCTTCCAGAAGCTGCGCCGCACCACGGATGCCGGAGAGCGGATTCTTCACTTCATGCGCCAGGATCGCGGCCATGCCGGTGACGGAGCGGGCCGCACCACGATGGGTCAACTGGCGGTCGATCTTCGCCGCCATGCTGCGCTCATCCAGGCGCAGGATGACAAAGTCTTCCTTTTCCGGCACAGGCGAAACCTGCACATCAACCAGGCGTTCACCAAGCCGCGGCGAACCGAGATCGACATCGTATTCCGACACCACGTAGCGGTCGCGCTGCACCTGGCTCACCAGTTCCAGGATCGGGCTGCCGAACGGCACCACGTCGCGGATATTCTGCCGGCTCAGCATCGCCAGGCCAGAGTCGAAGAACTGCTCGGCCGCTGGATTGGCGTATTCGATGTCACCGGTACCATCCAGCACCAGGATCGGGTTGGGAATGGCGCCCAATACCAGGGAGGGATCGAGCATGCTGCGTTTCTCGGCGGTCTCAGGCATCACGGTCACGCTGCCAACCGGTCGAGCTGCGGCGCGTAGAAGTCGCGCACCGCTCGGCGCACGTCATCGGGCTGCTCGATCTGCATGATCCGGGTACGGAAATCCGCCGAGCCAGGCAGGCCTTTGGAATACCAGGCGACATGCTTGCGTGCGATTTTCACGCCCGTCTGCAGGCCGTAGAATTCCAACATCGCATCGTAATGCTCGAGCACAATACGCTCCTGCTCATCCAGGCTCGGGTCCGGCATCACCGTGCCGTTGCGCAGATATTCCATCACCTGCGCCAGGAACCAAGGGCGGCCATAGGCGCCACGGCCAATCATCACACCATCGGCGCCGGATTGATCCAGCGCGGCACGGGCTTCTTCCAGCGTGGTGATATCGCCGTTCACGATCACCGGGATCGATACGGCTTCCTTCACGCGGCGCACGAAGCTCCAGTCGGCGCGACCGTTATACATCTGGCAGCGGGTGCGGCCGTGCACGGTGAGCATCTTGATGCCCTCGCCTTCGGCGATACGGGCAAGTTCCGGCGCATTGCGGCTCTGCTCATCCCAGCCGGTGCGCATCTTCAACGTCACTGGCAGCTTCACGGCATTCACCGTGGCGGTGATCAGGGTCTTGGCATGAGCCAGGTCGCGCATCAGGGCGGAACCGGCATAGCCGTTCACCACCTTCTTCACCGGGCAACCCATGTTGATATCGATGATGGCGAAGCCCTTGTCCTCGTTCAGCTTCGCCGCCTCGGCCATGACATGGCCCTCGCAGCCGGCAAGCTGCATCGACAACGGGAATTCCTCAGGGCTATTCTCGGCCATCTTCAGCGACTGGCGCGACGCGCGCACCATTGCCTCCGAGGCAATCATCTCGGACACGACAAGGCCCGCGCCGGAGCGCTTGACCAGCCGGCGGAACGGCAAATCCGTCACGCCAGACATCGGCGCAAGGATCACCGGATCCTCGATCTTTACCGAACCAATTTCTATGCTCATTTTTTAGACATCAGCCTTAGCTGCCCACTTGTTGACCATGGTACCGGTGTTTTTACTGCGCTGCAACATGAATCCAGCGCTACCCTACGATTTGCCAGACCCGCCCCGCCTCGGTTAGGGTGCCGGCCATGAAACATGCCGCCCTGATCGTCGCCGGGGGCCGCGGCCTGCGCGCCGGTGGCGGAATCCCCAAGCAATACCAATATCTTGGCGGCATCCCCGTGTTGCGGCATAGCCTGCTTGCCTGCCTGACCCATGATGCCATCGGCCTGGTGCAGGTGGTGATCCATCCCGACGATCAGGCCCTCTACCATGAAGCAACCCAGGGCCTGCCGTCTGCTGAAAAATTGGCCGTTGCCTGTTTTGGCGGCGAAACCAGGCAGGAGTCCACACGTCTAGGCCTCGAGGCCCTGAATGCTCTGCCCGAACCGCCGGCTACCGTGCTGATCCATGATGCCGCACGGCCCTTCCTGAAGGCCGCCGCCATCGACCGCCTGCTCACTGCCCTGAGCCAGAGCCCGGGCGCGATCCTTGCGGTGCCGGTGGTGGATACGCTGAAACGCGCCGCAGGGCAAGATGGCCTGATCCAGGGCGGCGCCGACCGCCAAGGCCTGTGGCGGGCCCAGACACCGCAGGCATTCCATTTCGGCGCCATCCTGGAAGCGCATCAGGCAGCCCGAAATGGAACGCACACGGACGATGCGGCGGTGGCTGAACAGGCCGGCCTGGCGGTGCAACTGGTCTTAGGCGAGGAAGAGAATTTCAAGCTGACGGAACCCGGCGATTTCGCCCGTGCCGAGCGGCAGTTGCTGCTGAGCCTCGGCGATATCCGCATGGGCCAGGGCTATGACGTGCACGCCTTCGGCGATGAACCTGGCCGCAAGCTGATGCTGGCTGGCATCGAAGTGCCGCATAGCCGCTCGCTGGCCGGCCATTCCGATGCCGATGTCGGCCTGCATGCGCTGACCGACGCCATCCTCGGCGCGCTGGCCGATGGCGATATCGGCAAGCATTTCCCGCCGAGCGACATGCGCTGGAAAAACGCTGCCTCCGACCGTTTCCTGCAGCACGCCGCCGACCTGGTGCGGGCACGCGGCGGCGTCATCGCCCATCTCGACCTCACCTTCATCTGTGAAGCGCCGAAGATCGGTCCGCATCGCGATGCCATGCGCGCACGCATCGCCGAAATCTGCCGCATTGATATCAGCCGTGTCGCGGTGAAGGCCACCACCACCGAGGGCCTGGGCTTCACCGGCCGGCGCGAAGGCATTGCGGCGCAGGCGCTCGCCACCCTGCGGCTGCCGCTGTGAGTCTGAGTTTTCTCCTCGCCACCTGGTTCGGCCTCGGCAAGCTGCCGAAGGCGCCGGGCACCTGGGGCTCGCTTGGTGCCCTGCCCTTCGCCTGGGCCTTGCAGAGCTATGGCGGCCCGCTGGCACTCGGCATCGGCTTCCTGGTCATCTGCGTCATCGGCTGGTGGTCGATCAGCGATTTCCTGCACCGCTGGCCTGGCGAAGACCCGCAGGAAATCGTCATCGACGAAGTCGCCGGGCAATGGCTGGTGCTGCTCTTCGTGCCGCCCGACTTGGCTCTCTATGCCATCGGCTTCGTGCTGTTCCGCGTGCTGGACATCACCAAGCCCTGGCCCGCCTCCTGGGCCGATGGCACACTCTCCGGCACCGCCGGCGTTTTCCTCGACGATGTCCTTGCGGCGGTTTATGGCACCATCGCGATGGCGCTGCTTGTGCATTACTGGTGACAATGATGATGACCGATGAAAATCTCCGCCTCGCCGAAACGCTGCTGCAGGCCTGCCGTGAGCGCGAGCTGAAACTCGCCACGGCTGAAAGCTGCACCGGCGGCCTGATCTCCGCCACGCTGACCGAAATCGCCGGTTCCTCGGATGTGTTCGAGCGTGGCTTCGTTACCTATTCCAATGAGGCCAAGTCAGCCAGCATCGGCGTGCCGGCAGAAATCGTCGCCGGTCATGGCGCGGTCTCGGAGCCGGTCGCCCGCGCCATGGCAGAAGGCGCTTTGCGTCGCAGCCTCGCCGATATCGCCATCGCCTGCACCGGCGTTGCCGGCCCCGGCGCCTCTGGCCGCAAGCCTGCCGGTCGCGTGCATATAGCAGTGGCACGCAAGGGCGCGGAAACGCGCCATGCCCAGATGGATTACGGCGATATCGGTCGCGGCAAGGTACGTCTGGCAACCGTACGCGATGCCCTCACCATGGCGATGGAAATGGCGACAGCCACCCAGTAAACCGTCATGGTCCGCGCAGGCGGACCATCCACGCGTTCTTTTTTGCATTTTAAAAAATCAACTCATGGATGCCCTGCCTCCGCAGGGCATGACGAGCGGATTTATATATCCGCCTGCCGCTTTACTTCGCCGGACGCGGCGATGGTGCCATCGCGGACGAAGCGTTCATGGTTGGCGTCGATCTCATCCAGCCGGTAGAGGTAATTCACCATCAGGCCGGCGGATTCCTTGAAGCCCTTCTTCGAGCGGTCGCCGAGCCAATTGAGGCGATGTACCTGCGAGCCGTTGCTCAGGTGAAAACGCGCCACCGGATCGCGCGGCTTGCCCTTGCTCTGCGCGGTGAGCAGATAACGCGCGCAAAGCCGCAGCAGCGGTGCCTTCAAGGCCGCCGCCAGTTCCTCGTTATCGGCCCAGGCATTGTCGGCCAGGATTTCCGGCAGCATACCCTTGGAGAAACGCTTGCCGAGCGCGGCCGAGAGCGCATCGCGCTCGGCACTCTTCACCACATTGGGCAGGCCTTCGGCGATGGCTTCCTTGAGCCAGGAACGGAAGCCCGGGATCGGCGATAGCGTGGAGAAGGTTTTCAGGTTTGGCAATTCGCGGCTCAGGTCATCGACCACGCGCTTGATCAGGAAGTTGCCGAACGAGATGCCGCGCAGGCCGGTTTGCGTGTTCGAGATCGAATAGAAGATCGCGGTATCGGCGGCGGCGGCTTCCAGCACCGGCTGGCTCTGGTCGAGTAACGCCTGCACATTACCGGCGATGCCGCGCACCAGCGCCACCTCTACGAAGATCAGCGGCTCCAACGGCATGCGCGGATGGAAGAAGGCATAGCAGCGGCGGTCGCTGTCCAATCGGTTGCGCAGATCATCCCAGCTTTCGATAGCATGCACCGCCTCGTAAGCGATCAGCTTTTCCAGCAGGGCCGCCGGGCTGTTCCAGGTGATGCGCTGCAATTCCAGGAAGCCGATATCGAACCAGGCAGCGAACAGGTCTTCGAGATCCGCATCCAAGATCGCCAGCTCCGGCGCCTGCCGGGTGAAGCGGTTGGCATCGGCGCGCATGTCGACGAGGAACTTCACGCCCTGCGGCAGGGCTGTGAACTGGGTTAGCAAACGATGCCGCGCCGGGGTAAGCGACTGGCGCAAGCGGCGCTCGGCCTTATGTCGCGCTACCGGATCGTCGGCTTTGAGTACTGCATCGATAGCGCTTTGGACACCGGCTGGTGCCGCGCCGAAATCGCTCGCCAACGCCTGCAGGAAAGCCAATCGGCCTTCTTCGTTAAGCCCGAGATAGAGCCGCCCGAGCGAAGCAGCACGGGCGCGGGCGGTCACTTCGCCGCCGCGTTCCTCCAGGCAATCGCGGAACAGAGCCAGCAACCTGTCGCGGTCCTTCGGCCCCAATATGCCATCTCGGCCCAGGCTGGCGTCGCCGCCAGAAATGCCGCGCCAGGCATCGCGCAGGCCCTTGAGGCCCTTCTCGATCAGGCTGCTGGAGATCAGGTTACTGGTCGGCGGCAAGGCAAGCATTGGCGGACTCCCATCGTTCGGTGGGCGGGACGCTTACTTCTTACCGTATAATGCCTCGGCGCGGGTTTCAAAGGCCGCGACCATGCGCCGCACGGCTTCACTGAACAGTAATTCTATTGTCTTTTGCAGGATGCGGTTGCGGAACTCGAAATCGACGAAGAAGTCGATCTCGCAGCCTTGCGGATGCGGATGGAATATCCAGTGGTTGCGCAGGTATTTGAACGGCCCGTCGCTATAGGCGACATCGATGCGCTGCTTGCTCGGGTCCAGGGTCACGCGCGAGGTGAAGCGCTCTCGGAACACCTTGAAGCCGATGATCAGGTCGGCAACCAGCAGGGTCTCCGACCGCTCGCGGATCCGGGCACCGATGCACCAGGGCAGGAAGACCGGGTAATGCTCGACGGCAGCCACGAGGTCGTAAAGCTGGTCCGGGCGATACGGCAGCACCCGCTTCTCGGCATGGGTCGGCATTATTCCGCGGCAGCCAGCTTGGCGAGACGGGCGGCCTTCAGCGCGGCGAAATCCTCACCCGCATGATGCGACGAGCGCGTCATCGGCGAGGACGCGACGCGCAGGAAGCCCTTGGCGAGGCCGAGCGTCTTGAACTCGATGAATTCCGCCGGCGGCACGAAGCGCGCCACCGCCGCATGCTTGCGGGTCGGCTGCAGATACTGGCCCAGCGTGAGGAAATCCACATCGGCAACACGCAGGTCGTCCATCACCTGCATCAATTCCAGCTTCTCTTCGCCCAGGCCGACCATCAGGCCGGACTTGGTGAAAATCGCCGGATCGAGTTCACGCACGCGGGCGAGCAGTTGCAGCGAGGCGAAATAGCGCGCACCAGGCCGGATGGTGGGGTAGAGGCGCGGCACGGTCTCGAGATTGTGGTTGTAGACATCGGGCTTGGCTTCCACCACCGCCTCGATGGCACCCGGCTTGCGCAGGAAATCCGGCGTCAACACTTCAATCGTCGTGTCCGGCGATGCACGGCGGATCGCCTGGATGGTGCGCACGAAATGCTTCGCGCCGCCATCGGCCAGATCATCGCGGTCCACCGAGGTGATCACCACATGATGCAGGCCGAGCTTGCCGACCGCTTCGGCGACATGGTCCGGCTCGTCATGGTCGATGCCCACCGGCTTGCCGGTGGCGACATTGCAGAAGGCGCAGGCGCGGGTGCAGACGGCGCCGAGGATCATCACGGTGGCGTGCTTCTGCTTCCAGCATTCGCCGAGATTCGGGCAGGCCGCTTCCTCGCAGACGGTATTCAGCTTCAAATCGCGCATCAGCTTGCGCGTCTCGGCCACTTCCGGCGAGGTCGGCGCCTTGGCGCGGATCCATTCCGGCTTGCGCAGCACCGGCGTATCCGGCTTGTGGGCCTTCTCGGGGTGGCGCAGGTTGGGAGTCAAATCGGTCACGGCTTCCTCACGCTACTCTCGGGCGTCAGCACGGCTTCCAGCAGCACATCCAGGTCGCCGCGCAGCCTGGTGGCGGTCAGGCGGGCTGGCGGCAGGATCGCCTTGCGCTCCATGCTGCCCAGCGACAGCCGCATCACATAACTAGCGCCGTCGAGGCGATAGGAAAGCGCGTAATGCTTGCCATTGCCACGCTCCACCACCACTTCCGCCAGTGGCGGCAATTCGGCAGCGCGTTCAAAAACGCCGGCATCGAAACGCGGCTTCACCACAATCCGGCGTTCGGCCAGAACCTCGGCAAAAGCCTCGAAGGCCGGCATCGCCACCGTATCGAGATGCAGCGCCAGGCGATCAAAGCCTTCGCGCTCACGCCGCGCTTTGGCATGAGCCAGGCGCTCCTGGTCATCCGTGGTCTGGGCGTTGCGCTTCTCGATCTCCGCCAGCTTGCGCAGGAAATGCTCTTTCATGACTCAATTAGATAGCACGTTGCGCCAAAGCCCGCGATACCGGCAGAAATCCCTAGAAATTCAACACCTTGCCGTAAGCATCCAGCACCGACTCATGCATCATTTCGCTTAAAGTCGGGTGCGGGAACACGGCATGCATGAGTTCCGCCTCGGTGGTTTCCAGCGTCTTGGCGATGCCAAAGCCCTGGATCATCTCGGTCACTTCCGCGCCGATCATATGGGCACCGAGCAGCTCACCCGTCTTGGCGTCGAACACGGTTTTCACCAGGCCCTCCGGCTCACCCAGCGCAATGGCCTTGCCATTGGCCAGGAACGGGAAGCGGCCAACCTTCACCTCATGGCCCTTGGCCTTGGCGGCCGCTTCGGTGAGGCCGACCGAGGCAATCTGCGGCGTGCAATAGGTGCAGCCCGGAATGTTCGAAGTGTTCAGCGGATGCACATCCTTGAGGCCGGCGATCTTCTCGACGCAGATCACGCCCTCATGGCCAGCCTTGTGCGCCAGCCAGGGCGGGCCGGTAAGGTCGCCGATGGCATAGACACCGGGCTCGTCGGTGCGGCTGTAGTCGTCCACCACGATATGGGTGCGGTCGACCTTCACCTTGGTGCCTTCGATACCGATATTCTCGACATTGCCGACAATGCCGACGGCGAGGATGACGCGCTCGACGGTGATCGAGCTTTCCTTGCCGGCCTTGTCTTTGAGCGTCGCGGTGACGCTGTCGGCGCCTTTCTTCAGTGCCGTCACCGTGGTGCCGACATGGATCTTCATGCCCTGCTTCTCGAACGCCTTGCGCGCCAGGCCGGAGATTTCCTCATCCTCCACCGGCAGCACGCGGTCCATCACCTCAACCACCGTCACCTCAGCGCCGAGCGTGCGGTAGAAGCTGGCGAATTCGATGCCGATGGCGCCGGAGCCAACCACCAGCAGGGACTTCGGCAGGCCCTGTGGCACCATGGCTTCCTTGTAGGTCCAGACCAGCTTACCATCCGGCTCCAGGCCGGGCAGCGAGCGCGCCCGCGCGCCGGTGGCGAGGATGATGTGCTTGGCGGTGAGATCAGCCACCGGCTTGCCGTCCTTGGTCACTTTCAGCTTGCCGGGACCATTTAGCGCCCCATGGCCATCGAACACCGTGATCTTGTTCTTCTTCATCAGGTGTTTCACGCCGCCGGAAAGCTGCGCCGCCACCTTGCGCGAACGCTCCACCACCTTCTGCGCGTTGATCGTGACCTTGCCTTCGACCGTGAAGCCGAAAGCCTCGGCATGCTTGATATGGGAATAGATTTCCGCCGAGCGCAGCAGCGCCTTGGTCGGGATGCAGCCCCAGTTCAGGCAGATGCCGCCGAGATGCTCGCGCTCGATGATCGCAGTCTTGAAACCAAGCTGGGTGGCGCGGATCGCCGTGGTGTAACCGCCCGGACCGCTGCCGACGACGATGACATCGAATTGCGTGTCGCTCATGGCTCTCTCCTAAAGAGACTTGGTGATGCCGCCATCCACGCGCAGATTCTGCCCGGTGATGTAGCCGGCGGCGTCAGACAGCAGGAAACTCACGGCGCCAGCGATTTCCGCCACGCGGCCATAGCGCCCCATCGGGATGCGGGCCTTGCGCTCGGCTTTTTCCGGCAGACTGTCGATGAAGCCCGGCAGCACGTTGTTGATACGGATACCCTTGGGCGCATAGAGATCGGCATAGACCTTGGTGAAAGCCGCCAGCGCAGCGCGCACCGGGCCTGAGACCGGGAAATCCGCTTCCGGCTCCAGCGTCGCATAGGTCAGCAGATTGACGATTGATCCACTGCCCTGGCGCTCCATCACCGGAGTCACCAGCCGCAGCATGCGCACGACGCTCAAATGCACCAGCTCGAAACCCTGCAGCCAGGCTTCGTCGGTGATTTCCAGCAGCGGCCCCTTGGGCGGATGGCCGGTATTGTTCACCACCGCGTCGATGCGGCCGAACGTGTCGAGCGTCAGCTTGACCAACGCCTCTACATCCGCCGCCACCGCGTTCGAACCGGCAAGACCGATGCCGCCGACGCTCTCGGCCAGCGTCTTGGCGGCACCCGACGGCGACATGGCGGCAACCTTGTAGCCCTCAGCAGCCAGTTGCTTGAGGATGCCGGCGCCCATGCCTTTGCCGGCGCCGGTGACAATCGCGACCTTGCTCATGCCCAAGACTTTATTCATACCCTGGGCCTCACAGCAGCATGGTCAGCGGGTCTTCGACATAGCCCTTGAAGACTTGCAGGAACTCGGCACCGACAGCGCCATCGACGACGCGATGATCGACCGACAGCGTGCAGCTCATCACGGTAGCGACAGCCAACTGGCCGTTCTTTACTACCGCGCGCTGCTCGCCCGCACCCACTGCCAGGATGCAGCCCTGCGGCGGGTTGATCACGGCGGCGAACTGCTTGATGCCAAACATGCCAAGGTTGGACACCGAGAAGGTGCCGCCCTGGAATTCTTCCGGCTTCAGCTTGCCATCGCGGGCGCGGGCGGCGAGGTCCTTGGTCTCGGCGGCGATCTGCGCCAGGCCCTTGCCTTCTGCCGCCTTGACGATCGGCGTGATCAGGCCGTTCGGCGTCGCCACCGCGACCGAGACATCGGCATGCTCATAATAGAGCAGCCCGCTCTCGTCGTAGGAACCATTCGCCGCCGGCACCTTCTTCAGCGCCAGCGCCACGGCACGGATCACGAAATCATTGACGCTGATCTTGCTCTCCGCCTTGGCATTCAGCCGGGTGCGCAGGCTGAGCAATTCATCCAGCTCGCAATCGATGGTGAGGTAGAAATGCGGCACCGTCTGCTTCGACTCAGTCAGGCGCCGCGCTATGGTCTTGCGCATCATCGACAGCGGCTCAAGGCGATACGGCATCTTGAGCAGATCGGCGAGTTGGCGTGCGCCCGGACCGGCAGCAGCAGGTGCCGCAGGCTTCGGCGCCGGCGCACCGGCGGCGGCAGCCGGCGCGGCTTTCTTAGCACCACCGCCAGCCTTGGCGGCTTCCACATCGGCCTTGACGATGCGGCCATGCGGACCGGAACCGGCAATCGCTTTGAGGTCGAGGCTGGCATCCGCCGCGATGCGGCGGGCCAGCGGCGACGCGAACACGCGCTCGCCGGCATGGGCCAGAGCAGATGCAGCAGCCGGTGCCGCAGCGGGTGCCGGCTTCGGCGCCGGTGCAGCAGCGGCAGCAGGAGCCGGCGCCGCAGCGGCAGCAGGAGCCGGCGCCGCAGCGGGTGCAGAGGCAGGCGCAGCTTTGGCAGCAGGCGCCGCGCCAGGCTTCTCATCCTCACCACGCAGCACAGCGATGGGCGTGTTCACGGCCACGCCTTCGGTGCCTTCGGCGACCAGGATCTTTTCCAGCACGCCTTCATCGACGGCTTCGAATTCCATCGTCGCCTTGTCGGTCTCGATCTCGGCCATCACGTCGCCGGCCTTGACCGTGTCGCCTTCCTTGATCAGCCATTTGGCGAGCTTGCCTTCCGTCATGGTCGGCGAAAGCGCGGGCATCAGGATTTCTGTCGGCATGGCGTGCTCCTTCAGCGATAGCAGACGGCGCGCGCCGCCTCGATCACTTCAGCCACACTGGGCAAGGCAAGCTTTTCGAGATTGGCCGCGTAAGGCATCGGCACATCCTTGCCGGTGACGCGCAGCACCGGCGCATCGAGATGGTCGAAAGCCTGCTCCATGACCCGGGCGGCGATTTCAGCGCCGATGCCGGATTGCGGGAAGCCCTCTTCCACCGTGACCAAGCGGTTGGTTTTCTGCACCGAGGCGATGATCGTGGCGGTATCCATCGGGCGGATGGTGCGCAGGTCGATCACCTCGGCCTCGATGCCCTGCTCGGCCAGCTTCTCGGCGGCCTGCAGGCAATACCCAACCGAAATCGCATAGCCCACCAGGGTGACATCCTTGCCGGCCCGCGCAATGCGCGCTTTGCCGATGGGTACCACGTAATCGTCCAGCTTCGGCACCTCGAAGCTGCGGCCATAGAGAATCTCGTTCTCCAGGAAGATCACCGGGTTCGGATCGCGGATCGCCGCCTTGATCAGGCCCTTGAAGTCGGCCGCCGAATACGGCGCCACCACCTTGAGGCCCGGGATATGCGAATACCACGCGGCATAGCACTGGCTATGCTGCGCGGCGACGCGGGCGGCGGCGCCATTCGGGCCGCGGAACACGATGGGACAGCCCATCTGGCCGCCAGACATGTAAAGTGTCTTGGCCGCCGAGTTGACGATCTGGTCGATGGCCTGCATCGAGAAATTGAAAGTCATAAATTCGACAATGGGACGCAGGCCACCGAAAGCCGCGCCGACGCCAAGGCCGGTGAAGCCCATCTCGGTGATCGGCGTGTCGATCACGCGCTGCGGGCCGAATTCATCCAGCATGCCCTGGCTGATCTTGTAGGCGCCCTGATACTGGCCGACTTCCTCGCCCATCAGGAACACGCTCTTGTCGCGGCGCATTTCTTCCGACATGCCTTCGCGCAGCGCCTCGCGCACGGTCATTGTCACCATCTCGGTGCCCGGCGGAATATCGGGATCGGCCAATTCCTTGGCCGGCGCGGAGGGCGCCGTCACCACCGCCGGTGCCGCAACGGGCGCGGCAGCAGGGGCCGGCACAGCCTTGGCAGCAGCCGGGGCCGCCGCTTCACCTTCGCCACGCAGCAGCGCGATGGGCGTGTTCACGGCAACGCCTTCGGTGCCTTCGGTGATCAGGATCTTCTCCAGCACGCCTTCATCGACGGCCTCGAATTCCATCGTCGCCTTGTCGGTCTCGATCTCGGCCATCACCTGGCCGGCCT